>Ga0265309_10000005_pt1 | contig 63058 bp, 59 predicted proteins | sample Helome_FD_192492 | JGI IMG/M metagenome (GOLD analysis project Ga0265309, IMG submission 192492) | Marine sediment microbial communities from subtidal zone of North Sea - Hel_20160524 (Illumina Assembly) | ecosystem: Environmental > Aquatic > Marine > Subtidal zone > Sediment ...
CCACCCGATGTCGGTAGTGCCCTGGTAACCGTCGCCGGTTTCAATGTGCTGAATTACTTCACTACGCTGGATGATTCCGGTCCCATTTGCGGCCCCAACGCCGACCAGGGCTGCCGTGGCGCCGATAACGCCTTCGAATTCGACCGGCAGAAAATCAAGTTGGTCTCAGCGCTCACCACGCTTGATGCGGATGTGGTTGGTCTGATCGAAGTGGAAAACGCTGCGGACGATACGCCGGTTGCCGACCTGGTTGATGGCCTGAATGCGGTTGTCGGTGCAGGCACTTATGCCTACATCGCCACCGGCGCGATCGGCCTGGACGCCATTCGGCAAGGCATCATCTACAAACCGTCCACGGTCATGCCGGTGGGTGGGTTCGAAGTCCTCGACAACACGGACGACCCTGACTTTCACGATGATCTGAACCGGCCTGTGCTGGCGCAGACGTTTGAAGAGAACACTTCGGGCGAGCGCTTCACTGTTGCGGTCAATCATCTGAAATCGAAGGGTTCGGCCTGCGATGCATTTGGAGACCCGGATGCCGGTGACGGACAGGGCAACTGCAACGGGATACGTACCGACGGAGCCATGGCGCTTGTCGACTGGCTGGCAACCGATCCGACGGGGAGCGGTGATTCCGACTTCCTGATCATTGGTGACCTCAATGCGTATGCGATGGAAGATCCCATCATGGTCATCGAGGGCGGCGGGTATTCAGACCTGATCAAGGCCTTCGTGGGTAGCGGATTTGCCGATGGCGCCTACTCATTCAACTTCAGCGGCCAGGCAGGCTACCTGGATCATGCATTGTCCAGCCCGGGCCTGCTGCCGGAGGTGAGTGGCACTGCGTCATGGCACGTCAACGCGGATGAGCCGCGCGGCCTGGATTACAACGACTTCAACCAGCCCGGGCTGTTCAGCCCTGACCCATTCCGTTCGTCGGATCACGATGCGATCGTCGTCGGCTTGTTATTGGACGAGGATGAAGACGGGGTATGGGATGGCATCGACATGTGTCCGGGCACGGAGATACCGGAGTCGGTGCCCACCCGTGAACTGGGCGTTAACCGCTTCGCCCTGGTCGACGGTGACGGATTTTTTGACACCACTCCACCCAATGGAACCGGCCCCGAAGCGTCTTTCGACATCTTCGATACTGCCGGTTGTTCCTGCGAGCAGATCATCGAAGCGCGGGGGCTGGGTAAAGGCCACGAGAAACATGGCTGCAGCCTGGGCGTGATGCGAGAATGGGTGAAATCCGTCAATCTGCCCTGAAATAGATCGGCCTGAAGAGAAACCCGCCTGGATGGCGGGTTTCTTGGTGCCACCCAGGCAAAATTCTAAGTGCCGGTCAACATTTTGACTCTTAAGGCAATCATTTCCCGTCTTTTCTTGCGCGTGACTTCCTGGAACGTATGCGGTTCCCAGGTCATGTAACACAGGTACGTCATTGCCCGCATCTCTGCCTCAAGCCCTGTAATTCCGAGTTCCGACAGCGCAACCATGAGGTAGTCCAACCTCATGCGATTGGCCTTACGCACTACGCGGGCGGCGTCTTTGTCTTCAAGAGCCCACTGCCGGACCGCCAGTTCGTATCTCGTCAGATTGTAGTCGTGCAGTAATTCGGCGGTTTTTTGTAAGCGAGCCCTGGGCTCCAACGCGAGAAATTCCTTGTTGACCGTTATGATCTCGGTAATCTCGTGCAACCAGTATTTCAGCAGGTCCCGTAGCAGTTCATCCCGGTTACTGAAGTGCCAGTAAAATCCGCTTTTTGAAATCCCAAGGTGTTTTGCCAAACCCTCTACAGTAATCGCATTGACATTTCCCCGGGCCAGGAACTCGAGACCAGCCTCGAGCCACTCTGCTTTTGAAACGCCACGACGTGTCTTCTTTTTGTTCATTTCTTGATAATACCTGAAGCCTTTCACCTCAACAGCTAGACGTATGCGTCTAGAAGTCTAGACGTATAGGTTAGGTTTTGGTACTTTAAAATGTGTACATCCCAGTTTATCCAAATTCAGCAATTAGCGAGCTTTCTACACCAAAGCCGCAGCGAAAAGAGGAGTTCATCAACCGTGTTACTGAAGATCAAGAGCGTCCTGCTGGCGCCATTGGCTGTAGGCGCAGTTATTGGAATCGTTATATCGATCAATTTCGGTCATCAAGCCTGGGCAGCTGAAACCGGGCAGGCCGCCTCAGCCACCGGGATAATGGAAAATACTCCGCGGGGACGCCGGCCCGTGGAAATAGTTGATGGCCAGTACCCGGCCAGCTATTTTCCCAATACCGAGCTGCTTGGCCCTGCTGAGATGAGGATCACGGCCCTGGGTACCGGCATGCCAAACCAGACCAAACGGGCAGTCTCAATCTCGTACCTAGTGGAATTGGGCAACGGAGACAAGTTCCTGTTCGATATTGGGTCGGGCGCGATGGGGAACCTGTTCTCCTTGCGACCGGACTTTTCGAAGATTGACAAGATATTCGCCAGTCATCTGCATGTCGACCATGTGGGTGACTTCATGGGGCTTCATATCGGAAGCTGGCTTTCGGGCCGCTATACGCCAATCCACTTTTACGGACCCAGCGGCTCCAGCCCGGAACTGGGGAGTAAGGCTTTCATTGAAGGTATGCAGAAAGCGTACGCCTGGGATATCGCCACCCGCACTGGCGCATTGCCCGACCTGGGTGGACAGATCGAGGTGCACGAGTTCAATTACCTGCAGGAAAATGAAATTGTCTACCAGAAGAATGGCGTTGTGATCAAATCCTGGCCAGCTATACACAGCCTTGATGGTTCGGTGAGCTTCAGCCTCGAATGGAACGGCCTCAAGTATGTTTTCGGCGGCGACACCTACCCCAACAAGTGGTATATGGAGTTCGCCGCCAATGCGGACGTGGCCTCGCACGAATGTTTCCTTCCACCCAAGGCCCTGGCCGCGTATTTCGGTTGGGATCTGACCCAGGCGACCTATGTCTCGACCAGAATTCACACCGAGCCACAGGCCTTTGGGAAGGTCATGTCCACACTCAAACCACGTATGGCAGTTGGTTACCACTCGGTGCAATCTCCGGAGAACAACGCGGCGATAATGGATGGCGTTCGCGCAGTTTACGACGGTCCGTTGACCATCGCGCGTGACCTGATGGTTATAAACGTCACCAAGGAAGATATCGTGGTACGCATGGCAACGGTGGATGACTACGCTCTTCCGCCCGATGTCACACCGGCCTACATCAAAGCGCCCCGTACAGACCAGAAATCAACTTCTGAGCTAATTCAAAGTGGTAAGTGGGAAGGCTACACTCCGCCGCCGATGCCGAAAAAAAAGCAGTAATCAGGGAGAAAAAGACATGAGCAAGAAATCAAATTTCCAGGGTGTTTTAGCTGTGACCGTGGCGTCAAACCTGACGACGCAAAGGCTGTTGCTGATCTCATGCGGCACAATATGAGCGAAGCGGTGAGTAAAACCCTGCCGGTCGTCGACCGGGCCGGTCCGGGCGTGCTTTACATAGGCATCGCTGCCAGCAATGTGCACCTTGCGAAGAAGAAGCGCGGGCTGTTGGGCTATACGCCAGCCGGCTTCGTTGTTACCTCGGCCGCGGCGGCCGGTGAGGATATGCAACAGAAAATCGTATTGCAGGACATGAACCTGGAAATCAAGATACTGGATAGCCAGAGCCAGGCTTTACTGGCGGCCGCAGTCGACAAAATCGATACCAATACGAAAAAGCCGGGCGAATCCTGGGCCGACGAACAGACAATGATGGATTATTGGTCTAAGCGGATTCACTGTCGTGTTGAAAACGCCAGTAAGCCCAGGGACCAGTGGCAGAATTGCGAGGCAAAATTGCCTCAGGCAGGGAGATGACTCATGTTTCCAGGCTCTAATATCAGATACAGCATTCTGCTGACGGTGGCTTTGCTGTCCATCGGTAGCGCCAATGTGGTTTACGCAGTGGGCGGAGAATCGACCGATGGAGAATGGGAATACTCTCTCTCCCCGCTGTTTCTGTGGGCGCAGGGTATCCAGGGTAGCTCTCAAATCGGTCCTGTGACTGCGCCGCTGGATGTCACCTTCAAGAACGCACTCAGCAATCTCGAAATGACGTTTACCGTCCACTTCGAAATGAAAAAAGATAAATTAACTCTGTTCGGGGAGTACCAGTACGTCAACCTTGGGCCGGAGGCAACCGGCCCAATGGGGGGTGAGCTGGACGTCGGCTTCAAAGATACGATTGCTGAACTTGGGGCCACATACTGGGTATTTGGCACCGATAAAACCGATTGGGAAATTCTGGGTGGCGCACGCTATACCAAACAGAAACTGGGTGTCGCTGTAGAGGGTGGACCGGACCTGATCAATACAAATAATGACTGGTGGGTAGGCTTTTTTGGCGGCCGCATGTCGGCAGCGCTTTCCGATAAATGGACCTTTATAGGCCGTGCAGACTATGGTCTTGGTTCAGGAGACAGCAACTCGATCTGGAATCTGGCCGTCATGTTTGACTATCGTTTCAGACCATGGGGTTCGGCGTTTGCCGGTTATAAATACATGAACTACAACTATGACAACGGAAAAACACTAAGTTTTGATCGCTATGCCTACGATGCAACTCAACAGGGGCCGCTACTCGGACTAACCATTCACTGGTAGGGTCCTTTCAGAAATCGGGTCATGTCTTAATCTGCACAATGGTGTTCAAGGTCACCAGGGACGAGCCTTATGGCAAGCAGACACCCTGGATTGATCAATTCCGGGTACAGTACTATTTCTGAAAAGCTCGCGGAAGAACATGAAAAAATATTTTATTTGGATGGCGATATGGCTGGTGCTGCCGTCGCAGATAGCCGCTGACGCGATCGTCCGGTCCACGGCCATGTTTGCCGAGACGATTGCTGAATACTACGTTGAAGAAGACCATGTTCGGCTCGAGCTGGAAATCGGGGAGCAGGATATTGCGAGCTTTCGAAATCTGCTGCCGGACCAGCTTTACCAGCAACTGGAATTTGGTGACGCGCCGCTGGAAGATCGCTTAAGTCTGTTCACGCTGCAGGACATGGCGATCTATCATGATGGAAAAGCCCTGCAGGGGTTTGTCCGTGAAATTGGGCCGGCCACCCGTCCAAAAAGAGACGATGTTACCGGGGAAGAACTGCCGAATCGTTGCCGGCCGGGGTTGTGCCTTCTGGGGGATCACCCGCTGCGGTGGCAGCGGGTGACTGTACGGTCAACAATGCAGCAAGAAACAGAATCCGCAGATTGAATGTGTTTCCAGTCATCACATGAAAATTGATGATGAACTACTTAAGATCGTTCTCCTTCTTGAACTTGTCGACCATCGGGGCCTGCGCTTGTTCCGCAGGTTGCCAGCGGCCAGCCTTGATGAAGTCGCTGATCGGGTCAGGCACGGTGCCCGCTGCCGGTGGCGCCGGTGGCTTGTTCGGGCCATTAACGCCCCAGGCCTGGTCAGGCGATACGATCATGCGCTCCACAATGTGGTCTTTAGTGATGTTCCAGACCATGTTGTCGACTGCCAGGGACAGTGGGCCCGAATAAGTCGACCTGACACCCTGCAGAATATCGTCGTGGGTACCCTGTTCGTTGAAGAAGTGATAGCCGATCGCGTGGCGTGGCGTGATGGTACTCATCACCTTGCCAAATGCTGGCGGCGATGTATGAATCTGCGTTCCGACACCAATGGCCTGTGCGGGTGACTGGCCGTAGAACTTGACCAGGTCCGTAGGTGTCAGGAACGTTTCATGAATCGCCACATCCGCGCCGGTTGCGTATTTTATGTACCATTTATTCGGAAAAGTGTCACCGCCAATCACCACTTTCAGTCCAGCGTATTCGAGGATGAAGCTAACCGGACCGTCACCCGCGTGAATCGCAGGTATCGAGCGGATGGTCACGCCGTTTTCCTGGTAAACCACGGCATTGACCGCTTTATAATCGAACTCCTTCACAGTAATCTCACCGGGCTTTGAGCTGAGCACAAAGTCTCTGGTCTTGGCATCCCAGTTATAAGCCTTGAGGAAATGCTCAACGGCATAGGCTGTACCCATATCGGGTGTCTGACCGGTCGGCCCCCACACGCGCAGCGGCTTGGTCCGTCCAGCGGTCCAGCCGCCCGCCCACAGCGTTGTCAGGTCACCCCAGTGATCGGTATGCAGGTGGGTCAGGAATACCTTGTCGAGAAAATCGTAGGGAATCATCAGGGCGGCGACGTTCGTCATGGAACCTGTGCCTACGTCGAACAAGAATTTATCGCCGTTTCCAATTTCGGCCAGCCAGCAGGTAGCTGCCTGATCGCGTCTTGCGGCTGGCAGCCCGGTTCCGCAAGAAATCAAGCGAATCTCGTTCTTGTTGAGCGCTTCGGTTCCCGGGTAGTACACGTATCGATCAGGGGCCACACCCGTTGGTGACTCGACCACACCCCCGGCAGCGAAGGCCGTTGATGCAGCAACCATCCCAACAGTCAGCAAGACCATTCCAACAGCTGCATTACTGATTTTTATAAACCGGTTCATATCTTTCTCCTTGCGTTTTCTATTCAGTACTTAACAAACCTGTATTACTTTGAGATCAGGAAATTTAGCCTGAATTGGTCCAGCTGCCGTGTAGTTTCCTGCTCGGGAGGATCAAAAAAAGCCGCTTCGCTCATCGCGTAATAAAGGAACAGGCGGCTGCGATTTTCCAGGTCCAGGCCATTGAAACCCATTTTTTCAAACTGCCTGCGAATAAAGTCGAGGCGAATTCTGTCCGCCCCGGCGACAATTTTTTTTGCCTGTTCATCGTGCACGGCCCAGGCTCTGACGGCTATGTCGTAACCTGCGGCGTTGCGGTGCTTGATCAGGTTTCCCAGCGCTATGAGTGATTGATGCCCGTCGAGACCCAGCGCATCAACGTCGTCGCGGAGTTCAACCGTCCATTTGAGTTTCCAGTAGTCCAGCATTTCCGTGTACAGGTCATGCCTGCCTTTGAAATGATGATAGAAACTCCCACGCGTAATGCCCAGTTTCCCAGCCAGCGCATCGACGGTCACCGCATTGATTCCATCGTCCTGGATTAGCTCGAGTGCGACTTCCAGCCAATCACTGCGTGAAAGTCGTGGTTTGATTGCAGGACTGGTAGGCATAAGACTAAATCTTACTATGGTGTATGTCTTACATACAAGGCTGTATGTTTAGCCAGACAAACCTATGCGCTGAACAGCAGGAAATGAATCAGTACAATGGCGCCATGAAAAAGAGAATTATCTGCCTGCTATTCTTCCTGTTTCCTTTGCAGGCCATGGCAGATGCCGTCATCCGTTCCACCGCCATGTTCGCCGACACCATTGCTGAATACTACGTGGAGTCGGACCACGTGCGTCTGGAACTGGAGATCGGTGGATCGGATATCGCGAGTTTCCGCAACCTGTTGCCGGATGAGATATACCAGCAACTGGGTTATGGTGACGAGCCGCTGCAGGACCGTTTACAACTGTTCATGAACCGGGACATGGCGATCTTCCTGGGTGATCAGGCACTGCCTGGATTCGTCAGGGACATGGGGCCTGCGACCCGGCCGCGAAGGGATGAGGTTACGGGTGAGGAACTGCCCACTCCCGACGAGGAAGCGGTGCTGGTGATCGGCGCCACGCTGATTTTTCCCTTCGAGGGCCAGCCCGAAGCGCTGACCCTGATGGCGCCTTCGATAACGGGGTTGGCCAACATCGGGTTCGTGCTTTATCACCTTGGCATCGCGGTCAATGACTTCCGTTTTCTTGCCTCCGGCTACCAAGTTCAGCTCGACTGGGAGGATGCCTGGTATTCCACCTTCCGGCAGCGGGCGTTAGTACGCCAGTACTACTCACCCATGACCGGCTTCATTTATGTTGAACCGTTCGAAGTACGCAAGGAAATCATCGTCCGCCCTTATGACCTCCAGCAGTGGGTGGATCTCGGCCTGACCGGCCAGGACATGATCCGGGTGGGCCAGCAAGAGGAAATCAAGCGCAAAGTAGTCGAGTTTCTCGAACCACATTTCAAGGTAAAAATCGATGACGTCCCGGTGGATGGAACACTGGATCGTGTGAATTTCCTTCGCCGTACGCTTACTGCCAGCACCGTAATCGATAATCAGGACATCGAGCTGCTTTCGGCCACTCTCGGCCTGATCTACGTTTTTCCCACCACCGGGCTGCCTCAGTCGGTGGAAATGGAGTGGGATATTTTCAGCGAAAAGATGCAACGGGTCCCATCGGCCAGCGTTGACCAGGCAGGGCCATTACCCGTCATCCTGGAACCGGATTACAATATCCTGCGCTGGGAAAACTTCCTGAAACATCCGGACATTCCGACCCTGTTGGAAATCCAGGCACCACCCACCGCGATTCAGAAAGCATCGGCCCGGGGCCAGTGGGTCATGCTGGGCCTGAGCCTGTTGGCATTGGCGTATGTATTCCGCTCGCGAAGAGTCGGAGGAGGCTTATCGGCAACCGCCCTGGCTGCATTGGCAGGGTGTGCTTTGCTCACCGTATTCATGGTTCATCAGAGCCGTCAGTCCAGACTCAACCCGGAGCGTCTGCAGGCCCTGGTCGGGGATCTGTTGCACAATGTATATCGCGCCTTCGACTATCGCGGCGAAGAAGTCATCTATGATGTGCTGTCGCGCAGTGCTTCGGGAGACCTGTTGACTGATATTTACCTTGAAACCAGGCGCGGCCTGGTGCTGGCCAACCAGGGTGGTGCGCGGGTGAAAGTCAAAGACATCGAGCTGCTGGAGACATCACTGCTGGAGTCGCAGGGTGATTCCATCACAGTCGATAGCCGCTGGAGTGTTTTTGGTTCTGTAGGGCACTGGGGTCACATACATCAGCGTAAAAACGGCTACCATGCCCGGCTGGTAATCAGTGAAATCGACGGCATGTGGAAGTTGACCAGGCTGGAAATCCTGCAGGAGGAGCGGCTTTGAGAGAAGTGCCGGGCTCCTCTGCAATGATCGAACTGAAGGGTGTCGATTTCCGCTATCCGTCTTCCGGCGGATTCGCAATGCGTATTGACGAGGCCTCGATTCCGGCCGGAGATTGCATCGCCGTCGTTGGCCCCAGCGGGTCTGGAAAAACCACCCTGCTGAGCCTGCTGGCAGGCATACTTGCCCCGGCCCGGGGCACCGTGGTGATAAACGGAACAGACCTGTGTTCACTCGAAGATCGTCAGCGCCGCAGGTTCAGAATTCAGCACATCGGGCAGGTCTTCCAGGCATTCGAATTGCTGCATTACCTCACCGTCATTGAGAACGTGATGCTGCCGCATTACATACTGGCATCCGGTAAAGATCAGCAGGACCTGCGTCAGCGCGCGCTGGACCTGCTGTGCGATGTGGGACTCGGTGATAAAGCAGATTCCAGGCCCGCTGAGCTTTCCCACGGCGAACAACAACGCGTTGCGGTATGCCGGGCCATGCTGAACCAACCCGCTCTTTTACTGGCCGACGAGCCGACCGGAAATCTCGACCAGGACAACAAGCAGAACGTGGTCGATCTGCTACTGGACCAGGCTCGCCGCAACAACAGCACATTGCTGATGGTGACGCATGACCGGTCATTGCTGGACTCTTTTTCCACTGTGCTGGATATCCGCTCAGTGGTCTTGGGTTCAGCACACCAGGGGACCGGGTACCCATGAAAGGCGCCCTGTTTCTCGGTTGGCGTTACCTGGCTTTTCACAAGTTCAAAACGGCCATACTGGCCGCCTCGATCACGCTGATGTTGTTTCTGCCGGCGGCTACCCGCCTGCTGGTCAACGACAGTGCCGAAGCGCTGACTTCGCGCGCCAGGCAGACGCCCCTGGTCATGGGCGCCGCCGGCAGCCCGCTGGAACTGGTATTGAGTTCGCTTTACTTCCACGCTGAATCCCCGCCAGCCATCTCTTTCGCGACTTTCACGGAGCTTCGCGACACCGGCCTGGCATTGGCCATTCCCATGAATACCCGGTTTCATTCCCGCGGATCGCCCATCGTGGGCACGTCTCTTGACTACTTCGATTTCAGAAACCTGGAGCTGGCCGAAGGCAGAATGATGGGCATGCTGGGTGAATGTGTAATCGGGGCCAGGGTGGCCGCGGCACACTCCATTGCCGCGGGCGACAGCCTGGTCTCGTCACCGGAAACCGTGTTCGATATCGCCGGCGTCTACCCGCTGAAAATGACCATCACCGGTGTGCTGGCGCCGAATGGCAGCGCGGATGACGATGCCATTTTCGTTGATTACAAAACCACCTGGGTGATCCAGGGCCTGGGGCATGGCCACCAGGACGTGGCAAAACCGGGCGCAGCTTCCGGCGTACTCAATCGCAGCGAAGGAATGGTTACCGCGAACGCTTCTGTTGTGGAATATGCCGAAATCACCCCCGCAAACGTGGCCGAGTTCCATTTTCACGGTGCCAATGCAGAGTTTCCACTGAACAGTGTGATTATGGTGCCGCCGGATGAGAAAAACGCTGCACTCCTGCGTGGCCGTTACCAGGACAACGAGCAGGGTTTGCAGATGATTGTGCCAACATCTGTATTGAATGAGCTGCTCGACACCGTGTTTACCGTCCAGAATTACATCATTCTTGGATTGGCGATTCTCAGCCTGGCCACGGCCGCCGTCATCACGCTGGTGTTCCTGCTGTCACAGCAGCTGCGCAAGGGAGAGTTTCACACACTGTCCCGAATCGGCGCGTCAAAAACCTACATTGCCATGCTTATCGCGTCCGAAATCGGTTTCGTATTGTTGGGCAGTCTCGTGCTGGCGGCGGGGCTAACGGTTGTAATTCGCCATTACGCGCTGCAAATTCTCCAGTCATTCCTGAGCCTTTGAAATGAAATTTCACAGTTCCGCCACGTTACTGATGACCCTATTGCTGACGGCTTGCGGTGTCGAGTCACCTCATGGAACTGATGTTGTCACTGCAGGCCGCGGCAAACCCCTGGTGATCACCAGCAATTACCCGCTGTACTATTTTGCCCGGGAAATCGCAGGTGAATCAGCTGACGTAGTGTTCCCTTTGATGGACGGGGACCCGGCAAACTGGAAACCGGCCAGTGAAGACATCACCCAAATGCAGTCGGCGGACCTGGTGGTTCTCAATGGCGCCGCTTATGAGCCCTGGCTCAACTGGATCAGCTTGCCCGATGATGTGCTGCTTGATACATCTGCCGGAATCCGTGAACGCCTGATTCCGTTGGCACAAGACACGCTCCACCAGCACGGCCCGCAAGGGCAGCACTCACACCCGGGGCTGGCATTCACGACCTGGCTGGATCCCACGCTGGCCACAGAGCAGGCACGGGCGATCGAACAGGCTATCAGCGCTCTGGCGCCACAGAACCGGGAAACCCATCGTGCCCGGTTGGCAGGTCTTGAAGCACGCCTGGCTGCCCTGGACGAAGATCTGCAACGGGCTTTTGGTGCGCTCAATGAACCAGCCGTTATCTTTTCCCATCCGGTCTACCAGTACCTGGCTGCAAGGTATCAACTGAACGGAGTCAGCATGCATTGGGAGCCGCAACAGGACCCGGGCATTAAAGCCTGGATTGAATTCAGGGAAACCTTGAGGCGCTATCCGGCAAATCTGATGATCTGGGAAGGCCAGCCTGACCAGGAAACTGCAAGCCAGCTTGGGCAATTGGGCGTTCGACCCGTCGTATTTGACACGGCATCGAACCTGCCGACAAGCAGCGACTATTTTGCTGTCATGGATGCCAACATCAAGCGGATAAGTCCAGAATGAACCTGCTGATTGTCTCGCATACGCCTTCAGAGAATACGCAGGCGTTGACGGATTGGGTGGCCCAGGGCGCCGCTCGCGGAAGTGTTTCCGTTGAGCTGTCCCAGCCGTTACAGACCGGTCCGGAGCCGGTGCTGCGTGCCGACGGCATCATCCTGGGCACTACTGAAAACTTCGGTTACATGAGCGGCGCCATGAAGGATTTCTTCGACCGGATTTATTACGCCTGCCTGGATCAGACCCGGGGTATGCCCTACGCCGTGTTCATCCGCGCCGGCCAGGATGGGCTTGGCGCGCGGAGCAGTATCGATCGTATCGTTACAGGTCTGGGATGGCGTGCTGTCCAGGAGCCTTTGATCTGCAAGGGCGAGGTATCCGAATTCGAGGGTGCGTGCCGCCAGCTGGGCGAACTTATGGCGCTTGGCCTCGAGCAGGAAATCTTCTGACGCTGAAACTACTCGTATCCCTTTGAACGCAGTTTTTTCAGCGTGGCCCGCTTTTTCTTCAAGTCCAGGCGTTTTTCCTTCGCTGCCCGGCCAGGGCGTGTGGGAATCCGCTTTTTTTGCACGCGGGTTGCTTTGAGAATGGCCTGCTGAAGCCGGGAGATCGCATCCGCCCGGTTCTTTTCCTGCGTGCGGTGGTTCTGCGCCTTGATGATCAGCACACCTTCGGAGGTGATGCGCTTGTCATTACTGCGCAATAAGCGTTGCTTGATTCTTTCCGGAAGTGACGAGGCCTGCACATCAAATCGCAGGTGGATCGCAGACGATACCTTGTTCACATTCTGCCCGCCGGCGCCCTGAGCCCGGATGGCGCTCAGGCTGACCTCTTCGTCCGCAAGGCTCAGGTTGTCGCTGATTCGGATCATGCCCTGGCCCGTTGCCGGTAGATTCTTGCCAGCCCTATCAGGCTGATCAGAAACCAGAAGGCCTCAACCAGGAAAGCCGACAAGTTGAATTCGAAATAGAGCGAATACAGGATGCAGGCAGCCCCAAGCATGTTGGTGAGTGTGTAGGCGAGGCCGGTTGCGGACAGTTTTCCGATCTGAATCAGGAAGTAGCTGCCGATGATCAGGATCACCCCCAGACTGCCAACGATGTTGTAGAACGCGTAACTCATTTTTTTCCTGTAACACAACTTGGGTGCGGTGGGTCTCAATGATACTGCAAACCGGTGCACCGACTCAGTGCACCTGTTCGGTGCGCGCACTCCAATTGAACGCACCAGGCTTCCCGCCCCTGATATTAATTGCATTTAATCAAAGGCCTATGAGTAATATCCGCATGGCATGGATTCTGCATCTACTTGGGTGATATCCATACCCATTAGAAGAGGAGCGTTCATGAAACTGGTCACAGCGATAATCAAACCATTCAAGCTGGACGACGTACGCCAGGCACTCCAGGAAGTCGGAATCAATGGCATGACGGTTACCGAAGTGAAAGGCTTCGGCCGTCAAAAAGGCCATACCGAGCTTTATCGTGGCGCGGAATACAACGTTGATTTCATTCCGAAACTCAAGTTGGAAACAGCATGCACTGCAGAAGTGTATGAACTCGTGGTAGAGGCCATTCAGCGGTCAGCAGCAACCGGAAAAATCGGTGACGGCAAGATATTTGTCCGTTCCCTCGAGGAAGTGATTCGCATACGCACCGGTGAAACCGGCGCGCAGGCCATTTAAGGCAGGGAATTAATCATGGAAAACAACATTTTTGAACTGCAGTACGCAATCGATACCTTTTACTTCCTGATTTGTGGAGCCCTTGTCATGTGGATGGCAGCCGGCTTCTCGATGCTGGAGGCTGGCCTGGTCCGGGCCAAGAACACCACGGAAATCCTGACTAAGAACGTGACGCTTTACGCGATCGCCTGCTTTATGTACCTGGCTTGTGGGTACGCCATCATGTATGACGGCGGTTGGTTCCTCAGCGGCATCGAGGCGTTCAACCTGGACGAAGTGCTGGCTGCTTCGGCAGAGAATGGATTTGCCGGAGACTCTGTCTATTCCGGCGCTTCGGACTTTTTCTTCCAGGTGGTCTTCGTAGCCACCGCCATGTCGATCGTATCCGGTGCGGTTGCTGAACGGATGAAGTTATGGGCGTTCTTTGTATTTGCCATTGTCATGACCGGCCTGATTTACCCGATGGAAGGGTCCTGGACCTGGGGCGGTAAAGAGGTTTTCGGCCTGTTCAGCCTGGGGGATGATTTCGGCTTCAGCGATTTCGCTGGTTCCGGTATCGTTCACCTGGCGGGCGCTGCCGCAGCTCTGGCCGGTGTGATGCTGCTCGGTGCACGTAAGGGCAAGTACGGTCCTGATGGACAGGCGCATGCCTTACCGGGCGCCAACCTGCCGCTGGCCACGCTGGGTACCTTCATTCTGTGGATGGGCTGGTTCGGCTTTAACGGTGGCTCGGTGCTGAAACTGGGTGATGCCAGCAATGCGCATAGTGTTGCGATGGTATTCCTCAATACCAATGCTGCAGCGGCGACCGGCTTGATTGGCGCCCTGGTCGTAGCGCACTTCAAGTTCGGCAAAGCGGATCTGACGATGGCGCTTAACGGCGCGCTGGCCGGGCTGGTGGCCATTACAGCAGAGCCTTCTACTCCGACCGCCCTGCAGGCATCGCTGTTTGGCCTGGTGGCGGGTGTCCTGGTGGTATTCAGCATCATAGCCCTGGACAAGCTCAAGATCGACGATCCCGTTGGTGCGATTTCGGTACACGGCGTGGTCGGAGTGCTGGGCCTGTTGCTGGTCCCGGTGACTAACGACGGTGCCTCATTCCTTGGGCAACTGGTCGGTGCGGCAACTATTTTCGTGTGGGTCTTCGGGGCCAGCTTTGTTACCTGGTTAGTCATCAAGATGGTGATGGGAATCCGGGTCAGCGAGGAAGAAGAATACACCGGGCTCGATATAGGCGAATGTGGTCTGGATGCCTATCCAGAGTTTACCGGGAGTTCATAGTGTGAATTAAGCGATCACCCTACGGTCCGGCGCTCCACTGCGAGGCCGGCAGATTGGCTTCCTCAGTGACGTCGAGGAAAGCCCTGGCCTGGGCCGACAGGTATTTACCCTTTCGCATGACCGTGCCATAACTGCGTTTGGGGAAGTAGGCGCTCATGTTTTTCGCGACCAGTTTGTCGTCTTTGCGCAGGCAAATACCGGTGACGATCGAAATACCGAAATCCAGCTCAACATAACGTTTGATGACTTCCCAGCCGCCGACCTCCAGGGTCACGTTAAAAGGCACCTGGTGCTGCTGAAACACCCGGTCGATCATTCTCCAGGTGGTCAGTCTGCGAGGTGGCAATATCAACCCATAAGGCGCAATGTCTTCAATCCGAACGGTCTGGCGCCCGGCCAATTCATGGCCAACGGGCATGATCAGGGCGGGTTCGAAGGAATAGACCGGTTGGTACGAGATGTCGGAGGGTACATCCAGCATGGAGCCGACGGCAAAATCGACTTCATCATCCCGGATCATGGCGAGGCCATCCCTGCCCGTAACATTGCGCAGCTGGACATGAATATTCGGGAAGCGCTGACGGAATTCTTTTACCAGTCTTGGCAACAGGTAAATAATGGTTGACTCACCGGCGGCAATGATGACTTCGCCGCTGTCCAGGTCACCTTTCATGTGGCGGTTGAAGCGGGCGTTCAATGTTTCCAGGCCTTCGACCAGCGGCCGGGCCATTTCATACAGTTCCTGGCCCTCGCGTGTCATATTGATCTTGGGGCCGTGGCGTTCAAAAAGCATGGTGTCCAGTTCGCGCTCCAGCGCGCGGACCTGCAGGCTGATGGCGGGCTGGCTGAGGAACAACTGCTCCGCGGCGTCGGTCATTTTGCCACTCTTGGCGACGGCACAAAAAGCACGCAGCTGTTTAAGCTGGTTGCCTTTGTAATAGAAGCGGGTCGGTTTTTTGCTCAAAATCAATGACTTATAATATTAACCAATTTTATATTAAATACAGTAAGATTTAATTTGTCAAAGATATGGATCAATTACCTTTCATCGAAAGCAGGCTGATCAGGCTGGATGTATCCCAGCGGCCGCCACCCTTTGCCTGGACTTCAGAATAGAACTGGTCGACCAGGGCGGTTAACGGTAAATGCGAGCCGTTGTTGCGGGCTTCGCTCAGTACGTAGCCCAGGTCCTTGCGCATCCAGTCAACTGCGAAGCCGAAATCGAACTCACCGTTGATCATGGTGGCGGCCCGGTTATCCATCTGCCAGGACTGGGCGGCTCCTTTGGAAATAACATCTACCACCGCATTTTCATCCAGGCCTGCACGACCAGCGAAATGCAGCGCTTCGGATAATCCCTGGACCAGCCCCGCAATACAGATCTGGTTGACCATTTTTGCCAGTTGGCCACAGCCGGAGTCGCCGAGGCGGGCCTGCATGCGGGCAAAGCAGTCGATGAGTGGCGCCGCTTTGGCCACCGCTTCTTCATCGCCACCTGTCATGACGGTTAATTGACCGTTTTCGGCACCGGCCTGGCCGCCGGATACGGGGGCGTCTACAAATGAAAATTCCATTTCAGCCGCTTTGGCATGGAGTTCTCGGGCCACGTCGGCCGACGTGGTGGTGTGGTCGATGAAGATGGCGCCCGGTTTCATTCCGGTGAATGCCCCGTCAGGACCCACGGTAACGGAACGGAGATCTTCGTCGTTGCCTACGCAACAGAACGCAAAGTCGGCCCCGGTGGCCGCCGCTGCGGGCGTCTTTGCCGCCATACCACCAAATTCCGCAACCCATTGCCGGGCTTTGGAAGTGGTGCGGTTGTACACGGTTACCCGGTGGCCCCCTTTGGCAAGGTAGCCAGCCATGGGGTAGCCCATGACGCCCAGGCCGATAAATGCAACGTCAAAATTCATGATTACCAGTCCTTCAGTGGGAATTCATATGGTTTTGCCGGTGGCCAGGTCAAGCCTGAATCCTTCAGCAAATCAGCAAACTGCGGCGTTGCATCGAGGTCGAAAGGCGCGCCGCATATGCACGAATATACCGCCTCCAGTAATGCCATATGCCCAAATGGACGTGCGTCAATCATGGCGGCCAGGCGGTTCGCCTCGTTACGCCTGCCGCGGGTTGCTTCAAACACCAGGGCGTCGCGGTCGTTCGGGCCGGTCCGGCCAAAATATTCGGTAGCTGCGCTGTCAGCCTGGCTGTCATCACCTTTAAATGCGGAAATCATCGCTTGCAGGAACAGTGTTTCTGTATCAACACGAAAGCGAGTAATGGCAACCTGCATCGCTTTTTCCGTCTGCCCCTGGAAAGCCAGCGCCCGCGCCAGGCCTCGCACGATCCAGGGATGGCTGGTTTTGTGCAGGCTTTGTTCAGCATAGCGGGCAGCTCGTTCCGCTTCGCCCATCCACAACAGTGCGCCGGTAACGTGCACCATTGGCCGCACCTGTAACGGGTCACAACGGGACATGCGGCTGAATCCGTCCAGCGCCAGTTGTGCATCGCCATATGCACTGCCGACCAGGTGGGCCCACAGTGCGGTTTCACAGCCCTCGGTGCTGAGCGCCTGGTCGCTGAGTAGCTTGAGACCCCGCCATTGCCCCGTCAGTAATGCGAGCCCGAATTCGGCATTGCGCAGCTGGTTTGTATTCTTGGCGTAACGAATGGTTTGCTGATAGTCACCGGTCAGGGACCCGGGCGCCCAGGCCAGGTCAGTGTCGGTGATGTTGCCATCCAGCTTACCGGCGGCCTGGCTGATAAGAATATGGCTGCTGAGATCGGAATGATAATGGTAGGCTTCAACCATATCGGGTGCGCCGGCAATTGCGTTTTCAAATTCGATGTTGGCCTGTCTTAACAGGCTGATCTGGTTGGGTTCCTGGTGTGCGCGCTGGTACAGCCCCATGCCTTTTTGAAACGCAATGAAGGCTTCCACATTACGGGTGCCGGCGCGCTGCATCCGTGCACGCAGGTTATCATCCAGGAATACATTCAGCGCATTGGCTACTTTTTCTGCGATGTCGGATTGCACGGCAAAAGTGTCTTCAGTGGGGCGGTCATAGGTTTGTGACCACAGGTGGAAACCGTCACTGGCACGGATCAACTGGGCCGTGATACTTAGTTGTTCACCAGCACGCCGCACCGATCCTTCCACCACGTGCGCCACGCCCAGCTCCCGGGCAATGTCTGCAATCGGCAGGTTATTGTCTTTGAAATGAAAAGCTGAAGTTCTGGCGGTCACCATCAGGTCCGGCAACTGCGCCAGCGCGTTGATGATTTCCTCGGTCAGGCCATCTGAAAAGTAATCGTCATCCGGTCCGTTGCTCATCGCGATAAATGGCAACACGGCCACAGTTTCCGCGGATAAGGCTGTAGCTGCTGGTTGATCCGCGCCTTCCTGAGTGTCGGTTACTGAAACCGCAGACAAGGACTCCGGGGAAAAGGGCTCTGCCCCCTTTTTGCCAAGTTTGTCATAAAGGAGAAAGCCCACGGCAAAAACGAGAATCACGATAATTGCGCGGTCCAGTCTACGACCGGTACGCTGGGTAACAGAGGTGGAACGAGCGACCTTGCTTTCGAGTTTGACTCCATCAGAAGTGAGTTCGAAGGCCCAGGCCAAAATCAATGCCGGGATTACGCCTATTGCCAGCAGGAACAGGATGTATCGCGCGATTTCATCCGGAAAATCAAGGATGGGTCCGACCACGCCAACGATTTGCAGCAACAGCCAGCTGCCCACAAGATAGGCGATGCCTATCCTGAAAACGTTTCTACGTTTCAGTTCTTCGAACAGGCTCATGCAGCGACAGGTTCCAACTCCAGGGCAGATGATAGCATTTTTGGTGTTATTTACCGCGTGCTGCCGGCACCGGTGCGATTTCACCCCGGTTGGTCATTGCCATGACCCGTTCACGTTGTTGGGCGATATCCGCTTCGAGTTCCTGCACCATGGCCTGGAATTCAGGGTTCTCATGCAGGCCATTAAAATTTGGATTGAGATCGGTTTCCCAGCGCCAGTAAAGCCGCCAGCCTTTGTCTATGATGCGCCGAAGCTCAGTAATGGCCGCCTGTTCATCGCCAAGAATAGCCAATGCTTCGGATTTAGCCGGCACCAGGCGCTCACGCTGGGAGCCGCTGGTGAAGTAAGGCTGTTCGTAGGCTGCCAGCGCCGCCTCAAGCAAGGTCGTGGTCGCTTCCTTCTGGCCGGACAGCTTCAGCAGCAAGGCCAGGTCAACGGCTTGAAGCAGGTTGTCTGCCGTGATTTCGGGCGGGGATTGAAAAAGCTGTGGGTGGTTCTCCCGGAAAACCGCAATCCCCGCTTCCGGTGTGCCGTTGGCCAGGGCTTCGTCACGCTTGATCCGCATGAAAATCGCATCGGAATTCCAGCGGTCGGGCAGGTCAAGGTTCAGCGCCAGGTTGCTGTATTGCAGCGCGATTTCAAAATTACCGACCAGGTAATGATGCCGTGCCTGCATGGCCATCGGTTGTGGCTGGTTGGTAACCCAGCTGTCGAGCCAGGTGGACCATTCCTGCGCACCAATGTAATCCTCCAGCGTGTCGTAGATAAAAACCATCCAGCCGCCCATTTCGAAATCATCCGGATCGATTTCCTGGCCCCGGCGCAGCCAGTACAAGGCCAAATCCATTTGCCCGGACGCGAAATAAGTTCCGGCGGTGGGGCCGTAGCCGAGTTGGCTGGAAGGATCGATTTCCCTGATACGGGCATAAGCGGCGCGCGCCCCTTCCCGGTCTTCCAATGCCATCAGGGTGCGGGCAAAAACGAACAGCGTTGAGGTGGACAGCGGGTCGAGTTCGCGGGCCCGCGTTAACAATTGCATAGCCTCCAGGGGTTTGCCGTCTCTTTGTAATACCCTGGCAAAAAGCATCATGATGTCTGAGTTGCCCGGGTCCAGTTGCATGGCTTTTGCAAAGATATCTTCAGCATCCGGGTCGCCGAGTAAGGCCTTCAGGTCGGCCAATGCTGACCAGGCGCCGCTGTTCATCGGATCCAGTTCAAATGCCTTGTCCAGCGCAGCCTGCACTTTTTCCTGGAGGTTATCGACATCGTGCACGCCGCTGTATACGCCGGCATTCAATGCAGTAGCCAACGCGACGTAGGCATCGCTATACTCAGCATCCAGTTCGATGGCTCTGTTGGCATATTCCACGGCTTTTTTCAGCCCGATGAATCCGTCCCTGCGGACTTGCTGCCTGGACATGAGTACGGCACGGTAGGCTTCAAGGTTGGTCGTAGGGACTCTCTCTATATCATTACTCTCCTGTGCCGTAAGGGTCGTCTGCAGAGCAGTGGCAATGGCTCGCGCCACCTCGCCCTGGATTTCAAACAGACTTTCGGCGGTCACGGTTCGGTCGTAAGTTTCAGCCCAAAGTTGTTCATCTGTATAGGCATTGATCAACTGGATGTTAATTCGAACCCGGTCACCGGCTTGCTGTATGCCCCCTTCCAGCAAGTGGGTCACGCCCAGTTCTTCGCCAATTTTTCGCATGTTCTGGGTGGTATCGCGGTAGGCCATCACCGATGTACGTGAAGTCACTTTGAGTTGATGGATTTTTGACAGCTTGGTCAGCAGGTCGTCATGGATGCCGTCGGAGAAGAACCGGGTATTTTCGGAGCCGGCGCTGCGATTGGAAAATGGCAAAACGGCGATGGACTTGTCCTCCGGCGCGAGTTGCGGCCTGCTGGCAGGGGCTGCAGGTGGCAGGGATGATTCAGCACTTTGACTGCTCATTGGCTGAGTCGCTGTCCGCAACAGACCGGTTCGTTCCGCCCCCATCATCAGGATGATCAGCACCAGCACGCCAATGATTACCACGTAGGCAGCGCTCACCCGAAAAACATTGCGGCGCTTGAGTGCTGCGAACAGGGTCATGTCATTGCTGGCGTGGTGTTTCCGGCTTCGGAGGTGTCGTGAATTCAGGAAGCTCGGTTGATTCTATCACCTGCCCGAAATACAGCGCATTGATGTACAACCTTTCCGTTCCACGCCAGAATCCACGGAATACCGGCGTATTGGCGAAACGGATAACGACTCCCGCGCCCTGCTTTTCTGCAATGACCGCTGGTTGGCTGCGGAACGCGTCCAGGCGCTCATCCCCGATAAAGCCCGCCAGCAAGGGTTCGCTGGTATATCGGACCGGAGTCGAATAGGCATTGTCGCTTGGTGTCAGCAGGGTTGTACCACGGCGAAAGAGAGGCAATTCGGATCTTGAATATCCAAAAGCCAGCGGGTGACTCAAATCCAGCACCGAGGCAACGATGGCGCCGCCGATGACCTGTTTAGCCTTGTCATCGGCAAAGTCGGAGTATGCGCTTTGTTTGACAGGTTCTGCTTCTGTGGGCGATGTATCTGCGGACGGGCAATTTTCTGGGGGATGCTCATAACACAGCCCCTCCGCCCAGGTTGAAGCACGATTGATAGCGACCAGGATGCCACCGTCTTTCACCCAACGGGCGATCATGGTTCTTTTGCCATTGGACAGGTCGTCGTATTCACCGTCCGCCAGCAGCAAGTGGGTGTAGTCCCACAGGTTGATCGTCCCCAGGTTTTCCTGATTGATCATCGTGGTGGGAATCCGCAGGCGGTTATCCAACACGAACCACTGAGTCCCCACGCCATAGGATGATGTTTCTGAACCTGCAAGGAGCAGCGGGTTAATGGGTTGAATCATTTTAAAATGGTTCGATCCCAGGTCCGGTCCGGCAACCGTCAGGGTGCTGTCCAGGCTTTTCACATCGAGTCCGCTAAGTGCCGCGAGCCCAAGAATTTCTGCGCTCGACTGCAACGCGTCCTCTGTTTGTATACCTGCCTGGATAATCAATGTTCCGGGTGCAAAGGCAATGAGTCCGTTGGTGGTCTGTGTAGAAAAGGACTTGATCGCGGCCCGTACCTTGACGCCTGCGGCAAGCAACTCCTGCAGCAAGACAGGTGCGCCGAGTTGGTTCCAGGGTATGGCCCAGGCTGCAGCCACAGATGCTGGCGCCAGGCCCCGGCTGGATTCTGATTCTGCTTGCACGCGCGGTAGCTTACTGACGGCTGCGAAAGGCAGGTTGTATGCCAATGGCAACGTCCATGCCGAGACGTCGTAGAAGGTGTTGTCCTGGAAGCGGGTCCTCTGTTCCATTATCGCTTCCAGCAATCCGAACTGCTTTTGCCTGGCGGGGATGACCCAGGCGTGCCCGGCAGCAAATTCGTGAGAATCCGTCCGCACGGCCTCAGCCAGTGCCTGGTATTTGATTTGGTGCAGGTCCAGGGTTTCCAGAAACGCCCGGGCCCGCGCCGGGTCGTCATCATCGCCAACAATCCAGGCAGAAAAGTTTCGCGACTTCGCCCGGTTCAGCATCGCGCCATGAAAACCGGACTGGTACGCTTTGAGGCGGTCTCGCATCGCCCAGGAACCCTGCAGTGTGGAAAGCGACATTCTCAACTGGTTAGCTACGGCCATCCTGAAGGTTTCAATACCGTTAGTTGTGCTCAGTTCCTGGCCGCGGATTGCTTTTTGTTCAAACAGGATGCCAATGCTGCCGTTGATATCGGGGTAAGTGGAGCCTTTACCGAAATAGAAATCGTCGTAGGCGTCCTCGGTGAAATGGGGCTGACCTGCCTGATCCATGGCGCGGGAGTGGTACTGGGCCAGGGCCCGGGTCAGTGTCAGGTTTTCTTCCGGGGTCAGTGGGTTCTGCCGCGAGGGTACGCCGGGCTGGAAGAAAAAGCCCGGATAACCAACTTGTTCGTGATGATCGGTCAGCACATGCGGCAGCCAGCGGTGGTATTCGACGATTCTTGCGCGGGATTCCGGGTGGACCAGTGGCAACCAGTCACGATTCAGGTCGAACAAATAGTGATTGGTGCGTCCCCCGGGCCAGTCCTGCACATGCTGGCGGGTGACCGGGTCTGCAACCGGCATTTTGCCGGCATTGCTGTTGGCCCAGGTCGCAAAGCGGTTGAGACCGTCCGGGTTAATGCTGGGGTCAATCAGGATGACGCTGCCGTCCAGCAGTTCTTCTACGAATGTTGAGCGGGAAGACGCCAGGTAATAAGCAGTGAGCAAGGAAGCATTGCTGCCGCTGGGTTCATCACCATGCACGCTGTATCCGAGCCAGATGACGAGAGGGCCAGTGCCATCCAGGTGTTGCTGGCGCAAAGTATCGAGTCTCTGCTGGTTGTTTTCACTGGTAATGGCCAATTGTAAGAGGGGCCGCTGTTCGTGAGTCTGGCCGATGACCTTGATAGAAACCCGTGGGGATGCCGCAGCGAGCGCCTGCATGTAATAGACCAACTGGTCGTGACTGGCGTGCCAATCGGCCACATCCCAGCCCAGCACCGATTCCGGAGTCGGGATGGCAGGATTCGGATCAGCATCCGCTGGTAAATATTCCTGTGCAGTCCGCGCACTCAAACTGGTGATAACCAGCAATAACGCTACACCGGCAAAAATTCTCATAGGTTGTTCCTTCCGTGCAAGCTGGCTATTCTATGAGATACTGCAGCGAAATTCTCTTATGACTTTCCATTAAGTTTCCTGATTTCACGGTGACACTCATGAAACTCTACAGACAGCTCTGTTTTCTTTTGTTAATAATTGCTGCAACTCCGGTCTTGGCAGAGGGCGATTTGTCGTCAAGACTCGCTGAAATAAGGCTACCCCCGGGTTTTGAAATCCATGTCTATGCGGAAGGTGTGAACAATGCCCGTCAGTTGGCTTTGGGTGACCATGGCACGGTATTCGCCGGCTCGAGAAAAGCGGGCCTGGTGCATGCCGTGGTTGACCGTGACGGCGATCACGTGGCCGAAAGTGTATACGTGATTGATAAGGACCTGAAGCTGCCGTCAGGTACCGAGTTCCGGTTTGGTTCTTTGTACGTTGGCGCGCTGGATCGAATTCTGAGGTATGACGACATCGAGAGCTGGCTGGATAAGCCACCAGAGCCGGATGTCGTTACCGACCGTTTCCCGGACAAAACCCATCATGGGTGGAAGTATTTGCGCTTCGGTCCGGATGACATGCTTTATGCACCGGTAGGTGCACCCTGTAATATCTGTGACGAGCCGGGTTTTGCCCAGGTTCGCCGAATTTTCGCAGACGGCAGTGGCATGGAGGTATATGCAGAAGGTGTCAGGAACAGCGTTGGCCTGGCTTTTCATCCCGCAACGAATGAGCTTTGGTTCACCGACAACGGCCGTGACCTGATGGGAGATGACATCCCGGGGGACGAACTCAATCATGCGCCTGAAGCAGGCCTGAACTTTGGCTTTCCCTTCTGCCACCAGGGTGACACGCTGGATCCCGACTTCGGCGAAGGGAAATCCTGTGCGGACTACACCCCCCCTGCGCTTACGCTGGGCGCGCACGTGGCTGCACTGGGGCTGGTGTTTTATACCGGTGGTATGTTCCCCGAATCCTATGTCAATCAGCTTTTCATCGCGCAGCACGGTTCCTGGAACCGCACGGAGAAGTCCGGATATAACATTCTCCTGGTGAAGTTTGACGACGCAGGGCGGGTGTCGGGAAGCGAGGTGTTCGCGAGTGGCTGGTTGCAGGGTCAGGATAACTGGGGCCGGCCGAATGACGTGTTGCAGATGCCCGACGGTTCCCTGTTGATTTCAGATGACCAGGCCGGAGCAATCTACCGGATTATCTGGACCGGGCAGGCTGCCGCGGAGTGAGCCTGGTTCAACTGATCGTCCTGGCGCTTATCCAGGGATTTACAGAGTATCTTCCGGTTTCAAGTTCCGCCCACCTGATTCTCGGTAGCATGGTTTTTGGATGGCCGGACCAGGGGCTGGTAGTGGATACAGCCACTCACCTGGGAACGCTATTTGCCGTGCTGATTTATTTTCGCCGCGATCTGCTGGACATGACAACTGCGTGTCTCAGGCCGGTCAGCGGGCCAGCGGACCGTCAGCACCGGAGCATGGCCGTGTACCTGGTCCTTGCCAGCATTCCTGCAATTCTTGTCGGCGCGCTGGCCCATGAGTGGGTTGAACTGTATCTCCGGGATATGCGCGTGGTGGCCTGGAGCACCCTTGTTTTCGGCGTGTTGCTGTGGGTTTCGGACGTGAAAGGCTCACGCGAGAAGGGCCTTAAAGACTTCAACCTCAAAGGCGCCATGCTGGTTGGGCTGGCGCAGGCGCTGGCCCTGGTGCCAGGCACTTCCCGCTCGGGGGTGACTATTACAGCGGCCCGATTCCTCGGATTTTCCCCAGATGCGGCGGCCCGTTTTTCGTTTCTTCTCGCCATCCCGATCGTGGCTGCCGCGGGACTTTACAGCGCGCTGAAGATCGCCGGCGGTGATTCCAATGTCGAATGGACGCAGTTTTTCATTGTCGTCGGGGTCTCTGCGCTGGCCGGCTGGGTTTGTATTGCCGCTTTCCTGGCGCTGTTGAAACGAGTCGGGTTGATGCCTTTCGTCATCTACAGATTGCTACTCGGTGTGCTGCTTCTCTGGATTGTTTACTAAGCGCACCAAATTGAAGCGTTTGGGCTATTCTTTTGCACCAGCATGGTGCATCTATGCTATTATTCACTCTGGTCTGGATTGAGCCAGATCATCAAGTTTCTTTAATTTCGTCGAAAGACTGGCATCTTGTGGTCAAAATGCGTCCAACACCCTTTTTTCATGCGGATTCAAGTCAAATGCAGTTTGGCATGAGTCCTGCATATATATTCTGACCCAATTTGGAACATCACCATAGGAAGCATAGTAATGAGCACTGATAAAATTCTTAAAACGCTTGAAGAAAAGAAATACAAATTTGTAGACCTGAGGTTTTGCGACACCGTGGGTAAGGAACAGCATGTCAGTCTGCCGATCAGTGCGGTTGATGAGGACCTGTTTGAAGAAGGTAAAATGTTTGACGGTTCCTCCATTTCGGGTTGGAAAGGCATCAATGAATCCGACATGGTCCTGATGCCTGACATTTCTACTGCGGTTAAAGACCCTTTTGCCGAACACAAAACAATGATTGTCCGTTGTGACGTGCTTGAGCCGAATACGATGGAAGGCTACAACCGTTGCCCGCGCTCATTGGCCAAGCGTGCAGAAGCTTATTTGAAGTCCAGTGGGATTGCGGATACCGCGTTTTTTGGCCCTGAACCCGAGTTTTTTGTTTTTGACGACGTTCGTTTCGAAGTAGATATGCATGGTTGTTCCTACCGTGTTGACTCGGAAGAGGGCGCCTGGAATACCGGCGCAGAATATGAAGGCGGCAACATCGGCCATCGCCCTGGCGTGAAGGGTGGCTATTTCCCTGTTCCGCCGGTTGACTCCCTGCATGACATACGAGCCGAAATGTGCGTGATCATGGAGAAGATGGGCATCGATGTTGAAGTTCATCACCATGAAGTGGGAACGGCTGGCCAGTGTGAAATCGGAACACGCTTTTCAACACTGGTGGACAAAGCCGATGAATTACTGACTCTGAAGTACGTGGTTCATAACGTAGCGCACGCGGTGGGTAAAACGGCGACCTTTATGCCCAAGCCCCTGGTCGGCGACAATGGTTCCGGCATGCACGTACACCAGTCCATAGCCAAAGACGGGACAAACCTGATGACCGGTGATGGCTACGGTGGACTGTCCGAGACCGCCTTTCATTACATCGGCGGTATTTTCAAACATGCAAAGGCCATCAATGCATTCGCCAATGCCTCAACCAACAGCTACAAGCGGCTGGTGCCGGGATTCGAAGCCCCGGTCATGCTGGCATACTCGGCCCGAAATCGCTCTGCTTCCTGCCGAATCCCCTTTGTCAGCAACCCCAAGGCACGCCGGATCGAGGTTCGTTTTGGTGACTGCGCCGGCAATGGCTACCTGATTTTCGCAGCAATGCTGATGGCCGGACTGGACGGAATCAAGAACAAGATCGACCCGGGTCCACCAATGGACAAGGACCTTTACGACCTGCCGCCGGAAGAAGAAAAATTGATTCCGACAGTTTGCGCTTCGCTGGATGAAGCCCTGGTAGCCCTCGATGAAGACCGGGAGTTCCTGAAGGCTGGTGGCGTGTTTGATGACGATCTGATTGATGGATACATCGCGCTCAAGATGGAAGAAGTCACCAGGTTCCGGATGAGTACACACCCGATTGAGTTCGATATGTATTATTCTTTGTAACAGGCAAGGGCGACACAGATTCTTTGCAGAGTTCAAGGAGCATGACTATGAACAAAGGAATGATCATTGCAGTAATTTCAACGATGCTTTTTTTGTTGTCTTTCGGCGCCCGGTCAGAAGGTCAGATATTCAAGGTCGTTGATAAGGATGGCAACGTTACCTTTACCGACCAGAGGCCTTCGGCAGAGGCAGAACCCATGGACTTGCCGCCGCTTTCGGTGATCGAGACTGACCGGCCGCCGCCCACTGTTCCTGCAGCACAAGCGGATGTTCCGGAAGAAGACCGGCCGCTGACAACCCGGGAATTACGCAGGCAATTTCGGGATTTCAGTATTACCCAGCCTTTGCAGGAAGAGACATTCTGGGGAACGGAAAATACGGTAGTGGTTACCTGGGGAAGTTCGGCCGAGATTCCACCCGAAATGAGTGTGATGTTGTTTGTTAACGGAGAAGGACAAAAATCACCTGCGGCAGGTTCCGCAGCCCTGACACTGGATCGCGGCGAGCACCAGGTCTACGCGGAATTACGTGATGAACGTAATCGCAGGATTACAACTACCCCGACCGTGACGTTTTTCATCAAACAGCATTCGGCCAACTTCAATCGACCCCGTAACGGCTCACCCTGATGCATGAAGCTGCGGGCGTTGCTGGTCTGGCAAACGGTTATCGCCTGCTCGACCGGCTGGATAATGGCGTAGTGAGGGTCGATCGCTCGGGACAAATAGTGTTCATGAACAGCGCCGCGGAGCATTGCCTGATGGTGAGCAGGGATCGGGCTTGCGGCCGTTATCTGCGTGACCTGGCTGTTGCGCCGAATGAATTGCTCGACGCTGTGGCCGCGCGGCCGCAAGACAACCAAAGCGCTCGTCTGCATGAACTGAAGCTGGGCAACGGCTTGTTCGATTGTACTGTTCAAGACCTTGAAGATGGAAACGTGTTGCTGGAATTTCACAATCTCGATTGGGAAAAGAAGCGGTTGCGCCTGCAGCAGAGGGAACTGCAGACTGGAATGCTCGAATTGCTCAGCAGGAATCTCGGGCACGAGGTCAGAAATCCACTGGGAGGCATCCGCGGGGCTGCGCAAATGCTGGCCGATGAACTGGAAACCGGTGAGTTGTCTACCCTGGCGCGCCTGATCATGCGGGAGTCGGATCGAATCGATGAACTGATTCAAAGTTTCGGGCAGCCGGAACTGGACCCGGTGGAGTTGGAATTATATCCCTTGCTGGATGAAGCCCAGGATCTGCTGGCCGCAGAATTCCGTGATTCAGTTCAGATAGAGCGTGACTATGATCCGAGCATTCCTCCGATCCAGGGCGACCGGTCAGCAATTCGCAGGGTGGTTCTCAATCTCTTGCGAAACGCCTGCCAGGCCGGTGCAACAGTCGTGCTGATCAAAACAAGGGTGGAGCACGGCAGTGCTTTGCTGCAGTCGGGTGAGGGCAGTGTGATCCGCCTGGATGTGATTGATAACGGGCCTGGTGTAGCAGAGTCATTGCAGCCCCTGTTGTTTCTGCCGTTTGTGACAGGGCGCAGGGACGGAACCGGCCTTGGGCTGGCGCTATCGCAGCAGATTGCTGCGGCTCATGGCGGCTTACTGACTTTTAAGGCGCTGGAGCAGGGCAGTCGTTTCAGCATGTTTCTGCCGTTCGCAAATGGAGCAGGAACTTACCATGAAGGTGACATGATTTGAATGATCTCGCAGACATCTGGGTTGTTGATGACGATGAAGCCATCCGCTTTGTCCTTAAGCGGGCACTTCAGCGCAAAGGCTACGGAGTGCGGTGTTTCGACAGTGTAGGTTCGATCACCGAATCACTGCAACGCAGCAGCCCCGCCGCAATACTCACTGACATCCGTTTGCCGGATGCTGACGGACTGAGCGTGGTTGATGCGCTGGAAAAGCTGGGTATCGACATCCCTGTTATCGCGATGACCGCATTCTCGGACCTGGACCAGGCGGTGAGCGCGTTCCGCAAAGGTGTATTTGAATATCTGCCCAAGCCGTTCGACCTGGAACAGGTTCTTTCCGTGATTGAACGTGCATTGGCAACCGCAGAGGCGGCGCCCCGGGAAAAGAGCGAAGATTCAGGCAGCAGGCTGCTGGGCGAGTCACAGGCCATGCAGGAAGTTTTCCGCACCATTGGCCGTTTATCACGCTCGGATATCAGTGTTCTGATTACCGGGGAAACCGGCAGCGGTAAAGAAGTTGTTGCGCGGGTTCTCCATCAGCACAGCCCCAGGGCTGAAGGGCCATTTGTCGCCATCAACACGGCAGCCATTCCGGCAGAGTTATTGGAATCAGAGCTCTTTGGGCACGAAAAAGGGGCCTTCACCGGAGCTCATTCACGCCGGGTCGGACGATTCGAAGAGGCGGCTGGTGGAACACTGTTTTTGGACGAAATCGGTGATATGCCCCTTGCACTGCAGACGCGATTGCTGCGGGTACTGGCCGAGGGTGATTATTACCGTGTCGGGGGCCGGGATCTGCTCAGCGCCGACGCGCGTATTATTACTGCGACGCATCAGGACCTCGAGGAAAAAGTCCGCACAGGCAGTTTCCGCGAGGACCTCTATCATAGGCTCAATGTGATCAATATCGCGTTACCGCCACTGCGTGACCGCACGGTTGATATCTCCATCCTGGCGCGCCGATTCCTGGTACAGGTGGCAAATGAGCTGGGGCTGGAAATAAAGCAGTTTCGGCCTGAAACCATCACTATCCTGGAAAGTTATTCCTGGCCGGGTAATGTCCGGCAGTTGCTCAATCTGTGCCGCCAATTGTGTGTCATGGCGCCCGGCGACCAGATTTTTCCTGATGACTTACCGACGGAAATGCTCGGCAAGGATGAGGCTGGAGGCGAGGAAGGCGCCTGGTCGGAATCACTGCGCCGCTGGGCCTCCCGGGAACTGGTAACGGGCAGCACAGACCTTTTTGGCCAGGCCCAGGCTGAACTGGAACGCGTACTGATTGATTGTGCGCTGGAACAGACCGGCGGGCAAAGACAAAAAGCTGCTGAATTGCTTGGTCTGGGCCGGAATACACTAACCCGGAAGCTGCAAAAATTCGATAAGGAACGGAACGCTGAAGAATTGCCCGGTCATAAGGCAATCGTCGGGGGCACCTGAAGCCAGAAAGTCACGGGGCCGTCATTGACCAGCCGGACTTGCATATCTGCACCAAAAACTCCTGTTTGAACATTTTCCAGCCCGTTTCGGGCGAGTTCTACAAAATGATTGAACAGGCGTTCACCCTCAACCGGGGGTGCGGCAGGCGTAAAGCTGGGGCGGTTGCCGCTGTTGGTATCGGCCGCAAGGGTAAATTGCGGCACCAGCAAAAGCTGGCCGCCCGACTGCAGCACATTCAGGTTCATCCGGCCGCTTGCGTCAGGAAAAATCCGGTAAGCCAGCACACGCTGGAGCAATCTGCTGGCCTGGCTTTCCGTGTCGCCCCTTTGGACTCCGACCAGCGCCAGGATACCGGCAGAAATTTCACCCTCAATATTTCCGTTAACAATTACAGCCGCTTCGGCTACTCTCTGTATCAATGCAATCATGAAGCCCATTCTATCCAAAAGATGATTTACGCCGCTAAATTCATTTTGTGGCTGCTCAGCCTGATGCCGGCCGGAATGCCATACTGGCTATCGGGTAAGGGCGCCGGCCTGTGGATGCGGCTTTCACCGGTCAAACGCCAGACTGCTGAACGCAACCTTGATCGCTGTTATCCCGGGATTTCTCTGCAGGAACGTGATCGCCTGGTTTACGAGAGTTTCCGGCACTACCTGTGTGCCATCCTGGAAACCGGCCGCAACTGGTACTGGCCGTTGGAAAAATTGCAGTCACTGTGCGATGGCGTAGTGAATGAAGAGCTGATTTGGGACAGCCTCAAAACCGGCCGCGGTGGCGTTGCGCTGGCACCGCATTTCGGAGCCTGGGAATACCTGGGCATGTATCTCCAGGGTATTCCGGATATAGCCATTTTGTACAAACCACCTTCCAATCCCGGGCTTGAAAAAGCCCTGTTGTCCCGCCGGCGCAGAGGTGGAGGCGCATTGATTCCGGCCACTGCCTCAGGATTACGCAAGCTCTATGCACACATCCGGGCGGGCAAGGGTGCGGGAATATTACCCGACCAGCAACCCTCGTCCGGGCAAGGCCGTTTCGCCTCATTTTTTGGCAACCAGGCGCTAACCGGTGTACTGGTGCCCCGGCTGGTGCAGCGCACTAATTGCGTAGTCGTAGCCACGGTTTGTGAACGACTCAAGGGCGGGCGTTACCGGGTCCACATGATGAAAGTCGACGATGAAATCTACGCAGAAGACATGGTTACTTCACTGACCGCGATGAATAAGGCTATTGAGCGCTGTATTGCGATCGATCCGGCACAATACCTGTGGAGTTACCGGCGCTTCAAGGCACAGCCAGAAGGCGCGGAGCCGTTTTATGATATTCGCTGATTAATCACGCCAGAATGCGGGTGTCAGCAAAACAAGCAGTGTATAGATTTCAAGCCGCCCCAGGAGCATGGCGACGCACAGGATGATCTTGGCGGGGTCATTCAACTCGGCATAGTTTGGCCCGACGTATCCGAGCCCCGGCCCGAGGTTGGTGATGCAGGCGCCTACTGCTGAATAAGCCGTTTCCGAATCCAGACCAGTGGCAGTGAGAAGCATGGTCATGACGGCAAAATTCGCGATGTAAAGGAAGAAGAATCCCCACACGGCGCTGATCACGGTGTCGGAAGTTTTCTGGCCGCCAATTTTTATAGGAATGATGGCGTGCGGGTGAATCAATCGCTGGATTTCACGAATGGACTGGCGGTAAAGCAAGATGATACGGATCACCTTCATGCCACCGGCTGTACTTCCGGCGCAACCGCCGATAAATGCGATGAGAATCAATAGCACGGGTAAAAAGCCAGGCCAGGTATAAAAAGGCGCGGTAGTAAACCCGGTGGTCGTCATGGTGGAGACAACCTGGAAAATTCCGTAGCGGAACGATGAAGACAGGGTCTCGTAGGTGCCGGAAAAGTACAGCGCGAAACTGACAATGATCGCGAATGCGAACAGCAGTGATGCATAGACTTTCAGCTCGGGATCCAGAAAGTAGGGTTGGGCACTGGCACGCCGCCACGCGGTGAAATGCAGGGCAAAGTTGATTCCGGCGATGGCCATGAAAACAACTGCGACTATTTCAACGGTCGGGTTGTTCCAGTAGGCCAGGCTGTCGTTATGGGTTGAGAACCCGCCGATGGCAACGGTACTGAATGCATGTCCAACTGCGTCGAACAGCTTCATTCCAGCCAGCCAGTAGGCGAAAATACAGGTAATGGTGATGCCCACGTAAATCAGCCATAAGGCTTTCGCAGTTTCAGTGATACGCGGTGTCAACTTGGAGTCTTTCATCGGTCCCGGGGTTTCCGCCCGGTACAATTGCATACCGCCGACCCTCAGCATGGGCAGGATGGCGACCGCAAGTACGATGATCCCCATACCGCCCAGCCACTGCAATTGCTGGCGGTAATAAAGCACTGCCCTGGGAAGCGCATCAATATTGGTAACGATGGTTGCCCCAGTGGTTGTCAGTCCCGACATCGATTCGAAAACCGCGTCAACATAACTGAGGTCCGGAGAGGTCAATAACACAAACGGCAAAGCCCCGACGAGCACCAGCACCAGCCAACTGCTGACGACGATCAGGAAGCCGTCCCGCAAGCGCAGTTCCTGGTGTGCATTGCGCACCGGGAAATAAATAAGCAGGCCAAGTGCCAGCAGGCTGGCGGCACTGACCAGGAACAGGCCGGCCGAACCATCCGAATAAAACAGGGATACCAGCACCGGCGGTAACATCATCAGGCTGGATCCCGCAACCAGGAAGCCGATGACTCTTTGAACGGCGGAAAAACCCATCTCGGCCTCAGATGAACAACGCGCTGACCTGGAAAAGACGCTCGACCGAAGCAATCTGGCGCTTGTCGGGGACAAACAGGATCACGTGGTCATTTTCCAGGATCACAGTGTCGTGATGCGCAATGATCACGTCATCGCCCCTGACGACGGCAGGGATGGTCGTGCCGGCAGGCAGATCGATGTCTTCAATGGCTCTTCCGACTACCTTCGAACTCCGCTTGTCGCCCAGCGCTACAGCCTCGATGGCTTCAGCGGCGCCTCTTCGCAGGGAATGAATGCGCACCATGTTGCCCTGGCGAATATGCGTAAGCAGGGCGCCGATGGTGATCGTTTGCGGAGAAACCGCGATATCGATTGAACTGGATTCAACCAGGTCCACGTAGCTGGGCCGGTTAATGATGGCAATCACCTTTTCAGCACCCATGCGCTTGGCCAGCATGGAAGAGAGGATATTGGCCTCGTCGTCGTTGGTCAGAACACAATAAACATCGGTGGTGTCGATGGCTTCTTCGCGCAACAGATCTTCGTCGGCGCAATCTCCCACAAGAACGATGGCTTTTTCAAGGTGTTCGGCAATTTCCTCGGCGCGTTGCAGATTCCTTTCAATGATTTTTACATGGTGATTGCGTTCCAGCTGCCGTGCCAGGTTGCTGCCGATATTTCCACCGCCGGCCAGGATGATCCGGCGGACCGGGTTATCCAGCGGGCGTAGTTCTTTCATCATTGTGCGGATATTGCGCTGGGCGGCGAGGAAAAATACCGTGTCGTTCTCTTCTATGACCGTCAGCCCGTCCGGAATAATGGTTTTATCCTTGCGGTAAATCGCTGCCACACGGGCTTCTGCGCCGGCCGGCATGTGATGGCGAAGCGTGTGCAACCGGTGGCCTATCAGCGGTCCCCCGGCATAAGCCTGGGTGGCGACAAGCTGGGCCCGCCCATCAGCGAAATCCAGCACCTGCAGGGCACCGGGATACTCGATCAGTCGTGCGATGTACTGGGTCACCAATGTTTCGGGGCTGATCAAAACATCGACCGGGCAATGTTCACGCTCGAACAACTCAGGGTGTTCGATGTAATCCGATGACCGGATGCGGGCGATCCGAGTGGGTGTGTTGTACATTGTGTACGCGACCTGACAAGCGGTCATGTTTACCTCGTCACTGCTGGTCAAAGCAATGATCAGGTCGGCGTCTTCAATACCCGCCCGCACAAGTACTGTTGGGTGAGAGGCGTGGCCGATAACGCCACGAATATCGAGACGGTCCTGGAGATCTTTCAAGTGGGCGGCATTGGTGTCCACCACTGTGATGTCGTTTTCTTCGCCGGAGAGACTGTGTGCTACGGTTGAACCAACCTGGCCGGCGCCGAGAATAACGATCTTCATTTGCTGTCTCCGCGCGACGCCGATGCGGTTTTCGGGTCAATACCCAGAGCCCGGAGTTTTCTGTACAGGTGAGTTCTTTCCATGCCTACAGATTCTGCCAGTTTGCCCACGCTGCCCCCGGCTTCCTTGAGTTTGTAAACCAGGTATTCCCGTTCAAACTGTTCCCTTGCCTCACGCAGGGGCAAGTTGAAAAACTGGGGGTGTGTACCGCCAGCTGCTGCGGGCGCAGTGGGGCTTTGTTGCAGGGCTTCTTCCACTTCGGTTACTGAAACTTCGCCTTCACCGCCGAGTACGAGCAGGCGCTGAATCAGGTTGCGCAATTCCCGGATATTCCCTGGCCAGGCATGGTTTCGCAGGCGGTTTTGGGCAGCAACCGAAAAAGACCGGTAAGGCAGATTTTCCTGGTTTGGAAACGTTTCGGCATAGAATCGGACCAGTTCCGGCACATCATCGGGGCGTTCCCTCAACGCCGGGACCTGCAGCGGCAAGACATTGAGCCGGTAATAAAGTTGCTGTAGAGGATTGTCGTCACGCGCCAGGTCCAGCACGCTGGCGCTGGCGCTGGCGATCAAACGACAATCCTGATCATCAAGGCCAGCTTCGAGAATCTGGCCTAGAGTTTTCAGGGCCTCATCAGGGAGATCCTGCAATTCCGGAAAAAAAAGGGTTCCATTACTCGCTTTTTTGAAGGCGTCCAGCAGATAGGTTCGGATGTCCTCCGAAACAAGCTCGTTGTGGATCAGGGTAACGAACTCGCCTTTTTGTTGGCTCTGGCTGTGAATAAAGCGTGCGAGGTTTTCCCGCCCGCTGCCCTTTTCGCCGGAGATCATCGCGGGAAGATTGCGTTGGGCTGCCTGTTCAGCCTTGCTTCGCAGCACTTGCATCAGTGCACTGCTTCCAATGGGTTCGTTAGTGGATGAGGTTGCAGGAACAGAGGGTTTGCGGGACGACCTTCCCGCTTCCAGTGCCTGTTTGACGAGTGACAGCAGTTTTGCCAGTGAGATCGGTTTCTGCACGAAATCATGGGCGCCCAGGCGAGTCGCCTCGATCGCCGATTCCAGCGAGCCATGCCCGGACATGACGATAATGGGGCATTCAAGCCCCCCACCTGAAGACCATTCCCTCAGTAAAGTGATGCCATCGACATCAGGCATCCAGATATCCAGCAACACCAGGTCCGGCGTGCTGCGTGCGAATTGGGTCCGGGCCTCTTCACCGTTTTCGGCGACGGTGACCTGGTGTCCTTCATCTTCTAGAATGTCGCGCACCAGTTCGCGGATATCGGGTTCGTCATCGACGACGAGAATATGTGCCTGGGTCATTTTTTTGCGGCCTGTTGCTTTCGCGCAACAGCTTACTCCACAGGCAGCCGGATTTGAACCCTGGCTCCGCCTTCGGGTGGGTTTGATATTTCTATATGGCCGTTATGCTCCGACACGATTTTTCTGCAGATGGCCAGTCCAAGGCCGCTGCCGCGCGTCTTGTTGCTGACGTAAGGCTCGAAAGGCTGGCTCAGAACCATGTCCGGGAAACCCGGCCCGTTATCCCTGAGTTCAAGCTCAAGCCAGTTTCTTCCATTACGTTCAGTCGTTGCGCTGACGATCGTTATGGTAACCGGCTCATTACCCCCAGCCTCCTGTGAGTTCCGGATCAGGTTATGCAACAGTTGGCGGAGACGGCCGCCATCGGCTGAAAGTTCTTCCCGGCCGGCACCGAGTTCGAGTTCAAAGTGCAGGTTGGAATCGCCTTGCTGATAAAGCGCGACCACTTCTTTGACCAACGCCTCCGAATCAAGTGGCTCGAGGCTCAAAGCCGGTTCCTGGGCATAGTCACCGAAAGCGTCGACCAGTTTTCGCAAGGCTTCGACCTGGGAGACGATGGTATCCGATGCCTTGTCCAGCATTGCACGGTCGCCCGACTCGAGCTTGTCTGACAATTTCATGCGTAATCGCTCAGCGGCCAGCCGGATGGGGGTGAGCGGATTTTTTACTTCGTGAGCGAGACGCTTTGCTACCTCTGCCCAGGCTGCGTCTCTCTGGGCCTGGTTCAGAATAGTGACATCATCGAACACAACCACGTAGCCGTCTTCCGAGCGTTCACCGGGTAGTGAGGCCATGGGCAGGCGGGACCCGCGTATAAGCAACACCAGTGGCGTTCCCGGGCGGTCGATCTTGATTTCCTGCTGCCATTGAGCTCTTCCTTTTTGTATTTGCTGTGTCACCGCGTCGATAAACGTCGACAGGAAGGGTGCGAATGTCAGGAGATCATCGAGAGCTTGCGCTGCCGGTGTTGTGCCCTCCAGGTCGAGGCCATAGCGCTGCGGTAACCCGAGAATCTGTTTACTCGACGCATTGCTGGTGATGACCCGGGATTGATGATCCAGCGTCATCACACCCGAGGACAGGTTGCCCAGCACGGTTTCCAGGTATTCCCCCTGGGCTTGTAGCTCTGCCCTGCTCTCTTCAGCTTCAAAACTGGCTTTTTTCAGCGCCTGGGTCATCTGGTTAAAGGACTCCACCAGGAATCCGATTTCATCTCGCTGACCCGCCGCAACTTCCATGCCGAAATCACCTGCCGCAACTTCTCGGGTCGCGGTGGAAAGGGATGAAAGGGGGGAAACCATTCTGCGGGCTGCATGGAGGGCGGCAAGGATGGCAAGCAGGATGGTAAGGATCAGAACCAGTGTCAGCACCAACAGGAAACTTTGCTTGAGTGACTGTCTCAGGTAACTCACGTTCTGATACCTGTGGTATTCCTGTTCAATGGATCCGGTCAGGGTCGTAATATCAGGCGGTAGCGGATATATGGCCTGGAGAAATCTGGGAGAAGTTCCAGGGTACGTCGCCGCCATCAACTGGATAACGCGTATTTGCAGGCTGCCGTTAGCGGTCGGTTCAGCTGCGGCATATTCACCCTGCTGGCTTGCCTGCAGGATGGCGAAGTCCGCAGGCCGCTCCGGCAGGCCGGTGAGAGTGTTGATGTGAGCCGTGGCAACCAGTTTGCCACCGGTCTCCAGAACTGACAGTTCGACCGGTCCGGCCGAACGGACCCGCGCGACTAATGCCTGTCGCAACAGTTCACCCTCTTCGAGTAAGCTGGACAGGTCAGCTGCAGTATCCCTGAGCTGATTTCTCACCTCCAGTGTCCGGGTATCGAGAAACTCCTGCCCCAACTCAAGCGAATCTGCCAGCGCTGCTTCCACCTGGACATCAAACCAGCCATCGATTGTGCTGGTTAGAAACCACGCGGAAAAGAAAAACACGATCAGAGCGGGCGGTAACGAAAGGGCAAGAAAATTACGCACCCAGCGGGCAGCAAGCAATGCGCCGGGTTTGCCATGTCTTACATTCTGAACCAGGGCGTGTAATCGATAGGCAATGCTCCACAGCAGCACGGCCAACGCCAGGCCGGTCACGATCAACACCCAGATAAAACTGTTTTCGAGCCAGTTCTTGTCGAGGCCAGTGGATTCGTTCTGAACACCGCTGACCAGCAATAACGCCACCAGCAAGGCGGTCAGCAACGCCACGGCAGGCAGCGTGCGGAACAGCAGCCGTTTCAACTTGTTCTTTTTTTTTGAAGCGGAGTTCATGGCAGCCTCATGTGCCGGGCTCGACAGCCAGTGGCCAGGATGACCAGGATGTGTCGTGGTGCCACCTTGCGGACAGAAGAACCGGCAATCGCATCGGCGGCGGCATCGATTTCTGGTCCAGCCGGGTCCTGGCGAGGATTTCGTAATCACCAGAGGGTAATACACCTGTTTCGAAAGAGACCTGGAGTTTCGAAAGGTCGGCTAATATGTGTCTCAGGCGTGGAAAAGTCTTCACCGTGTTGCTGCCGGCATGAGTCAACTGGTAATGGTCACTCAAAGGGAGATAACGGATTTCATAACTGTTGGTGTGCTCGACTGCCCGAATCTGGCTGGCGGTGTCGCGCAGGGTCAGCTCAAGGTCTATCGTCAATGGAACACCGTGTATGAGGGCTTCGCGTGCTTCGTCACTGAGGGCCAGCCTTTGTTCGCAACTGACATTCACCTGGCCGTTTGACCAGTTTGCTTCAATGCGGGTCAGTTCGAACCGTTCATTTGCCGACGGGTTTGAACATGCGGTCAGCAAAACCAGCGCGGCGATTGAGATCACCCAGCCCCATTCAGACTTTTTTACGGAGGTTGGCATAGAAAAAACCGTCCATCTCCTGTTCACCAGGCAAAATTTGACGGCCGCTTCCCAGCCTGGTGCCCCAGGAAGCATCGAGCGTCTCGGCGTCTGCATCCGGATGAGTTTCGACAAAAGTCTGTATCTGCCTGTTGTTTTCAAGCCTGAGCACCGAGCAAGTCGCGTACACGAGGATACCCCCGGGCTTCAACAGAGGCCAGAGCCGGTTGAGTAGTCTGGCCTGCGTGGAAGCGGCATCCAGCACCTGTTCAGGTGATCTGAGCCACTTGATTTCGGGGTGGCGGCGGATCACGCCGGTGGCTGAACACGGAGCGTCCAGTAAAATCCGGTCGAAACGTTCGCCATCCCACCAGCTGTCCGTTGCGGCCGCATCCGTGGCCACAAGATTAACATTTTGCTTTTCGTAAAGGCCCAGCCTTTGCAGGTTTTCCTGCACGCGTCCGAGCCGGGTTTTGCTCTGATCAATGACGGTGAGATTCACTCCGGGAACCTGTTCCAGGATATGGCACGTTTTACCCCCGGGTGCTGCGCAGGCGTCCAGTACGTGATGGTGTTTTTCCAGCTGAAGCAATCCGGCCGCCAGCTGCGCAGCAGGATCCTGCACGGAAAATCGTCCTTCCTCGAAGCCGGGCAACAGGGTTACAGTCATTGCCGGGCTGATTTTTATCGCATGCTCCAGTGTTGTGTGGTGTTCAACTTCGAAGCCGCCAGCGTTCAGCTTTTCCAGTGTTTCAGGAATGTTGAACCGGCAGTTCAGTCTTAACCACAGCGCACCCGCCTGCTGGTTTGCAGTCGCGATAGCTTCCCAGTCGTCAGGCCAGTCTTTTTTCAGCGATTCGAGCAACCAGCCTGGGTGTGCAAAGTGCGCGTCCTGCGTTTCCAGCTTCGCGCATATTTCTGTCTGTTCCCGCTGAAACCTTCGCAACACTGCATTGATGACGGAAACGGCCCAGGGTTTGCCGAGTTTTCTGGCGCATTCTGCAGTTTCATGGATCGCGGCATGCGCTGCGCCATCATCTTTCCACAACTGGTACAGGCCGATCAGGATCAAGCGCTGGATGTCCCGGTCTTTGCGCCTCAGTGGCTTGCGCAGCAACTGTGCAGAGATCCATTCCAGCGCGCTCAGCCAGCGCAGCACACCGTAACTGAGATGTCTTGCAAACGCACGGTCCCTGGGGCTTTGCTGCCGGTTTTCTGCATCGGCTTCTGCCAGGTTGTTGCTGTTATCCAAAACGCTTGCGAGCATGCGCAAGGTCACCAGCCGGGGGCTGTGAGAGGGTGTTTTGCTCAATGCTCGATGTCCAGCTGGCCTGGCAGGGTTTTGGCGTTCAGGTAGTCCGCAGCGCTCATCCGGCGTTTGCCCGGCCGCTGCAGCTCCAGTAAGCGCAATACCTTGTTACCGGTTGCGACATCGATTCCCAGCTTTCCTGCATGGAGGACCTTCCCCGGTTCGCTATTGTGTTTTTCGTTAATGGTTTGAGACGTCCAGATTCGGGTTCTTTCACCTTCGATCATGCACCAGGCCACAGGCCAGGGGTTGAATGCTCGAATTTTCCGCTCCAGCGTGACAGCGTTTTCTGACCACTCAAGCTGCGCTTCCGCTTTCTCAAGCTTACGCGCATAGGTCACCCCGAGAGCTGGCTGGTCTTCCGCCTTAAGGGCTTCCCCACGATCCAGTTGATGCACGCAGTCCAGAAGGGTGGAGGCACCCAACTCTGCCAGTTTGTCGTGCAGACTGCCACCGGTTTCCGTTTCATCCAACCGGATTGAGGCACGTTTCAATACCGGGCCCGTATCCAGTCCTTCGTCCATCTGCATGATGCAAACCCCGGATTCGCTGTCGCCCGCCTCGATTGCACGCTGTATCGGGGCGGCTCCGCGCCAGCGGGGGAGTAGTGACGCATGTACATTCCAGCATCCGAATCTGGGTATCTGCAGTATTTCAGCGGGCAGGATCTGGCCGTAAGCCACCACGATCATCAGGTCGACTTGCAGGCGGGTTATCAGATCAATCGCAGCAGAGTCCTTAAGCGTAACAGGCTGATGTACTTCAATGCCGCAGTCGATCCCAGTCTGCTTGACGGGGCTGGCCTGTAATTTTCTGCCCCGCCCGGCTGGCCGGTCGGGTTGGCTCAGCACTGCCACGGGCCGCAGCCCCTCTTCAATCAAACGTTGCAGTGGCGGCACCGAGAAATCAGGAGTGCCGGCAAACAGGATTCGAAGACGGGACTGGCTGCGCAGCGGGTTCAGAGTACGGTCCCCGGAGTACTCTGTCCCGCTACTTTCCGTTGCTTTTCCAACTTCTTGGTCAGCATGCGGCGTTTGAGCGGGGAAAGGTAGTCCACGAACAGTTTGCCTTCCAGATGATCCATTTCATGCTGCAGGCAAATCGCGTGCATACCTTCCAGATCTTCTTCAAAAGTGCTTCCGTCAGCATTTTGGGCGGTCACGCGGATTTTCTCCGCTCTGCTCACTTCCGCATAAATTCCTGGAACCGAGAGGCAGCCTTCCTCGCAGGTCTCGGTGCCTTCTGACGCGAGGATTTCCGGGTTGATATAGACCCGTGGTTGGTCCTGAGCCTCGCTGACATCAAGCACCAGCAGGCGCCTGTGAACGTTTACCTGCGTGGCAGCAAGGCCAATACCCTGCGCGAAATACATGGTCTCGGTCAGGTCTTCGATCAGGCGTAAGAGTGGCTCGTCAAACGCTTCGACTGGCTTGGCGACTGTTCTCAGGCGCGGATCGGGAATTTCAAGAATTTCGAGTTTGGACATATATTTACACGCTAATAAAATAATTTAGATGAACTTTGCTTCGGTATTTATTATGATAGCCAATGGCGGGCCCCGTTCGCCAGAGTAAAAACTGACCGCATCTGACAGATGGCTGGATGCCTACTAGAGAGGAAGGAACGTGATCAGAAAACTCATGCACCTCACCTTTGCGGCGATTATGCTGGCTGGAGTTGCCTTGGCGCAAGAAGTTGCCGTGCGCTCCGACCACCCGGATGAATACGTGGTGGTTAAAGGCGATACGCTGTGGGATATTTCCGGAAAATTTCTGGATAAACCATGGCAATGGCCTGCAATATGGCAAGCGAACCCGCAAATTGAAAATCCCCACCTGATTTACCCTGGCGACGTAGTTTCGCTAGTGTACATTGATGGTGTCCCTCAACTAAGACTCAACCGTAACGGCGCGAACACCGTGAAGATGTCACCGTCCATACGTGTTATGGATCGTGATGATGCGATCAATGCTATACCGTTCGAGTCAATCGCACCGTTTGTTCGAGACCTGCGGGTGCTGTCGCCCAGCGAATTCGAAGGCTTGCCGTATGTAGTGGCAAACCAGGAAGAACGCAGGACAGCAACCTATACCGACACAACATATGTGCGCGGCCTGGATGCCGAGGTTGGCCAGGAATTCATCGTGGCTCGATTGATGAATATTTACGACCTGATCGGAAACCCACCGGAACTGCGACGGGTTCTGCCCCAGCGTGGGTGGCGGGTAGTGTCTAATGTCTGGGATCGTGAGCAACACCACTACAACCAGGTTTCTCCCTGGGACCGCCGGCCCAAGAACCCCATGGGTTACGAGATGTTCGAAGTCAGCCGTGTTCGAGTGGCGAAAGCCGGGGAAATTTCCGTCATGGATGTCATCCGTGACCGGACAGAAGTCCGGCCCGGAGACTTTATACTTCCAGTAAGCGACATGGGTTACGCGAGTGTTTTCCACCCAAGTGCGATGGACGAAGTTCCTGAAGGGCTGAAAGTTCTTGCTACTTCCGGGCAGAGAAGTGGTGTTGGCCTGTACCAGATCGTGTCGATCAATGGCGGCACCAACCAGGGCATCCAGGAAGGCAATGTCTTCTCGGCATTCCGCACCGGGCAGAAAGTCGCAGACCGGGTCGGGTTCCGTGAAGGAAGCTTTTCCACGGATGCCAGGGTGCGCCTGCCAGAAACTTACGATGGCCTGATCATGGTGTTCAGGACCTTCGATGACATCAGCTACGGCATGGTCCTGGGCGGCTCCAGGGTGGTGCTTGAGTTCGATATTCTGCGGCACCCGGACGAACGTATGTAAATCGAAGGCAAGCTGTTTCACGCAGGCGGCTGCCTGCAGACAAGAGGTTTGCTGTCACGAAACACAGAAGCTGGTTGATTGCTATACGAGCCCCCCGCCTGGGGGGCTCGCATTTTGTGCGCCTGGCGGAGCACTTTGAGAGTGTTGAAGGCCTGGTTTCGGCTGGGCCGGGCCAATTGCGCAAGGCCGGCCTGGATGAAGAAACCATCCAGGCTTTGAAACAGCCTGACGAAGCGTTACTCGCTTCTGACCTCGAGTGGCTATCCTGCGAATCGCATCATCTCGTGACCTGGGAGCATAAGCAGTTTCCTCCGCTTTTGCGGGATATTCCTTCGCCACCAGCTGCGCTTTTTGTCGATGGCGACCCGGATGTCCTTTGGCAGCCCCAGGTGGCTGTCATCGGCAGCCGCAACCCAACCGCTGGCGGCAGGGATAACGCCCGTGATTTTGCTACCGAGCTAAGCAAACAGGGCATGGCGATCACCAGTGGGCTGGCGGCCGGAATTGATTCTGTCGCACACACGGCAGCGCTGGATGCTGGCGGGCACACCATTGCGGTTATGGGCACGGGACTGGACCGAATCTATCCCGCAAGCAGCAAAAACCTGGCGCTCCGTGTTCGTGAACAGGGTGTGCTGGTGTCTGAATTACCACTGGGAACCGGTGCCAAACGATCGCATTTTCCATCGCGTAACCGCATCATTTCGGGTTTGAGCCTGGGTGTCCTGGTGATTGAAGCCGGGCTTAGAAGCGGCACTTTGATTACTGCACGACTGGCCGGCAACCAGGGCCGGGATGTTTTCGCATTGCCGGGATCCATTCACAATCCCATGGTCAAGGGCTGTCACCGGCTGATCCGGGATGGGGCAAAGCTGGTTGAAACCGTGGAAGAAATCTTGCAGGAGTTAGCGCCCATGGCGGGCCTGCTGGCTGGAGAACTAAAAGGCCAGCTCGAACTCAAACAAACTGAAAAGGGGGCGTTTTCGCTTGATTCTGAAGCTTGTGACCCCCAATTGGACGAGGACCCCGATTACCAGGAGCTCTGGGCATGCCTGGGTTACGACCCGAAACCCATTGACGCGATAATTGAGCAAAGTGGATTGACGGCGAGAGCTGTGTCAGCCATGCTGCTCTTGCTAGAGCTGAGAGGAAAGGTTGAGGCGCATACGGGGGGAGCCTACAGCCGTAAAAAAATAAGAGGTTTATAATGAAAGAAAACGTGCTCGACGTGCTGATGTACCTGTTCGAGAATTACTTCTACGACGAACCCGACGAGCAACCTGACCGGGCTTCCATGGAAGAAAACCTGCACGAAGCCGGCTTCAGTAACGGGGAAATCGAGAAGGCTTTCGAGTGGCTTGATGGTCTTGCTGAGCAACGCTACCAGCCGGATTTCAAGATGCACACGGATCAGCCAATCCGTATTTTTGTCGATTCTGAAATCAATCGTCTCGATACGGCGTGCCGTGATTTTATTCTTTTCCTGTCGAATTCGGGCATTCTCGATGCCCAGCGCAGGGAGTTGGTGCTGGACCGTTTGATGGCCCTGGAAAGTGATGAGATTCTGCTCGAAGATGTGAAATGGGTGGTTCTCATGGTGCTTTTCAACCAGCCGGGACAGGAAGCCAATTACGCCTGGATGGAAGATTTGATGTTTGACACGGAGCAAGACTACCGCCATTAATAAAAAGGGCGGCACGCAGTTCGCGCTGTCAAGGCAAGCAATCCTAGTAGAGAAAAGCGATGAAAAATCGCAAAGGGTAGCTTTAATTTTAAATTTGTGAGGATCGTGTCATTAATCTTCTCATCGTAGAATCGCCGGCCAAAGCGGCAACCATTAACCGGTACCTTGGAACGGATTTCACGGTATTGGCATCTTATGGGCATGTCAGGGACCTCCCGTCAAAGGACGGTGCGGTAGACCCTGATAATGACTTTGCCATGACTTATGAGCTGAGTGAAGACAGCGAAAAGCATGTCAGGGCAATCATCAAGGCCGCCAAGAAGGCCGATGCGGTTTATCTCGCAACGGACCTTGACCGCGAAGGCGAGGCCATTTCATGGCATATCTATGAAATTCTGCGCGAGAAAGGCTTAGCTGAAAATAGGCCATTCTTCCGGGTCGAGTTTTCAGAAATCACAGAGAGAGCCATCAAGGAAGCGGTGGAAAATCCACGCGAATTGTCGATGGACCTGGTAAACGCGCAGCAGGCACGACGGGCGCTGGATCACCTGGTCGGATTCAATCTGTCACCTCTGCTGTGGAAAAAGATCAAGACCGGCCTGTCTGCCGGACGGGTTCAGAGCCCGGCCCTGCGAATGATTGTTGAACGCGAGCGTGAAATCGAGGCATTCGAAGCGCAGGAGTACTGGACAATCGAAGCGGACATGAATCATGCGGACCAGGCTTTCCAGTCCAGGCTGGTCCGAATAGAGAATGACCGGCTGAAACAGTTCGATATCTCCGATGCTGACCATGCGCAACGGGTGCGTGACCGTCTTTTGAAGGCGGCCGACGGCAAACTGCGCGTAGACAGGGTGACGCGCAAGCAGCGCAAGAGGCGCCCATCTCCACCGTTCATCACTTCCACTTTGCAGCAGGACGCATCCAGAAAATTACGGTTTTCTGCTCAGCGCACCATGCGTACAGCCCAGAATCTCTATGAAGCAGGGCATATTACTTACATGCGAACAGACTCGGTGCACCTGTCCAACGATGCGCTTGCAGACTTGCGGGGGCAGATAAAGAGCAGGTACGGCGAAGAGTACGTGCCCGAAAAGCCGAATTTCTACAAGACCAAGTCCAAGAACGCCCAGGAGGCGCATGAAGCCATCCGTCCAACTTCAGCGGAAGCGACACCTTCGGCAATCAAGTCAAAGCTCACTGAAGACCAGTTTCGTCTCTATGAGTTGGTTTACCGGCGGGCGATGGCGTCGCAGATGGTTCCCGCGCTGGTTGATACGGTCGCCGTTGAATTCGATTGCGACTCAGATGCCACTTTCCGGGCCAATGGTTCGGTCATCGCATTTCCCGGGTTCCTTCGCGTATACGAGGTATCCCAACCGCAAGGAAAGGAAGAGCAGGAAACCAACTTGCCGGAGATGAGCGAAGGTGACATGGTGAACCTTCATGATATCCGGGCGGAGCAACATTTTACCGAGCCGCCGCCCCGTTTTTCTGAAGCCAGCCTGGTTAAGACACTGGAGGATTATGGGATCGGCCGGCCGTCAACTTATGCCAGCATCATCCAGACTCTGGTGCGAAGAAAGTATGTAGACCTGGACCGCAGAAGGTTTATTCCAACCGACACGGGTAGGGTGGTAGCCCGATTCCTCGAAAATCATTTCGAACCCTACGTCGATTACGAATTCACCGCGCGGATGGAAGACACGCTGGATGAAATCTCGCGGGGAGAACTGCACTGGATTCCACCCCTGATGCAGTTCTGGAAGCCTTTCATAGAGCGTATCAGGGACAAGGAGGAGTCGGTCAGCCGCCAGGAAGCAAAACTGACCCGGGTGTTGGGCACAGACCCTGCAAGCGGCAAAGAAGTTTCTGTTCGTCTCGGGCGATTTGGCCCGCATGCGCAAATCGGCAGCGTCGAGGACGAGGAAAAACCCAAATTTGCCGGCCTTCAACCGGGACACCGCCTGGAGACCATCACCCTGGAAGAGGCGCTTGAGTTATTCAAACTACCCCGCAAACTGGGGTTCACGCCAGAAGGCGAAGAGGTGTCTGCGGGGATTGGCCGATTCGGCCCTTACATCCGTTACGGCAGCAAGTTTGTTTCACTCAAGGATGCTGATCCACATACCGTGGAGCTGTCCCAGGCGCTGGAGTTGGTCGCGGCGAAAAAACAGGCAGACCTCGATCGTATTCTGAGAACTTTTGAAGGCACCGATGTCCAGATTCTGAAAGGCCGCTGGGGTCCGTTCATTACCGACGGCAAGAAGAATGCGCGCATGTCCAAGGACCGCGAGCCCGACTCGATGACGCTGGAAGAGTGTCTTGCGGCGCTTGAAGCCGCGCCGGATAAACGCGGCCGCAAGAAAGCGGCCAAGAAAAAAACGGCCAAGAAAAAGGCGACCAGAAAAAAGACGGGCAAAAAGAAAGCGTCCAAAAAGCGTGCAACTGTGAAGTCCGCGGCATCAACTACCAACAGTTAGGCAGCCGGTGTCCGGTCGTTCTTTATTAAGCATTGGCCAGGCTACGGCATGTTTGCAGGCCGGAAAACTCATAGGCTATCCAACCGAAGCGGTTTACGGGCTTGGTTGTGACCCGCGCAATGAAACCGCTGTCCGGCAGTTGCTCTCACTGAAGGAGCGCCCCGAATCCGCCGGGCTCATTCTCATAGCCGATGATATCGAGCGATTAATGCCCTTCATCAAACCTCTGAGCCAGGTACTTGAGACTCGGGCCATGTCGGTCTGGCCTGGCCCGGTTACCTGGCTCATCCCACGAGCGGATGATGTTCCATCCTGGCTCGCTGGAGACCATAAAACCATTGCATTGCGGCTTACGGATCATCCGGTCTGTACGGCTCTTTGCAGGGCATTTGGCGGCGCGATAGTGTCGACCAGCGCGAACCCTAGACACGCAGATCCCGCCCGCAGTGCAGTCAGCGTGGAAGCTTATTTTGGAACCGCGTTGTGTGGCATTGTTGAGGGCGACTTGGGTTGTGATGAGAACCCCAGTGAAATCCGGGATTTGATCAGCGGGCAGGTGTTGAGAAAAGGGTGATGGTGAGACGGGAAGATCAAGAGTTTACGACCCAGGTAAAAAGCTACCTGCTGGATCTCCAGGCGCGGATTTGCCTGGCCCTGGAAACCGAAGACGGCGGGCAACAATTTCTTGAAGATGACTGGTCGAGAAGTGAAAACGATTCATCGCGCGAAGGTCCGGTACTTGGCGGGGGCGGTCGCAGCAGGGTTATGGCCGGTGGTGCGGTGTTTGAGCAGGCCGGGGTTAATTTTTCGCACGTGACAGGGGATAGCTTGCCGCCTTCCGCTACCGCGGTGCGGCCGGAGCTTGTGGGACGGAGCTTTGAAGCACTGGGCGTCTCACTGGTGATTCATCCAAATAGTCCACATATACCCACTTCGCACGCCAATGTCCGGTTTTTTATTGCTGAAAAGGAAGGCGAGATCCCAGTCTGGTGGTTTGGTGGTGGTTATGACCTGACGCCGTATTACCCGGTGCTCGAGGATGTAATTGCATGGCACCGTGCCGCGGAGATAGCGTGCCGGCCTTTCGGTGAGGATGTTTATCCTGAATATAAAGAGTGGTGCGATCGCTACTTCTACCTGAGCCACCGGCAGGAAGCGCGGGGTGTAGGTGGATTGTTCTTCGATGACCTGAATGAATGGGGTTTCGAAAAAAGCTTCGATTTTCTAAAGGCCGTGGGAGACAGTTATCTCGATGCCTACCTGCCCATAGTCAGGCGGCGAAAAGAACAGAATTGGACAGACCTGCAACGTGAATTCCAACTCTACCGGAGAGGCCGGTACGTTGAATTCAACCTGGTATACGATCGCGGCACACTGTTCGGCCTGCAGTCAGGCGGCCGGACAGAATCAATTCTGATGTCCCTCCCCCCCCTGGTTTCCTGGCGTTACAACTGGCACCCCGAACCCGATTCCGAAGAAGCTGTTCTCTACCAGTACCTCTCTCCAAAAAACTGGCTTGATCAATGAGCGAGTTCAGTCAGGCAGAGAGGGTGGGGCGACTTTGCCGCAGGCAAAAAAGTACCGCCCGAACGCCGTTGTGCGGTGGTGTCTTCGATCACCAAAGATAGGGAAGATATTCCTCGGGAATAGGGTTTTCGTGGCTTTCGTTGTCCCACATGATCGTGACAATCCACCAGCGGTCGTCCTGGTAAAGCAATTGGATGCTGTTGATACCGCGGGCAATTGGGGCGCTATCTACGCTGTTCTTTGCCTCGTAGGTGCTGAACGCCTGCACCAGATTTCCATAGCGGTTCATCTTGCGCATGATTTCGGTTTCATAAAAATCATTTTCAGCCAGGAAGGGCTCTGCATCTTCAATCCACTCGTCAATATTCATAACCCGCAGCCCACCTTCAGTGTGAACCCGCTTGCCGATGGGTATCAGGCGTGCACCTTCCAGGAAAAGGCTGCGATTCCGGTACCAGTTTCGTTTCCCGGCCGGGCCCGAAATAGTGTCGTACATAGCCTTGATAATGGCGTCCGGTGATTTGACGTCTTCAGGTCTTGGTTTGGCCGCAGCTTTCTTTTCACCTGCTTCACTCATGCTGTTTCTCTCCTTGCTTCAATTACAGCCAGTTCCCGTGCCCATAGAGTGCAGGATTCTGCGGAGGGATGGAAGCCGTCTTCGCAAAATCCAGGTTCCAGAGGATTGATGCGGGTGGGCACGTGAACGGCATTTGGATAGCCGGAAATGATGGATGCCGCGATGCCGTCCAGCGTCGCCGAACGTAAGCCCAGGGTATACCGCAGTGGCTGTGGCGGTAGCGGAAACCTGGACATGGGGGGTAAGCCGGCGAAAATGATCCTGGCCTCTGGATATCGCCAGCTGATGTTGTCCAGCAATTCCGTCAGTTTTACCCGCCAATTCCGGGTGCTGCTCAGCCCGGTCACGTTATTGACGCCTACTGACAGCAATACGAGGTGAGCCGGGTAAATATCTTCAATCGCCGCCAGGCAACGGAGCACATCTTCAATCGTGTTGCCGGTCTGGCCTTCGATACGCCAGTGAACGCAGCAGTCACGTTCCGCCGCCACGGCATGGGCAAATTGAACCGGAAGTGACTCCGTTACATGAGCCGTTCCTACACCGTCGATGATCGAATCGCCCAGCGCCAGCAAGTGCAGCACTTCGCCAGTGCCAACGATGCCCTGGCGATCCCCCGGCGCTCCCGGCAGGCGCAGCGCCTTGCGGCGCAAGCAGAGCCCCTGCAAAGCGGTGATGGGCAACATAAGCCAGAAAACCAGGCGTTGGATCATGTTCTAGTGAGCCGTATCCCAGTCCGGACCATGCCCGGTATCAACAATCAGCGGGACGTCCAGTCGCGCTGCGCCGGACATGCGGTCAACGACTGCCTGCTTCAGATGCTCCAGTTGGTCCTGTTTGACCTCGAACACCAATTCATCGTGAACCTGCATCACCAGCCGGGCGTCCGGGCGGGTCTGCTCCAGCCATTGATCCACATCGATCATGGCCCGCTTGATGATGTCCGCGGCGGTACCCTGCATCGGCGCGTTTATCGCGGCACGCTCGGCGCCCTGCCGTCTTTGCATATTGCTGGCAGTGATGTCCGGCAGATAAAGCCGGCGGCCAAACAGTGTTTCCACGTAGCCCTGTTCACGCGCCTGCTCACGCGTTTTTTCCATGAACTGCTGCACGCCCGGGTAGCGCATGAAATAAGTATCCATATAAGCCTGTGCTTCCGTGCGTCCTATGTTCAGTTGACGGGATAGTCCGAAGGCGGACATGCCGTACATCAGGCCGAAGTTGATGGCCTTGGCTGCGCGCCTGTGATCGTTGTCAACGTCGGCGTAGGGCACGTCAAAAACTTCGCTGGCGGTGGCCTGGTGAACGTCAACTTTATTGTGGAACGCCTTCAGCAGGCCTTCATCACCCGACAAATGCGCCATGATGCGCAATTCGATCTGAGAATAATCGCAGGCCATGATCAGGCTTCCTTCAGGCGCTACAAATGCCTCCCTGATTTTTCTCCCTTGCGCTGTGCGGATGGGAATATTCTGCAAATTGGGGTTCGACGATGAAAGGCGTCCCGTTGCAGCCACAGCCTGGTGATAGGAAGTATGGACACGGCCTGTGCGCGGGTTGATTTGCTCCGGCAGTTTGTCCGTGTAGGTTGATTTCAGTTTCGACAGCGAGCGGTATTCCAGAACCAGGCTGGGTAATTCATAATCGACGGCCAGTTCCTGTAAAACATCTTCCGCCGTCGAAGGCTGACCTTTCGGGGTTTTACGAATAACCGGCAGCCCGAGTTTTTCAAACAGGATTTGTTGCAGTTGCTTGGGCGATCCGAGATTGAAAGGCTGACCGGCTGCAGCGTGTGCTTCCTGCTCGAGTTTCAGGATCTGCACGGCCATTTCCGTGCTTTGTTTGGCCAGTAATTCACCATCAATCAATACACCGCGCTGTTCCATCCTGGCCAGCACCGGTATCAACGGGATCTCGATGTCCTTGAGTACAGACGCAAGAGATTCTTCTTTTTGCAGCCGGGGCCACAGATGCTCGTGCAATTGAAGCGTAATGTCGGCATCTTCAGCGGCGTAATGACTGGCTTCCTGGATGTTGACCTGGCTGAATGAAATCTGTTTCGCTCCTTTGCCTGCGATTTCTTCATAGTGGGTTGTCTGGCGACCCAGGTATTTCAGTGCCAGTGAATCCATGTCGTGACGGCTGCCGGTGCTGTTGAAAACGTAAGATTCCAGCATGGTGTCAAATGCAACGCCACGTACAGTGACGTCATACCCGGACAATACGTTCATGTCGTACTTGATGTGTTGCCCGACTTTCGGGCGGCCAGGGTCTTCCAGCAGCGGCTTTAGCCTGGCTAGCACTTCCTTGCGATCCAGTTGTTGTTCTGCAGCGGGGTAATCGTGCCCAACGGGAATATATGCCGCCCGTCCATTTTCAGTTGAAAAACTCAGACCGACCAGCTCTGCCTGCATTGAGTCCAGACTGGTTGTCTCGGTATCGAACGCGATCAGACCGGCCTTATCGAGTTCTCCGATCAATTGCTCGAGGTCTGTCATTGAAGCAATCGTCCGGTAGTCGGTTTCAGGTCGCTTTTCAGTATCGCCTTCATCCACTTCCTGCAGCCAGCTGTTGAATTCGTAACGTTTGAGCGCTTCGATCAGCGGCTTTTTGTCGATTTCGCCGCGTTGCAACCCGAGCGGCTGACAATCCAGTTCGAGGTCCCGGCGAATGGTTGCCAGTTCCCTGGAAAGCGGCAATTGTTGCAAACCAGCCTGGAGATTCTCACCAATTTTGCCGCCCACCTCGTCTGCATGCGCAATCACCTGGTCCAGGGATCCCCATTTGCCCAGCCACTTGGCCGCCGTCTTGGGGCCGCATTTTTCAACCCCTGGAATGTTGTCGGACTTGTCCCCCGTCAGTGCGAGGAAATCGACGATCTGCTCGGGGGTGACGTCGAATTTTTCTTTTACGCCGTCGCGATCCATATCCGTGTTGGTCATCGTGTTGGTCAGCGTCGTGCGCTCATTGACCAGTTGCGCCATATCCTTGTCACCGGTTGAAATAACACAGCTCATGCCGGCTTTTTCGGCCTCTGTGGCCAATGTGCCAATGACGTCATCGGCTTCCACGCCCGCAACCTGCAACAGGGGTAACCCGAGCATTTGCGTGAACTCGAGAATGGCCTCTACCTGCTGGCGCAATTCAGAGGGCATTGGCGGTCGGTTTGCTTTGTATTCCGGAAACAGTTCGTGGCGGAAAGTCGGCCCCTTGGCGTCGAATACAACCGCAATGTACTCGGGCGCCGCCTCGTTCAACAATCGCTTGAGCATATTGGCGACACCGAGCAAGGCGCCAGTTGGCTCACCACGGCTGTTGGTCAGGTTGGGAAGGGCATGAAAAGCTCGGTATAGATAGGATGAACCATCAACGAGATATAGCGTCGGTTTCGTGCTCATATTTTATTCGGGATCATTTGTTGGTTTTACAGGTCTGATATTATGAGAGTCTAACTCAGAGGGAGGCCGAGTCGATGAGAAACCTGTTAATCAATCCCGCACAACGCGCGCCGGCGGTGATCATGATTTCTGCATTGATGATGCTTACTACCTCCTTGTTTGCGCAGGAAGATCTTGAAAAACCGCCACCGATTCCGCCTGAGAACACTGAGGGCGTGCCGATTCCACCAAAAATCCAGGATGAAATGATTGAGCCTGTCGTAACCATACGTGAGGAAGAGGAGCGCCGGATCGAGGAGTATTCCATGAATGGCCGGGTTTACATGGTTAAAGTGACGCCAATAGGCGGGATACCCTATTACTACGTTGATACCAATGGAGACGGAAAGCTGGAGCTTGATGTCGATCAGCAGGCTTTGAATCCGGTTCAGCCGGTTCACTGGAAGGTCATGGAGTGGAAGTAGGCTGCACTGGAAATCAGGCGGACAGACAGGATTCCGTTGCAAAATTCATCGGCTGGATTGGCCGCGGTGTTTCGTGGCTGACGCTGGCGATGGTTTTACTGACGTTTGCCGTCGTCGTCTTGCGTTATGGCTTTAACCAGGGCTGGATCTGGTTGCAGGAAAGTGTCACCTACCTGCACGCTACCGTCTTCATGGTGGCTGCCGCCTGGGCTTATCAGACCGATGACCACGTTCGTGTGGATATTTTTTTTCGCGATGGTTCAAGCAGGTATAAAGACGGGGTCAATCTCGCAGGCACCCTTCTTTTGCTGGTGCCGTTCAGCCTGTTTTTACTGATCATCGGATGGAATTACGTCGCTGCATCCTGGGCCACCACGGAAGCTTCGCGTGAGGCGGGTGGGTTGCCGCTGGTATTCCTTCTGAAAAGCCTGATTCTGATTATGCCCGCCCTGTTATTGCTGCAATCCTGGAGTACCGCAAGGCTGTGTTTCAGGCGACTCCGCAATCGTGTCTGACCGGCGCCGTGAGAAAATCGACGCGGTACTTGCGCACAGGCAACCTGAACTGACAGTACTCGCCGAGCACCTTCACAAACCAAGAAATTTTTCGGCCATTGTTCGGACCTGCGACGCGGTAGGTATCAACGAAATGCATGCAGTACCCGGTGAAGAAGGCCTGGCAATTCACTGGAAGACTTCCCAGGGCGCTGAAAAGTGGATGCGAGTGCGGGCGCACCAGGATCTTGCCAGCGCCTGCCGGTATCTCAAGGAGATGGGCTTTCAGCTGGTGGCAGCCCACTTGTCGCCCGAAGCCATGGATTACCGGGAACTGGATTACACGTTGCCTACAGCGCTGGTTGTGGGCACGGAATTGTTCGGTGTCAGCGAGCAGGCGCTGGCTCTTGCTGACCATCAGGTCAGGATTCCGATGAGGGGTATGACTCAGTCTCTTAACGTTTCGGTTGCCTGCGCTATTGTGCTGTATGAAGCGATGAGGCAACGGGAACTGGCAGGTCTGTACGGCCAGGCCCGGCTTGACCGCGAAACCATGGAAAGCCAGCGTTTCGAGTGGCTGCACCCGGCGCTGACCCGTTTCTGCCGTGAGCGTAACCTCGAGTATCCGGAACTGGACGAAGACGGAGACGTTATTGGGGACTTACCCCGGGGTACCCCGTAAATGATGAAGTACTTCAGCAGCGTCCGGAGTGGATCCGGTCCACAACCTGAACGATATGGCTGCCTGTTCTACCAACATACCGAGCCCGTCTGAATAGCGGATTCCCTGGTCCATGCAGCCGCGCTGAAGTGGCTCAGCAGCCGCTCCATAATTCATGTCATAGCACAGCCCGCCCGGATTCAGCCATGTGCTCATCAGCGTGGGCGCCTGGCCGCTATGACCGAGAGAAGTGGCATTGATGATCAGGTCAAAAGGGGCTTCAGATTGCAGGTTTGCAGGCACGCAAACCTCAACAGTGCCCAGGTCTGAATGAGATTCGGCCAGCAGGATTGCGCGCTCGATGCTTCGGTTAGCGACTACGATGGTTTCAGGGCGGGTTCGAAGCAGGGCGCCCAGTACGCTGGCGGCGGCGCCACCGGCGCCGATCAGGCATATTCGGGACCCCGTCATTTCCAGGGAAGAAATGGACAGCAAGTCATTGACCAGTCCCCTTCCGTCGGTGCTGTGCGCATACCATTCGTCTGCGCTTTCAAACACCAGGGTGTTAGCAGCCCTGGCCCGCCTGGAGCTGTCGCTACAGCGATGGGCGAGTTTCCATGCGGCATTCTTGAAAGGTGCCGTAATATTGCAGCCACGGCCATCCTGCGTGGCCAGGGCTCTGGTCAGTTCCGGAAACGACTCGCTGGTCGCTTCGATGGCCTGGTAATCCACATTGAGCCCGCATTGTTCAGCGAAACGCCCATGGATTGCGGGTGAAAGTGATTGGGCTACCGGATTGCCGAATACGGCAAGCCTGATTACTGGTCCCGAAGCCATTCAGCCGCCTGTATCGCGAAGTACGTCAGCACACCATCCGCGCCGGCCCGTTTGAAACAGGTCAATGCCTCCAGCACCACGGCCTGCTCATCCAGCCATCCATTGAGGGCGGCAGCCTTAAGCATCGCGTATTCGCCTGATACCTGGTAGGCAAAGGTGGGCACCTCGAAAGACTCCTTCACCCGCCGGATGATATCCAGGTAGGGCAGGCCCGGTTTGACCATCACCATGTCGGCCCCTTCCGCCAGGTCCAGTTCAACTTCACGCAATGCTTCATTGGTGTTGGCGGGATCCATCTGGAAGGAGAACTTGTTGGCGCCCTTGAGGTTGCCGGCTGAGCCTACGGCATCCCGGAAAGGGCCGTAAAAACTGGAAGCGTACTTGGCCGCGTAAGAGAGAATCTGTTTGTTGGGGAATCCTTCAGTTTCCAGCGCTTGCCGGATCGCGGCGATTCTGCCATCCATCATGTCTGAAGGCGCCACAACGTCCGCACCGGCTGCAACATGTGACAAAGCCTGTTTGACCAGCACGTCGACCGTTTCATCGTTTACAACATATCCGGTTTCGTCGACCAGACCGTCCAGGCCGTGTGAAGTGAACGGGTCAAGCGCAACGTCCGTTATGACACCCAGTTCAGGAAAACGCTCTTTCAGTGCTGTTGCGGTACGTTGCGCCAGGCCTTCGGGATTCCAGGCTTCACGCGCATCGTCCGACTTGCAGTCAGCTGGCACTACGGGAAAGAGTGCAATGGCCGGAATGCCCAGTTCCAGGCAATATTCCGCCCGGGGCAGAAGACGGTCAATGGTCATGCGCTCAACGCCCGGCATGGACTTGATAGGTTCCACAGCGTTATCGCCTTCAAGTACAAATACGGGCCATATCAGATCGTCACTGCTGAACTTGACTTCGCGCATCATGCGGCGGGAAAAATCATGGGCTCGCATTCTGCGCATGCGGGTGGCTGGAAAAGTCATTGCGTTATTCCTCGTTTTTATCTTTGCTGATTTTAAACCTTTGGGGTGATCTCATACCACTCATTAAGCCGGGAAATCAGCTCAGCCAGTCCTGCTTTGCTTTTCGACGAAAAGACCTGCGCTGTTGCGATAGACGGCAGTGATTTGCGAACTTTGAGAAGAGTGGCCTGGGCCGGTCCGCGCTTGAGTTTGTCGCCCTTGGTCAAAAGCAGGTGGCACGGCAATCTGGAGACAGAACACCAGGCGATCATCTGCTCATCGAATTCACGCATGGGGTGGCGAATATCCATCACCAGAACCACACCCCGCAGGCACTCCCTTTGCTCGAAGTACTGCTGCATGACCTGGCGCCAATGTGCTTTCAGCTTGGCGGGTACCTTGGCGTAGCCATAACCTGGCAGGTCCGCAATGCGCCGGTCCGCATCAATATCAAAAATGACGATCTGTTGGGTACGCCCCGGTGTTTTACTGGTTCGAGCCAGGGATTTCTGGTCAGTCAACGTATTGATTGAACTGGATTTACCTGCGTTTGAACGGCCTGCGAACGCCACCTCGAAACCGACGTCAGGCGGCAACTGTTGCAGCTTGTGTGCGCTGATTACGTAGCTTGCAGAGCGGTATGGGTTATGTAAATGCGATTCAGATGTCATTTGATTGTCTGTTTAGGTGGAACGTGGCGATTGAAACCGCGATAATATCGGGCCATTCTAGCCTGAATACAGTCATACCGAATCTAGGAGATCGCAAAATGAGTTTTTTGCTCCGGGCCATAGCCAGTTCACTGGTCCTCGTCAGCCTGCAATCCTTTGCCCAGGGAGATGCCACCGCGGGGCAAGCCAAATCGGCCATTTGTGCCGCGTGTCACGGCGCGGACGGCAATAGCGTTGTTCCCAATTGGCCAAAACTTGCCGGCCAACACCAACAATACCTTGTGCGGCAGGCAACACTGATCAAGTCGAATGACCGCCCCGTGCCTGAAATGATGGGGATCACTCCTGGCTTGAGCGAACAGGATATCCTGGATATTTCCGCCTGGTATTCACAACAGTCAGCAACTGGTGGTGTCGCCGACGAATCGAAAGTGGTCCTCGGAGAACAAATTTTTCGTGCGGGTAATGCCGAATCCGGAGTGCCTGCGTGCATGTCCTGCCACGGCCCCGCCGGTGAAGGCAACCCACTCTCCGGATACCCGGCTGTGGCCGGCCAGCATGCCATGTACACAGACAAGATGCTGACCCGTTTCCGCAGTGGTGAGAATTGGGGCGAGGATGACAAGTCAAGCCAGGTCATGAATGGTGCGGCGGCCAGGCTGACAGATGTAGAAATTGAAGCCGTTGCCAGCTATATCCAGGGACTGTACCTGAGTTCCGAATGAACCGAATGCACCAACAGTGGTCAGTAGACAGTACCTATAGAAAGCATGGTCGGCAGGAGCAAACAATGAAGAAAATATACATTTTGAGGTTGGCAGCACTTTGCCTGGTGCTGGCGGCCTTCTCAAATATGGCCCAGGCACAGGACGGCAAGCCCGTTGAGTATCAGGAAGGCTTGCATTATTCCCTGATCGAGGGCGCACCGGTCAAGAGTGGAAATCAGTATGTTCTGGAAGAGGCATTCAGTTACCTGTGCACACATTGCAATACATTTGATCCTTACGTGGAAAGCTGGAAAAAGAGAAAACCTGAATACGTGAAATTCAGGAGAATACCGGTAGGGTTTGGCCGTGGTTCCTGGGAACTGTATGCCCGGGGTTACGTGACCGCTGAAATGATGAATGTTCCTGACGAGGCGCATACCGCTTTGATGGACCGGATCTGGAAAGAAAAGAACATTATCCGGAACATGGATGAACTGGCCACGTTTTACAGCCAGTTCGGTTTGGACAAGGAAAAATTCCTGTCTACTTCACGTTCTTTCGCGGTTGACGGAAAGTTGCGCAAAGACCAGGCCCTGGTCCAGGCCTATGGTATTCGTGCAACGCCTTCGCTGGTGCTAAACGGTAAATACCGCATCGTCGGCAATGAAGCGGTCGCCAGCTTTGACGTCATGTTTGACGTTGTGGACTATCTGATCGCACAAGAAGCAGCATCTGTACAGCAGGCAAGTGTCGCAGCCGATTGAGACGTTCGGTGAAACTGGCCAGACACTCCGCTTTCTGAGCTTCAATATTCAGGCGGGGACTTCGACAGCACGGTATCACCACTACGTCACGCACAGCTGGCGCCAGGTTTTGCCACATGCCAAACGTTCAGAGAACCTCGATGCCATCGCCAAACTGGTCACTCCTTATGACATGGTTGCGTTGCAGGAAGTGGACTCGGGAAGTCTTAGATCCGGCTATATCAACCAGTCACGGTACCTGGCAAACCATGCAAGCATGCCGTTCTGGTGCCACCAATCCAACAGAAAGGTGGGGACGGTGGCCTACGCAGGAAACGGCTTCCTCAGCCGCTTCGAGCCGGACGCGGTGGAGGAACACCGGCTGCCCGGTGTCATCCCTGGAAGAGGAACACTTTTGGTGCGTTACGGGCACGGATTCAACGGCCTGGATGTCGCCGTCGTGCATCTGGCGCTGGGTAAACGCGCCAGGGCGCAGCAGCTGAAATTTCTCGCGCGTGAACTGGACAGCAGCCGGCATTTGGTCGTGCTGGGTGATTTCAACACCCAGGTGGATACACCCCATTTATTGGAACTGCGCGACACACTGGCCTTGCAGGCGCCTACTCAGGGCATGCCGACTTATCCGTCCTGGCAGCCCCAGCGTGCCATCGATCATGTTCTGGTCAGCGAAACACTTCAGGTAGGCGTAGCAGAAGTGCTGGACGTCGCTTTGTCTGACCACTGCCCCGTGGCTTTGGAAATTACCTTACCAAAAGAATTGCGATTGCAGGAAGCGACGCGTCCTGTCATCAGTGTAGAAACGGGAACCAATTCCTAGAAGCCTACCAGCATCCTGAGGCCAACCAGCATCAGGAACCCACCGAAGATTTTCTTTACCAGATCAGGATGCAGGCGGTGCACTGTTGCAACCCCAAGCGGCGCGGCGATGGCGCTGGTAAGCGCAATTCCGAGAAAAGCGGGCAGGTGGATATATCCTAAAGCGTCATCCGGCATATCGCCTTTCAGACCAAACAACACGAAAGCAATAGAACCCGCAATTGCGATGGGATAACCGCAGGCAGCTGAAGTAGCCACGGCATTTTGTGCTCTTATTCCATGCCACAACTGCCACGGCCCGGTCAGCGCTCCGCCACCAATTCCGATCAGGCTGGATATGGCACCAATGATGAACCCGACGAAGCTGACACCGGGCTGTCCAGGCAATGGTTTTTCACCGATGGGTTTGCGACCCATGAATAACTGCAGCCCGGCCATGATGGCGAAAACGCCCACTACCCGGATCAATGCTTCACCCGGCATGCGGTCAGCAACGGCAGCGCCAAGCACTGCCCCCATTGCCAGGCCGCCCGCCAGGGAGCGGACCAATGACCACCGAACCGCAGCTTTGCGGTGGTGCGCAATCGTGGAACTGAGCGAAGTAACCAGCATGGTTCCGAGAGATGTAGCAATGGCCATGTGAATGGCCCACGGTGCGGTCAGCGGATCCCTGAGAAAAATAAAGGTAAGTGCAGGCACGACCACAAAGCCTCCGCCGATTCCGAGGAATCCGGCAAGATAACCGGCCAGTATGCCAGTCAAGGCGTATTCAAGAATCATTCGCTTGCCGCGGACTGATCATTTTCATATTCTGGTGCACGTGAATCCCCGCCTTGTCAAAAATCTGACCCCCGGTGTAAGCCGATTGGGCAGCGCGCTCAAGTTTAACCTTGTGAGGCCTGCACAAACAGGCTTGATCCTGTTCATTTGCATGCTGGCTTCATTCACCCTGCCTGCAGCCGAAAAACCCGGTTCCACTCAACTTGAGAAATTCAGCATGGCCTGGCGTGCTGCCGCACATGGCAGCCGCGCGGATTTTGAGCGGCTAATGCCTGAATTGGAAGACTACCTGCTATATCCCTATTTGCGTTATGAAGACTTGAGATTTCGCAGGGCGAAGGTGCCTGATGAAGAAATGGCGGCATTTCTCGCACAACATCTGGATTGGGCGTTTACCCCGGGACTCGAGCGGGCCTGGCTGCGGACATTGGGACAACGTGACCAATGGAATTCATTGATTCAGTATGCACCCGGCTCGCTTGACGATACGGAGGTCGATTGCTACCTGGCCCAGGCCCGGATCAAGCGTGGGGAAACCGCAGGCCTGGTTGCTGAGGCTCAGTCACTCTGGACTGTTGGCAAGTCTCAGCCGGATGCTTGTGACCCGGTTTTCCGCTGGTTGAAAAACGAGGGCGGCATTACCACCGGGCTGGCCTGGGAACGAATTCGCAGAGCCATGGAGGCCAGGCAGCCCAGGCTCACGCTATACCTGGCCCGATTTCTGGCACCTGAAGACAAGATCTGGGCTGACCGCTGGTACCAGCTGGATCGCAGCGCCTATCGCCAGTTGAAACAGTCCGCGAAATGGCCGGATCAGGAAAAAAGCCGCGATATTGCGGCTTATGGCTTGAAACGGCTGGCGAGATCTGATCCTGACAGGGCGTGGGAGACCTACCAGGCGATAGCATCCCGGTTTGACTGGGGCGTTGACGTACAAGGCGGGATTCTCCGGGAGATTGCTCTGTGGTCTGCGCTTGAGGGTGCGGATGGGACGCCGCAGCGCCTCAATGCCGTTCCTTTGACTTACCGGGACGGGAAACTGTTGGAGTGGTGGGTGCGTTACAACCTTTCTAATGAGCATTGGGCCGAAGTCATTCTTGCAATAGATGAAATGCCTGCGGAACAGCGGGATGATTCCCGCTGGCGTTTTTGGTCGGCCCGGGCACGCCTTGAAACCGGCGCTATCGAACAGTCGAATCAAGAACTTGCCGGCTTGGCCCTGGAAGCCAACTATTACGGTTTCCTGGCCGCTGACCTGTTGGACCTTCCTTATACGATCTGTCCGCTAGAGCCCAACGTCACGCAACAGCAGGCGAACGCCCTGAAAGAGCAACCCGGTTTTCAGCGGGCGCTGGAACTCAGGAAGGCTGGAGTCCCCGGTTGGTCCCGTAGTGAGTGGAAAATCGCGGTGAAACCGCTGGATCGGGACGGGCTGCGTGCAGCGGCAGCGCTGTCTATCCAGGAAAACTGGCCTGATATGGCAATATTCGCCCTGGGCAATAGCGGCGATCTGCGCTGGTATGACTGGCGGTTTCCACTGGAATTCTCCAACCTGGTCGAAGTGCAGGCCAGTAAGCGCAATCTCGACTCCGCCTGGGTGATGGGCCTGATGCGCTCTGAAAGCGCCATGGCGGAGGACGCCCTCTCATCGGCTGGTGCCAGGGGGCTCATGCAGGTCATGCCGGGTACCGCCAGGTTACTGGCCAAACAGCACTCGTTCAATTACACCGGTCATCAGCAGTTAATGCAGGCGGAATCCAATATCGAGTTTGGAACGGCCTACCTCAGGGATTTACTGGACCGGTTTGGAGATAACGAAGTTCTTGTTTCCGGCGCTTACAATGCCGGCCCGCATGTTGTCGATCGCTGGGTGGCCGACAGGCAGACCGAAGATCCGGCAATCTGGGTCGAAACGCTGCCTTATTTCGAGACCAGGGATTACATTCCCCGGGTGCTGGCTTTTTCCACCATCTACGATTGGCGGCTGCAAAACCCGGTTGCACGATTATCTTCACGCATGCCCGCTTTTGACACGCCAAATACCGCAAACCCGTCCGGTGCTGCCGCGTCAACCGAAATTGTTTGCCGGGCACCCGGCTGAGGCGTTAATACGCCAGGGAGCGAACTATGCAAATCGTATTGCTTGGTGCTACCGGGTTTCTGGGGCACCACCTGTTACCCGCGCTTTCAGCAGCGGGTCATGACTGCATTGTGCTCAGCCGCTATAAGCCGGGTTGCCGGGAACTGACCGTCATTCCCGGTGTAGAAGTGCGGCAGGCAAATCTCCATGATGACGAGCAATTGAAACGTCATTTTAGCGGCGCTGATGCTGTCATCAACATGGTTGGCATCCTGAATGAAAGCGGACGCAACGGTAAGGGCTTCAACAAGTCCCATGTTGAACTCGCGGAAAAGATCATCAATGCGTGCCACGCGTGCAATGTGCGGCGCCTGCTCCAGGTGAGTGCTTTGCACGCCGGCAAGGGAAGCAGCCACTACCTGGCAAGCAAAGGCCAGGCCGAAGATCTTATCCGCTCTGCGCAGGACCTGGAATTTACGATCGTACAACCGTCGGTTATTTTTGGCGAGGGAGACAGTTTTTTTAATCGTTTTGCCAGCCTGTTGAAAGTCGCGCCGGTTCTGCCCCTGGCCTGTCCCGGCTCGAAACTGCAACCGGTGTGGGTGGGCGATGTGGTTGCAGCCATGACCCAGGCACTGGTTGACGCCGGGACTTTCGGGCAGACCTTGATCATGGTTGGTCCCAAAGAATACACGTTGCGCGAACTGGTTGAGTTCACCCTATGCGTCAGCGGACGCAAGTGCAAGATAATCGGCCTGCCGGACGCTTTGTCCCGGTTGCAGGGGCGGTTGATGGACTTCGTTCCCGGCAAACCATTTTCCTCGGATAATTACCGCTCACTGCAAACGGATAACACCAGTGTTGAGAACAGCCTGTGGCGCTTTGGCATAAGTCCGCGGTCGATCGAAAACACCGTACCGGCGTACCTGGGTGGTGCCGGGCGCCAGCAGAAACTTGATAAATGCCGCAAAAAGACGGAAGGCTGAGATGATGCAGGTATACCTGGTCGGCGGGGCTGTGCGCGATGAATTGCTGGGCATTGGCGTTGAGGAACGTGACTGGGTTGTTGTTGGCGGTACAGCCGAGGAACTGCTGGCACAGGGCTACCGCCAGGTGGGCGCTTCCTTTCCCGTTTTCCTGCATCCGGATTCCGCCGAGGAATTTGCCCTGGCGCGCACCGAGCGTAAGCAGGGGCATGGCTATCACGGGTTTTCCGTTGATTTCCATCCCGGCGTCACGCTGACGGAGGATCTGGCGCGCCGGGATCTGACCATTAACGCCATGGCACGTGACGAAAACGGCGCACTGATTGACCCCTTTAACGGCCGGAGTGATCTGGAGCAGCGCGTTTTGCGCCATGTCTCGGAAGCGTTTAGTGAAGACCCTCTGAGAGTATTGCGCGTGGCTCGCTTTGCTGCCCGCTTTGCAGACCTCGGTTTCAGGGTGCATGCCTCGACACTTCAATTGATGCGGGGAATGGTCGAATCAGGCGAGCTTGAGCACCTTGTGCCCGAGCGTGTCTGGACCGAATTTGAAAAAGCGTTTTCCAGCAGCCAACCGGGAGTATTTATTGAAATACTGCGTGAATGCGGCGCCCTGGCAGTGCTTTTGCCGGAAGTTGATCGCCTGTTTGGCATTCCGCAACCGGAAAAATACCACCCGGAAATTGATACCGGAATACATGTGCTGATGACGATGAACCTTGCCGCGGCCATGGAAAGTAAGCCTGAAGTGGTA
>Ga0265309_10000010_pt1 | contig 57007 bp, 97 predicted proteins | sample Helome_FD_192492 | JGI IMG/M metagenome (GOLD analysis project Ga0265309, IMG submission 192492) | Marine sediment microbial communities from subtidal zone of North Sea - Hel_20160524 (Illumina Assembly) | ecosystem: Environmental > Aquatic > Marine > Subtidal zone > Sediment ...
TTATGGGTTCACCAATCGGCTGCGACCGGAAGCCGCGAAAGTTCCGGCGGTTCCGAAATCCGTTTCCATGGGGCATTGTTTTCTCCTTCAGCCGCGGAATCGTCTGCGTATTGGTGCGATAGCGGTGGGTTCCTCGGCTGGATTGGTGCGAAACCCGCCACTAACGGGGTTTCCGGCTTCGTCGATTACCGGCCCGTCGGCTTGGCTCCCGGGGAAGTTCACCGGCAGGCCCTGCAATGCGGCAAGCTCGAATGCCGCCGCCGTCCCGATTTCGCGAAACGGGCCGAGATCGGAGCGTATCTGTGCGCCCTGACCGGCCTGTAGCGCCGCGGCGCTCTTTGCCGCGCTGGCCGCTTTGTTACCCGCTATGATGGATGTCCCCGCGCCGATAGCCGCTGCGCCGAGAATCGCCGTCGTCGCCGTAATCGCCATTACAATCTCCTGACGTAAATATGCTCCAGGGGCCGGTATCCGGCCCGCTGGTATATCGCCCCGACAATTTCGGGATTGAGCGCTTCAAGCGCGATCATGTGCATGGTCTGGGCCCCCTTGTCTTTCGCCGCTGCCTCCAGTGCCGCCAGAAGCGATTTGCCGGCTCCGCGGTGCTCCGGGTCCACCCACCAGAACATTTCCACGGCGGCGCTCTGAGCGGTCATATAGATCGGGGATACCAGCGCCCCGGCCATGCCGTGCGGACCGATCAGCAAAATACCGGCGGCGGACTCGATCAACATCCGCGCCGTCGATTCGGCCGCGGCGTCATTGTAGTCCCCCAGTATCGGGGCATTCATTTCCTCGAAAAACCGCCGGCCCATATCCACTATCCGCGGGATATCGCCATGCACGGCCTTGCGGATCATGTCTCCAGCGCCCCGGAAGTCCTGAGTTTCGCCAGCAGGTCGTTGTGATCCGCCAGTAGTTGGTTGTGGTCCGTAACCAGTTGGTTTACGTCCGCCTTCAACTCGTTGATCAGATTCTGCTCCGGCGCCCCGTACCCACCGGACGCATCGGCGGTATCGACCGAAACCGTGGATGCCGTGGTGTCGCCCCTCGCCGCTGCCTGCTTCACGAAGCCCAGTGTGGAAGTGCTCGCGCCCGTCAGCAATTCGCGGATTTTCTCGAAGAACAGCGCGCTCTGGTTGGTTTTCTGAAACTCGGGCGGGGTGAGTTGCAGCAGGCTCATGGGTTCTTGCCCCCGTATATGGTGAACTTCGTGGGTTCGCTATAGGTCAGCCGGAAATTGCGCAATTTTGCCATGCCGAACCGCCTCCACACCGCGCGCTTCATATATTCACCGATTTTCCCGATGCCGGCCCAACGCTCGTTCGACCATGTTTTCCCGCCGTTTTTGGAAAACTGCATCACGACCTGGGGATTCGATCCCTGGCCGGAAGTCAATCCCACTCCATGTTCGAACACGACCTGAATTTCCGGGATTTCGATATCGTCGACGCCATCACCGATCGGAAAGGATATCGCCTGCCTCTGAAGCGCGTTGGCGCCGTCGGTGTAATTCGCCAGGTTCATTTCATAAACGATGCCGAGCTGATAGTCTCCAACGAGATGCTTTCCATAGACACTCGCGTAACTGTCGCCGCGCCACCTTCCCGCCGCGAAACTCGAACGCTCGTGCCACAATCCCGTTTTGGCGTCGTAGACCTCGGCATTCCCGGTATCAAAGCCCAGCACGTAAAAGGCGTGACCCTCGTCTTTATAGGTCCACGCCCTTGCCCCTGTCCTTCCCCTGATGCGGAATTCGACGCCATGATCGGAAATCTTGGTCGGCTGAACGCCGGTAAAGCTATACACATTACCGTCACTGCCAAGCCCGTACATTGCCTGATCAACGCTGGCGAAGGTGCCCCGAACGCCGCCGATGTCCTCCAGCACGGCCCCGCCGATGCGCGCGAAGGCGAAGGGGGAAGCGGCGGAGTTGAAGTAAAGCTCCATCGTGCGCTCGCCGATCAGCCACAGATTGCCCGCATGGGCAAAACACTGAACCAGATTGTCCGGCGCCGATTCCGCAGTTCCGAACGACAGAGAATTCCACGATTTCGCGTTATTCAGATCCGAGGCGTAAACCTGTCCCGTATTGGCCTTGGTGTAGAGGATGTACTGGTCGAGGAATGTCAAACTCGTCGCGTCGTCGGTAAAATCCGGATCGAGCGCCGATATACTCTGAAGCAATGTTCCGTCCCAGATATACCCCGTGCCGGCCGAATTTATAATTACCAATTGGTCCGCCGCGTTGCTCGACATGAACACGTCGCCCGAACCCGCGATGAACCCCGCCGCACCGCGTAGCGTTTCCACCCCGGCGCTGTCGATTTCGTAGAGGTCCGTTCCCGACACCACGAACAAGGTAGACGCGTTCGATATGTTCATTTGGCGCATGCCGCGGATCGGCCCAACCCCGACCACGGAAAAATTCATCAGGCCCGGCGTTGAACGAAGGACCACCTGGGAAGTGGAACGCTGCGGCGTTTCCTCGGGGAAAAGGTTGATCAGACGCTCCGCATTGAGCGATTGCGACCTTCCCGAGTAGCTTGCCAGCGCGAAGGGGATCAGCATCAGCCGGTATTGATGTCGTAGCGGCCTTCGCCGGACAATCCGGGCATCCCCGCCTCGAATGTCAGTTCCGCGGGTTCTGCATAGGCCGCCCAGATGGCGTTCCAGCCCTTGTTCGCGACCGTTGCGACGGCACCCGTGATGGGGCGGCCATACTCGGACGCCAGGCGCGCCGCCAGCAGATATTCTATCGCCTCGTGGTATTCCGGCGGCATGATATGGTCGTCCGACAAGGCGAGGTCGTTATGCCCGATATCTGCCCCCCTGCCCTTCCAGCCGTGCATCATCTTGTTGAGCACCGCAAGGCCATCATCGGTTTCCGACGACGTGGGATTCTCGCCATCGGGCGTAACGCGCAGGATACGGAAGGCGCTGTATATGCTGTCGCGGGCGGTGGTCATGGAAGATCCCTTTCAAGCGTAATCGTGCCTTCCTGAACCAGATTGACCGCGCCGGACTTCGTGACTTCTACGGCATGCCGGTAGCGGCCCGGTTTCAGGCTGGCGGTGTCGGCCGCTGGCAGCGACAGCGTATAGCTTCCATCCGCCGCTACGACCACGGTAATGCCGTCGCCGATCGATTTGGTGACGCTGGTCGTAAAGCGGCCCCTCGGCCCGATGCGCCATGAAATCGTCGCGCCGGTCAGGTCGATGATGTTTCCGCCACAGTCCCGCGCAATGAAGGTTTCCGAGGGTGTCAGGTCGGTCCCACGGACCAGCCGGTAGTTACGCCGCATCGCGGATCATCGCCTGGATTTGGGCCTTGGTGAAGCCGACCTTGGCTTTGTTGCCGGTGACTTCGGTATAGCGCGCCCGGATTTGCGCCATTGACACCTCGTCGGTGGGCATGTCCTCGATGTTCACGGCGGGATTTTGGTCATCGGCCGGCGGTTCCACGGGCGCCGGATCGACAGACGGCAACGTTCCGCGAGGGGCCGGAGGTTCCTGGCATTTGGCCGGGGAATCCGTCCAGCCCTCGTCTTCCGGTATGTCGGCGGGATGATCGAACAGCCTGGACTCCGGCTTGCCACCGGCCCGGTAGCGGTAGCGCCATGTCTTGTGCGCGTTTTCGGCCCGCGTATCCTTGTCCAGCTTTTCCTGGATCAACTGCGCTTCGGTAGGCTCTGGCATGGTTTCCTCATTTGTTGAGCATCTGGTTCATCGCATAGACGAGATTGTGGGCCGGACGGGTGACGCTCGGCACTGTTGGCGTCTTCCCGGTGAAGCTGGCGTACAACGGCCTCGCACCGCCATACAGCCCAAGCCTGGTAATGTGCGCCACGGGATGTCCGGCGCCGGCGGATTTCCCGGCGAAACTTGCGTAACGCGGCCTAGCGCCGCCGTACGCCCCCAGACGGGTAATATGGGCGACGGAACGCCCTGCAGCCGTCTTGCCCGCAAAACTCCCATAGGGCGGTCGCGGCCCGCCATGCGCGCCAAGCCGCGTAATCATTTTACACGATCACAAACGTATCGCCCGAAACCGGTGCCGTTGTCAGGGCCGTGAAGGTAAGGGTGTTTGTCGCCGCCGTGCAGCCCGTGATGTCGGTTGCCTGCCCCCGCAATGCAGCGGTCGTGGTATCGGAGGCGAAGATAATCGTGCGCCCGTTGAACTGGTCGTCTACCGTGATGCCAATATCGGAGACCATCGTGGTTGTCGTGGGCGTGCCCGAAGCGATTCCAATGAGGATCGTGTCGACGGACGCCTCGAAGTTCGTTCCTGACTGCGTGATCCCGCCAGCCGAGGATATATTCGAGTCCATTCTGCTGTTCACCAAGGCGGCCGGCAAACGCGCCTGAATATCGTCGGTATCCGCCTGGACCGCAATAACGTCTATCGAAACGTTATCGCCCGCCGCATCTGTCGCGACCGCCTGATAGATCGTCGTGGCATCGGCAACGGGATCGCCGATTGCCTGTCCGAACGTGCCTTGTGTCTGGTGTCCCGTGGCGTCTTCATCCCAAATGGCGTCGGACATCGTTGTGTCGTTGGCCGCGCTGTCATCGATAATAACACCCGCCGCGCCGGTGATGATGTCAAGGTCGTTCTGTGCCGTCGTAAGGCTTGCAGCCGTGGCCAGGTCGTCGATTCCCGTCGCGCCACCGGCAGAGGTCGCGAGCCCGCCCGCCGCATCCGCCGCCGCATTGGGTAGCGCCGTCATGCCGCCGCGCACGGAATCCCGCAAATCGACATCGGTCAAATCGATCAGCAGGGGCCGCATCATGGTGTTGTTCGCGCCCGCCGCCACGAGTTGAATAACGACATAATCGACACCGGTCGCGAAAGCCGCGTCGGGCACGTCCAGCCTGTAGAGGCCCGGCATGTTGACGGAATCGATTTCGATGAACCCGCCGTCGGCATGCACCCCGGCCACAGTCTGCGTAATCAGGGTGAAATCCACCCGCGCCGCGCCCTGCCGGTGGTAGGAAGCCGACCCTCCGGTCTCTATATCGCTGAACAGTAACCCGGTCGTAGGCTCGCCCGGCGCTGTTCCGCCATCGTCATCGACGAAATAAACATCGACCGTGACGTTGATTTTGCCGGCGGTGATGATCATAGCGCCGGCCCCGCGTCAAACCCGCCATGCAATCCTGGGGGATTGAGCAGCAGCAGGCGGTTGGTTGCGGCCACGGCAGAAGTCACCGAAATCAATTGGCGCGGGATGGGCTGGAGTATCCAGATCGGGCGGAGGTTTCCGGCAAAGGCGGCGATATTCGTCTGCTGGTGGAAAATCATACCCCGCCCCCCGTCACGATGGGCACGAAAGCATCGTCGGGCGCTCCGGGAGTCCCGCCGGTGGCGGTAAAGCGGAAGATGATGACGCCGCCATTCATGTCGGCTGCGGATGCGTCGTATTGGTACATGCCGTTGGCGATCTCGGCGAACGTCCCGGTGCCGGCCCCGAAGGCCCCACCGTCGATAGACCTGGTAACGGCAGTGCCCGTCGCGCCAGTGACCGGCGTTACATGGTCCGAGGCCGCGACAAACAGAACCGGAATGTTGTTGAAAACGGCATTCTGGGTCGGCAGGAGACCGTCGCGGATTTCATCGACCGCATCGGCAGCGAGCGCATTGGCGTCGATGGCGCCCGCCGCGAACTTGGCGGCGGTGATCGCTGCCGCGTTGATGGCCGTGGCCGTGATGACGTTGGCCTGCATGGCGCTGACATCGGCATCAATCGCGCCGCCGACGAGAGCCGCCGGAAGACGGGACTGGATATTCTGCGTGTCCGCCTCGATGTCTGAAAGAACGGCGTCGACGTTCGTCTTCAATTGGAGACCGATGCTGGAGGCGGTTGCGACGGCTGATGCCAGAACGTCCCAGACGGAGACTGCCAAGGCGGTGGAGAATGCCGTCAGGGTGCGCGAGGCGCTGGCCCAAACCTTGTCAGCGGCCGTCTGGGTGATGTCCACCAATCCGGTCGTGACGGTGATCGACATATCCGCGAAGTTCGACGGGAAGGCCTGCGTCAGGCTGTATCCCGTCTTGCCGATATTCCAGTCACCTTTCCCGTTCAGCGCGGCGGCCTCGATCTGCGCCGCAGCAAGAGTTCCTATGGACGTGTCGAAATCAATCGGCACTTCGCCCGTGGCGAGAACGTCGAGGGTGCGGCCCGCCGTGGTGCTCTGGAGCGGCCCAGCCGAGGCCGCGCCGTACATCGCGTCGTACACCGCCTCCTCGACCACATAGGCCCGCGTGTAGACGGGCAGGCAGACGGAAACGTCCTGCACGACGAACACCACTTCTCCCACGGTATCGAGATCGGTCGTCGACGCGGTGTAGTCGTACCATCCCGCAGCCCCGGTGACGGCGACGAAGGCCCCGGCCATCGCAACGGTAGCGGCACCGTTGGCCTTCAACACTTCGGCCTCGTCCGCGGCAGCAAGCGTGATCCCCGTTTCCGGCGTCGCGCCGTCGCCAACATCGACGAACGGCCCCATGCGGATATCGATGGAGGTGCTTTGCTTCAAAATCAGCATCAGTTGTTCGCCATCTGTTTGTAATGATGCATGAACACGGGAATCGGCGTGCTGGCCGCGACCCACGGCCCGTCCGCGAAGGCATCGCTGTCATAGGTCAGTTCAAGCGTCTGGTTGCCGTGATTCGCCGCTCGCGTGGCGGCCACCAGGCATTCGAAACGGTCGCCCGCACCCCCCGCGGTCCATGAGACACTGCCAGTCGTCGCGAGTTTCAGTCCGGCGGGCGCGGCGAACAGCGCCTCGGTCTGCGCCTTCGTTTCCAGATCGACGGTAAGGCCGGTATTGACCCGCGCGAAATGCCCGGTTGCCGCCCCGGCCGCCCGCAGACCGAAGGTGATGTCCGCGTCCACCGTGGAAGCATCGAGTTGGCAGCGGTATGTCCCGGTCGGCCATGCGGCGCTGTCTGGCTGGCCTGCGGCGGTCGTGAAGCAAAAGACCAGGAATGCATCGCCGCCTCCGAGAGTGTCGGATTCAAGCTCTCCGGCGCCGGCCGTGGTATCGAGGAGGTTTTCCAGGGTAGCATTGTCGGTCGCGTGAATGCCCGTCGCGGAATCGGTGTCGCGCTGGAAGTAGGTCTTGGTGCCGAAGGGTTTGTTGTAGAATCCCATCGAACGCTGCGGCGCGACGATGCCGTTTTTCAGCCTCGACGGATCGACTCCGTCCGTCCATTCCCGCCAGCCGCGCGGCGTACGTGCGGACTCCAGTTGGGTGTGCAGCGCGTCCGGCGTCCATATCCCGTGCCGCGCGTTGCCGGGCTTGCGGAATTCCGCCCACGTTTTCAGAACGGTATTCTCGATAGGCCCCAACGCCTTGAAGCGCGCCATGACGGCGGGCGCGCAATACAGCACCGTTTCCCCATAGGTGTTGATCGCGCCGCCCAGGTTCGGGGCTTCCCGCAGCGGCCACAGTGTCAACTGGCGCGCGTAGAATTCCTCCGGCGGAATGTCTCCGGGATCGTCCTTCCAGGCCGTGATGCGGCATTTCCCACCGGCCATGTCGCGCACGGCGACATGGTCGTAGCCCATAAACCCCGTGCCCATGCAGGAGAGCGCATTGGTCCAGCCTTGTGTGTCGTCCAGAACCTCACCCCCCACGGGAACGGGACGCAGCGGCAGCCGGTTCCAGTCGGCGGAATCTATGGCTTTCCAGTCCAGGCCCTTCGCGGTGGCCCACTGGACATAGAGTTTCATTCGCAGACGGCGCTGTCGGCCAATGCGGATGCCGCGGAGTCGATCCGGTCGTAATTCGCCGTGCCGAACGGCAGGCCGGGAAGTGTTATGTCGGTGCCCATGATCGCCAGCAGGGAGATCGCCTGATCCCCGTTCGCCCCGAAGGTGCCGGTCACCGGGTCGTTCTGCGCGAGGCTCTCGAAATAGGTTTCGCGCCGCCCCTTGGCCGGGGATTGATCGTACCAGGATACCATGATGCCTTCCTTGCCTTCCGGCGTTGGCCGCTGGATATACGCCAACCCATAGGATTCGTGGCCGTTATATCCCGTCGCCACGGGATTGAGCAGCGGGTTGTCGTACAGTAGGCGGATATGCACGATATCATGATCGTCGCGCAGCCGCTGCACGCCGCTCCATGGCACGGTGACCATGCGCAGGTCCGCCGGCGCCTCGAATTCCGGAAGGTGATAAACGATGGCCACGCAGTTCGCCGCGAGCGCGGGGAAGGGAAACAGCAGGGCGAGAACGAACAGCAGTTTCTTCATGGCGATTCTCCTTCTGTCAGTTCATCAACTCGCCCGGATTTCCTCGATGCGGCGCTGGATATCGGCCTGCCGGTCATGCTCGGCCTGCGCCGCGGCCTCGCGCTCCGCAATACGGCTCTGCCGAGCGTCAAGTGCATCGGCGCGGGCGTTCAGCTCGGTTTCGCGCACATCCAGGGCGTCGGTACGGTTCTCCGCTTCTTTCGCGGCGGCCTCCTGCTCCCTCTTGAACGACCTTTTGTCATTGGCAAGCGTCCGCTTCCCTTCGGACAGGGTGTCCTCGCGCTCCCGCAAGGCTGTGTCGGCCTTGTCCGCCTCGGCCTTGCGCTCCTGCACAAACTGGATGTCGGCGTCCACAGCCGCCCTGTCGGTTTTCAGGGCCTTTCTTTCGGCGGCGATTTCCGCGCTGATTTCCGCCGCAGCCGCGATCGTCTTTTTCGACTCCTCGTCTGCCTTGACCATCGCCTTGATGGTCTTCTTTAGCCCAGGATCCTTCTCGACAAGTTCGATCAGTTTCAGCATCCCGTCCGCATCCTTGCGGCTCACACCTCCAGGCATCATGATGCGGCCTCCGTGATATTGACGTTGCCGCCGGTGGCGACCTGCAGGAAGGCTATATGTTCGTCCGGCTCGACTTCCCAGAAATACGAGCCGTTGGCGCGCAGCACCGTTCCCGTACTCGATGTCACCGTGACATCGGCCTTTCCGACCAGCATGTACACGTCTTCGTCCGGCGTGATGTAAACGCCGATAACGTTTTTGCTGATGCCGATTGCAGTTCGCACCGAGGCGGCCCCGGCGGTGACGTTTTCAACCCGGCCCTGCCGAATGATCGGCATCGGCTGGCCGGAGGCGGACGCGGTTCTCATTGCATTTGCTCCTGTGAATTTATCAAGCGGCGTTCTGCAGTTCGGGCGGCATGATGACCGCGGCGCGCTGTTCCTCGTTCCTGACGATCAGACCCCTTGTCCCGGCCCATTCAGTCAGTTTTTCCAGATACCCGGAATCGTCCGCGTCGTCGCACAGGAACGCGGTACAGCGGTCCCCGAACACGTCGAAGAACTTCATACGGTCGCCCATCAGGCGCGGCGGGCCGTCAACCAGCCCCACGGCGAATTTGTCGGGCAGGGACGCCATGTCCTCGCTCAGATCGTACCAGCCATCCCGGATGGGACATTCGACGATGGCGATATTCAGCAAGCCGGCGCCGCGCGCCATATCCTCCAGCAGCGCGGCAAATCGCGGGTGATGTTCGATGCACCACACCGTCTGATTCGGGTTAGCCGCGGCCATCAATAGCGTGGTCAATCCCGAACCCGCCTCGATGATCGGACCGTTCGCCTTGCGCGCCAGCAGAACGGCGATGGACAATACGTCGGCCGGGGCGCCCCACGGATTGTTGACCGCTTTCAAGGCCTCCGCATAGCTGTCCAGGGTTTCGCATTTGTCGCGAATCTGTTCGGCCACATGACGCAGGCTTTGCCCCGCCTGACGCCTTAGCGACGCCGCAAGGCTGTCCTTGATGACCTGCTTGCCGCAATGGCCGAGACGCATTTCCGCGGCCGCGTATACCTTGCCCCCTGCCTTGCGCCATTTGGCGCAGAAATTGATGTCGCCGCCCCAGCGCCTGCCATCCTCTATCGAGCGTTCGAACAGCAGCGGGATTCCTTCCGTCCCGCCCTTGCGGAAGATTGCGGCGTCCTTCGCCAGCGTCTCCAGCACATGGCGGCGGATTCGCATGAAACCGGTGGGCAGGCCCTCGACCTCCAGCAACCCGTTCTTGTCCGGCTTGAACTTGCCCTTCATATTGCGGACTGGCATGCCCTCCTTGCCGGTGTGTCGGCGGTAGGGATAGACGCCGCCCACGAGGTCGCAGTCGTATTCGCAGAGTTGCACAAGATGCTCCGGCTCCCACGATACATCGGCATCGAGGAACACCAGATCGCTGCAATCCGAGGCAAGGAATTCGCGCACCACGGTATTGCGGGCGTCATCGACGTGGCAGTTGCCCGACAGCAAAAGGTAGGAAGTCGGGAAGCCTGCCTCGTGCAGCGCCTCCCGGCTCCTTGCAATGGCAAAGGTGTAACTCGCATCCGGGCTGTCGTAGACAGTGGTCGCGAGCATGAACTTCCGCCCATCGGCCGGGGCGGGGCCGGCGTCGAGGTAGATGCTTGACACCGGCCCGTTTCCCTAACCGCCGGTATTGATGATGTTCAGGCTCAACAGGGCCGTATAGAGCCTGTCGATCTTGGTTTCGTTGAGCGCCGTGGTCGCTGTCGTGGTGCCGACCGCCGTAATGGACGGCTGCACGACCGGCGTTGCGGTGCCGTAGAACCCGATCAGGTCGGTCGTCGTGTTCTGACCCAGAATCGTACCGTCAGGCCCGCCGTCGGAAAGCTGTTTTACAGCCATGATAGTTCTCCTCAAATAGAGGCGGCGGGAGCTCAAGCCCCCGCCGCAGGATTGTGGTTAGCCGGTCACGCGGCAGGCGAGGTCGGGATAGATCGTCTTCACGCCGTAAAGGATATCGAGGCGGATGATATCGGTCGAGTTGATGATATCGTACGCCTTGATGACGCGAATCGAAATTCCGTCCTTGCTCTCCCGCGCCTTGAACGGGGCACCGTCGGGCATCTCCAGCGGAATCATGACCAGCGCGAATGCGTTTTCGTGGAAGGCGAGATTCTGCGGGTAGATGGTGCTGGCCGTCCCCACCACCGTAATGGCCGCGCCGTCGGCGATGGTTGCCGAGATATTCTGGTACGGGCCGGTGAGGATCGGGGCCGGGGAGATCGTCAGCGTGGCGTTGCCGCCGCCGTCCGATGTCGCGGCGGCGGTGACGACGAACTGCTGCAGGAAGTCCTGCGTGTCCTTGCTGACGGGGTTGACCGCGAACACGTTGGCGATTGTGAACACGTCGCCGGCATTGAGAATCGCCGTCGATGCGGTCCAGCCGTCGGTGATCAGGCTAGCCGTGTTGGTGGTCAGGCTCGCCGCGTAGGTGGTTTCCTGCGCCGCGCCGTTGGTCAAGGGAGTGCCACCATGGGCACCGACCGTGTGCTTCTTGATGTTCTGGTCGGCATAGTTGGTGAACCCGGCATAGCGCCCGAAGCTCGCTTCCTCGAATGCGGGGAGCGCCTTGTCGGGCAGAATCTGGACGAAGGTGCTTTTCAGCCCATCGGCCAGCGACCATGCCGCCGCCGGATCCCACACCGCGCTGCGGTTCTGTTTGGGAACGGCCATTTCGTCGAGCCTTTGACCGGCCGCGCCGACATCGAGGAAGTTTGCAGGGGTCGTGCCCGGCGTGCCGACGTGATTCCACACATCGACATACCTTGCGGCGATATCGGCATCGACCTGGTTGGCCAGCGAGATCGTCGCCGGCTTGATGTAGCGCTCCGAATATTCCTCGATTGAGAGCGTCAAATCCTGATCGAGGAATTCCCAGCCGACATGCTTGCGCTGGTCGACAACGATATCGGTGTTGCCTTCCTCGACATCCTGCTTGATGAGTGTGGCGCCGTCCTGGGCGGTGAACTTGACGGGCTTGCGGATGTTAACCGTCGCACCCTTCTTGATCCCCTCCCATTCCCTGCGGTATCGCCTGTGGACAACGTTCGGCAGAACCAGGTTGTTTTCCAACTGCATGAGCGCCTCACGCGCAATATGCGTCGGAGTCAGAATATTGTTAGCCATTTAGATCTCCATCGGGCCGCCCCGGGGCGGCACTGGGCTGGCCGGCGTCTCACGACGCTGGCGTTGATACTCAGCGCTTCAGCTTGGCTGCGTAGCCTCGCGATTCCCGATACTGCTCATGGGTCATCTTATCCGGATCGAGAACGGCGGTATCTCCGCCGCCCCCTACCGGTTCGACCGGATCGGGTGCGCTGGTGGTTTTCGGTTTCGGCTTCGCGGTTGCGAGCTTGGCTCCGATGGCGCCCATCTCTGTCGCGGCGGAAACGGGATCAAGAAGTGCGATCCTGTCCGCCTCATCGGGATTCTGGCTAATGTGGTAGACCACATCGGGCCCGTTCGGCAGCCGCATGGCCGCCTCGCGCATGGAATCGTTCCACTGCGCGGGAGAATTATCGATCACGTCGTCGTAATCGTCGTATTTCGCGCGGGCCTCGGCCTCGCGCTCGCCGAACTGTTCGCCCAGCGTTCGTTTCTGCTGATCCTGCTTATTTTGACGCGCGGCCTCTTCCGCGCGCCTCGACGCCTCGGCTTGCTGTGCCTGAGCCTCCTGCCGCGTCTCGTGGCGGTCGAAGGCCCTGTGCGCGGCCAGCCATTCGTCGTCTGTCTCGTAGGTGTCGCGCGCGCCGGGTTTCGGCGGCGCCGTTTCGGCGGGCTGGACGCTGAGCTTGCCGCGCAGTTCGGCGGCTTCAATCTCGGCCTTGCGTGCCGCGGCCTCGGCCTGCTTGCGGCGGCCTACCTCGGAGTTGATGCGCTTGCGCGTCTTCTCCGCCTGCCTCTCGCGCGCTTCCTCGGCTTCCTGTTCCGGTGTCTTGGTCTCTGGCGCCTGAGGTTCAATTCCTGCGTCGGGCGCTGCGCCCTCGCCTTCCGGCGCTTTGGGGAGGTCTTCGGCGGGCTTGACGCCCTCGCCAGCCGTCGATGCGACGGACTGCGGGTTAGGTTCGGTCATTGGTTCCTCGGTGGTTAGGTGGATGAAGCGGGCTGCAACACCCGCGCGACTTCCGTTGCGACCACGGCGCTCAACAGTTCGGACAGCGTGCCGTCCTGCAGCGCCAATTCGAGTGCTTTGGCGGCGTTGTCCAGTTGCTGGCCATCGGTTTGCGCCTCGGTGCGCTCCGCCTCGGCCTGCATCTTGAATATCGACGCCTGGGATTTGGCGATTTCCGCATCGATTTTTGCGAGTTCAGCCTGTTTCCCGGCCAATTCGAGTTCGACCGCCATCTGTTCGATCTGCTGCTGTTGCTGCGCGGCCTGCTCCTGCTGTTCGCGCGCCTGAATCTCAGCCTCGTCCGGGTCATTGTCTTCCTCGGCGAGTCCCGGCGGCAGCAGCTTCCGCAGGCGTTCCGCGATTATGTCGGCGCCGGGCCAATCCATGTTTTTGGCGATTAAATCCCCGATCGCGGCGGCGCTTTGCGGCACGGCCTGCGCGAAATCCATCATCGAGGCCGCGGATTCAGTTCTTCTGGTGGAAAAACTCGGGCCGGTCGTCACCTTGACATCGTATTTGCCGGCGCTGACATCGTTCGCCAATACCTGCTGACCATTATCGTCGAGCTTCGCGGTCCCGTCCCGATTCAGCACCGGGACGTTGATCGGCACAAAGTCTTCCGTATCGTCTTCCCCGAGAATCCGGACAATCCTCTCGGTGTCGTAAATCTTCGGGATCAGATCGACCAGGATGTCCCCGCCGTGGCTGATCGCGCGCGCGAGGTTGTCGATATAGACGAACGTGCCTACGTCGCCTTCCAGCTTGCGTTCCCGGATCGCCACCCCGGAGGTCTCGTTGCTTTGCGCGCCCAACGACGGCGGGAATATCCCCGTGGTGCCGTTCATGTCGTCCGACGCGAACTGGGCTTCCGAGAACAAAGCCGTCGGCAATGTCGGCGGCTGGTTGCGTTGCGGCGCACCCGGCGCTTCCGGATCGGGCGTCCACGTCAGATAGGCCGGATTGCCCTTGTTTGCGTTGTCCCAGGCGGGCTTATTGCCCTCGATCTGCGCCGCCGTTATTAGCCAGGGGGCTTTCGGGCTGGCGCTGATCGCCTCCGCGGCCATCGTGCGGGAAAAGTTGTACAGCCTTTGCGAGTCCTTGGCGAAGCGGATAATGCCGTGGCGCACCTCACGGTCCCCGATGTGGATTTCCTCGCCCACCACCGGGATAACCGGGATATGCTTGCCGGCCCATGGCATTGGCCCTTCCAGGATTTCGGCGCCGCTCATCTTGTACCACTCTACTCGATGAGTCTTGACATCGCGCTTGCGCGTGATTTCCAGGTCACCAAGCATCGCCTTGTCGTAATCGGTAACGTCCAGCGTTTCGCCGCTCTCCAGCAGCACCAGTTTGCGGGTAATGGGCCGCTTGATCCAGTACTCCGCGACCCGAACGGTATCATCGCGTTCCCAGCCGGTGAAGTCCTCCGTTATTCCGGCTGCCTCAAAATCCGCCGACCGCGCCTCCGGCCATTGCGCCTCGAAATCCTCTTTCTGCAGCCGCTCAGTGACGAAACACCAGGATGCGTCGGACTTGGTAAGCTCCTCGGCTCCCGGATCCCAATAGACCGAGAAAGGATTCCTGACGCGCTTGATCCTGATGTCCTGCTCGAACGTATCGTCGTCCGAGAACTGCGTCAGGATGCGGAAATGCCCGATGCCGCAGTTCGCCGCGCTCTCCGCCGCCGTGATATAGGCGCTCTGCGCATCGCTGGCCTGCTCGATATGGCGCGTCATGCCGCTCAAGGTCTCGGCCATGTCGGCATCGGCCTCGCCACCCGCCGGCCGGACCTTTATCGACGGCTTGTTCAGGCGAATATCACCCGTGACCTGGCGCACGAACTTGCCCATCAGGTTGATGGTCAGCATCGGGCGCTCCTCGGACTTGCGCTGCGCCGCGATATCGTCCGGCCATTGTTCACCGGCGCGGAATTTCAGGTCGTCCAGTTCCTCGGCGCGCTGGTCCTGCTCCTTGCGCCAGACCCGCTCGAATCGTTTGCGGGCCAGATCGAGAACGCCGTCCTCTGTGGATTTGGCTTTCTTGACCGCCATCAGGCGCTGTCGTCCGGGATGTCGAACATCTTGCGAACCACGTGCTCCGCGTCGACTTTGCCGATTTTGCGCAGCAGCTGCACCTTGGCAAATTCAGGCACGAGGGCGCCGGTAAGGCCGTCGCTCTGCCAAAAACTCGCCGACGCCTTCAAGTCCTTGTCCCATGTGACCAAGGCATATCCCGCCATGTCGCCTTGCTTGCGCTCATGCCGGACGGCCGATTCCAGATTTTCGACTGCAAGCCGCCGCCTGCGCTTCGCGACAGTGTTGCGGTGGACCGTGAGATTGACGGCCACTACTTCGTCCTCGTGCCGCCGCTCTTGTTGCCAGCCTTGGTGGGCTTCGGCTTGCCCTTCCCCGATCCCTTGGACGGCCTGGGTGACTTCTTGGAACCGAGATATCCTTCGCCTTTGGGCATTCAATCCTCCATGAAAAAGGCCCGCCGAAGCGGACCGTGGAACGAAACTGTGGTGGTTTAGGTCAGTCTGGCTCGGAATCTGGATAGATTTCGCGGAGTTCGTCCTCGGACACCCACTTGACCGGCATGTAGTCCGGTGGCCAGGTTTCCGCCTCTTTGGGAATGTCGTGCTCGTCCCCCGTCTCAAGCCATTTGGCGAACCGCTCGGCAAGACCAAGTGTCGTCGCGGGGATATCGATTAAGACAGGTCGTTCGATTTCATCAATCGTCTTGGCATATGTTCCGGACACCACCCGAGAAGCCGCCCGCAGCGCCTCTATGCGATAGTCACCCCGTCGTTTGGCGTGGTGTGCTGCCCTCACATCAATCTCATACCGTGTTTCCTTGGCATCCAAATCGTTCAGATGCCTGTTTTCCGCTTCTTCGCGCCTACCCATCACGCTTCCTCTTCTCGCGCATCCGCAGACGGTTGGCCTCGCGGACCCTCTCGGCATGGCGCTCGCGATAGTCTTTCTGCTTCTGAGCGGCGGTTAGGGCAACGCCGGCAGCCGTGTCGGATATCTCACCGCGTTTGACCTTCTCGCGTACTTCTTCGTTGAGGGGCTCGACCACGCGCTTCCCACCCCGGCTTGCTTTCGGCGGCTGTGGTAAATCGGCTTCACCTCCCACAGTATCGTCTACTTGCTCACGGGCCTTAGCCTTGTCCGTCGGCCCCTCACTTCGATAACCCCTCGGCAACGGACAAATTCCCTTGGGACAGCGTTCCGTCGCGTGATGATAGGTTTGGCAGTTCTTCTGAAACGGCGGCTTCATTCAACCGCCTTCACCCAATCGTCGATTTTCGCCGCTTCCTTCAAAACGTTATCAATGTCCGTAAAATCACCAGCGAGCTTTATCGCCAATTCCAAAGACATGAAGCGACGAGACTCAACCTCATCAATTGTGCGCCCAATGGACTCACGAACCGTCTCAGTCATGTGCGTTACCTCAGTTGGTTAATCGGTAACGCACAGTAACGGACAACGGTAACGGACGCAAGGGAAAAGTAACGCACTACCACTTGTGAATATCGTGATTGCCACTGGTCATATCCGGCGAGCAGCAGCCTCACCCGCCCAGCCATCCGTGGGCGCTGCCGCCCGAGGACCGGCCCGACGGTTCTTCCCTGGGCTTGAGCTTCGCGGCCCATGCATACACGACTGCATCGCCACGATCAGGCGAGCGGCCGAGCCGCTTTATCATGCCTTCCTTGCTCTCGACATAGATTTTCGGCGGCTTGCCGGGCCTCACCTCATATGTCGGGGCGGTGAGATCGGCTTGCAACGTTGGATCGGGCGGCAAGGCGAGCCCCACCCCGTAATCCGGGTCAAGCGACTCGCGAAGCTGCCACCACATTTCCGAGCGCTTGGTGACGAACCCGAAATTCTTGTCCCGCGTGAGGCGATTCGATCGGGTCGCTCCATTCAAACTATCGAGGCTCATCCCGGTATTCTTGAACGCCGTTTCCGCATCGGCGCCGACCCCTATTGAATCGAGGCCGACAACCGCGCCGTCGCGCAGCTTGCCCGCGGTCAAGGCGACAACGCTCGGTCCATCGGGCGTTTCCCGGCCAGGAACAACCGTCAATGTGTCAAACCACCGGTCGAAGCGCGGCGCTACTACGGTTTCGTCCCTTCCGCCGCGCGCAACGTCGACACCGACCGCCGTCATCGGCACGTCTTTGGGTTTTCCCTCGCGCCATCTCTCGTTAGCGGCGAGTATCCACGGTGTCGGGATTACCTGCCACGCGGAGTCCTCGCGCGCCGCCATGAAATTGCCATCGCGTATCGCCGACCGAATCGGCTCCGGCATGGCATCGAGCGCCGCTTGGTAGTTGGTTCTCGCCAGCGTCGGGTTGTCGCTCAGCTTCGCCGGGATGAAGGTGCGCGACATCGGGCGGTAAGCCTTGCCATCCCATTCCCGGACATCATCCGGCCCACCCGCCTCAACGTCCTTGCCGTCGGGGTCGACCAGAAACCATCGCAGTTCGCCATGTTCGGCACGGTCCGGATACATCGGGTCGAGCCAGGGCCGGAACATTCCAACAATCCACTCACCATCAGCGCTCAGGGGCGGGTTGGAGGCCAGCACCGACCGGCACCGTATGTCAAGGTCCGCTTCGTCCCTCGGGCGTATCCAGCCCATCAGGAACCGCACCTGCGCCTCAAGGAACTGCGTTACCTCGTCAATCCCCAGAAGGTCATGCGCCTGGCCCTGCCAATGCTGCTCGTCGTCCGGCTTCGCGGCGGCGCCGAAGTCTATCAAACGCCCATCGGTCCTCAGTTTCGGGGGCGGACTTCCGTTGAAGCCATCCCGCGTACCATTGATTGCGAGCACCCGGTCAATCATCGCACCCAGATCGGTATATTGACGCCGCATGACCAGAGAATTCTTATGTGCCGTCAATGCCAGCCCGGCTATCAGGTCGCTCTTGCCGCCGCCGCCCTGGCCGCCATACAGCAGAATATCTGCGGCGCAGAAATACGCCTCCGTCTGCGGACCGGGATTGGGCACCCATTTTATCCCGGACTGGCGCTCCAGGACATCCTTCCTGAGCTGATCCCTGTCCGCTTCCGGCATCGCGCCAAGGCGGGCCAGAACGTCATCGAGGTTCATTCCTTCATGACGCCCTTCGTCATCGCAAAGGCCAGCCGGCGCGCAAACTCCAAATCACTGACCTCGATCGGCTTGCCATCGGGCCCGGAATGTTCATGCTTGCTCGGGAACATACCCAGATGGCGACCGACATCAACCAGGGCCCCGCGCTTGTCATGCAGCTTGAGGCGAATTGTTCTGCCCTTTTCCGTCACGGTCTCGCTGACCTCAGCAACCACGGCCTGCTGCTCTGGTGTCAGATCTTCCTTCGGTTTCAGCTTCACGCCGTCCGGACCCCAGTCGAAATACTCACCGGCATTAGCGAAGCCTATCAACGCCAGCTCGCGCAGAACATTGTCGACCGTGATCTTTGTCCGCTCGGAGCGTTCCACTTGTGCTTCCGCGACGGCCTCGGCTATCTGAGGTTTTCTGAGGTTGTCGTAACCTTGCTCCGACGCCGTTTTTTTGCTGTACCCAGCCCTGATTGCAGCCTGCGTCGCATTTAGATCGATCAGAAATTCTTCAACAAAGCGCGCCTGTTTAGGGGTCAGGTCCGGCATTCATATCCTCCAGCCGCTCACACGCCAGCTTGATATACAGCGGCGCCTGTCGCGCTGCCTTCATGCGGTTGACGACGCCTTCGCTTCCAAGGCCTCCAGGGCCAGTTCATGTTCGTTGATCAACCGGCTCTTGCCGGCCTCGCGCGCTATGACCGTGTCACGGCCAACGCCAAGCAGTTCACTGAATTGCTCCTGGGTCAGCCCCAGCTGCTGGCGGCGCGCTCTGTAATCCTCTCGGTTCATCCCCACAATATATGCCGGGATGAGAAAAGTTGCAATACCCAACATTTTATGGGTTGACTTCTTTGTCGGGTTTCCCTACATTACAGAGACAGGCACAGACCTACCGCCGCAAACAGTTCCGGGCAAGGAGTCGAACCAGCCGGATATAGCGCGAAGGCCGTGACGGTGCCAGCCAACGGAAGCAAGTCATGCTCCTGAATGAGTCCCGTAACCCTCACTGGAGTGAATACCATGACCGCTGAAAACAAAACTATCAATCAGTTCATTGCGGAAAACAAGCTGACTATGGAAGCCAAACCCGTCAGCCACAACCCGAACATGGACAGCGAAACACCCATGGACCACTGGCAATGCGAAATTGCCAAAGACGGCGGCGAACCATGGCTTACCTTTTTCTCAATGGGTATTGGCCACAAAAGCAAATCGCCAGAACTTGCCGACGTGTTGGATTGTTTGGCAAGCGACGCCGCCGGATTCGATAACGCCCAAGACTTTGAAGATTGGGCCAGCGAATACGGATACAGCGAAGATTCGCGCAAAGCTGAAGCCATTTACAACACAATTGACCGGCAGGCCGACGAACTTAAACAATTCCTTGGCGACGATGCCTATAGCGACATGCTTTGGAATACCGAACGCGAATAACACCCTAGCCCTGCGGGGCTTTTTCAGGAGCATGACAGAGACTCCCTGAATGTGTCCACCTAACCAGGAGTTATGATTATGCGTAGATGGATTAAACTTAGCAGCGAATCGCAATCAGCGGCGCAATGGGCCGCCAAACATGGATACACTGGCAATGCTGGCGATCCGTTGCCCTCAATGCTTTCCGATACAGCATATGCTGAAATCGCCAATAATCAGCGATGGTTTAAACTTGCTGTACACATGAGCAAATCATTCTAACAACCTTGGCCATACGTGGCCATTTTCAGGGAGTCTCGGCAGAGCCTTCAATGAGTCCCGTAACTTATTGGAGTGCAAACGATGAAGCTTTTAGACGGCAACCCTATAAACCGCCACCTCTACAAGGCTGGCGACCGCGTGAAAATCCTCAACAGCAACATGCGCGGCGAAACAATCGTCGAGGGCCTTGCTACGGTTCGCAGCCTTACCGAGATTGACCACACCTACATGGTCGAATTTGATAGCGAACCCGGCGAAACATACGAGCGGCTGGCCGGCCCTGGACAACAAATTTAACACCCTAGCCCCTCGGGGCTTTTTGAAGGCTCTGCAATGCAAAAGCCTCTTGTCGGCCCGCAAGCTGACAGGAGTATGAAATATGATTTACGAACCGAAGTTTAGACGCTCTTACCCATTTGGTAAAGAACGCTTCCAGGGACTTGCCGTTACATACAAGCCAGACGGCTGCAAAATAACCGTTGTCGCAGACCAAACGCGCGGGAATAAAGCCGACGCAATGACGGACGCACAGGCACTTGCCGATGGACTTAACACCTAACCCACCCTTGCGGGCTAACCAGAGGCTTTTGCAATCACGCTCTCTTTGGTTTGCAACCAAGGGAGAATGTTATGAAACCTAGCCAGCTAATTTCCGAATACGACGCGGTGAAACAAGCCAACCCAGGATCGATCGTATTTGTTCGCTGCGGCGACTTCTATGAGACCCTGCGCGACGATGCCTTGACTGCTTCAAGAGTGATCGGGATAACCCTGACCACCCGCGACGGGATACCAATGACCGGCATACCCGCACACAGCATAGGTCGTTACGCGGTACTTCTTATAGAGAACGGCCACACATTCCTACTTCACGATCCACAATAACAACCCTTGTCGCCCGTCAGGGCGGCAAACCCCGCTACAAAGGCAAGAACAAGCGCGGGCGTGGCGCGGCAAACAAGACCATCGTATTCGGCATGGCGGAACGCGCGGGACCATTGCGCGCCGGTATCGTGCCCAACGTCCAAGCAAAAACCCTACAGCCCATTATCATGCGAAATGTCCAGCGCGGAAGTGTCATCTCGACCGACGAACTCGGCTCATACAAGGGTCTGCGCAAATGTGGTTTCCGGCATCACAGTGTCAACCATAGCGCCAAACAGTATGTCTCCGGCGAGCATCATACGAACACGCTTGAAGGCTACTGGAGCCGCCTGAAACTCAGCATCCGGGGAACGCATGTCCACGCTTCCCCAAGGCATCTATGGAAATACGTTTCCGAGTTCTCATTCCGCTACAACATGCGGAAAACGCCGGAGGCTATGTTTGATCGTCTGATTTCTTCCCTCGCACTGCCGCGCCTAGCAGACGATTGAAAGCCTCTTTGTGCCGTGGGTTCTCGTCCATGGTGGGAAGTTCCGGTGATTCGTCAACGTCCCGACTCTGACGGAAACGGATAATCCCCTCGTCAGGAACTGTCATATCCATCGATTCCTCAAACTTCTGAACCAGTGTCTTTTTCATCCTGCTTTTCCGTTCGACCAATGTTAAAACGAGAAAAGAATCTCGGGTTAAGTTGCGGATCAAAATAGTGTTTCCGCTTTATCCAGACAAAACCGTCACCCTTTGAAATAACCGCCACATCTATTGGGCCGCCCACCGATTCTTCATCAGTAGTAACTCTTTCTTTCAATGACTCAATTGAGACCAACGTTTCAGCGAGTTCCGCGAGCTCATCCACAGGCAAACTGCCAACAACGCGCCGCAACGGTTGCGAATGGGTCTGGATCATTTTGTCCAACAGAGTGTTACTAAATTCATCATGTGCCGCCTCTTTTTCGGCCTCCAAATCTACCCCTCCAGGGAAACCGTGCGTAGTCTCCAACTCCACCACAAACTTGTCTAAAGCTTTATAAAACGCCTTTTCTGTCTCCACCAACGCATGTCCGCTGATACCGTAAATAAAGGTCCTCACCATTTGCGTTTTCGCGAGTGGAATTATTTGAGAAACATCTTTCTGTGTTACCTTCCATTCCTTTTCTTCATTGTAAATCGCCCGACCTAATGCAATACCGTACGAAGTAAAATTCTTGACCATCGGAAAATAATCACGCGCGCCGTATCCCGCAAAAACAATTACGGCAAAGCCAGCGCCACTCAATGAGTTGCGTTGGCGGCGCGCGGTGACACAATCCCGAAGGCAGCACTGCAACGCGCTGGTTTGATATCGCGGGCCGGGCGCTAAACTCCGGCTAATCGACAAGTCGGGTTTTTCATGCCTGTTTTCTCAGGTCCAGACTACCGCCGCTTGTCAGTGGCACGGATACTCCGTATAGCGCTTCTGCTTTCAGCGCCGCCGCAATATCAAACCGGAATCACATATATATCAAACACCCGAGACGGTCAAGACGCACGAATCCACAGTGCTTTAATTGCGCTTAAGCCTATATGACCGGTCAGGTTTTTGTCAAGCCTCTTAGGCTACAGCCCTTTTCAGGTCCAAATACCCGTAAGCCTTGGCAAGCGTACACAGCCATGCCTTGATATTGTGGCCCTGCGTCACATCCCTCGGCACCGGGATAATCGGCCGCATGAACCGCGGCGTCCTTTCATACACACAAAGGTTGACCATTTCATCAAAAGCCTGCCGACAGCCGAGACATTCTCGCGTCTCCCGCCATAGACTCTGCAACTCCTCTTCCCTGTCCTCGTCAACCTCCTGTAAGGCCCGCCCATGCGTCCGTTCGAAATCTATGGCGGCTATAGACCCCTTCCCGATAACACGAGCGTGCAGCCACGCAAAGCGGCATCCCGCCCGGTATTCAGGTTCCGAGATTGCAGAATTTGCCAACAAAATGCCGAGAGGAAATGTCGTCAATGTGGAGTCTCCTTCACCGGCCAGAAATTTACGACGGGACCGCAGTTCCTCCGTACCCTTCTCTCTCATTGCCGGCCTGTGGGGCTGGCCGTTGGGCTGCCGCCTGATATTAGATTTTCTTGGTCTGCCGCGCCGCTTGCTCAATTATTATCTCCCAAGATTACGTGCCCCGTGCGGACGTTTCCAACAGCCCAGCGTGTCATGGATAACCCTCGTCAGATTGCTGTCTCGCCAATTGACCCTCGATATGACCGATTTCCTCCGTCCGCTTTTCTTCCTGTATCGTGTTGAGTTTGCTTTGATGTTGGCCGATTTCCTTTTGCAGTTTTTCGTTCTCCGCCTTCGCCGCGTCCAGTTCGGCGAGGAGGTACGGGATATCTTCGCGGGAACGGGCGATAAAGTCGGCATTCTCCCGGTAATCTTCTCCCTGTATGCGAACCCACGACTCCGACTCGCCCTCCAGAAACTCGGTAAAATGAACAAACCCAAAAAATTCGCCGTCGCGCGTTTCACCATGTTCCCACTTAAACCACCACGGCCCCGGCGCTGCCGCTTCCGCCCGCTCCCGTATCCCGGCCAGCCTTGCGGCGCCGTCGTTTGTGTCAGTCATTGAAATAGTCCTCGCAAATGTTAGCAGCCGTGGCGCCAAGCAGTCCGGGCATGCATGGCAGAACAACAAACCAAAACACAAAGAAAGCCCTATCGCCCTCACTCCAATCACCCATACCCGACAACCACATACTGTCCCAAGCCACATACGCAAAAGTCGCCCACCAGAATATTTCCCATGCCGCCGCACCGAATAAAAAGCCAACCATTAGCCAAGCATACTTACTCATTCGCCCAAAACCTCCTCGCGCAGCTTGTCGTGCATGGCTTTCCAACATACCGTGCTGTCCGCTGCCTCAAGCCACTCCGCCCCTTTTGGTCCGCCCCACTGAAATGAATCGTCGCCGGCAAGGTCCATCGCCTCGCTCGGCTCCCGCGTGGCGTCCAGGAATGCGGCAAGCGCGGCGCGGGCTTCCTTGTTCCACACATCCATTTGACATGCGCAAACCTCGTCCTGTTTTGCGCCCGTTGGGCATGTCAAATTGCATGGTTCGTCGCTGGCCTCACATATCGCCCGCGCCATGGCCTCCAGGATGTCAGTCATCGCTCTGCGCCTTTCTCGTCAGTTCGTCGTGGATTGACTCGCCGAACAGAGTTTAAGCCGTCTGCAATAATTCTCATTTTCCCGTCTCCTCCGCTCCGCTCGTCTGCAATCGGCCACGATGCCCAACACAACGGCCGGCGAAATCACGGCCAGAAAACCGACCGCCAAACCAATGATAAATATCTGGTAGCTATCCATTACACGTCCTCGCTTTCATTCCTCGTCGGGGTGAATCTGCTTCCTCGTCGCTCGGAATAAAATCCGCCAAACTTTTGAACTCGTTTTCAATCACCATATTTTCCTCTCCTGCATACCTTTCCCTTCCGTATCCCTCCCCTCCCGGCTCTCGGCGCACCGGCGGATCAACAGGACCAACTCTTATCAGGCGGTATACCCATACTGTCCTATAACGTGGACCAATCGCCCTCCCCCCTACACTAAAGCAGTAGACGCAAAAAATCGGGTTCAGTCGTATGGCTATGTCTCAGCGCATTGGCTACGCATTCGACGGCTCGGAAGGGAAAAATCGCCCCGCCCTCGACCGCTTTGCAGGCTGTTGGGACGGATGGAGGCCCAGATTCGAACTGAGCGCGGGCACCAGCTTGCATGGTTTCCCTATGCAACGCGGGAGTCGAACCCGCCCGCCGCCATGCTCCATCCTTCCGAACAGCCCGCTTCTGGAGCGGACCACAGTTGGGGTCGAGTCTTTGTTTGAGGTGTTGCAAATATATCACACCGTGATATACTGCAATTCTCGTCCGGGACGGCCGCCAAAGCAGACCGGACATATGCCCCGCAGGCGCTCCCCGCGTCGTGCGGGGCTCTTTTTCGGGGCGTCAAAATCATAGCATATTTCTCCTTCCGCAAACAGGAAAAGGCGTTATTTTTCCTGTGGTTGAGACATTTTGAAAACGTTGCCTACAAGCCGCCTGCCATACTCGCGGCGCTCATCGATTCCCATGTCGCGCACGGGATTGGGTTCCTCGGTAAAGTCGTCGCACCAGCACTCGGCGCGTAGCCATGTTGCGGGCAATTTGATGAACTGGCGCTCGGTCCCGCGCTTTTCCGCCGCATATTTCTTTCGGCCCTCTACAAGCTCATCCAGCGAGGCAATCCTGCGCGCCTGAACAAACGCCTTTCTCGCATCGCCACGGGCCTCCTTGCGCGGATAACCCCCGTCGCCGTCGCCGTAATACCAGAGATCGAATTCGTCGCTCATGACGCCTCCCGCAACGGCTTGTAAACACGAATCCCGGCCTGCTCGGCGCGCGCTACCATATCTGCCGTGCCCCTTCCCCCTGGAAAAGCCACGACCAGTTCCGGCTTGCCTTCGTCGAGCATTTTCTGGTTACGGATAGCCCCCGCCGACTTGCCAAGCAATTTCCAGTCGGCGGGAAATTTCAGGTTCTCGATACGGTTCTTGCGCGCCCAATATCCGCCTATCCGGTCGGCTCCACGGGCATCGCCTTCAATCACGACGTCAATACCCTTCGCCTTGTGCAAGGCATCCAGCGCCCGGTACGCCATATCCGTCCGGTCGAAGTCCCTGCCGCCGCATACCAGGATTCTCATTCCGCCGCACCCCGAATGTAACGATGCTCGACTGGAACCCCGGCCTTTTTGGCTGCCTTGATTCCATCTTTCATGCCATCCGATATGCCGTTATCCGCATAAACAGCGGTTAATTCCGCGACCCTGCACCAAGCCAGCCCGGCATTGATTCCCCACCAGCGCTCTTCCTTTATTTCATCGCGCAGAATGCCCGGTTGCGTGTAAAGCAGGTGACTCGCAATTGGCGCTTCACCGCGTTCAAGCGAATCACGCACGCAAGCGCGGCCATATTCTGTGTTTTGCTCGATATTTCCGGCATAAGGGCTTTCAATGATGACGAGCTTCATTCCGCCGCCTCCGCGAATAGTGGCCCATGCGATTTCGGTGGATCCCGGTGTCGCTGTTTGACCGATGCCGAATGACGGCCCTCGCCGGCCAGCCAGGCCAGGCGCTCGCGGATATCGGCCTGGTATTCCGGCTCGGCCTCGATCAGCACGGCTCGGAAGCCCTCGGCGATGGCGGCGATGCCGGTGCTGCCCGACCCGGCAAACGGGTCGAGGATCAGCCCGCCCGGCGGGGTGACGAGCCGCGCCAGCCAGCGCATCAACGCCACCGGCTTGACCGTGGGGTGTTTCGAACCGAACCGGTCTTCCGGGCCAGCCTTGGCGGAATAGAAGAAGCGGGCGGCGGTGCCGGAATCGCCAATCCTGAAACCCTTTTCGCCGACGCCAATGCCGTTGAAACCAATTCCAGTTGTGCCGTCATAAGCGCCGCCCGGCGTATGTGGTCGGACGTGACCCGCGCCGTGCATTCCCATCCGTTCTGATTCCGCCGCGAACGCCGCCTCGACTTCCTCGCTGCCGTCATGGCAGACATTGGCGGGCCAGCGGCCTTCGTCGCCGCCGCGCACATTCGCCCGATCATCCCGCCCATAGATGGTTCCATTTACACCTGATTGCCGAGCCGTACTTTCATCCGTCGCCACCCGGCACCCGTCCACATTCACCGCGCCCGTCCCGTGGCGCAGGACGTTGGCGGCGATGGTTTTCTCGGACAGCGGCTTGCGGGCGAGGACGATCAGTTCGAAGCTAGGCTTTACGCCCTCGGCCCGGCAATCTTCTGCATCCTGCAATAAAGCAGGCCCGGTCGCAGAAAGTGTGAGGGTGTGCTGCAACAATGACAGCGAGGCGTTGAAATGGCTTTCCGCAGTGGAAGCATTTGCATGGAACCCACCGGTCAGGCTGCTTGCCTTGATGATGGAGTCGGCTGTGATCCGCGACAGTGAGAAGTTTAAGGTTTTCCAGTCGATTGTCGTTCCTGATGCCGTTTCGATGATGGACGTGTTCGCTGGAATCAAGGCTTCTTCCAATGTGCGCCGCCATGACGACACGATGCTCAAGCTGATAGTCGTCGCCAACTCGAATTGCGACATATCCATCCCTGCGCTCAAACCGGCCCGTGTATTGGTGGCGTCGTCGGCAGTCCATTGAGCAATAGCGGACGCCTCGGCGAACCCGCTTTGGCTTGACGTTGAATTCTGTACCGCAGCTTTCACAAATGACAGCAACCATAACCGGGCCTCCAATCGAATTAAGCTTGATAGGATTATACCCTGTTCGTGCTTCAAAGGGAACGGCTTTACAGCCAATACAACTGATTCCCAGGCGGGCTTAAGAGCCGTGCCCCAGCCCTGCCAGCGTTCGGCCTCGGGCGTGGCGGGAGCGGTGATATTAGCTTTTCGCTGCGCGGCATCATCCTCATGCATCCAAGGGCGGTCCCAACCAGCATTCTGCGATGCAAGCCCTTTTTCAAACCGAGCGGCTTTCACTTCGTCAAATCCAACAACCTCCCGCTCCGCGCCCGCCGCCTTGTCGATGCCCTTGCTCACGTCATGTGATTTCGGGAATCCTTGGCCAAACAGCCAAGCAACCGTATCGCGTATCTCAAACCCGGCATCCTCGATTGCACATGCCTGCCGGTGCCAACCGCGCGTGCCGCCGAAGGCCAGCAGGTGCCCGCCGGGTTTCAGGACGGCCATGGCCAGCGCCCAGGTTTCGGGGTCGAAAGCGATGTCGCCGCCGTCCCACTGCTTGCCCATGAAGCCAGTAGCAGCGCGTGCATGTGGCGATTTGCCCTGATTGAAGGTCTTGCGAAGTTCAGCGTTCTTGTAAACGTCGTCCGCTGTCGCATTCCCGAAGCGTTTGACGATGCTGGTGAGGTGGTAGGGCGGGTCGGTGACGATGGAGTCGACTTGGACTCCAAGATGCGCCATCAATCGCATGGCGCGGCGGCAATCGCCGGGAATCAGGCGGACACGGTTTCTCATGTCTTCATCTCGTAGCTCTCGAACTTCCGCCCGGCGAAAATGATATTCACCAGCCGATTATTCTCCTCCGGGTCTCGCGATATCGGACCCTGTTTCGTGGGGATTTTCCCAAGGGCGTGGCGTGTCCGTTTCCTTTTATTTTTCGCGTCCGCATACATCCGGTCCATCGTCTCGCGAACTTCCAGACATAATTGCTGGTATTCGTACTGCACCGCGCCTTGCGTGCAGCCAAGCGCGCTCGCGATATTCCGGTATGAAACGCCTTGGCAGCGCATCCGAATGAGAATGTCGATTTCCGTTCGCTTCATAACACCGTCCTCACTTCCTCGACCGACCGCCTCAAAACCGGGCTGAATCGATAGCGGCGTCGCCAATCCGGCCTCGCGGCGCAATCTCTGATCGCGACTGGCCAGTATGGATGCGGATTGGCGATTCATGACGCTGGCCCGTTGTCGATGGCTTCGATGTTTTTCGCGCCCGTGTGACGCCGATCGTACAGGAGCCCGCTGCCCGCAAGCCGCTCGTACCGTTCAAGGTCGAGAACATTCACTATGAACGGCAGACTCGACGGCAAGGGCTTGATTTCGCCAAGGGCAATCATCTTCGCCGTTTGCGCGCTCGAAAGCGGGATTGGCGCTGGCTTCGCTGGATGGCTCTCGCATGTCGGGGGATACGGCATTGTTTCCGTCCAGTCGTCATGCCTCACCTGGTATTCGACGACCCCGGGAAAGCTGATGCGGCCATTTTTGTGTTGCTTGAATTTCATATCGCCGCCTCCAGCCGGTCGCACAGGGCCTTGAATTCCGTGTCTCGCTCGCACCATATCTCCGCTTTTCGGCAAGCATTAATGATGGTGGTATGGTCACGCCCGCCAATTTGTCTGCCAATTTCCGCAAGACTCATTTTGGAGTGATTAGAGAGTGTCAGGCATATTGCGGCACGTGGTAAGAAAACCGCCCTCGCGCGTTGTCTGCCGAGCAATCGAGGAACAGTTATCCCTGACGCTTGCGACGCTTCAGTCAAAAGAGCTTCGGTCATGGTACGATAGTTAAGAGCTTTCGCCGCAGCCCTGCGCTTCCGTGATTCGTTACTCATGCCATGCCGCCATCTTCGGGGTGGGGAGAATCACTGTCGTCATGCGTCCAGCAGCCTCTCAAGCTGCTCCACGGCGTTCGCAGGAGTGTGTGCCGATATGACGTGGTACTCATACCCAAGGGCAACTAGGCCCTCCCCAAAGGCTTTTTGCGCATCGGATTGGCCCCGACCCTTCACCTTGTTCTCGATATGCAAGAGTCGCCCGCGCATCCAAACCATCAAATCCATGGCGCCAGGCACGAGCCCCATGTCACGAAGGCTCTGCATTTTGGCGTAGTTCACCCTGCCGTTAGCCGCGAACATCGCCGAATCGTTGGGGATGGCGCAGAACATCACATCGCGCGCCAGATCGCGGCGGGACTCAAGATACTTCACCTGAGCCTTTTGCAGGTCGCTCTCTTTCCAGCCGCGCATGGTTTGTTCGTGGCGCTTCATCCCCATTGCTCCGCCATGGCCTGTGCGATTCCGGTATATGTGCGGCTGCGCTCTTTCCAGCGGTCGGGACCGGGCGATGCCCGGTGAACACGCGCCGCCCGGCCCTCGACAATATCTGTAGCGCGAAGCGGCATAAGGCCATCCAGCCACAGACACGTTGCCTTGGTTTCCCCGTGCCCGAACTGCCACGGGTGAATAATCTGGTCGGGCTTGCGGATTCTCGACGAGATAACCGATATCGGGTTTTCCAGAGCCTTGCGCGGTATTGGTGCGTCGAGAAGGCGCTGCACGAAATTCAGCGCCGCTATCTGTTCGGCCACTTTGTCCTTGAACCAGCGGGCGCCGGAAACCGCCAGGTGCGTACAGGGCGGATGTGCTATCATCAGATCCCAACCGTTGCCCAGAATATCAAGAACGTCGCCCTGAATATGCTGGCCGCTTGTTTCCGAAGGCAACAGGTCGCACGACCATGCGTCATGCCCGCGAGCCTTGAAGGCATCCCGCACAACACCGGAGAATTCGCATCCGACAAGGACTCTCATCTCACCCTACCCCGGAAAAGGACCGGACCCGAAGGCCCGGCCAAGACAGGGAGGCGCACCCTGGGAGGGGCGCATGGTGGACGCGGGCAGAGGATGTTGAAGGTGTGAAGCCCGATCCTCTGTTGTTCCCGCGTCCGTCGATGGCTGGCACAAGGGTAATATCCGCGCAACACGGTGGGGAGAACCGGTGCGCGCATGTACCAGCCATCGAGAGAAGCGGGGTGCCGGGCGCGGCGCAAGGAGTATCCGCGCCCGGCGGGCCGTCCAGTTGAGGCAAGTTGGACGGCGATAAATTGCCGGACCCGGCACGAGGAATATCGGGTCCGGCGGGCCGTCCGTAACGGGTGGGCGGCTTTCTGTGCTACGCTGGCGGTCATTGGCACCCCCTCCGCGCCTTCAACGCGCGCTGGACTTTCGCCCATGTCGGAACCGGCGGGAACAGCCGTGCGAGGAGGCGGCGGATCATGACAGTGCCTCATATCCGTTCAGAGCGGTGCGGATTGTCTGTATTTCCTTCGGGCTGTTGCGTGTATATTCCGCACCCGATTTCTTTATTGCCTCTCTAATGCGCGGCACTTGCGTGCTCCACATTTCGTGGTTATTACTGATAAAGGGATCATCCCAGCAGTTGAGGACGCCAAATATCGCGTCCGCGGCAGTCGTTGCATCGCCAACCGTTAAAAATCTGTACGGAAGTGCAAAGCCGCTAGGCAGGTGGGTGACTACCCATTCGTGCTCTCGGCGACGATCTACGGCGAATGGCGGTGAAACAACGCCGTCTAGCGTCATTGAATTGCCAGAGGGTGGGATGGCAATCTGAAATTCGCCTTGCTGCCATTCCATCAGCACGCCCCCCACAGCAGGCAGGCCGTCGTGCCCGGCGCGGCCTCAAGGGCCAGCAGGAATACCAGCATTATCATCGCCAGGCAGATGGCGCAGCGGCGCACAAGCGGTTTCATGGCGTCCTCCAAAACTTTTCCCCGCGCGCCACAATGCGCCGCCAGCGCGCAACCCATACCGATGAACGCGCCTGTTCCCCGTCGGTTGTATTGACGGCGGGTCCTTTCCGCGCTTTCGGTGGCGAAAGGGAAAGGTTGCTGCAATGATCGAACACGTCCACCAAGTGCTGCGGGTCGGCAGCGATATATTCGGTAACGCCGGATTTGATAATCAGGCACAGGAAGAACAGCAGGACCAGAAGCAGAATTATCGTTACGATTGCGGTCATGAGTCCTCGCTCAATTTTTCGGACGGCTCATTAACGTTTTGTTAACCATGATTATGGATATACTGGTGTGGGTGGACTATCCTTAAGGGGGAGATCATGCATACCAAAAATTATCCGCGGCTGGCGGTCTCCAGCAACTCATCCACGGACAAATCAACGTCGCGCTCGCGGGCCAGAATCAAAAGCCGCGAATGCCACTTGCCGGGCACGCCTCCAGCGGACCAGTTGCGGATTGTCGAGGGCGGGATTTCAAGCGTTGCGGCGAGTGCATCGACGCCGCCGAAACGCGCCAGAATTTCTTGTGGGGTTGACATAAAACAAGAACTATCCAATTATTGGACTAATGTCAATCCAAAAAACGGATGCAAAAATAAGGACAAACGTATGCCGCCGCAGGGATACAGTGTGTCCATGGCACGGACACGGAAGGTTCCGCCACCTGTTGTTAAAAAGCAGGGCCGGAAGAAGCACTCACCCCAGGACGACCTGTTTAAGCGACAGGTCGGAACGCGGCTGCGCGAGATACGCAACCACTGGAAATACACCCAGAAAGAGTTCAGCCAAATCCTCGGAATCCCGCACGGGACGTACAACAAATACGAAATCGGCGAGTCATTCCCCCACCCCGCCACGATTGCACAATTGATCGTGTGGGGGGTGAACATGAACTACCTCCTGGCCGGTTTCGGCGACCGTTTCATTCGCCATCACGTCATGCGGCCCGGCCAGATCGAATACCCGATCAACTGATCCCGGCATTTATCTTTCGTTCTCGTTTTCCTTCAGTCTGGAACAATTCTAGCAGCCTCACGTTTTCGTGAAGTCGCGTCCGTTTTTTGGATTGACGCTATCCAATAAATGGATTACGCTCTCTCTATCAACCCTGATGGAGAGACGCAATGCCTGCGGAGACAAATAAGCCTTTTGGATCGGACCGGAGAGTATCGGTGAAAGCGGAATACGCGGCAATGCTACAGCCGTTCGCCTCCACTGAGAAACACCGATATTGCCTGAACGGTATTTACGTCGCGCCGCACCCGGACGGTGGCGTTCTCATGGTCGCGACCAACGGTCATATTATGGGCGTGATCAGGGATAAAGAAGGCGAGTCCAACGGCCCATGGATTTGCCGTATACCGCGCGATGTAGCGCGCGCCGTCAACGTCCAGCGGCGGTCAAAGAAGCGGGTGGCTGAAATAGCGGACCGTCTCTTGTTCACGGGCACGACGGCATATGTGGTGAACGCCAGTTTTGACATAGAGGCTGGCGATATGTCGGAAATTGGCCCGTATCATCTTATCGCGGCGCATGCCCCGCCAATCGATGGGACGTTTCCCGACTACCATAAAGTGCTTCCGACCGAGATAGCTGATGGCGGATGCGTAGCGCTGGCGAGACATGTCCTTGAGCCGTTCCTAAAGATAGCGGCCATGCGGATGGCCACCGGGGTCGATATCCACGCGAGCGGTCGGACGGACCCTTGTGTCATTTTCGTACCAAATACACCCGAATTCTTTGGTGTTGCCATGCCATTTAGGTCGGGTGTGGAAGCCATCATTCCGCAATGGATCGCGTCTGACCCCGTGCCAAATGCCGCCGAGTAACCCCGGCATCAACCCTGATGGAGAGCGACATGACCCCAAGAGAGATTCGCGACGCATGCAACGAAATGGCCAAGGGCATCGGCGAGCGCGCCAACATACACGTGGGCTTCAACACTTTCGACGAGCCTCTGTATGCCAACATCATGGCTGGCGGCGAGACAAGGCTTCGGGTTAAAGCCGAAGATTGGGAGGAATTGTTCCGCAAATTGCGTGAGGAGTGGAAAGCCTGCGACGACGAATTCCGCGCCAGCATGATCAAAAAAATGGCGCTCGAAATCATCCGCATTACCGACGAACAGGGTGAATGCACCGACGCGGCATTGCGCGGGGGCTGGACTTTCACCGATGCCGACGTGGAGCGATTTGGTTCCGACGCCTGCGCCAAGGCCGACGAAATGGCCGGCAGGGGTCCGTTCCGTATTACTCGGATTGCTGGCGCGAACGCCGCCTAACCCCCGCACCGATGGAGAGAGCCGTGACCAGCCCAATAATGATGATTATCCCAACTGATAACGGCTTCGTCTTTATGCCGTTCAATATGAATGTTCTGGTCAGCGTCGATCCGACGAAAACGGCGGAGGTCTTGGTGGCTCGCAACGCTGCTGAACTGGCCGAACTTGTGCGCGAACACTACGGAGACGCACATGACGTTTAAGCCCGAGAGGAAAACAACCCATCCAAGCGGCTACGTGACATTGCGCATGAGGGATGATGACGCCGCACGAGTTAAGGCGGCTGCCAGAGCGTCCGGGGTATCCATGACCGAATTTATGCGTCAGTGCATCCTCTACGCCCTCGACAACATGGAGGCACCATGACCAGCACCACCGCCGCTAACGGTAAGCATACGCCCGGCCCTTGGTACGTTTGCCCTGAATGCGCTTATGGGTGGGACATCCACAGCGTCAACGGAAATATTTGGGTTGGTGACGCTAAAAATTCTCACGACCAACAAGATGGGTTCCCAACCACAAGTGAGGGGGAGGCCAACGCCCAACTGATATCCGCCGCGCCGGATATGCAAGAGGCGCTGAATGCATGTGACAAGGCATTTGCCGCTTGGCAGGTCGGGCAGATTCCCGGTCGCCCCGAAGATATTCTTGCGCTGATATCCGAGGTTCGCGCCGCCCTTGCGAAATCTCGCGGAGAAACCCCATGACCGCCCTCGCCGCCTACGAATCCGGCGCCGGCCAGCGGACCCGCGAGGAGCGCAGGGACTTCGCGGAACGGACGGATATCGACACGCTCCTGAAATGGCTGCTGTCCGACAGCTTCGCCCTGCCCGTTCAACGCGCCGCGATGTGGCTGGCCGCGGACCCCTTAAATCCAAGGGCAAGCCTGGAGGTCTACCGGGAGCTTTGGGCGGCACACCGCAGGAACGCCAACTGGTCGCGCCTTGCCCCGCGCCGGGAGATACGCAAGGCCATTACGGCGGTGGCGAAAATCCATGGCGAGCAGCGCGCGGCGGTGAACTCACAGGCCACGATGAACGGGTTTATCAACGGATTGGCGGCGGAATGATGACCGACAAACCGGAAACCGCGATGGCGCGAGCCTTTATGGCCACACATCGAAAGTCCGCCGCGCTTGCCAAGGCTCGCGATCAAATCGCCGCCCTCCGCGCTGCCGGATATCGCATCGTGCCGGCAGAACCTACGAAGGAACAGTGTGAGGCGGCACACACAGTCATTGCCGGTGACGACGGGGGAATACCCGAAGTCTACCGCGCCATGCTCGCAGCCGCAGAGGAGTCCGGCCATGAGTAAGGACGAGGAACAACTTGAGCAACGGTCATTAACGATATTCTCAATCACCAAAAATCGACGTGTGGCTCATACCGGTGGGATGGGCAATCGCAGTGACGAATGTGAAGAATACGCCCGCCGCATAGTCGCCTCCTGGAATGCCTGTAAGGGCATCGAAACGGAAACGCTGGAATCCAGGGCCGTGGAACCATGCGATATCTGCGGCGCGGCGAGCCATAACCTGAGAGCTAACCGGGCAGAAGCCCGCGCCGACACGGCAACGGCACTGCTCACAGAGGCGCGCGACTTCATCCGGGCCGAGTACAATGCCCTGCTGGATTCCGCCTGCCTCAAGGATGAATCCAACCACCCGCGCCGGGATACGCTGGACCCTTATGCGGCAGAGCATGTTGGCGCCTACGAAGCCCTGCTCGCGAAACTGGACGAGGCGCTGAAATGACCGACCAGGAACGGGCCATCCGGGACGAACTGGAAATCCACGGCGTTCTGGTGACGGGCAAATTGAACGAATGGAGATTGAAATGACCGAAGTTCAAACCACGAAACCAGCCGGCGCGCTGGTGGAAGCGGAATCCGCGGCATTGCCCGCAGTCCAGGAGCAAGGGTCGGTGGCCCTCATGCGCATGATCGAGCGGGCAATTACGGACCCCAACTTCGACGTTGCCAAAATGGAGCAGTTACTCGCCGTCAAGGAACGGTGGGAAGCCAACGAGGCCCGTAAGGCGTTCGTGCGGGCGCTCGCCGCGTTCAAGGCCGACCCGCCCAAGGTGAAGAAGAACCGGCACGTCAAGTTTGCGCAGACGGAATACGACCACGCCACGCTCGATCATATCTGTGACGTGGTGGGCAAGGCGCTGGCGGCGCACGGGCTGTCCCATACATGGAAGGTTGTGCAGCATGAAAACGCGGCTGTCGAGGTTACATGCGTGTTGACCCATGAACTCGGACATTCTGAGCTGGTGACGATGCGCGGCATGCCGGACAGTTCGGGCAGCAAGAACCTCATCCAGCAGATCGGCTCTACCACCACGTATTTGCAGCGGTACACGCTCCTGTCGGCAACCGGGCTCGCGGCGGCGGGGCAGGATAATGATGGCGGAGCGCCAGCAGACCTAATATCCGCCGAACAGAAGAAAACGCTGGTTGCGCTGATGAAGGAAGTCGAGGCCGACACCAATAAATTCCTGAAATATCTCGGGGTCGAAACCATCGACGAACTGCCGGCCAACTCTTTCGGGTCGGCGAAGACCGCGCTTGAGGCCAAGCGGAGTGCGAACAATGCAGATATATGACGTGGAACAACGCAGCGACGAATGGTACGCGCTTCGGGCGGGGTTGCCCACGGCCTCAGAGTTTTCCAAGATCGTCACAAGTCGTGGCGAGCCGTCGAAGTCCGCCGCCACCTACGCGCTGACCCTTGCCGCGGAACTGTTCGCGGGTAAGCCCGTGGACGCATGGGAAGGCAATGCCTGGACCGAGCGCGGGCGTGAAATGGAATCGCGGGCCGTCGAACTCTACGAGTTTGCCCACGATCTGGACACCGTACCCGTGGGGTTCGTAACCGACGACGAGGCCACTATGGGCTGCTCGCCGGACCGGTTTGTCGACGATGACGGGCTGATCGAGGTCAAGTGCCTGAAGGCCGAAAACCACGTCAAGGCCATCCTCTATTACCAGAAGAACGGGCGCCCCCCCACGGATTACGTGCAGCAGGCGCAGGGCCAGATGATGATCTGCGGCCGGAAATGGTGCGACATCGTTTTCTACCACCCGGAACTGCCCATGCTCACCATCCGCACGGAACCGGACAAGGACGTTCAATACGCGCTGATGGACGGCATTCCGAAACTCTGCACCGAGCGGGATCGGGTTCTGGCGGCACTGCGCCGGCAGGCCGGGCCAAACCTCGATACACCGAATACCATTATGGCGGCGGGCTAATGGCTGACATCCCGCCCCTGGCATTTGACTGGACCGACGAGGGCGTCATGCACCCGCAGCGTCCGCGCCTTGCCGATAAGCATTACGTCGTCGGCGAATCCTACATGCTGATCCCGCATGAAGAGCGGTCAATGCGCAGCCATCGGTTTTACTTCGCGTCGGTGAAAGAGGCATGGAAGAATCTCCCGGAGGATGTGGCGGACAGGTTCCCGACGGCGGATCATCTTCGCAAATACGCGCTGATCAAGTCGGGCTATCGGGACGAACGCAGCATCGTTTGCTCTTCGAAGGCTGAGGCGCTGCGGGTCGGGGCGTTTATCCGCCCCATGGATGAATACGCGGTCGTGGTCGTGCGGGACGCCGTGGTGACGGTGTACGAAGCCAAGTCTCAATCAATGAGGGCTATGGGCAAGAAAACCTTCGGCGCCAGCAAGGAGGCCGTTCTCGATACCGTGGCGTCGATGATCGGCACGACATCCGGCACGTTGACGGCCAACGCAGGTGCGGCGGCATGATGTGCCCCAAGCCCCCGAAGCCGGTCCGCGACAAGGCGCATCTGGCGTTCGTGGCTGGCCTGCCCTGCTGCATCACGGGCAGAACCGACGGAGTGCAGGCGCACCATTTGTTGAAAACCAGCGAAAAATGCATGGGCCGGCGCTCCGGCGACGACAAGGTTATACCCCTGCACCATGAAATCCACACCGCGCTGCACGGCAGCGGCGACGAGACGGCGTTTCTCGATATTTGCGTCATAGATGGCCCGGCCCTCGCAAGGGCGCTGTACGCCGCCACGGGGGACCATGAACAGGGCTTGCGCGTGGTGCGCGGGCTGGAAAGGACGGGGTGATGGACATACAAAAACTAATCGACACGATGAACGACTTAGACCAGCACACGCGCGCGAATTACCACCTGACGCTGGGGAAGCTGATTGAATCACTGGCACCAATGCCGGGGACTTTACCGGTTCACTTCGACTGGAACGGCTACAGCCCCAACAAGGAAAGGAGCTATCGCGGATACTACTGCGATCTCGCCTTTGATTGGGGGACGGAGCCAATGACGGTAGAGACGCTTGCCGGCATCTGCGGCCGGGCACTGGGCAGCACCTACATGGGGTACAAGGGAGGCGATTACGTAATGGGCGACCGCACGCCACTGTGGGCTGCCGAGTATGGTCACGAAGGGCGGGCCATCGTTGGAATATCGCTCGCCGACGACCGCGTGATAATCATAACCAAAGACCTGGAAGAATGACCCGCAAGGACTTCGAAAAACTCATCGGCCTGGAGAAGCGCCGGATAGCCGCGATGCATGAGCTTGGGGTGGAGGAATGAACAAGGCAATCCAGGAGGTCAGAGAACGATGACGGACAAATCAGAACCACGAAAACAGATAGTGGACGCGTGGGGGAAGCAGCAAGCGTGCTTCGCTGTTTTGGAACAAACCGATGCTTACAAGGCATACTGCAAGACGAAAGAGCATACCGAAGAGCTTTACGACGAATTCGGGGAGCCGGTAGGTGCTTGTGAAAGCTGCGGCGTGCCGTTCTTCGAGGACGACAGGTTGTTTACCTACGTGGACGGTGAAATGGTCTGCTTGATGGACGGAAACCCGACTGGCAAGACAGGTCCGTGCTACGGGAAACTGTCTGGAATAATCACCAATGCCTGACCTCACCCCTATACCCTGCCCACGCACCGGGCGCTGGACCTGGCCGCATATCGTCCAGTACAGGATCACGGAAGGGCCGCCAGTGGCTGGAATTCCCGGAGGCGAAGTCATGAACAAGACGTTGCGGCGGATTAATCCGAAGGAATTCCGGCGAGAAATTGCGGGATACGATTGCAGTTGCCCGTTCTGTCGCGACAGGATCGAAATGTATTGCGCCCACGGCTGTCCTGCTTGCGGGGGTAGTGGCAGAATTGAACCGATCCGCCTCAAACCCATGACGACGGAAGCGGGGCTTTCATGACCAGCCTAATCAGCTACCCGGCGATTTTCTCGGCGGCGATGGTGCGGGCGATCCTGCGCGAGATCGAAGCGCCGGACACCGGTAAATGGCAAACGCGCAGACTCTCTGAAACGTTTGTGGCCGCGGCCAACCCGCCTGCCGGTCAGGAGGGCAAGGTCGGTTACTTCAAGCCCACCGTCTGGCAGAAGCGCTACGAGCGCTGGCAGGCGGGCGAGCGGCCCTGGATTTGGGTGCGGGAGACGTTCGGCACGATGGTTTGGCATGAGCTTTTCGTCGGCCCGCGTCCGCCTTCGTACCACACGGTTTATCGCGCTGGACCGCACCCGTTTAATCGCGACATACCCCACGGATGGACTGATGGACAGGACCGTTGGCGTCCGTCGATTCACATGCCTAAACAAGCCTCCCGCATCTGCGGCCCCGTGACGGACATGCGCCGTGAAAAGTTGCAGGATATCTCGGAAGAGGATGCTATTGCGGAAGGCAGTCGAGAGCCGTCGCTGGTGCCAACTATTGGATCATGCTGGAGCGAGCGAGACGCCTTTGCAAAACTCTGGGAATCCATCCACGGCCCCGGCGCATGGGAGGCCAACCCGGAAGTCGTCGTGGTGCAATTTATCCCGCAACTGGCGAACATCGGGAGTATCGCCCATGGCTAACGGTCACAAGATACTAATCACGGAGGCTGAGGTAATGGCTGAGGAAGATGAACAGTTTGCCCGTGCCGAGAAGGCAGAGGCCCGCATCAAGGAGCTTGAGGCCGAATATGACGAACTCGCCATGAAATCCTATCGAATACCCCAAAAGCATCATTGGCGCGGTGAATGCGGCCACGAGTGGCGAATAGACCAGGCCGGGGAATGTCCTATCTGCGAGCGCTACCGGCTGGCCGCCGACTGCGCAGCGCTGCGGGAGGCACTCAAGACTCAGCATGATAGAGCCATGGTTCTATGGGAAGACTGGCTTGAGGCCGCTCGTCAGTACTCCGTGGAGGGAGAACTCTACTCCGACAAAATGGCGTGCAGAGCATCTAACAGATTTATGGAACTTGCGGAAATGGCTCGGCAAGCCCTCTCCACCGACCACCCCGGCGACAAGCTGCTGGTGGCGATAAAGGCAGCGGGCGTCCTTCACAATCTCGTAGATGAGTTATGCGCCGCCGTCGATGCCGAGGGCGAAGATGTCGGAGGACATCGTGGCAGCCTTACAATTCTCAAGGAAATTGGTCCGGCGGATGATGAATTGGGCCAAGCCCTCGACCGTCTGGGAGATGCGTGATGCTTGCCCTTCGAGACAGCATTCCAATGCGAAGCATCCGCGATAATGGTGGATTGTGGGTGCCCCGGCAACTGTCTCGCAGGACCGCGTGTCGGTTGCAGCGGTACGAATTTATCCGTGTTGAGAGAAACCGTCCAACGCCGAAAGGAAGAACAGTGCATATGTTTGTTGTGCTGGCCCCCGCCGGCCTCGCCGCCCTGGAGCAAGCCGATGAGTAAGCTTAATCACGTGCATTTTGGCCCGCCGATACCGCTGGTTCCGGTAACGCAATTTTCGAAACTGAGACTATCTCGCGAGCAATGGGCTGAAATGTGGGCGATTATTGGCCCCTCCGTCGAAAAGAATCTCGACACGGAACGAAAGGCAATACGACAGATGCCGTTGTGGATGATAATTACCGCCGCCTACGTCGAGGGGTTGCAGCACGGAAGCGAACTAGCCAAGGCCATGAAGGAGCAAGCCGATGACCAGTAAACCCGCCGACATCATAGAGGCCGAGAACCGTGGGTTCGCCAAGGCGATTGAGGCGGCTGCGCAGATTGTCCAGATGGCACGGGAAGGAGAGCACGACACCGATTTTCGTAGCATCATCTATTCCATTCGAGCCCTGAAAGGAACGCCCCATGACCACTGACCTGATTGCGAGAGTGAAGGAGCGGGCATAATGCCGGACGTAGAGAGGAAAGTGCCAATCAAACTGGAAATAGGAGAGTGTGTTCGGGTGACATTAAACGAGTTTCCCGATGATGCCGTTCCGGTAGAGGCGAAGGTTGTTCGTATTGATTTGCGTTTCCCTGATTCGCCGGAGTATCGGGAAGTCCGGTATACGCTGCGTCTTTCGGCCCACCCGTTCAAAACCATGATAACCGGCGGACCTATGCATGAGATCGGGTTTAGTGAGAATGCGACTGACATACTGATTGAACGCGCTGGAGAATATCCATGAATGACCTCATCGCCCGCCTCGAAGCCGCCCCGGAGGGCAGCCGGGAGTTAGACGCGGAGATCGCGGTCGCCGTTTGGCCGAAGCTGGCTGACTATGCGCCCGATACTAAGCGTGGGCCCGGCCACTGGATTAGCCCAAAGGACGGTCCGGTTTATGCTGAAAATTACACCACCAGCATAGACGACGCGCTTACCTTGGTGCCTGAGGGGCGACGTTTCAAGGTAGGCAGAGACGACGATGGTACGGGTTATGCCTCTGTTGGCGGCCCTCGGATAGTCATGTCTGCCACCCCAGCCCTCGCCCTGTGCATCGCTTGCCTGCGGACGAGGGAGGTATCCCATGACTGATCTAACCATGATTCCCCGCGATGCTGTTGGCCTTCGCCTTTGCAAAATAAGCGCTGGCCAATTGGTATTATGCGAGCCGGTTATCTTTGATCGCGGGCGTCTGGCGGTCGATACCGTTTTGCGGCGTGCTGCAATAAGCGGGAAGGTTGGCCCAATTGGCGAGACAGGTGATTTCTGGGCCGATTTTATCAACAAAGATGGAGATTGGGAAGAAACAATTGCGCTCGACCGGGGCGCTTGGAACAAATTGAAAAATCATTGGATGCGATGCCGTGTCGTGGCCGGTGGCCCATGACTGACAAGGTTCAAGACGATGCAGATGTTAAGGCGCGGAATGAGGCGGTGGCGCGGGAGAGGATGTATCAAGAGCAAAGGATCAAAGACAGATATATAAACTCGCTTATCCGCGAAGCCCGCCAGCAGGGGATGCTGCACGTTCAGGAAGACGCGCGTAAGCCCTTTCTTACTGTATTTCTGGATGGCCGGAACGAACATGGATCGCACGTTCTGCCGATGCCCGGCGACTCTATTGGAAGCGTGCAGCATTGTCTCGACATTCAAAGCCTTCTGGAAGATCAATCCGAGGGTTTGGCCGAGAAAATCATTTCCGAGGCGAAAGTCCTCGGCTTTGAAATTGGTCATTGCGTCGTGACAATATGGCGGCACACGAATGACTCGGACTGGCCGGGGAATGACTATTTCGAGTATGTTTGCGTCTCGGAATCCCTGACCGTGCTTTTCTGTGGATCAGCAACAGAACAGCGCGAAATGTTCGAGCGCGCCGCAGGGGAGGGGAAGTAGATGGTCACTGACGCCGAAAGAGCGTTAACCGTCTGGCTGATTCGCGTGAGACTATGGAAGCCCTTTATCTCCATGCGGATAGCCCAAATAAATGCGTGCTTTGGGACACAATGGATTTTCAATTGGATGCGTCGGCGGCAGATCGTGGACAGTCTGAAACATGCGCCGTGCTGTCCAGCGAACCATTATCACAAGATGAGGCTGGTATTTCAACGCTGCACATGTGGAGCCGTCGCCATCGAGGCGCGGGCTGACAGCGAATGACAGGAGAAGATTGAGATGGTGGGAACGCGCCCCTACACCGTCGCCACTCTGGCGGAGCGCTGGCAGTGTTCCGAGCAACACATTCGCGATCTGATCAACAGGGGAGAACTGCCTTGCTTCCGCGCGGGCCGTCTGATTAGGATAACGGCTGCGGAGGTGGGGCACTTCGAATGCGGCTCAAATGGTATCGTGGAAGCTGGTACGGCGTCGATACGGTCGGCGGACGAACATGCCGCGTTGCCCTCAGAACAAAAGATCGTGGTACTGCCGAGCAACGATTGGCGGACCTGAACCGCCCGCCGGTCAATGAGTCCGTCGCCGAAATATACCACGCCTATTTGGAAGACCTGACAGCCAGAGGAAAGCGCGCCGATAGAGGCGAAACAGCATGGAAAGCCCTGAAAGACACCTTTGGATCGCTGCGGCCAGATCAGGTTACAAAGACCTTGTGCCGGTCCTACACGGCACAACGGCGCCTGCAACGCCGGGCAGACGGGACAATAGGCAAAGAACTCGACTGCTTACGGGCGGCCCTGCGATGGCACGACAGGCACACCAAGGCCAGCTTCGAAATGCCGCCCCGGCCGCCACCAAGGGACCGGCGGCTTACCAGGGGGGAATACAAACGTCTCCGGCTGGCCGCGAAGAAATCCGGCCTGCATATTTACGTTTTTGTGGTGCTGGGATTGGCCACGGCGGGGAGAAGGCAGGCCATATTGGATCTGACGTGGGACCGGGTGGATTTTCACGGTGGGCTCATCAGATTGGCCGATGGTTCGCGGGGGAAGGGAAGGGCCACGGTTCCCATGAGCAGGCACGCAAGGCGGACTCTCGCACTGGCGCGGAGACATTCAGTCACATCGCATGTAATAGAATATGCCGGAAGGCCGGTGGGATCGGTGAAGAAAGGCTTCGCTTCGGCCTGCAACCGCGCGGGACTGAACGATGTTTCGCCCCACGTTCTCCGGCATACCGCCGCCGCGTGGATGGCCGAAAAGGGCATTCCGATGACAGAGATTGCGCAATTTCTCGGGCATTCGGATTCGCGAATTACGGAACGTGTATATGCCCGATTTTCTCCCGATTATCTGCGGGGCGCGCTGTCGGCGCTGGAGTGACGACCCTTGCGGCCAACCTGTGTGCCGATACCGCGATGCCCTGTACAGATACTGCGAATAATGGTTCTGCCAACGTTAAATTCGTTTGCTATCGACTGATGCGTACAACCTTCGGAGCGCAACTGCAAAATGCGGGCAATGTCGCCGTCACTAAATTTCGAGAGCGGATGTTCGTTGCCGTATGTACGACGGGAGAAATCCTGTGTGTTTTTTTCGTGCGTAGTAATGCGAAGATTTTCCCGACGATTATCAAGCGTGTTGCCATTGACGTGATCTACCACCACACCTTGCGTAGTCACAACGTTGGCAATCAGCCGGTGCATCTGGACCCACGTAATTGGCTGTCCCAAAAAAATACCTCTTGCCGGGCGCGTGCGGGCATATTGATATTTTTCTCCGACGTACGAAATGTGCCAATTCGTACATGCCAAGAAAGGCAGAATATCGTCATCAACCAAGACTTCGCCGCCTGTTATCTGAAATCTGCTAGCCATAATTTATTTATAGCGCAATTGAACCGGGGCCGCAAGACAGGGCGCTTTCGTTCCGATGGTCCAAATGGGCCAAAGTTTCATGGTTTGTTCAGGGTCAAACAGAGCCGAAGTGCTTGTGTTTACTACAGTATATCGGTACATTGGCGAGTGGGAATTGTCTTCACACGGCGGGGGGCACAGGTTCAAATCCTGTCGCGCCCACCATTTTCCTCAATAACTTACAGCGTCGGCAGACAGTTCCCTTACGTTCATTTGAACCAAGGGGATATCATGACCAACGACGAAATCGACCGATTCTGGGGTTACGTCAATAAAAGCGGCGATTGCTGGCTGTGGACGGCGGGCTGCTTCAAGCGCGGCTATGGCGCCTTTGCCTATGACGGTAAACGCCCTGGATATGCTCACCGGTTTTCGTATGAGCTACACTTTGGCCCCATCCCTGAGGGCAAGGTGATAATGCACAAATGCGACAACAGGAAATGTGTAAACCCCGCTCACCTGAAAGCTGGTACGCAGCGCGACAACATACACGATGCAATGGCAAAAAATCGCTGGATGACCAAGGCGCGCGAAAACTATCTCAGCGCCCAACCTGGCTCAATGGCGCACCGCTATCAGAAACGATGACCCCACAACCGGCTGAACGTGAAGGAAAAAATCGATGAGCGAGTCAAGACTTGGTGTTGGCCCGATTTCACCATTGCCGTGGAAGGCAGTCTATCACAACGGTCCGTATGGGTATATTCGGGTTATTGACCGCGACGGGAAAGACGTTGGTATCGACGCCTTTCCTTCTCGACCGGGCTGCGACTCAGACCGTGTTCGCGCTTCGGTCCTGGCAATGATTGATATCGTCAATCATTTTCACTCCACGACCGGAGAATGACGATGGCATGGCAACCGATTGAGACGGCGCCGATAAATGTTTCGGTCCTCGTATTTATACCAAACGCGGAACATTATGGGGTGGGAATTTATCGGGCAATTCACGTCGATATGGGGACCGGCAAGCGGTGGCATTGTACGGCGTTGCACATGGGCGGAGATATTAACCCGGAGTACTGGCCAACCCATTGGATGCCCCTACCCGAACCCCCGACAGAGCAAGCCGCAGAGGAGGATAAGTGATGGCTGATACTACGGCAAATGAGTGGCGCACGCGGGCAGACCGTTGGGCAAAAGAAAATGGTCGGTTGCGCGGAGAAATAGAGGCCCTAGCGGAATCGTCCGCGTCCGCCATCACCGAAGCCGTCGCTGCCGAGCGGAAGGCTTGCGCCGATGCCGTGCGCGCCCTGCGCATCGGTCCCGCATTCGACGGCGCGGAGCATCCGTCTACGAGGATTTTGAACAAGGCGATTGCCGCCATCGAGGGGCGCGGTACAGGTTGAGCCGGGCGGGGAAATGGAGTAGGGTGGGGGATGGGTCTAGGTGAGCAGTCCTGAGACCGGTTGGTGCGGCGGGCATTCACGCTTAATCAGTCCAACCCCGGAAAGCGCGCCGGTAAACTATCAAAGGCCAGAGGGGGTGAAAAGCCTCCTGCCAGATACGGGCCGGTAACGGTCCACGGAATGCTGCGGCGGCGCGGGAGACAGGCGCGCAGGCGATTGAGGGTAGCGGCGCACCGCCCCTCATTAGTTGGATGGCGGGTAGCCTCTGGTGCGATGCGAGGCACAACGTCATCGAGAGCCGGAGTAGTGCCCGGCCCGCAGTTAGAGCGGCGTCCCTCCGGGGGCGTCGTTTGCTTTGTGTCTCATATTTCGCGATTCACGTTACACAACGGACTTTGTGTCGCATCGGCTTTACACAAGCCGCCCTTCACGACCGGGGCAGGAGGCGCAGGAGCAGTTTATGGGGTGGTGCCCCGGCCGCCGAATCGCGTCAGACCCAGTTAAATTTCGACAAAAACCGCAGAAACTCGCCATTTCATACGATAGATAGGGCGGCCGCCGGATCCACTCGTCACTGCGCCGCCCGAATCTGGTCGCGGGTGTGCTTGTAGTCGTTTACGAACGTCCTGAGAGCCGAGCAGCCCACTATGACCTCTGCGGCGGGGCAGGGAGGCACCCTGGCTTCCCCGGCGTCCTTGGTCCAGCCGAGTGCCTGCATCTCCTCCAGCGCCTTCGCTTGGACCTCAGGAGCGTATTCCACCAGATCGGGGATGGCCGCAATGACGACCTCAGAACGATCCACCTGACAGGCTGTCATCAACATCGTCACTGGTAGCAGGCTTAACTTTATCCATTTTCTTTTCGACATCGCGGGTTTCCTTGTTGCGTTTCGTGCGCTCTTTTGCCTTACCCCTCTCCTGCCCGTCACGATTGGCCTTAAACAGCATCCCGCCGAAGACGGCTACGGCCACGCCAGCAGCCGCCACGTAGCCCCATAGCTTGCTCAGGCCGAACATTATTGGCCCACCCCATAGGTCATTTGGATTGGTTGAGCAGCATTTTCGTGATTACACGAATCCTTCCATGGGGCGATACCGCTACCGCAGGAAGGGCAAAGCCATCCGGTTGGAGCTAACGGGCTTCGGTTGCAAAGACAAGGTGTGGTCTTGCACACCGGACATACGATGGTTGTTGGGGCGGCGGTTCCGCCATCATTACCCCAATGCGGACCTGCATTAGGCAGCCAGTCTGGAATATAACTCATTTGGATCCCCATTGCGTGGCGAGCGCATGCAGCCCGAAGGCGGCGGCGGCATATCCCCATATGGACCAGGTTACGGCATCGTAGGGGGTGTGCAGCGCCTCCAGCCGGTCGGTGTCGGCATACCAGAACATCGATATCGTGATCAGCGTCCAGAACGCCAGCCCGAGACAGGCGATCTCGCGCTTGAAACTTTTGCGGATGGATTTCATGTCAGCACCAGGGCGTGTAGGTCAGGCCACCCCAACCTTCGATACCGGAACTCCCGGCGTCACCGATGAAGTCGAGTTCACGCATGTCGTGTCCTTTCAGGAAAATACGGGGTGAGTGAGGACGGCCCAAGCCAAATAGCCCGCGAGAGCAATCACGATTACAAACAGAAGAAGCGCGCCAATTCCGGTGAAATCGAGCCTTCCGTCAATACGCGGCCGCAACCACATGCAGCAATCGCAAGGACCGGGCGGATATGCCGGCGCGTTGTGGACGGCACAGTCTGATTTATGTTCCATGCGTTCGGACGTGTCCTTTCGGAAAGGCCCCGCCCGGCGCGAACCGGACGGGGCGGGTTGATTACGTTGTGGCGGCTTCGTCACTCCACCGGCCTGTGGCGCGGTCCCACGTCACCTTGTCGTGGCGAATCACCGTGTCAGCCGGTTGCGCCATCCGCGTCTCATGGTCGGCAAAAGCCAGAGCAGCATTCGACGCCAAGATTTCGTTGTCGAATTCCCCAACTGGCTGACTCGATGCCTGCTCCGGCTCGTTGGTGAATTTCGTGACAACATATCGCGTCACCGGGCGCACCCGATACTCGATGGTCTTCATGGTCTTTCCTCTCAGGTTGAGTGCCGCCCATAACGGGCCGGCACGGAAAAGCCGCGCGGTGGCGGCGCAAAGGTTGTCAATAACCGGGCTATCCTCTACAGTGTGGGTGTTGCGGCGGCGTGGATGCCGGTGTGGAAAGCCGACAAGTAGGGAGACTGAAACTCGGTCCGTGTGGCGGTTGATAGCATTCAGCAATTTAGGTCTGATCCACCGGGCCTACACAAGAATGTGACAACTGGAGCCGGGTGGGGAATCCGGCCCGCAACAGCCCCTCGGGGCGCGCCAGACAAAGCCCTGCCTTGCAACATAGGCGGGGTTTTGTTATGGTGGGATGTTGCGTGGCGCTTATGCGCGAGAGGCCGGAAACGGGTTGTAACTCATCGGGGCGGCATTGCCGGAGAGTTTGCAGGTTAGTCTACGGTTCGACTCCGTAGGCCCGCCGGAGACCAAAACCTGACCCGCAACACCCGCCCTACCCGGGCGAGCCAGACAAAGCCCTGCCTTGAAATACAGGCGGGGTTTTGTTATGGTTAGGGCCTTAAGTCCTCGCCGCCACCGCGTTAAAGCGAGGCCCAAGTCCGGTTAGTGGGCCAATGGCTCGAAACTTGGCGCGGCAAGTCGCCTGGGTTGATCACCCGGCGTGGATATGACCCGCCCCGCTGGACTTCACCGTCCGGCGGGGTTATTATTGGGCGTTGCGGCGGGGTGGAGCGCCCCGGAGAGGTGCCTTGCCGGTGTCCATCGCGGATGGCCCGGCCCGCGACAGCCCCCGTCCGGGCGAGCCAGACAAAGCCCTGCCTTGCAACATAGGCGGGGTTTTGTTATGGTGCGGGCGTTGCGGCAAGGCGAAAGCGGATTAACCACCCACCCTAGCCTGTAAGGGAGGTCACGGCCTCGGTTTTTGGTTATGGTGGCCAATTTTACTGAGGTGGAACGCTGGTTCCTTAAAATGACTCAGGCCCGCAACAGCCCCGGCTCCGGCCGGGGCTTATTCTGTCGGCAGGCGTTTCCTATCCGGATCCCAAGGCGACCAGTCCTTCTTTTCGCTGGCAACATCCCTCTCCACGACGGCCACCGCCTGCATCATCACCGATGCGTGGTGGATCAGGTCGCGCTTGTCGTAGTAGTGTTTGTCGTCGCGGTACGGCCCTTTGTAGCAGACGGTATACCGGTCCTGTTCGACTGGCCGGTTGTGGCCATCGTTTTCGCCGACGCAGAAGAACGATACTCCACCGTCGCTTTCAATTCTGGCAAGGGCTACGCAGTCATCGCATCCGCGCGGGCAAGAATTCGGAATCGGTATCAACTGTAGGTCCAGGTATGCGGCCTCGGCATGTGCTGTTCCGGCGTCAGGTCGTCGAGATGCACGAAGCGTTTCTCGTACGGCCCGTGCTGCTTGGCGCCCAATCCGGTGAAGCCGAACCGGTCGGAATTGCCGATGATGCGGCGTGCCGGATTGCCGCTGGCCGCGATGTCCGCCGCGTGGCCCGTGGTGTGCGGGCCAGTCAGGCCCGTGGTGCTGATCGAGGCGTTGTAGTCCGGGCAGCGATAACCCGAGGATATCGTGAAGGGGAATCCGAGTTCGGCCCGAATCGTCTGCAACCGGTCCAGAAACTCAGGGTCCATATCGGCCTTGCCACAGCAACGGCAGGCAAATTCGGTTTCGGTGAAGTTAGTCCAGCGTGTCCAGTCGAGTGTCATTTCAATCCTCCAGCCGCTCAACGCGGCGTTTCGGTTTCTCGAACATCATGATCTCACCAATCTATAGCCCTCGCCAAACACTGCTTCGATGCGCAGCGACGAAATCAGTTTCGGCCGCAGCCGCCACATATGCGTGCTGATGGTTTTCCGGCAATTCAATGACCCGCCGTCGGAGTCATGTCCCCACAACTGGTCGGCAAGCCTCTCGATACTGCAATAACCAAACCCCAGCAACTCGCGAAGAATGATCGCTTGATGGCCTACGACTGGCTTGGTCGTGCAGTCATAAAGCAGGACGCTCATCGTCTGGCCTGTCCTGCCAGCTCTGTCCCGCTGCCATCATGCAGGTCACGCCCGCGGGAGTCGTGTAGACCAGAGTCCAGGTTTCGCCGTCGTCCGACGCGATAAGCTCAATCAGGGTGCCGTTGGTGGCCAGGCCCGCGGCGACCGGCTTTTCCGAATATTTGCCTTCAAGGTGACCGAGAATTTCATCGCGCTCGCCGCAGGTCTGGGCATGGGCCGGCCACGAAAAAGCCGCGGCGAGGGCGGCGATTACGAGAAAGGGCGCGGAAAATGCCTCATCGCCGCCACCGCTTCACGAGGCCCTGAACCGTTCGGGTCTCGTATATCCTGATGGCCAGCCAGAGAACTGACAGGGCGGCGGCAAGGTCCGGCAGCCAGTCCAGCCATGTGGCTCCCGCGACAGCAACAGCGGCGGCATCGGTGATGTGCTTGACGGGTTCCGGAACCGTCATCGGACTCGACTCGTTCGTGTACTGCGTGCAACTGTTGGGATAGCCATGGGCCGCACCTCCTTTGCGGTTGGTGGTTAGTTCCGGGCGGTCGTGTCAGGGCCGTCCGGGACGCTGCTTGGAAAATCTATTAGTTGCAAAACTATGCGTGCGTCCCCATTTATACCATTATGAGGATGCACGTTTTCTTTATCGGCCTTCTCCTGTGCGCGGCTCCGGCGTCGGCTGAACCCTACGGCAAAGTCAGCACATGGATTGCGAATATGGAAGCCGCGAGCTCGGAAAATCTCGGCGGCTCGATCGCGCTCGGTTACGATACCGGAACGTTTCGCTTCGAGGCCGAATTGAGCAACCACATGCACCTTGGAAACGCCACGATAGCCGCCATGTTGCAGGGTTGCGCCGATATCGGGGACTGGAGAGTTGAGCCGTATTTCTGCCTTGGCGCCGGATCCACAATCGAGGACCGGAAATTCGACAGCCTCGCAATTCAGGGAACGGCGGGGCTGGCATTCCCCGTAAACGACAGCGCCAAATTCACAACGGGGATAGTGCAGCGCTGCTACGGTCGCCTGGCCGATTTCTGCGATTCGCGGGATACAGCCGTCATTGCCGGGTTGCGTGCGAGTTTCTGACCAGTGATTAATTGCGTGACAAAAACCCTCTCAAATGCCGCAATGGTGGTTCTTGTTTTGCTCGCAATGCCCGTTCTGATTTTCTGGGCATCGCTGGTCGGGATGCGCATTACCGGCATATTGCCTCGTTCACGCCGACAGGCCGCTACAACAACTCCAGATGGCGCTGATTCGCCTTGATGCTCAATGACGCATTCGCGGTGTCATGCTCTATCGTTACATTCAGCGCAAGGGCGGTGGTGGAATCCTCGGCAGCCGCGCCCCCGAAAGCTGCGGTCAGACTTGAACTTAGTGTGAGTTCGCCATAGCCGGTCGTCGCCGCGCCCGGAGCGGATATAATCAGGGTGCCGGTCAATGCCTGCACGGAGGTGCTGTCCACCGCCGATATCTCGTATGTAATGGCAAACCCACGGATATTCGTATCCAGGGGGATGGTCAGGCTGATATCCTGATACATCGTGGTCGAGCCGTATTTGATGCGCAGTATAAAGGCCCGGCTGCCGCCAGAGTTATTGAAATATTCGCCAGCTATGAACCCCCGAATGATCCCGTCCGTTCCCAGCGTATTTGCCGGGACAGTGAAATTGTATAAATCCGTTTCGGTAACCGTGTTGACGATCTCATTGGCCGAATTATCCCGGTCGAGAACGGTCACGCTTGTGGGAGCGGCGTTGGCCGGGTCCATCAAGAGAAGTTGCATACCGTCATCCACGAAATGGTGAATCCCCGCAACCATTTCGCCGCCAATCAGTGCAGCCCCGGTTCGGTGATCGAAAATGTTGCGCGCGGCTAGCCCAGAATTCACCATCGTCGCCGCGCCGGTATTGGCGTTGGCGATATCCACAACCCATGCCTGATATTTCGCATAGGCCGTGATTGCCGGGACGGGCGTGATCACATAGGCGTTGACCGCGCCGGTGTCGTCGAAGGCGGTGAAGGTCTGGCCCTGGATATGCTCGCCGCCGATCGACCCCAACAGATTTAATTCGCGGATATCGTCGATGTCGGCAGCGACTATTTCCGTCATCCCGACGGTCGTTCGAATGCGCGCAACCGGCAGCTTGTCATCCGGAATCGTCGGATCGGTCGGGCTGGCGCTTTCAACGCCCGTCGTTGTTCCATCCGCCCCCGTCAGCCGGTCCATATAGACAATATCGTTTCGCGGGTTCGTGGTTGGCGCGACGACAAGGGCCGACGTCTGCGCCGCGACCACCGTAAGGGTCTTGTCAATGACATTGAATATCGAACCCGCTCCCACCAGCACCGTCATATCCGCCGGGGACTGTGGGCTGGCCTTGAAGTCGTCGCCCGAGACTGCGGGATTGCCCTGCACCGGATCGAACGTGGTTCCTCCCGTCGGCGGGTCTGTATCCGTCGCCGAGGTCAGGATTATCTTGTAATCCTGCAACTGCAGCCAGATATCGCCAAACTCGCCATTGCCGTCGGCGACCATCGGGTTGTCATTTTCGGTCTCGGCCAACAGCCTCTCGTCCGGAAAGGTATCGAGCTTGGTCGTCGTGCCGGACTCATAGAAGAATAACTGCGCACCGCTGACCGGCTTTCCGTTCAAGTCGAACCGCGTATACAGTGGCCAGGTCAATCGTACTGCCATTCGTTACCTCATTGGGAAAGCGGCCCCGAAGGACCGTCTGGAATTTCCGGGTTGTTTTTCCCGTGACTTTCCCGTACGGGTCGGGATAGTGTCGCTGGCTCCAGAAGGATGGAGGGAGACATGCGATTTCTAGTGTTTATTGCCCTGCTTATCGTCGCGGGCTGTGAATCCGAGGCGGAACTGCGCGCCCAGGCGGCGGCGAACCGGGCGCGGATCGATGCCGGCGATCATAGAACTTGCACCGGTTACGGGATGGATCTCGGCACGCCCGCCTATGCGGATTGTCGCTTGCGGCTCTCGCAGATCAGGGCGCAGAACCGGGCCGCCCGTAACGCCGCGGCGCTGCAATGGTACGGCATGCAACAGAGGCAACAGCCGGTCTATACCCCGCCACCGGCCAGGAAAGCGCCCATGACCACCAACTGCACCGACCTAGGCGGCGGCATGGTTACCTGCACGACCCAATGACCGTTACCCACTGGATGATACTCATCCTCGCGCTGCTTGCCCTCGCCTGCCGCAAGCGGGTTATGGCGGTGTTGCGCTGGCACCCGGTCGTTCTCATTGGCAACGCCGCCGTGATAGCAAGCCTTGCCGGGTCTTATTTCTTCATGAGATGGATATTCGAACTATACGCCTGGTGGGGCCTCGGCGGTATTTTACTTGCCGGGCTGTTCATCCATCTTTGGCATCGCTGGAAATACGGCTGCTGGCTCGGCGATTAACGAGTAATTTCCGCGCCGGAAAGACGCCCCGATTCCACAGCCGCGACACCAGCCGCCGGGTTGAGACTTTCAAACAGCCTCTGGGCCGAGAGCGCCCGTATAATCTGCCTGTTGACCTCGGGATCGTTGGTGAACAACGCCCTCGAAAGCGTTTCCGCCTGCTGCGGGGTCAACCCGTCTGCGCCACGACCAAACAATCCGCGGAGAAAGCGTCGCGCGGCGTTGCCGGTGTCGCCACGCGCGAGGTCGGACACCGCCCCGCCTACCTCTCCGGACAAGTCCGCTGCATCCGCCTGCCTCAGCTGGGTTTGAGACCCGGCGCCGGGACTGGCAATGGCACGGGACTGGAAAAGCTCCGCTTCCTGTTCCATGGTTTCGCGAAACGCTTTAAATGATTTCTGGTCCGGGAATACGGCGCGCAATCTCTGGCGCTTCAACTCACTGCCGAAGACTCTCTTAACCGCATCCGCGCCGTCGGCGGTCTTGAATATCATGTCGCGAAGTTCGCGCGCCGCGCCCATGCGGAATGACAACTTTTCATCATCGGTCATTCTGGCAAGCTGACGCGTCGTGATTTCCTCGTCAGCGCGCATGAACCGGCGCCCGCGTTCCATCAGTTCGAGAGACCGGGACGGACCGGACCACGCGGCTCGCGCCGCCTTGTAATCCGGCGACAGGCGATCAAGAGCCTTGACATATTGCCGGCGCAGGCTGTCGACTCCTCGATTTACGTCGCCCGAAATTTTCCCCGTTACCGGATCGCGGCTGGTTTCCACCAGATCGTCCAGGCCGCGCTTGACGAAATCCAGTGTTTTCATGTCGCGAATTGCATCCGGGTTGATGATTTTCCCGCCATCGGGCCGCGTCGTAAAGAGGTTGTCGGCCAGATTCTCGCCTTCGTTCCGGGCAATGGTCTGTGCGCGTCGCCATGCTCTTTCCAGGGCCGGACGCCGGAACAGCGATATCAATTCCTCGCTTGGTTCGATCTCCCGCGCATAAGCCTTCTCGTACAGCGGCCTGGCGTTGGCGGACCGGATTCTGTGCAACTCGTCCACCGTCCCCGCAAAATCGCCCGTCGGGTCGAGCGCCTTGTTCACGGTTTCTGTGATTCTGGCCCCCTGGCCAGCCTGCCGCGCCTCAAGCGCGTCTGTGGCTATTTTAGAGGCCTTGCTGGGCGTTCCCGCAACGGCGCGGCCCAGTCGCCGCGTGTTGTTTCCAACGTCCACCAGACGCCCCTCAGGGCCAAGCTCGGATACCCTTCTGAACGCTTCGTCGGGCGTCAGGTCATCCCTTTGCAGCGCCTGGAGGATTTTTTGCGCCGCGACACGAACGTCCTTGCCAAGCTTTGTCTTGGTAAAGCGCTTGATCGCGGCCTCCACGCCTTTTTTGGCCAAAGGAATTCCAACGCCACCCAGGAAACCGCCCAGCGCCGCGCCGAATACCGCTCCGGAGGCCCGCTCTCCAGGAGCGGCGTTGCCGGCGCCCGACGCGGCTCCTGCCGTCGCTCCTAGCGTACCAAGCCTTACCGCACGCGGGACGCTTTGCAGCGCGGCAGAGCCAGTAACTGCCGCAGCGCCCGGCACCGCCCCGAGCATCTTGGTGCCGGCAACCGCGCCGGCAACACCGCCGACAATCTCGGCCGTCAGTGCCGCGCCGGGCTCGCGCTCGCGAATGGCTTGATCCCGGCTCATTTCGGCGGCGAGATTTTCGTCAAAATCCTTCCCCGGTCCGGCACCGATCAGCGTATTGATGCCGGCTGAGATTTCATCCGCAAAACCAAACGTAGCACCGCTGGCCAGCATGCGAATAGTGTCATCTAGGGTTTCCAGCGAGCCGGGCGGCTCCGGTGGCAATACGGTCCCGAATACCGAAAGCGCGGGCTGCGGCTGGGCCGGTGCATCCACCACGAAGCCTTCCGGCAACGCATCGCCAGCAGGCTGTGTATCCAGAACAAACCCTTCCGGCAATGCCTCATTGGCAAATTCTGCCATAATTTACTGTCCCGTTCTCAAATACGTTTCGATTTGCATGAGAATTTTCTCCTGGTCTGGCGTGTAAAAGTTTTCCCACTCGTTTGGTTTTGGAAGAAACATCGCGCCGAGATATTGATCCAATCGATGCTGTTCAAACCACTCACCGAATGGGCGCCTCTCGACAGAACCAAAGTCGCCCGCAACGGCGCGTTGATACGCTTGGCGATCAACCGCTGTCTGCTCCGGCGTCATTGATGCGCGAAACTCTTCTCGCAGCGAGCGGGCCCTTGGATCAACGCGAACGAGATGGTGAAGAAAGTCTGCGGCGATTATATTGGTCAAGTCGGCGCCCTTGAACGCCGGGTCAAATACTTCGACCGTTGGGCGTCCTGGAAAGGGATTCCGTGCCTCTCCAGGGGCGTAAAATTCTAATTTTCGACCTTCGGATATTCCCTGTTCCCGGCTGTCAACGACCTTCAAATCAAACGGCGCAACAGCCTTAAATTCTTGTTTGACGCGATCCTCAATTTCATCGGTCAGTTTTTTTTTTGCGCCGCCGGGCAGATTGGGGGCAGCCCGAGACGGAACCCACTTACCACCCTGGAATATCAATTTCTCCCCAGTCGTCGGATTCGTCGCTGTTGCTCCTTCCTGTACGCTCGGTGCGGTTGCCGCAGCCGCCGGAGCAACGGTTGGAACTTGCGGCGCCTGTCCCGGACGATTGCCAGGCCCGTGAACAATATCCAGAAGGGTTTCCCGCAAGCGCCGAAGATTGAATTTGAATGTGTCCTCGCTTTGGGCCTGATCGAGACTCCCGAAAACGGATTGCAGCAAACGGTTTTCGTTTTCCGAGACCTGACCCAATGCACCACCCGTCGGGGACGCTTCGCGCATCGCCTGGAGTTTATCGAAACCCACATTGGCCTTGATCGTATCCAGCAGCGCGGACAGGTCCTTGGCGGGGGTTCCCGGAACAAAAGACAGAAACGACCCGGCGCCGGTAACGGGGATGTTCGTTGTTTCAACAATATCGAGCGCCCGGTCGATATCTTGTGTTACGATATTCGACTGGACAACCCGGCCCTGCTGTGATTTCTCCGCTTTCTCCGCCGCGCCTTCCCGCTTCGCCTGTTCCGGTCCGCCGGCAATGGGAATTGCCACCGGGCTGGCAAAGCCTGTTGCCGGGTCGGTACGCAGCGCGATACTGCCGTCCGGCTCTCGCGCCCATACAAAATCCTTGGGAGGCTTGCCGAAGTCCTGCCCCTGTGGACCGGTATTAACGCTGACCAGGGGGCTTCCGGGCTTCCGTAGCGGCGTTCCTGCCGGCAAGAGACCGCGGTCAATATCGGCTTGCACCTTCCCGGGCGCGGATTGCGCGCTGTTTCTGTCCTCAACCATCTTGAAGAATTCGCCGATGTCGAGCGCCTGGAAGCCAAGCACCTTCAGGCGTGGTTCAAGGTCCGGCGAGTACTGCGGCGGCAGGTTCGAAACGTCGAGTCCGCTCTGGCCGGCCTGGGCGATCGCGGCTTGATAAGCGGCGGGCCGGTCCTGTGGGGCAGCGTTGAGCACGCCCAACACCAGCCGGGAAATATCCACCGCCCGTTTCTTGCTGTCAGCAAGTTCCGCCGCGTTCATCTTGCCGGCTACGTCGAGCAACTGAGCCGTGGCTTGCGGATCGAGGGCCGCACCCTCCTGAATCGATGCTTCGTCACCCGACAGGATACCCGGAGTAGCCGCGCGGAATCCCCTTCGATCCGAACGCGCCTGTTGCGCATCCTGCCGACGGTCCCGGAAGGCCCCGACCTGTTCCGCCGCGCCCGCGATGGCAGGCAGGTTCAGGTTCTGGATTTCGGTGTGAAATGGCATCATCCCGCTCCTTGCTGCGCCAGGAACTGCTGAAACATCGCGTTGCTAATCCCGCCCTGGATGGCGTTATTGACCCCGACTGCAGTTCCCGCCCCCGCTTGGCCGGCGGCAATGATCGCGTTGCCCTGATTGGCGGCCGTCTGGGCCGTCAGCGCGCCGGTCTGCGCCGCGGACGACTGGCCGATCCCAGCGAGTCCTGCCAAACGGTTGTAGTAATCGGCGAATTCGGCGCTGGCGAGGTTCTGCCCCAACTCGGTAATTGCTTCGGCCTGATTGCCGGAAAACAGGCTCCCGAACCTCGCCGCCGAGCGGTCCAGCGCGTCCACGCCGCGGTTGAAGCGGAATTCGAACCCCGGCGACGTGCGGAATCTCCCGAATGCCGCGTCCTGGGTGAAGAAATCCTCAGGCAAACCGGCAGTTGGGTCAACCGGCGCCGGGACATCGGGCCTGCCGGTCCGAAAACCGCCTGACCCGAAACCGCCACCACCGCGAAAACCGCCCTCACCACCCTCTGTAACGTCGCCGAAGGTATCTCCACGCGGGTTGGTCCCACCGAACCCGCCGAATCCGCCCGAATCGTCCTCCGCGAAGAACTCCCTCGCGCCGGTGCGGGGATTGATGCTGTTGCGGCCGGACCGCACCACGAATCTCTCGGGGTTCATGCCGGCCCGGCGGAATCCGCGCGATAGTCCTTGGCGAACACCGGGTTGCGATGCCACCTCCACGGGCACGAGGGTTTCACCGGGCGAAACATGGGCGATCTCGGTGTCGCCGCCAC
>Ga0265309_10000011_pt1 | contig 56918 bp, 54 predicted proteins | sample Helome_FD_192492 | JGI IMG/M metagenome (GOLD analysis project Ga0265309, IMG submission 192492) | Marine sediment microbial communities from subtidal zone of North Sea - Hel_20160524 (Illumina Assembly) | ecosystem: Environmental > Aquatic > Marine > Subtidal zone > Sediment ...
AACGATGCCGTGAGAATTGAGGCTGCGCACGTGGCTGCCCGCGATACCCGTGTAAACCGCGTGGATATCGCAGCCTGCCATGAGCTCCGCCTCCTCGACGGCGCGCTGAATCGAATGCACGGTCGACTCGATGTTCACGACCACGCCCTTCTTGAGTCCGCGCGACGGGTGCGAGCCGATGCCGACGACTTCGATGTTGCCGTCTTCGTTCACTTCTCCGACGATCGCTACGACCTTGGACGTTCCGATATCCAGGCCAACGATCAGGTTCTTGTCAGGACGTTTCGACATTCACTCCCCACCTCGTGCCGCGAGCATCTTCTGCTCGTCCCGTTGCGGATCGCTGACCGGGGTCCCGGGTCCGCCATTCCAGCCAATCGTGAAACCGTTGCCATAACGCAGATCGACGTACTCGATATCCTTCGCACGGCTCGTGATGATGTCTGCGACGACATCGAGAAACAGGTTGGTACGCGCCTTGACGTCGCGTCGCCCGAGCCGCACCTCGATGCCGTTTTGCAGCGTCATTTCCCAGGACCCGCGAGCGTCGAGATGCACGCGACGCAGGTCCAGTCCGAGCGGAATGAGCCGGTCGCGCACATCGAGATAACGCGCAGCGACATCGGACGAACGTCTGTCGGGCCCGCTCAGCCGTGGTAGCTCCGCAGGCGGATGGCGCGCTTCGGTGACGAACAGCTCGCCCCGGGTATTCAGTAGTCCGCTTTCACCCCAGACCGCGGCCGGAATCTGTTCGGTCACGGTGATCGAGATTCGGCTGGGCCAGCGGCGTGCGACGCGCGCCTGGTCGATCCATGGCAGCGCCACGATTTCGGCGTGGATGAGATCGAGGTTCGCTCCGACGAAACCCTCGCCTATCTGCGTGCTGATCGCCTCTTCGATTTGCAGTGCGGTAACACGCTGGAACGGCCCGTTGATCTCGATGGACGAGATCGGTCGATCCAGTAATGCGATGCTGACCTGGTAGGTCGCAAGAATTACGCCTGCGGCTATCAGTGGCGCGACGAATCGGCCAATGCGAATCTTCGGCATCTTCACGCGTTGTGTCTGTTTACGCCGCCGTGCCTGCTTACGCGCCATTCGCTGCCACCTCGATTTTGTCGGCTGCTGCCGCTCTGCTGAAGCTCGTTTCCAGGATCCGCCAGCAGAGCTGGTTGAAATCGATGCCGTCCTCACGTGCCGCCATGGGTACCAGGCTGTGACTGGTCATGCCGGGTACCGTGTTGACTTCGAGCACGAGCGGGTCGCCGTCAGCGCCGGTCATGAAGTCGACGCGACCCCAGCCCGTGCAACCGAGCTCGTTGAATGCGGCGATCGCAAGCTCGGCATAGCGCTGCTCTTCTGCGTCACTGCGGGTGCCGCGGCAGATGTACTCGGTACGATCCGATTCGTATTTCGCGCGGTAGTCGTAAAAGACGCGCGGGGTCACGATGCGGATGCTCGGCAGCGCCCGGCCCTGTAAAACCGCCACGGTGAGCTCATCGCCGGCGATGCACGCTTCGAGCAGCACGATGTCGCCATACTGAAGCGCCATCTCGACGGCCGGGCGCAACTCGGCACGCTCGAGCACCTTTGACATGCCGACGCTCGAGCCCTGTCCCGAGGGTTTGATGATGAGCGGGAAACCGAGCTGCTCGGCCGCCGCGGAAGCATCGGCTTGCGAACGCGCGACTGCATAGTCGGGCGTCGGTATGCCCGACGCACGAAACAGGTGTTTGCTGCGAACCTTGTCCATCGCGATCGCCGACGCCATGACTCCGCTGCCCGTGTAAGGCGTATCGAGCCACTGCAATGCGCCCTGCAATGCGCCGTCCTCGCCGCCCGGGCCATGCAACGCGATCCAGGCGCGATCGAAGCCGGCAGCGGCGAACTCGGCCATCGTATTGTCGGCGGGGTCCCACGCGTGCGCATCGACGCCTTTGGCCCGCAGCGCTTCGAGGACGGCCGCCCCTGTATCGAGCGAAACCTCGCGTTCGCTGGAGTGCCCGCCCAGCATGACCGCGACGCGTCCAAATTCGGCGGCGCTGCTCACGGCTTGGCGGCTTTCGACCGTCACGACGCTCATGATCGGGGTTCCCCCACGATACGAACCTCGTGTTTGAGTTCGATGCCATGCACGCTCTTTACTGTTTCCCGCACGTGCTCGATCAGCGCCTCGATATCAGCGGCCGTGGCATCCTCGCGGTTGATGATGAAATTCGCGTGCTTCGTCGAGACCTCGGCACCGCCGATACGATGTCCCTTGAGACCCGCCGCTTCGATCAGTCGGGCCGAGTAGTCGCCCGGCGGGTTGCGGAACACCGACCCGCAGCTCGGCAAACCCAGCGGTTGCGTCTCCTTGCGGCGTTCCAGCATGGTCTTCATCGCGTCCATGCTCGGCGTCGCGGCGGGATCGAAACTGAAAGTCGCCTCGAGGAACCATTCGTCCCCGGGTCCCTTGACGCTGCGATACGCGACCACGTAGTCCGCGGGCGTACGCTCACGCACCACGCCGTCGCGATCGACCGTGCGCACCGACGCGACTCGCTCCCACGTCTCGCCGCCGTGCGCACCGGCATTCATCGCCAGTGCACCGCCGACGGTTCCGGGAATTCCCGCGAAGAACTCCGAGGGCCCCAGGCCCCAGCGCACGCACTGTCTTGCAAGCTGTGTGCACGGCACTCCGGCACCGGCCACGACCCGATCATCGCCTTCACGTTCGAGCTTCCTGAGCATCTTCGTGGCCGAGATGACCACGCCGGGAATTCCGCCGTCTCGCACGAGCAGGTTGCTGCCAACGCCGTGCCAGAAGATTGGGGTGTCGGCATCCAGGTCGGCGAGAAACGACGACAGGTCATCAATGCTCGCCGGCACGAAGAAGGTCTCGGCGGGTCCGCCGACGCGCCACGACGTGTGCCGGCTCATCGGCTCGTCGCCGCGGACCTCACCCTGCACCTCGATTTCCCTGGCGGCGACCATCATGAATGCACCTTCAGGGACGGGCTCTTCGACAACCGTTCCGGCAGCCCGGCCGCGTAGGCGCCGATGTCGCCTGCGCCCATGGTCAGCACGAGGTCGCCGTCCGCCAGCAGATCCTCGAGTACAGGCTGCAGTTCATCGAGCGACTCGACGAACACAGGTTCCACGGCACCGCGCGTACGCACGGCGCGCGCCATCGAGCGACCGTCCGCACCTGCGATCGGATCCTCGCCCGCGGCGTAGACGTCGAGCAGGACGAGCACATCGGCTTCCGACAGCACCGTCGCAAAATCATCCATGAGGTCGTGCGTGCGCGTGTATCGATGCGGCTGGAAGACGAGCACGACGCGGCGCTCGGGATAGCCCGACTTGGCGGCGGCCAGCGTGGCTGCGATCTCGGTCGGATGATGACCGTAGTCGTCAACGATCAGCACTTTGCCGGCCGGGGTCTTCACTTCGCCCAGATTCTGGAAGCGCCTGTCGATGCCCTCGAATTTTTCCAGCGCCGTGACGACGGCATTGTCACCGATCTGCAGTTCGTCCGCGACGGCGATGGCGGCAAGCGAATTGAGCACATTGTGCATGCCGGGCAGGCGCAGCTTTACATGCAGGAACTGGTACACGCTCTGTGTATCCCCCAGCTCCTCTTCGGCCTTGCTCGAGCGTACGACGTCAAACTCCGTTACGTTTTCCTTGAACTCGACGTTGACGGCCCGGATATCGGCGTTCTCGTTCGTGCCGTACGTGGTCACGGAACGGCCGATATCCCCGATTACCGCGTTGACGCCCGGGTCGTCGCTACAGACGACGGCCAGGCCGTAGAACGGCAGGTTGTGCAGGAATTCGATGAAGCCGCTCTTGAGCTTTTCGATATCGCCGTCGTAGGTCGACATGTGATCCGCATCGATGTTCGTGACGATCGCCAGCATCGGTTTCAGGTGCACGAATGACGCGTCGCTCTCATCAGCTTCCGCCACGAGATAGTCGCCCTGCCCCAGCCGCGCGTTCGCATCGGCGCTCTTGAGACGCCCGCCGATGACGAACGTCGGATCGAGGCCGCCTTCCGCCAGTACGCTGGCGACGAGGCTCGTCGTCGTTGTCTTGCCGTGCGTGCCGGCAACGGCGATCGAGTAGCGGAAGCGCATCAGCTCGGCGAGCATTTCCGCACGACTGACGACGGGCATGAGCTGCTCCCTCGCAGCAGCCACTTCCGGATTGGTTTCATCGACCGCGCTGGAGACGACTATGGCGTCAGCGTCGCGTATGTTGTCGGCAGCGTGGCCGATGAAGACGGTGGCGCCCTGCTCTTCAAGGCGCTTTGTCTGTTTGTTGTGTTTGAGGTCCGAACCCTGCACCGCGTAACCGAGACTGAGCATCACCTCGGCAATTCCTGACATGCCCGAACCGCCGATACCGACGAAGTGCACGCAGTGGATTCGTCGCATGCGCTTGATCATGCGAAACCTCCCGCCTGTTCGAGACACAACTCGGTGATCCGGCGCAGGGAGTTCGGCGCTGCCAGCGCACGCGCTCGTTCAGCGCGCGCCTGCAGTTCCGCGCGAGATTGCAGCCACTCGCGCAACAACCCGGCAAGGAGTTCGGGTGTTAGCTCCGACTCCTGGATGATCTTTCCCGCGCCGGCCGCGGCCATCGGCCCCGCATTCGCGGTCTGGTGATCGTCGACAGCGGCCGGGTACGGGACAAACAGCGCCGGGACCCCGGCGGCGCAGAGTTCTGCAACCGTCAGCGCGCCCGCCCGGCAGACGACGAGGTCCGCCCAGGCATACGCAGCCGCCATATCCTCTATGAACGGCACGAGTTCAACCTCGACGCCGTGCTCGCCATAGGCTTGTCTTGCTGAATCCAGGGTGCGCTCACCGCATTGGTGCCTCACGACGGGCCGTAGCTCGGCATCGATTCGCGCGAGAGCCGCCGGGACATTGAGGTTCAGCGCCAGCGCGCCCTGGCTGCCGCCAAGAACGAGCAGACGCAAGGGCCCTTCACGACCGCTGTAGCGCGCAGGCGGCTCAGGGATGGCGGCGATATCCTCGCGCACCGGGTTGCCGACGGTTTCAGCGTCGACCGAAGAATTAAAACTGCCCGGGAAGGCTTGCAGCACAACCCGGGCAAGACGCGCCAGAAGACGGTTGGTGAGCCCTGCAGCGGCATTCTGCTCGTGGATCACGAGCGGGCGTCGGGTCAGCCAGGCGGCAACGCCGCCCGGACCGCTGACGAACCCACCCATTCCGAGCACAGCCGCGGGACGGTGACGCAGGATGACGCCGAGCGACTGCAGTAGCGCCCAGACGATTTGTAACGGTGCAATCAATAACGCAAGCAAGCCCTTCCGCCGCAGGCCTTTTACGCTGATCCATTCGATGTCGATGCCGGCCGCGGGCACGATGCGCGACTCCAGGCCCCGGTGCGTACCCAGCCAGACCACATCTTTGGATTCGGCCTGCAAAGCACGCGCAACGGCCAGCGCCGGGTAGACGTGTCCACCTGTGCCGCCCGCCATGACGAGTATGGGTCTTTGCAGTGCCGAACTCATGACTTGCGACCCCGCTTACGGCGATTGACGGGCTTCGCATCGACGGCGAGTTCGTGATGTATGCGCAGCAGCAACCCGATGCAGATCATCGTAACGATCAGGCTGCTGCGACCGTAGCTGATCAATGGCAGTGTCAGTCCCTTGGTCGGCAGCAAGCCCATGTTGACCCCGACATTGATGAAGGACTGCAGGCCCAGCCAGGTGCCGAGCCCGATCGCGATGTAAGCCTCGAAAAAACGTTCGGCATCGGCAGCCCGCATCGCAAGCCTGAACACCCGCCATAGCAGCGCCAGGAACAGGCTGATAACGACCAGTGAGCCGATTAGTCCAAATTCTTCGGCAAATACGGCGAACACGAAATCCGTATGCGCTTCGGGCAGGTAGAAGAGCTTCTGTACGCTGTCGCCCAGACCCACGCCGAACCATTCGCCGCGGCCAATCGCGATGAGCGACTGCGTCAGCTGAAAGCCGGAATCGTAGGGATCCGACCACGGGTCGAGGAATCCTGTAAGGCGTTTCATGCGATACGGCGATGTAATTGCCAGGGCCGCCATGGCGATGACCGCGGTCGAGAAAAACACGAGGAAGTCGCGAATGCGCGCGCCCGCGACAAACATCATCGTCAGCGCCGTTGCGAGCAATACGATAGCCGCGCCGAAGTCCGGTTCCTTGAGCAGCAGGACGCAGGCCAGCGTCAGAACGAGCATCGGCCGCAGGAAGCCCATGAACTCCTCACGCAGCGCCTTGTTGCGCCGTACGAGGTAGCCCGCGAGATACAGCAGGAAGGCGAGGCGCGCCGGCTCGGAGACCTGCAAGTTGATGATGCCGACGCGAACCCAGCGCGTGCTGCCGTTGACCTCGTAGCCGACGCCCGGCACCAGTACGACGACGAGCAGGGCCAGGCCGAGAAACAGCATCAGCGGTCCGAGGTTACGCCATACGCTCATCGGCACGAACAGGCATACGCCGCCGGCGACGGCGCCAATCGTCGCCGCCAGCAGCTGGCGCTGCACGTAGAAGAACGGGTTACCCGCCACGTTGTCGGAGATCGAGATCGATGCCGAAGCGAGAATCACGAATCCCCCGAGCAACAGGGTCATGACGATGGTCAGCAGCACCGTGTCGATCTGCAGCTCGGTCCTGAGACGCGCCGGAAACGGCATCGTTGCGGTTCGCGTCGTCATCGCTGCATCGCCTCCACGGCTTCGCGGAACGCGTCACCGCGCGCCATGTAGTTCCGGAACTGGTCGAAACTCGCGCAAGCCGGCGCCAGCAGGACCGTGTCGCCGGCCTCGGCGCAGGATGCAGCCGTGCTGATCGCGACCTGCATATTCTCGGCAAAGTGCACGGGCATCACGGTGTCGAGAGCCTGCGCGATCTGCTCCGCGTCGGTGCCAATGAGCACTGCGCCGCGCAGCTTGCCTTCGACAGCCGCCGCAAGTTCGGTGAAGTCGCCGCCCTTGCCTTCGCCGCCCGCGATGAGCACCAGCATGCCGTCAACCGATTGCACGGACGCTACGGCCGCCGCTACGTTGGTCGCTTTCGAATCATTAATGTAATCGACGCCTCCGATGCGACCTACGAACTGCATGCGATGCGGCAGTCCCGGAAACTCGGCAAGCACCTGCAGCATTGCAGGAAATTCGAGGCCCAGCAGTTCACCGGCCGCCAGTGCAGCAAGCGCATTGAGCTGGTTGTGGACGCCATACATGGCGAGTTCGTCGGCGGCGATGAGCAACGTGTTGCCGCGCGCGAGGTAGATCTTGCTGTCCTCTTCACGCAAGCCGTACTGACCCTCGTCCGGGGCATCGCCCCCGAAGCTGATGACGTGTTCGCAGCGGGCTGCATGTTTTGCGGCCTGGGCGTCGGCGCGATTGATGACCGCCGCCTGTGCCTCGCGGAAAATGCGGTACTTCGATGCGCGATACTCGGCCTCATCGGCGTGCCAGTCGAGGTGATCCGGCGATACGTTCAGGAGCGCAGCGACCCGGGCCGGCAGCTTCTGCGTACGCTGCAGCTGGAAACTCGACAATTCGAGTACGTAGATATCCGGCGTCGGGCGATCGAGCAGATCGAGTGCCGGCTCGCCGAGATTGCCGCCGGCCAGTGCGTCGCGACCGTCGGCGAGACACATGTACTTGAGCAGTGTCGTGACCGTGCTCTTGCCGTTGGACCCGGTGACAGCCACGAATGGCGCTTTGGATTCGCAGGCAAATATCTCGATGTCCGAGACGACCTCTACTTTCTTCTTGCGCGCCCTGGCGAGCAGGGGGTGGCTATCGGAGATTCCCGGTGATGCGATGATGCGCTCGACGCTTCCAGGCAGTTCTGCATCACCTGGCAGGACTTCGGCATCGGGCCAGACTTCGTCGAGCTCGGCCATACCGGGCGGCTGCTCGCGGGTATCGAAGAACATTGCGTCGATTTCGCTGCGTTTCAGGTAGCGCGCGATCGACAACCCCGTTGCGCCGAGACCTACGACGAGGTCCTTGTACGTTGTCGCTCTCGCCGCGCTCATCGGATCTTCAGACTCGCGAGGCCGATCAGCACGAGGATGACCGTGATGATCCAGAAACGAACGATGACCTTGGGCTCCGCCCACCCTTTGAGTTCGAAATGATGGTGCAGCGGCGCCATGCGAAAAACGCGTTTGCCGGTCAGCTTGAATGACGCTACCTGGATGATGACGGACAGGGTCTCGACGACGAACACGCCGCCCATGATCGCGAGCACGATTTCCTGGCGCACGACGACGGCGACGACGCCAAGCGCCGCACCGAGCGACAGGGCACCGATGTCACCCATGAACACCTGTGCCGGATAGGTGTTGAACCAGAGGAAGCCGAGGCCGGCGCCTGCGAGCGCCGTACAGAAGACGAGGATCTCGCCCGTGCCCGGCACGTAGGGGATGCCGAGGTAGCCCGAGAAGTTAACGTTTCCCGTGACGTACGCGAAGATTCCGAGCGCACCGCCAACGAGGACGGTCGGCATGATCGCCAGCCCGTCGAGGCCATCAGTAAGGTTGACTGCATTACTGAAGCCGACAATAAAAAAGTACGTCACGACAACCTGCAACAGACCCAGGGGGACGGCCAGATCCTTGAAATACGGAATCAATAACGAAGTCTGCACCTCGTCGGTTGCCGTAACGTACAGAGCAATGGCGGCAATGAGAGCCGCACTAGACTGCCAGAAGAGCTTTTGCTTCGCCGAGATGCCGGCGGGGTCCTGCAATACGAGTTTCTTGTAGTCATCGACATAGCCGATGACACCGAAGGAGAGCGTCACGAACAGCACGATCCAGACATAAAGGTTTTCGAGGTCCGCCCAGAGCACGGTGCTGACTGAAATCGCTGCGAGAATCAGCGCACCGCCCATGGTCGGCGTGCCGGCCTTGAGGAGGTGCGTGTCCGGACCTTCTTCACGCACCGGCTGGCCGAGCTGGTTGACGCTGAGCTTCTTGATCATGCGCGGGCCGATGATGAACGACAACAACAGGGCCGTCAGGGCGCCGAGGATCGCTCGCATTGTCAGGTAATTGAAGACGTTGAAGCCCGATTCGAATTGCGCAAGGTAGTTGGTGAGATAGAGCAGCATCGTCAGGCTTCCTTTCTCACCGCATCGACTTCACGCAGCGCATCGACGACGCGCTCCATGTGCATCGAGCGCGAGCCCTTGACGAGCACGTTGACGGAATCCGTGAGCCTGGCAGACAGCTCGTCGACCAGTGCGTCGATGCTGCCGAACCAGCTGCCATGCTCGCCGAATCCCTCGACCGCGTTGCGGGACAGGTCCCCCAGCCCGAACAGGCGATCTATGCCGCATTTCCTTGCGGCTTCTCCAACCTCGCGATGCATTCCTGCTGCATCATCTCCGAGTTCTTTCATGTCACCGAGAACCAGCCAGCTCTCGCCCGAGAGCCGGGCCAGGAATTCGGCAGCCGCCATCACCGACAGCGGGTTTGCGTTGTACGTATCGTCGAACAAGGTCGCGCCATTGGCGCCGCGCAATGGCTGCAGGCGGCCACCGACCGGGCTAACCCCCTCCAGGGCGGCCTTGATGTCTGCAACAGGAACATCGAGCGCGTGCGCCACGGCCGCGGCTGCGCACGCATTCCTGACATTGTGTGCACCGGCCAGCGGCAACCTGATGTCGACCTGGCCATCGGGCAGGCACAGCAGGAACTGCGAACTCTCGACCCCTGCTTCGATACTCTCCGCGCGGATATCGGCCTCTGCGCTGAACCCGAAGCTGATGCAGCCTGTGTCCGCGACGAGTGACGACCAGTAGTCTAAATACTTGTCGTCCGCATTCAGCACCGCGGTCTGCGGACGGTCACCGCCTTCCAGGATCTCGCCTTTCGCTTTCGCAACGCCGTCGATCGAGCCGAAACCCTCGAGGTGCGCCGCTGCTGCATTCGTGATGACTACGACGTCCGGCCTCGCGAGTGACGTCAGATAGGCGATTTCGCCCGCATGGTTGGCGCCCATTTCGAGAACCGCGTACCGATGCTGTTCCCGGATACGTGTAAGCATCAGCGGCATGCCGATGTCGTTGTTGAGATTGCCCTGGGTCGCGAGTGTCGGTGCCCTGGTGGACAGGCACGCCTTGATCAGCTCCTTGACCGTAGTTTTGCCGTTACTGCCTGTGACGCCGATAACCGTCGCGTCGTGTTCGGCCCGCCATGCAGCGCCGAAACGCCCGAGCGCTTGCTTCGCGTTGTCGACCTGGATCTGCGCGATGTCGGCCTTGACCAGGGCCGCGACCACAGCACCCGCCGCGCCACCCTGACCGGCGGCATCCACGTAGTCGTGGCCATCGAAGTTGGGCCCTTGCAAGGCGAAGAACAACTCGCCACCGCGCACCGTTCGGGTATCGGTGCTCACGCCTTCGAAGCCACGATCGTCACCGTGCAGCACACCGTTCATGCTCTCAGCAGCGGCAGCCAGGGTCGCGATCATCGCTCGCCCTCCTGCGAACGGAGCGCAGCTTCGGCAACAGCAAAATCCGAGAACGGCCTGCGCTCGGCGCCGACCTCCTGGTAATTCTCGTGGCCCTTTCCGGCGATCAGCACCAGGTCCGAATCGTCCGCCTGTTCTATCGCCCACGCGATGGCGGCAGCCCGATCCTCGATGACGGTCACTTGCTCAGTATGTGTGAGCCCCGTGACGATATCGTTGATGATGTCGAGAGCGGGCTCATTACGCGGGTTGTCGCTCGTAATCACGATGCGATCGGCCAGCCGCTCCGCCGCGCGGCCCATCTGCGGCCGCTTGCCGGTATCACGGTCGCCACCGCAGCCGAGGACGCACCAAAGCTTGCCCCGACAGTGCGCCCGCAGCGCCCGCAGTGCGACCTCGATTGCGTTGGGCGTGTGCGCATAGTCGATGAACACCGCAGCGCCCTGACCCGGCACTCGCTGCATGCGCCCGGGCGGTGCCGACACGCAGGACAAGACATCGCATGCATCTTGCAGATCGACGCCGAGTTTCAGTAGCAGGGCCAGTACGATGACCACATTCGCGACATTGAAATCGCCCGGCAGCGGCGAAGTGAAGCGCCCGTCTCCCCAGCTACTCGTGAACGCGATCTCGGAGCCTGCGGCGCTTGCAACGACCGAGCGCACGAACACGTAGGACCTGCCGTTGGCGACGCGGTCGAAATTCGTCGAGACCGTTACGACGTCCTGGCCACAGCGTGTCGCCAGCTGCGTACCCCACTCCGAGTCCAGGTTGATGATCCGGTTGCGCACACCATAGTCGAGGAACAGGCGAGCCTTGCTCTCGAAGTAGTCGCGCATGTCCTCGTGATAGTCGAGGTGATCTCGCGAGAGGTTTGTGAATAACGCGGCTTCAAAGCGCACGCCGTCGACGCGCCCCTGCGACAGGGCATGCGATGACACTTCGATCGCAGCGTAGTCTGCATGCCGCTCGACGAAATAGGCCAGCTGGCCATGCAGTTCGACGGCCGCCGGCGTGGTCATGCCTTCACCACCGTGGAGGTGTTCAACACCGTAGCCCAGGGTGCCAAGATAGCCGCAACGCTGGTCAAGGAGTTGCGCGCATTGCGCGATCAGCCAGGCAACGGTCGTCTTGCCGTTGGTGCCTGTGACACCGATAACCTGTAGTTGGCGTGACGGGTAGCCGTAGAACCGATTCGCAATCTCGCCGAGTTTTTCGTCGAGTTTCTCGACGGCAATCACGGGAACGCCGGCGTCGACCGGCATCGTCGCCGTGGAAACATCGAACGCGATAGCGCCGACGCCTGCCGCCTTTGCATCCGCCAGGTAATCGAGCCCATGGCCGCTCATACCCTGGCAGGCCAGGAACAGGAAACCTTCGTCGAGCTGGCGACTGTCACTCGCGATGCCGCGAATCGGCATCGGCGGAGCGTCCGCATACCCTTGCAGCAGTTGTGCAAGTGTCGGCGATGGATTCATGTGTTCCGCCGGCATACTCATTGACCCGTCGCCCGGTTCGTCATTGCCTGCATTACATCGCCAGGGTCACGTGCCGGCATGGCATCGGGCGGTACGGCCAGGAGGCGCAGCGATTCGGACATGACGTCGGCGAACACCGGCGCCGCAACGTCGCTGCCGTAGTAGAGCTCGCCGCGCGGCTCATCGATAACGACCACGGTAGCGAGACGCGGGTCGCTGGCCGGCGCAAGCCCGGCAAAAATCGAGATGTACTTATCCTCCGAGTATCCGCCTGTCGCGAACTTCCAGGCCGTGCCCGTCTTTCCCGCGATGCGATAGCCGTCGACCGCGGCTTTTGTGCCGGTGCCGCCGGGCCGCACGACTTCTTCGAGCATGCGCCGTACAGCGACCGCCGTGTCCGGTGATATGACTCGCTCGCCTTCGCTCGCCTGGTCGATGGCGACGAGTGAGATCGGCCGTAATCTGCCCTCGTCACCAATCGCTGAATAGGCCTGCGCCAGCTGCAGCGGCGTTACCGAGACGCCGTATCCGTAAGCAAGCGTCGCCTGGCTGATGGGCTGCCAGTGGCTGTAGTGGGTCAGCATGCCTGCGGACTCGCCCGGGAATCCGCTGGTCGTCAGGGTGCCGAAGCCGAAACGCGTCATCGTGTCCCAGAGCTGGTCGGGCTGCAACGTCATGGCCAGTTTCGTGATGCCGACGTTCGAGGAGCGCGCGAGAATCGTCGTCAGGCTGACGCGTCCGAGGTTGCGTGTGTCCTCGATGCGCTTCGGTCCGACAACAATGAAACCGGGCGCCGTGTCGACGACGCTCGATGGCCGGTACTGGCCGCTTTCGAGCGCCGCGGCGACCACGAGTGGCTTGAGGCTCGAGCCGGGTTCGAAGATATCGGTGATTGCACGATTACGATAACGGGCAGCCGCGAACTGCGAGCGATCGTTGGGGTTGTAAGTCGGCTGGTTGACCATCGCCAGCACTTCGCCTGTTTTCACGTCGAGCACGACGATCGACCCCGAACGCGCCTCGTGCTTGTTGATGGCCGATTTGAGTGTCCGGTAGGCCAGGTACTGCAGGCGCAGGTCGACGCTGGTCCTGAGATCCTTGCCGTGATGCGGTGGCCGGATACTCGCGACGTTCTCGATGGATCGGCCCAGCCGGTCCTTGAGGACACGCTTGGCGCCCGACTCGCCGGCAAGCCAGTGATTGAATGCCAGCTCCAGTCCTTCCTGGCCCTCGTCGTCGATGTTGGTAAAGCCCACGAGATGGCCCGTAACTTCCGACGCCGGGTAGTAACGACGGTATTCGCGCTGCACGTTGATTCCCGGCAGTTTTAGCGCCAGGACCTCTTCTGCCTGCTCGGGGCTCAGGTGCCGTTTGAGGTACAGAAACTCCTTGTCCATGCTGCGCGTAATCCGGCGCATGAGCATCTGCGAATCGACGCCCAGGGTTTTTGCCAGCTGCGGGATATCGTCGACGGCAGAAGCGAATTCTTTCGGGTTCGCCCAGATACTGTCGACGGGCGTGCTGATCGCGAGCGGCTCGCCGTTGCGATCGGTGATCGTGCCGCGGTGCGCGGAAATTCGCTCGGTTCGCAGATGGCGGGTATCCGCCTGCTGGTTCAGAAATTCCTTATCCAGCACCTGCAGATGCACGGCGCGCGCGACCAGCGTCGATGCCACGAGCGCGAAGAACGCCAGCACCAGAGTCACCCTGCCCCTGAAACGTCGTGCAGCCTTCTGTTTTGTCTCTGCGCCGCGTCTCATTGACGTTCAATGACAAAGATGTCCGTTGTTGCCGGTCGCACCAGTGACAGGTCCTTCGTCGCCACTTGTTCGATACGGGCATGCTGTGCCCAGGTGCTCTGTTCGATCTGCAGCTGGCCCCATTCGATATTGAGTTCGTCGCGTTCGTGGGTCAGGCCCTCGAGTTCGATGAACAGCTTGCGCGCTTCGTGCTTCGTGTAAACGAGCGCCATGCTGCTGAGAACGCAGACCACGGCGAATACGAAGACCAGCAGGAACGAGTGCTGTTTCTTTGCCGCCCTCATCAGGTGCGCTCCGCGATTCGCAGTCGCGCGCTACGTGCACGGCGGTTGGCATCGACTTCGGCCCCGGTAGCGACGACAGGTTTGCCAACAAGCTTGAGTTTCGGCCTGAATTCCTCAGGAACCTCCGGCATGCCCCGATATTGCTCGGGCTCCCGGGACGTATCGCGCATGAAGCGCTTGACGATGCGATCTTCGAGGGAGTGAAAACTGATCACGCAGAGCCTGCCACCCTTCCTGAGCACGTTCACAGACTGCGCGAGCAAGGATTCGAGCTGTTCGAGTTCCCGGTTGATGACGATACGAATCGCCTGGAATGTCTTTGTCGCAGGATGTTTCTTCTCACCACGCGACGGTTTTGCGTCCTCGACTATTCGAGCGAGCTGCGCTGTTCGCGAGATCGGCGTTTGCTCGCGCGCCGTGACGATCGCGCGCGCGATGCGAGCCGCCGATTGTTCTTCGCCGTATTTTCTAAGCACTCTTTTCAACTCGCGTTCTTCCACAGCGTTAATCCAGTCACGCGCCGACGTGCCGGAATCCGGGTCCATGCGCATATCGAGCGGGCCGTCCCGCAGGAAACTGAAGCCGCGACCTGCTTCATCCAGTTGCGGTGAGGAAACACCCAGGTCGAATAGCAATCCGTCCACTTCTCCGACGCGCCCTCTCTCACCAATGAATGTCTCAAGTTGCGCACTTTCGCCTCTGATTAACTCAAAGCGGGGATCGTCAGTAAGGGACTGAGGTGCTGCTGCGATGGCCTGCGGGTCACGATCGATAGCGATCAGGCGCCCGTTGTCATTCAGCTGCTTCAGAATCTCCCTACTGTGCCCCCCGCGTCCGAACGTTCCGTCGACGTAACAGCCGTCTGGTTTTATTTTCAGTCCATCGAGGACCGGCCCCAGCAGCACCGGCACATGCACGTTGCTGCTCATGAAATTAACGGCAACCTAGAACGAAATTGACTCGAGGTCGGCCGGCAATTCGCCGTCGTCCTCCTCGCTGAGCCACGCATCGCGTTTTTCGTTCCAGGTTGGTTCATCCCAAAGTTCAAACTTGTTTCCCTGCCCGATGAGCATCGCGTTTTTCTCGAGCTGCGCGAAATCTCTGAGTTCGCGCGACACCAGAATCCGTCCGCTCCCGTCCATGTCGACCTCGGTCGCGTAACCGACCATAATGCGTACGATTCGACGAGCCGCCTTGTTCATGCTGGGGAGCCTCACAAGCTTGCGCTCGAGTTCTTCCCAGTCGGGCAATGGATAAACGAGGAGGCAGTGATCCTTATCGACAGTTACGATGATCTGACCATCACAACGGGCAAACAGCCGCTCCCGGTACCGGGTCGGTATTGCCATACGCCCCTTGGCGTCAAGACTGACTTTGGTGGCCCCTCGAAACACGACTTATCGGATGTCCGCCGATTTCGCTCTTTAAGGCGCGAAATATGGGCGGGCCGCCCATCTCCTCCCACTTTTATCCACTTTTCAACACTATAGGTGGCGGTCAGCGCGACCGTCAACAGGATTTAGCAATTAGTTGTTGTTCTACAGTGACTTAGGGACTTTTCCGTGGCGCAAAAAGGGCGAATTGTGGCGGGAATCGCGCTAATTAAAACAAATGCTTATAGCTACTTCTTCGACAAGACCTCAAAAATGGGTCGCGATTGGGCGACAGCACTCAATCGGGGCGGCTGATCGCGACGATTTGCGCGGCGCCCGCGTCCAGCTATGGGAAACCACGCCCAAAACATTATAAGTTATTGTTTTAAAAAGGAAAAGGGGAAGTGAGAAAGCCGGAGCCCGCAATAAGCCGGGTTCTGTCATCGACAACCATTCATCTGGGACAGCTGTCACCAGCTGCCTCTAGCAACCTACCCGGGAGTCCGTTCGGAACCGACGGCGGGCCGAGGCCCATACTCCCCTATTTGGTCTTGCTCCGGGCGGGGTTTACCGTGCCGCGAGCTGTTGCCAGTCGCGCGGTGCGCTCTTACCGCACCATTTCACCCTTACCGGCCAGGGCCGGCGGTATATTTTCTGTGGCACTTTCCATGGGCTCACACCCCCCAGGCGTTACCTGGCGCCCTGTCCGAAGGAGCCCGGACTTTCCTCTGCGGTTACCCACAGCGATTGCCTGGCTGACTCCGGCTCTCTCCCGGCACATTTTACAGGAACCCGTCAGGCGGCGTTTGGTCAATCCCAGCCCAGGATCGCCGGGTCGGCCAGAATCCTGTCCACCTCGGCCTCGAACACCGGCCGCGATGCGCCGATCCCCAGGCTGCGCCAGCGGGGCGCAAATTGCTTGATATCCCTGACGGTCCCGTTCTCATAAAACGCGGCATCGAGTAGCCCGTTCTGGTACTGGTAGTGCTCGTTATCGACGTCAATCAGCAGCGCCGAGTAGAACCGTGTCAGTGCAGTTCGATCAGCAGCACTCAAGGACGCCAGATCGAAGTCTTCCTCCCAACTCTGCACAAACAGGGAATCGAGCTTCGGGTTGTTGGCCATGTCCATGTGATTGTCATAGGCCTGAAACGCGCGGGCCTGGTAGGCCTGTGACTGCAGTGCGACCTGCGTTTGCCGCAGCTCCACCGCCACGACGATGAGCGACGCGACCAGTGCCACGAGGGCGATGATCTCCGCGATGTCTTTCCATTTGCCTGAGGTCGTCGAGTCCATTACTTCTCCTTCGTTCGTATCTCCAGCAGTCGTTCGTAAAGCGCATTCTTTTTTTCGCCGGAGATTTCGGCGGCGACCCTGGCCGCGTCCTTTGCAGACAGTCTTTCGCCGAGCAGTTGCAGCAGTCGATCGACATCTATCGATGATCCCGGGCTGGCCTCGACACCTGCAACGACGATGACGAATTCGCCTTTGCCGACAATGGTGCCATCGTCGACCCTGTCGCTCAGGTTTGCGAGCGAACCCTGCGCGCACTGCTCATGCATCTTGGTGAGTTCGCGCCCAATGAACGCATTGCGAGCGTCGCCGAATGCCTGGCGCATGTCGGCCAGCGTAGCAGCGATTCGATGCACAGATTCGTAGAAGACCAGTGTGCGAGGCTCTGTCGCGAGCGACTCGAGAGCCTCTCTGCGCGCCGCTTTTTTCGCGGGCAAAAAGCCCTCGAAACAGAACCGGTCGGTCGGGAGCCCCGCCGCAGACAGCGCCGCCGTGACGGCGCTGGCTCCTGGAATCGGTGAAACGATGATGCCGCTTCGGTGGGCGGCGCGCACAAGGCGAAATCCCGGGTCGCTGATGAGTGGCGTACCCGCATCGCTGACCAGGGCCACGGATTTCCCGGCCTCGAGAGCGACGACGACGCGGGCTACAGCCTGTTCCTCGTTGTGATCGTGCAACGCCAATAGCGGGGTTTTCACCCCTAAATGCGATAGCAATCGCCCGGTGTGGCGGGTATCCTCGGCGGCAATGAGATCCACTTGAGCGAGTGTCTGGCGTGCTCGCGGTGTCAGATCTTCCAGGTTGCCAATCGGCGTTGCTACGACGTACAAGGTGCCGCTCATGTGGCGCTCGAACCTGTTTGCGGTTTTAGAACTATGATGAAACTCCGAGACCATCCTGCCCGCGCGACACACCCCGTGGCAAGCATGTTCGTATTGCTTTGCACCGCGCTGTTGCTGTCGGCCTGTGTAACTCCGGGGGGGCTGAGCGGCAGCGGCGAAGGGCGCGCCGTAAGACTCGCGAACGACGGGCAGCACGCCGAGGCCGCCAGCGCCTACATCGTGCTTGCGAGCGAGTCGTTAGGCGAGGAGCGGGACCGACTGACGTTGCTGGCCGTCGAACAATGGCTCGATGCCGAGGACCTGCCGCGGGCGCGCAATGCATTTGCCAGTGTCGTGCGTCCCGAGTCGGGCGCCCTGCGGCCACTATGGAATACCGACAGCGCTGCTTTCCTGCTTTACAAAGGTGAAGCCGACGCAGCGCTCGATCTCCTGGAACCCATGAGTCGGGCGCCGTTGTCCCGACGCGACAGGCTGCGTGTAGAGGCGCTGCGCGCGGACGCGTGGATTCAGAAGCAGGACCCGGCCAGGGCCGTGCAACTAATGACGCAACGCGAAACCTGGATCGAGGACAGTCGGAGCATCGAGCAGAACCGCAAGCGGCTATGGCAGGGGCTGCTCGTCACCCATCCCCTCGTACTGCGGACCGCAGCCGACACGACGCCCGACCCCATGGTCCGCGGATGGCTGACGATCGGCTCGCTGGCCGCTTCGACAGGCCAGCAGGGTGTCGGCTGGAGCAACGGCGTGGTGCGCTGGCGCGAGGCGAATCCGGGTCACCCGGCGATGACCATCATCGGCGAGATGGAGCTTCCCGAGCAGCTGCTGCTCGAGTACCCGCGCCAGATCGCCTTGCTGTTGCCGCTCTCGGGCCGCGCCGCGAGCGCTGGCAACGCTGTGCAGAACGGCTTCCTTGGCGCCTACTTCGCGACGGCCGCAGGACTCGACGATCGCCAGAGTGTGCGCATCTACGACGTGAACGCCGAAGGCGGGGCAAGCGCGGCATACACGACCGCTGTCGCGGACGGCGCCGAATTCGTTGTCGGCCCCTTGCTAAAGAACAGCGTTGTGCAACTCGCCAACGACATACTCGTGCCGGTACCGGTACTGACGCTTAACTACCTGCCCGAAGATATGCTGGCGCCGCCGGGACTTTACCAGTTCGCGTTGTCGCCGGAGGACGAGGCAGCGTCGGCGGCCGTACGTGCGTTGGCCGACGGGTATACGCGAGCCATCGCTCTCGTACCGAACAACGATTGGGGCCGGCGCGTGCTGACGAGTTTCTCGAACGAATTCGAAGGCCTCGGCGGAACCTTGCTCGATTACCGCAGCTTCACGCCGGGCAAACAGGACTTCTCCAACGAGATCGAGAACCTCATGGGCCTGACCGGGAGCGTGCGACGCTACCAGCGAATGCGTGCGAACATCGGTGGCGCGCTGCAGTTCGATCCGCGGCGGCGCCAGGACGCCGAGTTAATCTTCCTTGCCACGGATGCGTCCACAGGTCGCCTGCTCAAGTCGCAATTGAAATTCCATTACTCGGGCGACATTCCCGTGTACTCGACGTCGTCGGTGAATTCGATGGACGGGCGGTCGAATGCAGACCTGAACGGCATTATGTTCGCCGATACGCCTTGGGTCGTCGATCCGCAACCATGGATCGCTCACCTCCCGGCGCAGTTCGCCGAGTACTGGCCCGAGGAACGCAGGCTCGCACGCCTGCATGCGATGGGCTATGACGCGTACAACCTGATTGCATCACTGTTCGCGGCGCGCGGCGGCGGCATGGTCGAACTCGATGGCGCGACCGGCACACTCTTTCTGGATACGGGCGGCCGCGTGCATCGACGCCTTTCGTGGGCACAGTTTCAGGGTGGCGAGATCGTCGCGCTGCCCGGCGTCGAGGAGACGGGCGGGCCCATCCAGGATATCAGCGACGAAGGCGAACTCGTTTCCCCGGAAGCCGCCGACGACTCACCGTGGGAACTCGGACTACAGGAGCTGTAGGAGACAGGGCCGAGCAATACGCGCTCGCCTGGCTCCAGCATAAAGGCCTCAGACCGGTGGCGCGGAACTTCCGATCCCGAGGCGGCGAGATCGACCTTGTCTTGCTGGATGGCAACTGCCTGACATTCGTCGAAGTCCGCTACCGTAAATCGACGCATTTCTCGGCGCCGGCGCCGACGGTCGATCATCGCAAACAACGCAAGATCCTGCGCACGGCAGCCCTGTTTATCGCGAGACACAGACAATTTGCGAACCACACGATGCGATTTGACGTTGTGGCGATTTCGGGAGAGCAGTCGCGGCAAGTGGACTGGATTCGGGACGCGTTCAGGCCTGCCGACTCGAGCTTGTGACCGCAAGGCAGCAACTGCTGCTAGAATCCGCGATATTGACTCAGTGCCGGAGAGACCATGGATCCTGTCAAGCGGGTGCGCGACCACTTCGCAGAAAGCATTGCGACCAAGGAAACGGCCGCAGAGCAGCTCGTAGAGAGCATCAGTGCCGCCGGGCGTGTCATGAGCGATGCGCTGCTCGACGATGGCAAGATTCTGAGCTGTGGCAACGGCGGGTCGGCTGCGGATTCACAGCACTTCTCTTCCGAACTCCTGAATCGTTTCGAAATGGAGCGGCCGGGCCTGCCGGCGATAGCGTTGACAACTGACAGTTCGACGCTGACCTCAATCAGCAATGATTACGCCTACGAGGAGATCTTCAGCAAGCAGGTACGTGCGCTCGGCAAGGCGCCGGATGTGCTACTTGGCATTTCGACGTCGGGCAACTCCGAGAACGTGATTCGCGCGATTGCCGCCGCACACGAGCGCGACATGAAGGTCGTTGGCCTGACGGGCTGCGACGGCGGCCGGATGGCCGGCCTGTTCGCCGAGGGTGACGTGGAGATTCGCGTTCCCGCAACCCGCACGGCACGCATCCAGGAAGTTCACCTGCTCGTGATCCACTGCCTGTGCGACCTTATCGACACGACCTTGTTGGGCGCGGACTGAGTCTTTACTTCACGATCGTCAGGTGGGGACGCGAGCGGGTCTCTTCGACATCGGGTTCTTGCTCTCGCTGTTCGACGGGCTCGGCATCATGAGAGAAGATCATTCCCTGCCCCGTTTCCCTGGCGTAAATCCCAAGGATCGAGGACATCGGCGCCCAGACGTCGAACGGAACGCCGCCGAACCGCGCGCGAAAACTGACCGCATCATTCGTAAGCTTGAGATTATGTGCGGCCGTCTCGCTGATATTCAGGATGATCTTGCCGTCCTTGATGTGCTCCGGCGGCACACAAACACCGTCCAGCGCGGCATCGACGACGATATGGGGAGTATGACCGTTGTCGGCCATCCACTCATGCATTGCGCGAATGAGATACGGCCGCTTTGATCGATTCGGATTATTCACTGCTATTGTTCTTGAAGCTTCCCCTGCCGGGTAGCTTACCACCGATTTACGCCGGCGCCTGAAACTAGACATAACGCCGTATTACAGGCGCATTTCCTGTTCGAGTTCGGTCAGGCTCTGCTGGAACGACCGCCGCGCAAAAACGCGGTTCATATAGGCGTCGATGGGCTCAGACCCTGCTCCGAGGTCGATACCGTAGACCGGCAGGCGCCACAGCAACGGCGCGATGGTGCAATCCACGAGCGAGAATTCCTCGCTCAGGAAGTACGGACGAGCGCCGAATAACTCGGCGCTCTGCAGAATACTCTCGCGTAACATCTTGCGCGATTTGCTGCCCAGCCGGCCGTCGTTGCTCGCGTCGGCTTCCTCGGCAATGGCATACCAGTCTTTCTCGATGCGGAACAGCGCGAGCCGGAACTGCGCGCGGGTGACCGGATCCACGGGCATCAAGGGTGGATGTGGGAAACGCTCGTCCAGGTACTCGATGATGACGCGCGAATCGTACAGCGTGAGGTCACGGTCGACGAGCGTCGGCACGGTATGATAGGGATTGAGGTCCATGAGGTCCTCGGGCAGGTCGGGACCTGCGACATTGGAGATCTCGATATTGATATTTTTTTCCGCCAGGACCAGCCGCGCGCGGTGACTGTGTATGTCTGTCGGTCTCGAGAACAACGTCATAACGGAACGTCGGTTGGCTACTACTGCCATCACTTCACATCCTTCCAAATCTGTTTCTTGAGCATCACGGCAAGGACGAAGAAGAAGATCAGGTACATCATGACCCAGACGCCCAACTTGCGGCGGTCCGACCTGATCGGCTCCGAAATGTATGCCAGGAAATTAACCGTGTCGCGGACGAACTCATCGTAGAGCTCCGCGTCCATCGCACCCGCCGTCAGCTGCTCGAAACCTGCAAAGCTTTTGGTAACGGATCCGTCTTCGTTCTCGTGATACTCGAAATTCGCTTGCTGGTAGCCCTGCAGCTCCCAGAGCACGTGCGGCATACTGGTGCCTTCGAGTGCGAGGTTGTCGACCCCTGTCGGGCTTTCTTCGGACACGTAAAAGCCTTTGAGGAAATTGTAGACGTAGTCGACACCCTTCGCTCGGGCCATCAAGGAAAGGTCGGGCGGCGGCGTACCATACCAGCGTGCGGCATCGGCAGCCGGCATCGCCGTCTGGATGGTCTCGAACGTCTTTTCGGCATTGAACATCAGGTTGTCGATCAGCTGCTCTTCCGACAGCTCCAGGTGCTTGCCGATCGTCTTATAACGAACGTACTGCGCCGAGTGACAGCCCGAGCAGTAATTCATGAAGTTCCGGGCGCCACGCTGCAGCGACGCGACGTTGTCGGGGTCGATATCGGCCGACTCCATGTGCGCGCCTCCGCCGCCCGCCGCGATACCATGCGACGACCAAAGGAACAGAGCCAGCACGAACAGTCTGGCTAATCTCGTGACTTTATCCATGATAGATCACCCTGTCCGGCTCGGGCTTCGTCTTGTCTATGGCGGTGTAAAACGGCATCAACAGGAAGAACGCGAAGTAGAGGACGGAGAAGATCCGCGCCAACAAGACATAAGTGCCCGTGGCTGGTTGCAGACCCAGCCAGCCCAGTACGATGAACGTGACGACGAATACCGACAGTGCCGTCTTGTACATCCAGCCACGATAGCGAATCGAGCGCACTCGGCATCGATCCAGCCAGGGCAGGAATACCGGCAAAACGACTGCCATCGCAAAGAGTATGAAACCCCAGAGCTTGTCGGGCACGGCGCGCAAAATCGCATAGTAAGGCGTGTAGTACCAGACCGGCGCAATGTGTTCGGGCGTCGCTGTCAGGTTGGCCGGTTCGAAGTTCGCATGCTCGAGGAAATAACCGCCCATATCCGGTGCGAAAAATACTACCGAGCTGAAGATCATCAGGAACACGATGATGCCGACCAGGTCCTTCGTCGTGTGGTAGGGGTGAAACGCCACGCCGTCGATCGGCTTGCCGGTTTCATCCTTGTGCTTCTTGATATCGATGCCGTCGGGGTTGTTGGAGCCGACTTCATGCAGAGCTACGATGTGCACGAACACGAGGCCGATCAGCGCAAGCGGCAGCAGTATTACGTGTAGCGCAAAGAAGCGGTTGAGTGTGATATCAGAAATCGAGTAGTCACCGCGAATAGTCTCTACAAGGACATCGCCCACCCACGGGATTGCCCCAAACAGCGAGATAATGACCTGCGCACCCCAGTAGGACATCTGCCCCCAGGGAAGCAAGTAGCCGGCGAATCCTTCAGCCATGAGTACGAAAAAGATCAGCATGCCGATGAGCCAGATCAATTCACGCGGTTTCTTGTAGGACCCGTACAACATCGCACGAAACATGTGCAGGTACACGACGATGAAAAAGAATGACGCACCCGTCGAGTGCATGTAGCGAATCAACCAACCCCATTCGACATCGCGCATGATGTATTCGACGGAAGCAAACGCTTCCGTGGCCGCAGGTTTGTAGTTCATCGTCAGGAAGATGCCGGTGAACAACTGGATCGCGAGCACAACGAATGCCAGTACGCCGAAGATGTACCACCAGTTAAAGCTCTTCGCCGCATAGTACTTCGTTACGTGGTATTCCATCGTCGCCGTGAACGGGAAACGATCGTCGATCCACTTCATGAACCCGCCCTGCGGTTTGCCCACTTCTGCTTCGATTCTGGCCATCAGACTGCCCCCGTATCCTGACCAATCAGGATCAGGTCATCCCTGACAAACCGGTGCGGCGGAACCCTCAGGTTCGTCGGTGCAGGTACGCCCTTGTAAACGCGCCCTGCGAGATCAAACTTCGATCCGTGGCACGGACAGAAAAAGCCTCCGCCCCAGCCTTCGGCCGGCCTGACGTCGAAATCCTCGAGCGGCGCGCAGCCAAGATGCGTGCACGAACCTTCGACGATCAGGTACTCGGGTTTGACCGAGCGGGTTTCGTTGGCCGCGTAATCGGGTTGCTGCTCAACGACCTCGGAATCGGGGTCACGCAATTCATTCACGGCGTCCGGCAGGCTCGCGAGCATCGTCTCGTCACGACGCAGAACGAATACGAGTCTGCCGCGCCAAAGCACCCGCACCATTTCTCCAGGCTGGATCGAGCCCAGCGGCACCTCGACCGGAGCGCCGAGCGCCTGGGCACGGGCACTGGGTCTCAGCGACGATATAAATGGTATGGCAACTGCGCCAAGGCCCGCGGCCCCGGTCACCAGGGTTGCAACAGTTAGAAAATGACGCCTATTGCGATCAAGGTCGTCTTCGGTCATCAGGCACTCCCATCCGCCGTTCGGTGACGGCCTCTTCTACAGCGCTTTTTTGGCTTTAGTTTCGATACTGGTAGATTTGCAGCAAGCCCGGTTTGCCGTCAGGATGACGGGTACCCCGAGTCCAGGTGCGGAACCACGGCGCATTATACACGGGGCCAATCGAAATTGGCTAGGTGCTACCACAAACAGATTAGCGGACGTCCTTGTGGCCGAGTTGAAATCAATTGTCGTTTTCTTGCTGCAGTCGATCGTCGTCGGCCTGGCCGTGGCGTTCCTGGTGGTACTCCTGCGCCCGGACCTGATGCCGGGGGTGGGCGGTGCCATCGACGAGCCGGCGAGTTTCGCAGACGCCGTTGACCTCAGCGCCGGGTCGGTCGCAAATATCTACACCAAGCGCCTGGTCCAGGACAGCGAGGCGCCAAAGGCCAGGACCCGGTTTCGCGTGGACACGAGCTGGGCATCCGGGGTCATCATCGATCCTGAAGGCTACCTGGTAACGAACTACCACGTCATCATGGGTGCAACCGAGATCCGGGTACAGATCAGCGATGGCCGCTTCACGGAACCCGAGATCGTCGGGGTCGACAAGGAAACAGACCTGGCACTGCTGCGAGTCAATCTTGGTCCCTTGCCGGCGATTCGCCTCGGCAGTTCGGCCCGGCTCCGGATCGGCGACGTTGTGCTTGCGATTGGCAATCCTTACGGTCTGACGACGTCGGTTACGCAGGGAATCGTCAGCGCCACGGGACGCGGCCTCCTCAATCTCGTGACTTTCGAGAATTACATTCAGACCGACGCTGCGATCAATGCCGGCAATTCGGGTGGTGCGCTCGTTAACAGCCGCGGCGAACTCGTCGGCATCAATACGGCAGTGCTTGCGCAGGACCCGGGAACCGAGGGCATCGGCTTCGCGATCCCTGTTGACCTCGTGCGCGGCGTGGTGGACCAGATCAAACAGCATGGCCGCGTCATCCGCGGCTACATGGGCCTTCTGCCGGACGACCTGACGAACGCGGAGCGCTCTGCAATGGGCATCGAGAACAGCGCCGGTATCCTGCTCGTGGACGTTTATGCGGATGGGCCCGCAGCGGCGGCCGAACTGAGGCGAGGCGACGTAATACTCGAGATGAACGGCGAGCCCGTTTTTTCAAAACGCCAGGCGCTGCTGATCTCGGCGAGCACGACACCTGGTGATACCGTGGAAGTCACGGGCATTCGCGACGGTCGGCGGTTCAATACGACGGTCACGGCCGTCGAGCGCGGCGAAGATCCAATGTAGCGCCGCTCGACCCGGGCGCAAGCCCGGCGATCACCCTCAGACCACTCGCCGAATCGTCGCGCCAAGCTGGCCAAGCTTCTCCTCGATGCGCTCGTAGCCACGATCGACGTGATAGATACGATCCACCAGCGTTGCACCGTCGGCGGCCAGCCCGGCGAGCACGAGACCAGCCGAAGCACGCAGGTCCGTGGCCATTACGGGAGCGGCCGTGAGCCGCCCGACCCCGGTACAGATCGCGGTGTTGCCCTCCAGTTGTATATCGGCGCCCATGCGCTGCAGTTCGAGGACATGCTGGAAGCGGTTCTCGAAGATCGTCTCGGTGATAGTGCCGACTCCTTCGGCGATAGCGTTCATCGCGCAGAACTGTGCCTGCATGTCAGTAGGGAATGCCGGATACGGTGCCGTTCGTACATCGACCGATCGGGGCCGCCTGCCCGCCATGTCGATCTCGATCCAGTCTGTGCCCGTCTCCACGGCAGCGCCCGCCTCGGCCAGCTTGATTAGCACCCCTTCGAGCGTCTCGGGCGCGGTCCGCAACGCCCGGATACTGCCGCCGGTCATTGCCGCGGCGACCAGGTAGGTGCCGGTCTCGATGCGATCGGGAAGCACCGAGTAATTTGTGCCCCCGAGCGACTCGACGCCCTGCACGACGAGCGTGCCGCTGCCGATGCCCTCGATTCTCGCGCCCAGGCCGACGAGGAAATTCGCCAGGTCGGTGACTTCCGGCTCGCGCGCCGCGTTCTCGAGAACCGACTCACCATCCGCGAGCACGGCAGCCATCAACAGGTTCTCGGTGCCCGTCACCGTGACCGTGTCGAACACGATGTGAGCACCGTGCAGGCGGTCCGCGCGCGCCTTTATGAAGCCCTCCTCGACCACGACTTCGGCGCCCATTGCCTGCAATCCGGCACGTGCAGGTTGACTGGTCGCGCACCGATCGCGCAGCCGCCGGGCAATGACACGTTGGCCTTGCCGAAGCGCGCAACCAGGGGACCGAGTACCAGGATCGACGCACGCATCGTCTTGACGAGTTCGTAAGGCGCCTCGAGCCTGTCCACCCCCCGGGCATCGATCTCGACCTTGAGCTGATCATCGACCGTTACCTGTGCACCCATCATCTGCAGCAACGACAGCATGGTCGTCACGTCCTTCAGGTGCGGCACGTTGCTGACTGTGACCGGGTCGCTCGCGAGCAAGGTGCCGGCGAGGATCGGCAGGGCCGCATTCTTCGCCCCGGAGATCGTGACGTTGCCCGATAGTGTCGCACCGCCCTCGATCAGTAGTTTGTCCAAGGCCCTACTCCGCCGTGCTCTTGTCGTGCCACTCCTCGGGTGTCATCGCGATGATCGAGAGCGCATGAATTTCGTTGCCTACCAGCGAGCCGAGGCATTTATAGACCATCTGGTGGCGCGCCAGCAGCCGCTTGCCTGAAAACTCGCCCGCGACTACGAGCGCCTCGAAATGCGTGTTGTCATCGCTCATGACCTGGACATTGGCGCCCGGAAGCCCTGCCTCGATCAGGCGTGTTATTTCTGCTGGGTCCATCGTGTATGCGTCAAAATTGCAACGGGGGGCGCAGTGTAACCGCAAACGGCACGTCAGCACACCGCACGACCGTGATTGTGTATCATCGGCGGTTACTCATCTATAGCTGTACTTTATGCTCGGCAATATCCTTTTAGTCATCGCAGGCCTGGCGCTGCTGATGTGGGGCGCGGACCGCTTTGTCCATGGCGCGGCCGCAACGGCCCGCAACATGGGCATCGCTCCCCTGCTCATTGGCCTGACGATCGTCGCTTTCGCTACCTCGGCCCCCGAAATTCTCGTCTCCGTCGTCGCGGCCCTGCAAAAAGAGCCTGGGCTGGCTATCGGTAACGCCATCGGATCAAACATCGTGAATATCGGCCTCGTGCTGGGCCTGACGGCGATGATCCGGCCCATCAAGCTCGAATCGGCGACGTTGAGGCGCGAGATGCCAGCGCTACTCGCAGTCTCGCTACTAACGGTATCGCTGTTCCTGGACACCTACCTGAGCCGCATTGACGGCATTGTCATGCTGACCGGCCTCGTTATCGTCATGATCTGGCTGGCGCGCCTCGGCGTGCGCTCTTCGGCCACTGACCCGATCGCAATGGATTATGAAGCCGAGATCCCGACCGACGTCAGAATGCCGGTGGCGATCGTCTGGCTGATAGTCGGTCTGGGCACCTTGCTCATCGGCGCCGAGCTTCTCGTCGATGGCGCGATCGGCATTGCGCAGATGATGGGAATCAGCGAAATCGTTATTGGAATTACAATCGTTGCGTTCGGCACGAGCCTGCCCGAACTCGCCGTATCCCTGGCGAGCGCTATCAAGGGCGAATACGGCCTGGCGATCGGCAACATCGTCGGCTCCAACATCTTCAACCTGCTCGCTGTGATTGGCGTCGCAGCGACGATTCACCCGTCGGCGCTGGCCCCGAGCGTTCTGTCGCTTCATATCTTCGTCATGGTTGCGTTTACCCTCGTGTTGTTCGCGATGACCTACGACTACGACGGCAAGGCGCGATTATCGCGGCTCGAAGGCCTGGCGCTGCTGGGCGCGTATCTGGCCTACAACGCCTACGTCTTTGTGCAAAACATATAGAATATCGGCTCGACCATTCGCTGAGGGCCGCTATTGGCTGACACGCTGACAAACTCGGATCTGCTCGCGCTTGCGGCCGAGGTCCTGGACATTGAATCCCGAGCGGTCGAGCGCCTCAAGGGGCGCCTCGACAAGAGTTTTATCAACGCGTGCCAACTCTGCCTGGATACCCCGGGACGAGTCGTGGTCACGGGCATGGGCAAGTCCGGCCACGTGAGTAACAAGATCGCAGCGACGCTGGCTTCGACGGGAACGCCGGCGTTTTTCATGCATCCCGCGGAAGCCAGTCACGGTGACCTGGGCATGATCACGAGCAAGGACCTGCTGCTCGCAATCTCCTACTCGGGCGAGACCGAGGAAGTGGTCACGATCCTGCCGGTCGTCAAACGCATGGGCGCCAGGCTTATTTCGATGACCGGGAATTCGAAGTCCACGATGGCACAGGCTGCAGACGCGCACCTCGATATCAGCGTGTCGGAGGAAGCCTGTCCGCTCAATCTCGCGCCGACGGCGAGCACGACCGCGACACTGGCCATGGGCGATGCGCTGGCCGTCGCACTCCTCAAGAATCGCGGCTTCACGGTGGAAGATTTTGCCCGCTCACACCCGAGCGGCAGCCTGGGTAAACGCCTGCTGCTGCGAGTCGGGGACGTGATGCACAGCGGCGACCGAATCCCGGCCGTCAATGCCGACGTGACGTTACGGGATGCGCTGCTCGAGATGACCGACAAAGGGCTCGGGATGACCGCAATCGTGAGCGAGAACCGTAACATCCTGGGCATCTATACGGACGGCGACCTGCGGCGCACGCTGGACACGGGCGCAGACGTCCGCTCCACGCTAATCAGCGACGTCATGCATACCGACTGCATCACCACCGCTGCGGACGTCCTCGCGGCCGAGGCACTACGCATGCTCGAGGAGAACAAGATTACGTCCCTGCTGGTCGCCGACGAAGACAACAGGCTGGTCGGCGCGCTGAACATTCATGACCTGTTTCGCGAGGGCCTGATATGAGCGCCGAGAAGCTCGCGAACATCAGGCTGGTCGGCTTCGACGTAGACGGCGTTTTCACGGACGGCCGCCTGTATGTATCTGATGACGGGGTCGAGAGCAAGGCGTTCAACACCCAGGATGGCTTCGGCGTCCGTCGCCTGATCGACGCAGGACTGGTCGTCGCGGTCATCAGCGGACGCGAGTCCGGAGCCGTCCGGCATCGAATGACCGAGCTGGGTGTCACATTTGTCGTGCAGGGCTGCAAGGACAAGGTGGCCGCTCTCGACGAGATCGCGGCCGAGCTCGGAATCACTTCCGCCGAGTGCGCATTCGTCGGCGACGATATCCCGGACTTGCCGCTGCTCGAGCATGTCGGCGTTTCCATTGCTGTCGCCAATGCGACCGCGACTCTCAGGCAAACGTGCGACATCACGACAATTGCGCCGGGCGGCAACGGGGCCGTGCGCGAAGTCTGCGAGCTGGTGCTGGCTGCCAGGGGCGACAGCCCGTGATGAGTCCGAAGAATTTCGCGCTGTTCTCGATGCTGACCGTGGCTGCGGTCGGCAGCTGGTACCTTGCACGGCCCGACAAATCGGGTGTGGCCGAGGACTCGGCGTATGACACGGTGCACCGCGGCTACTACCTGAAGTCCGCGAGAATCCTGGGCACGGGAGAGAATGGCGACCTGCTGTACGAGATCGAAGCCGACCGTGCCGAGCAGCGCGCCGACAAGCGCATCGATTTCACGGACGTCCGCATCCGCTACTCTCCGGAAAGCGACATACCCTGGACCGTTAATGCCGACGAGGCGACGCTCAGCGAAGGGAGTCCTCGCGTCACGTTGCGCGGCCATGTGCGTGCCTATAGCGAGCGCGGTTTTTCGGACAGCGATACCGAGATACGGACCCAGTACCTCGAACTCGATCCCGAAAAGTACCTCGCGGAAACCGACAAACGGGTACAGATCCGCATCGGGGCTCGCAGCCTGACGGCGACGGGCATGCTAGCATCACTCGATACGAACCAGGTGGAGCTCATTTCCAACGTCAGCGGCAAATTCGCACCCTGACCGAACGCCATGAAGAAGCATTTTTCCAGTCCAATGGCCATTGCCCTGTTGCTGACAGGCAGCATCGCCTTCGCGCAGCTCACAGACCTGCGCCTGCCCATCTCTCTCGACGCGGACTCGACGGACTATGACGGCAAGAACTCGATGTTGCGCTTCCAGGGGCTGCGGCTTTCGCAGGGCAACATCGGCATCGAGGCCGATGAAGGCCTGGCCAGCAAACTCGATTTCGAAGACAGTGTCTGGAAGTTCACGGGCAACGTGATCATTGACATCGAAAACGGCCACATCGAGTGCAATACCGCGGACCTGCAATTCGTCGATCATCAACTTAAGCTGGCAGTGATAGGCGGCGCCCCGGCGACGTTCGAACTCACTCGTTCCGGCAATGCCGAACCCACTTACGCCGAAGCCGGCAATCTCAAGTACAACCTCGAGGACGGCATCATCGAGTTCTCGGATGAAGCGAAGATTACTGAGAACGGCAACCAGATCTCGGCGAACTACCTCGTCTACGATATTAACGAACAACGCATCAACGCCGACTCATCGGGTTCAGAAGACGGCCGTGTACGGATCACCTACACGCCGGCCGAGCCCGCCGAGGAAACGGTGCCCGAGGACGAAGACGGCAGTCAATGAGCATCCTCAGCGTTCAGGATATTTCAAAGAGCTACAAGCTCGGCCAGGTCGTCAAGGGAATCTCGCTGGAAATCAAGAGCGGCGAGGTCGTCGGGCTGCTCGGCCCCAATGGGGCCGGCAAGACCACGGCGTTCTACATGATCGTCGGGCTCATTACGGCCGACAGCGGCAAGATCCTGCTGGACGGCAAAGACCTTACCGCCAAGCCCATGCACCGCCGCGCGAAACTGGGATTGGGCTACCTGCCCCAGGAAGCCTCGATATTCCGCAAGCTGACCGTAGAGCAGAACATCCTCGCGATACTCGAAAACCGCGAAGACCTGGACCGCGCAGGCCGCGAGCGGGAACTCGAGAACCTGCTCGACGAACTGCATGTCGGGCATGTCCGGTCGAGCCTCGGCATCAGCCTGTCCGGCGGAGAGCGCCGACGAGTGGAAATTGCACGCGCGTTGGCAGCGAACCCGTTGTTCGTACTGCTCGACGAGCCTTTCGCCGGCGTCGACCCAATTTCGGTGCTGGACATCCAGCGCATCATCCGGCATTTGTGTGAGCGAGGCATCGGCGTGCTCATTACTGACCATAATGTGCGCGAAACCCTCGGAATCTGCGGCCACGCCTATATACTGAGTGACGGTAGCCTTATTGCCGCGGGGTCGCCCGAGGATATTCTGGAAAATCAGCACGTACGAGAGGTATATCTCGGACAGGAGTTCAAACTCTGAGGCAAACTTGTCGTATCGGCCCCTTGCACGAGCGCTAATCGCCCATAGAGTAATAGACGTCAATGTTGAAACCATCGTTGCAGCTTAAACTCGGCCAGACGCTGACGATGACGCCGCAATTGCAGCAGGCGATCCGTCTGCTACAGCTGCCGGTCCTGGACCTCAATGCCGAGATCCAGGAGGCCCTCGAAGAAAACATCATGCTGGAGATGGAGGATCTGCCCGATCTTCCGCAGACCAATGCTGAGACGACGGCGGAGGTCGAGACCATCAAGGCCGACGACATGTGGCAGACACGCACCATCGAGCGCAGCCAGGACGGCGGCTGGAATGGCGAAGGCAGGCCGATCACCGAATTCGCGGATGAGTCGGGGCAGACCCTGCGCGAACACCTGCTCTGGCAGCTCGAGATGGAGCACTTTTCCCCGCGCGAGGTCATCATCGGCGAGGCGCTCGTCGATTCCATCAACGATGACGGTTACCTGACGGCGGACATCGAGGAAATCTCGGCGAGCCTCAACGAGGAGCCGGCGGTCCTCGATTCCGAAATCGAGCGGACCCTTACGAAGATACAGCGCCTCGACCCCGTGGGGGTCGGCGCGCGCTCGATCGCCGAGTGCCTCGTGCTGCAACTCAGTCAGCTCGACTGGAAGACGCCGGGCCTGCAGCTCGCGATCCACGTTGCCACGGACCACCTCGATCTCGTTGCAAGCAGGGACTACGGTGAGCTGCGTCGAGGTCTGCGCGCCAGCGAGGACGAGCTCCACGAGGCCCTGGCCCTGGTCCGGGGCTGCAATCCGAAGCCTGGACTGGCCGTCAGCCCGGCCGCCGCCGAATACGTCATTCCGGACGTGTTCGTGCGCAAGATCGATAATCACTGGCAGGTCGAAATAAGCCCGACGGGCGTGCCGCGCCTGTCGGTCAATCAGCAATACGCTAAACTATTACGTGGCAGCGGCGAACACGCCGTGCTGAAGTCGCAGCTGCAGGAGGCACGCTGGTTGATCCGCAGCCTCGAAATACGGAATGAGACACTGCTCAAGGTCGCAAGCAGCATCGTGGCACGTCAGACCGAGTTCCTGGAACTCGGCGACGAGGCCATGAAACCCATGGTATTGCGCGATATCGCAGACGAAATCGGCATGCACGAATCGACGATTTCACGTGTAACTACCAACAAGTACATGCATACGCCGCGTGGCGTGTTCGAGTTCAAGTACTTCTTCTCGAGCCACCTGGCGTCCGCAAGCGGCGAAGACCAGTCTTCGACGTCGGTACGCGCGAAAATCCGCAAGCTGATCGGCGCGGAAAACCCGATAAAACCGCTCAGCGACAGCAAGATCACGAACTTACTCAAGGAAGAAGGCATTTCGGTTGCGAGACGGACTGTCGCGAAGTACCGTGAAGCTATGAATATACCGTCGTCAAGCGAGCGCAGGTCTCGCGAGACGCGTTAGAGGACCGAGAGGAAGCACCACTGTTGGGAGACTATTATGCATTTGAACATTTCAGGCCATCACATCGAAGTTACCGACTCCCTGAGATCCTACGTTGGCTCAAAAATCGAGAAGATTGGCCGGCACTTCGACCTCGTGTCTGATGTTCAATGTATTCTTACCGTTGAGAAACTTCGTCACAAAGCCGAGGCGACCGCCAAGGTGAATGGCGGCACTATCTACTGCGATCACACCGAAGAGGACATGTATGCCGCGATCGACGGGCTCGTGGACAAGCTGGAACGCAGGGTCCGCAAGTACAAGGAGAAACTCAGCGATCACCACGCGCGGGACAAGCACAAGTCTCGTTATGCCTGACAAGGACACCCAGGCCGTGCGGCCAGCCGGTCGCACGGCAACTGCAACAAGAACAGCGATGTCGCTCGAAAACATCATCAAACCCGATGGCGTGCTATGCAACGCCATGGCCCGCAGCAAGAAGCACTGCCTCGAGATTCTCAGCGAGCTTCTCGTCCGGTCAAACCCCGATATTGCCAGCGAACTCATATTCGAATGCCTGATCGAGCGTGAGCGCCTGGGCTGCACGGGCCTGTCGAAAGGCGCGGCGTTCCCGCACTGTCGTGTTGAGGGCATCGAAGAAAGCAATGCCGCCCTGATCAAGCTATCGGAACCCATCGAATTCGATGCTGCGGATGGCGCGCCAGTCGACCTCATATTCGGAATGGTCGTGCCGAAGGAAATCCGGGACGAACATGTTGCGGAAATCAAGCTCGTGACAAGAGTGCTGTCGGACGAAGGCCTGCGCGCCCGGCTTCGCGGCATGAACAGCAGCAGCGACCTCTACGAAGCGCTTATCGACGGCGCGTCACTAAGTACCCCCGTGTCGTCATGCCAGACGAACTTCGGCTGATCATCGTCAGCGGCCTGTCGGGGTCGGGCAAGACGGTCGCGCTGCATGTTCTGGAAGACCTCGGCTACTACTGCATTGATAACCTCCCGGCCGCATTGCTCAAGGCAGCGGTCGACGAAGTGCGCTCCGGCAAAGATGCGACTCGCTTGCTCGCCGTCGGCGTCGACGCCCGCACTCGTGCGCAGGATCTACAATCCCTTCCGGAGTTGCTGCGCGACCTCGGCGAGCAGCATGTCCGGACCGAGATCATCTTCCTGCATGCGAGCGACGAAATCCTGTTGCAGCGCTACAGCGAATCCCGGCGGCGCCATCCGCTTGCGTCCGGCGACACCGAGCTGCGGGCGGCCATCGAAACTGAGCGCCAGATACTCGCCGAAATTCACAACAGTGCCGACCTGATCATCGATACGTCTGCGACGAGTATCTACGAACTCGCCGATGTCGTTCGCGGGCGCGTAGACCGCCGCAAGACAAATACGCTGTCGGTGCTCGTGCAGTCGTTCGGCTTCAAGCATGGCATCCCTGCTGACGCGGATTTCGTATTCGATCTGCGCTGCCTGCCGAACCCGTACTGGACGCTTGAGCTCCGCGGACTGACGGGGCTCGATCGCGAAGTGTCCGAATTTCTTAACGCCCAGGAATCTTTCACGAAGATGTATGACGACATCCTCGCGTTCCTGCTGCGCTGGATACCCTACTTCAGCGAAGCGAACCGCGGTTACCTGACGGTCGCACTCGGGTGTACCGGGGGGCAGCATCGTTCGGTCTGCATGACCGAAAAACTCGTCGCGGAACTCAGGGAAGCACACGATCACGTGCTGACCCGCCATAACAGCCTTAGCGGGCATCGTCTCGATCCGGACTAAGCTGTTACACTCCGCGACCATGGAGGCGCGCGACCACGCAAAAGTCAGCCTGGACCTGCTTCGAGACAAGCTCGACAGCGGGCGCATGCGCTCCGCCGGGATAATGGCAAATAGCCTGCATCCTGCGGAAGTTGCGCGATTACTCGAATCCCTGCCGCTCAACGAGCGTGCCATGTTGTGGGAAATAGTCGACGCCGAGATCGAGGGCGACGTCCTCGTCGAACTCGCCGAGGAAGTGCGCGACGGTCTGATCGAGGGCATGGGAACCGAGGAACTGATCGCGGCGACCGAAGGCATGGAGGTAGACGACCTCGCTGACCTCCTCGCCGATCTGCCGGAATCGATCACGCAGGAAGTCCTGCAGTCTCTCGACAAGCAGGACCACGAGCGACTCGCCCAGGTCCTCGCTTACGACGAGGAAAGCGCGGGCGGCCTGATGAATGTCGACATCGTGACGGTCCGTCCCGATGTCACGCTCGAAGTCGTCGCCCGCTACCTGCGCCTGGTCGGTGAGATACCTGATGGCACCGACTCGATTTTCGTGGTGAGTCGCGACAACAGCTATATCGGCTCGCTATTCCTGTCCCGCTTGTTGACGCATGACCCTGAGGAGATGGTGGCCAACATCATGTCAACCGAGGTTATGCCGATACCGGCGCACACGCCCTCGACGCAGGTTGTCTGGGAGTTCGAGAACCGCGACCTGCTGTCGGCACCCGTCGTCGACGACGATTTCCGCGTGCTGGGCCGAATCACGGTGGATGACGTCGTCGATGTCATTCGCGACGAGGCAGAGCACTCGTTAATGAGTGCGGCGGGCCTCGATGAAGAAGACGACATGTTCGCGCCCGTCGTCAAGAGCGCGACGCGTCGCGCACTCTGGCTCGGCGTCAATCTCTGTACCGCGTTCCTGGCGGCTGCGGTTGTCGACCTTTTCCAGACGACGCTGGACAAGATCGTATTGCTGGCGGTGCTGATGCCGGTCGTACCGAGCATGGGCGGCGTCGCGGGCAGCCAGTCCCTTACGATCATTACCCGGGCGATCGCGCTCGGCCAGATTCACCGCAAGAACGCAGGCCGCATCCTGCGCAAGGAGCTGCTGGTCGGCGTGCTGAACGGCTGTGGCTGGGCCGTCGTAGTCGCCCTGTTCACGTTCCTCTGGTTCCACGATTGGCGCATCGGCGGCATCATCGGCGCAGCAATGATCATCAATCTCGTTGTCGCGGCAGTGGCCGGCTACGGTATTCCGCTGATTCTCAAGCAAATGCGCGTCGACCCTGCACTGGCAGGCGGCGTCGTGCTGACGACCGTGACCGACGTCGTCGGCTACATGGCTTTCCTTGGTCTCGGGGCCATCTTCCTGATCTAGGCAGCCGACACGTCCGGCTGCAGTGAGCTCAGGTCCTTCTTGATCCAGCCGGGCGCGAACAATCGTGGCACCTCCCTGCCTTCGACGAAGTCGAGCAGTTCATCTTTGACTTTCACGGCGTCGCGGTAGCCCAGGTTGATCAGTTCACGCGTGTAGGCCCGCTCGAATAACAGGAAACTCAAGAGCCTGTTCTCCCCGGGATTTCCCCCTCCGGCGCCCCGCAGCAGCGCGCGGATTGCGAACGGCAGCTCGGCACGGTGGCGGTGCGCAATTTCACGCAGGTCCTCGCTCGGGACGATGAGCATCGTGTCGATGGCACGGAATTGAGGCACGGTTGCGGTATCGTCGCGAACGGGGATCGAATCCAGCAGCTCATTAATGCGCGTAATGCGTTCGAGATCCGAGTAGAGCCCGTCCATGAACAGGGTGTCGAGCATGTAGCCCGCGATATGCGCGAAGCTCGGCAGTTCCTGCCTGTGTGTCGGTGTCTCGCCGCCGACCTCATCGCGAATTCCGATGACAAGTATGCGATCTGCGCCGAGATGCACGGCCGGGCTCAGCGGCGTCGCCTGACGCATTGCGCCGTCCCCGAAGTATTCGTTGCCGATCCTGACGGGTGGAAAGATCATCGGCACGGCGATACTGGCCATGAGGTGATCGAGATTCAGGTCGGTGCGCCTGCCGAGACGGCGCGTCCGTTGCCAGCTCTGCTGCTCCGGGCGGGCTTCGAAGAATGACGTCGATCGCGCGGTTGCGTAGCCGGCAGCCGTGATCGCCAGCGCATCCAGGTGGCCGGCCTCGATCGCGTCCTGTATTCGCGGAAAATGGACGTTGCGACTTAGTAGCTCGCGCAGAGGCGAGTTGTCCAGCAGCGACTTCGGCGTGCCGACGAGCCAGCCCCCAAGCACGATAGAGGTCAGCCAGTGCAGGCTGCTCTTGAGCATCGTCAGGTGGTCGGTCTTGTACACATGGTGGCAACGAAAATGCCCCCAGACATGCTCGAGCTCGGCGATAGCCGAGCGAAAATGATGCGCCCGGGACGCCAGGACCACTGAATTGACCGCGCCCGCCGAGGTCCCGCTAATGATGCGGAACGGATTCGCGCGATCGCGTGGCAGCCACTCGGCAAGCGCCTTCAATACGCCGACCTGGAATGCCCCGCGGGCACCGCCACCCGGCAGGACCAGCGCCGTCCTCATTCTGTTCGCGGTATTTTTCATCGCATAATTACAAAGCGTCTCAGGGCATCTTTCACACATGCCGGCTGTCAGCGTATTATAGAGCCCGCTTCGCAGCCAGTAACTGCAACACACCTTTTCATGAACGCCTGGACAACTATGAATCGCGCTCTAACCCTGATCGCCGCTACCGGCATCCTTGCCTTCTTCCTGACACCTGACGGAACCGCGTCGGAGACGCCGACTGTCGGTGGCCAGGCGCCCGAATTCGAGCTGGCCGACCAGACCGGCCAACTGCATTCGCTCGAAGACTATCGTGAGCAGTGGGTCGTGCTCTACTTCTACCCGAAAGACGAGACACCCGGCTGCACGACAGAGGCCTGCGAGTTTCGGGACAATATATTTGCGTTTCGCGACCTGAACGCGCAGATCCTCGGTGTCAGTCTCGACGACGTCGAATCACACCGCGAGTTCGCGGAGAATCATTCATTGCCGTTCCCGTTACTTGCCGACGTCGACGGTGTTGCGGCCGAAGCGTACGGCGTCAAGACGCGCATGTTCGGAATGACCGTCGCCAAGCGGCAGACCTTCATCATTGCGCCTGGCGGCGACATCGCCAAACACTATGAGAAAGTGGATCCCGACGAGCATTCGGCACAGGTCATTGCCGACCTCAAGTTACTCAGTGAAGCGTCTTGATAGCGTCGTCGAGTCCGGCGATAGTCAGTGGGTACATGCGATCGTCCATGATCTCGCGGACGAGTTTCGTCGACGGCGTGAAATCCCAGCGTTGCCGGGGCTCCGGGTTTAGCCAGACGGCTTTCGGATAGGTTCTCAGCAGGCGCTTGATCCAGACGGCGCCCGGCTCCTCGTTCCAGTGCTCGACGCTGCCGCCCGCGTAAACGATCTCGTAAGGGCTCATCGTCGCGTCTCCGACGAAGATCAGCTTGTAATCGGACGCATACTTGTGCGTGATATCCAGCGTGGGCGTTTTCTCGGAATGCCGGCGACGGTTGTCCTTCCACAGGTTCTCGTAAATGAAATTGTGGAAGTAGAAATACTCGAGATGCTTGAACTCGCTACGTGCTGCTGAAAACATTTCCTCGCAGACGCGCACATGATCATCCATCGATCCGCCGATATCGAGGCATAACAATACTTTGACGGCATTGTGGCGCTCCGGGACCATGCGGATATCGAGCAAGCCCGCGTTCCGGGCCGTCTTGTCGATCGTGTCGTCGAGATCCAGCTGGTCGGCTGCGCCTTCGCGGGCGAACTTCCTGAGCTTGCGCAGCGCGACTTTGATATTCCTCGTTCCGAGCTCGACCGAGTCGTCGAGGTTACGATACTCGCGCTTGTCCCAGACCTTAACGGCGCTGCGGTTGCGCGATCCTTCCTGCCCCATGCGAACGCCTTCGGGATTGTAGCCGTAAGCGCCGAACGGCGAAGTACCGGCGGTGCCGATCCAGCGGTTGCCGCCTTCGTGCCGCTCCTGCTGCTCATCGAGGCGTTCCTGCAACGCTTTCATAAGTGCCTCGAAACCGCCCATAGCCTCTATCTGCGCACGTTCTTCATCGCTCAGCATGAGTTCTGCCTGGTGGCGCAGCCAGTCGTCGGGGATCTCCTGCATGAGATCGCTGAGTGAGTCATCGACTCCCTTGAAGTAAGCACCGAAAATGCGGTCGAAGCGATCCAGTTCCGTCTCATCCTTGACGAGGCTCGCGCGCGCGAGGTAGTAGAAATCATCCACGCTCTGGCCGGCCAGGCCACTTTTCATCGCCTCGAGCAGCGTCAGCAATTCGGTGATCGACGTTTTCATACCGCCTTCACGAAGCATGTAGAAAAACGGGATCAGCATCAGACCTACTGCGGGTTACTTCGCCGGTCCAGGAACACCAGCTGCTCGAACAGGTGAACATCCTGTTCGTTCTTCAGCAACGCGCCGTAAAGGGGCGGAATCGCGTTCTTCGCATCGCTGCCGCGCAGGACCTCGGGTGGAATGTCCTCGGCCAGGAGCAGCTTGATCCAGTCGAGCAGTTCCGACGTCGATGGCTTCTTCTTGAGACCACGCACGTCACGAACCTTGTAGAAAGCGTCGAGTGCCTCCCGCAAGAGGTTTTTCTTCAGGTTCGGGAAATGTACGTCGACGATCTGCCCCATCGTCTCCTTGTCCGGAAACTTGATGTAGTGGAAGAAGCACCGGCGCAGGAACGCGTCTGGCAACTCCTTCTCGTTGTTGCTCGTGATCACGATAATCGGGCGGTGGCGAGCCTTGATGAGCTGCTTGGTCTCGTAGACAAAGAACTCCATGCGATCGAGTTCGCGCAACAGGTCATTGGGAAACTCGATATCCGCCTTGTCGATCTCGTCAATCAGCAGCACGGGCTGTTGATCGGATTCGAATGCTTCCCATACGTTGCCGCGCACGATGTAATTGCCGATATCGTGCACACGATCATCGCCGAGCTGGGAGTCTCTGAGCCGCGCGACGGCATCGTATTCGTAGAGACCCTGCTGCGCCTTTGTCGTCGACTTGATATGCCATTCGTGCAACGGCCTGCCGAGCGAGTTTGCGACCTCGATGGCAAGCTGGGTCTTGCCGGTCCCCGGCTCGCCCTTCACGAGGATCGGTCGCTCGAGCGTAACCGCGGCGTTGACGGCCATCATCAGGTCGTCGGTCGCTATGTAGGAACTGGTTCCGGTAAATCTCTTCTCGTCCATCGTGTCATCCGTGCTGGGCGTGACCCACTATTTTAGCGCTTGTCGGGGGTCAGCGTCAGGGTATGTGCGGACGCTCCGGGAAGGAATGGGCTCGGGCGGCCGTGCACCCAGTCATCGTGCCCGCGACCGTAGAATTGCGACAGGGGATGGCCACTCTGGCCGGTCGGCATGTGCAGGATGCTCCCCTGCTCGTCACCGGGGGAGACTGAAAAACGCTCCGACGCACCGAAGGAAGGACCCTGTGCCTTCGGCATGTCGAGGTCGCCGTTCAGTGCGTCCGCCGGCATGTCGAGATACTCACCGAAGAAAGGGATGCTGCGACTCAGCGGATGGCGAATCGCAGCCGTATTGATTTCGCCCCAGGTGCGTTCCGAGAGCGGTCCGTCGAAGTTCTCATTGTAGTAAGCGATATTCTGCCGGACGGCCGCGAGCATCAGGTCGTCCCAGCTCTCGTAGTCATCGGGCAGCAGGTGCAGTGGCTGTGTCGTGACGACCGCCCAGAGCGGGGCCTCGAACTGGCTGCTGCGCCGGAGTTTTACATCGTCACCGTACGCTTTGTGGGCAGGCGCCATGAGCGCGTGAAACACGCGCTTTTCGACTTCGAGACGGAACGCTCGCACCAGCCGGTATCCGACCGATTCCGGTGCCGCGCGCGGCACCCAGCCTGCTACCAACCGGCGGTACTCGGCGAGCTGTGCGTCCCCCGCTACGGTCGCTTCGTCGAGCACCTCGAGCAACAGCTCACGCCAGGGCGCGAGGAATAACGCGCGATCGTCGTACTGGATCGCGAGCATGTCTTCGGGCGTGAACGTTTCTTTGGCGAACAGGCCGTCACGGATCTGCCGCGCGCGGGCGCCGAGGTCATAGCCTCCGTCCCCGATCGTGCGCAACGCTTCGGCATCGGAAACGCGCGCGTTGGCGGTCCAGATGCGGCCCGACTCCGGGTTTACTACGCGTGGGTAATCGTCGGGATCCAGCCAGCCCTGCCAGCCGTGTTCAGCACTCCAGTCCGCGGGCAGCATCGGATCGAATCCGGACTTGACCGGGATGCGGCCGGCGATCGTCCAGCCGATGTTGCCGCCGGAATCGCCCGTGACAAAATTTTGCGGCGGCATCGCCATCGAGTTTGCGACGTCCAGCGCCTCGTCGACATCTACGACTGTCTCGAGATCGATCAGTCGTAAATTCACGCCTCCGGGTTTGTGCGCGATCCAGCTCACCGCGACTTCGCCCTCCGGGTAGTTGACATCGTCGAGCACCGGCCCCCAGACCGTTTCCCGTACGAGGTACTCGACCGGTTCCTCGTCCTTGACGCTTATAAGCTCGCGATGGACGACGAATTCCAGATCGCCCTCCGGCGTCACGTAGGTGTTCTCGGCGGAGCCCGGACGCAGCACCACGGCGTCGGTCCAGTCCCCGTAGCTGTTCGTGAATCCCCATGCCACGCTCGTGTTGCTGCCCGCGATGACGAACGGCGTGCCCGGCAACGTCACGCCCGTTACGTCGCGATTGCCGGCAACGAGGCGTGCCTGGTAATAGATATTGGGAGTATCGAGACCCAGGTGCATATCGTTGGCAACGATGGCGCGACCATTCGTGGTCAGCGCGCCCGACACGGCCCAGTTATTGCTGCCGCGCAGGGGATAGCGTCCCGTCTCGTTGGCCGGCGGCGAATCGTCGGCGACACCCCGGACCGAATAAACGTCGGGCGACGGAATCCGCAGCGCTGCCCGCGGCTCGCCCATTATCGGCGCATCCCATGAAGTACCCTGAGGATACATCCACGAATACACCTCAGCGGGTAGCACGCGATGCGCGAGCCCCCGCTGCACCTCTTTTCTCGCCCGCGAATCGTTGAGATTCATGTACATGGCAAAGACGACCAGCACGGAATCCTCGCCCGCCCAGGGCCGCGGTTCGGCGCCAAGCACGAAATATTCGAATGGCCGTGCGCCCAGCGACGCGAGGCCGGCATTGACCCCTTCCGCGTACGCATCGATGACGGCGCGGTCGCTATCGGCGGCACGTTCGAGCACTGTCCTCGCCCGGTCACGAAAACGATGGAAACGAAATCGCTTGTCGACCTCCAGGGCGACGCGACCCACAAGTTCCGATAATTCACCGGCCGCCTGCCTGCGGATCATGTCCATCTGGAAAAAACGGTCCTGCGCATGGGCGAAGCCGGTCGCGAAAGCCAGGTCCCTGCGATTGGCCGCAGTGATGATCGGAATGCCGTCCTGGTCGCGCGCGATGCTGGCCGTCGCCTCGATGCCGGAAACGACGATCTCGCCGTCGAGCTGCGGCAGGCTCGCCCGTATCCCGAGAAAGAGGACAACAACGACTATGACGAGGAGCAGGACGGTCCCGGCGAGTAGTCTGCCCAATCCGCGCTTCACGGCTCGCTTGTCACCTCGAGTATCTTCATCGCATTGGTGTTTCCGGAGACGCCTTTGAGGTCGCCCTTGGTGAAAATAACGCGATCGCCTACCGCAACGAGTTCCTTGGCCAGCAGGATGTTGAAGATGTCCTGGTAGAGACGCCGCGGGTTTTCCGCATCGGGCCCGAACGAGACCGGGTACACGCCACGATACACCGCCACCCGCCGATTGGTCGCTTCATGCGGCGTCAGCGCATAGATCGGAATATCCGAACGAATGCGCGACATCCAGCGCGTGGTCGAGCCGGATTCAGTCAGGGCGATAATCGCTTTGACGCTGACATGATTGGCCGTGTACATGGTTGCCATCGCGATCGCCTCGTCGACGCGTTCGAAACGGTCGTTAAGGCGGTGCGTCGTCGTGCCATGCGGAATCGGGTACTTCTCGGCACCCAGGCAGACTTCCGACATCGCCTGGATCGCCTTGTTGGGGTGTTTGCCGACCGCCGTCTCACCCGACAGCATCACGGCGTCCGTGCCATCGATGACGGCGTTCGCGACGTCCGATACTTCAGCGCGCGTCGGCACCGGGTTTTCGATCATGGACTCCATCATCTGCGTCGCGGTTATCACGATTTTGTGCTGCGTGCGCGTCGTGCGGATCAGCTTCTTCTGCAAGCCCGTCAGCACGGCGTAACCCATTTCGACGCCGAGGTCTCCGCGCGCGACCATGATGACGTCGGACTCGCGGATGATCGAATCGATGTTCTCGACGGCTTCTGTGCGCTCGATCTTTGCGACCATGTGGCCGCGACCGCCCGCCTCCTGGAACAGTTCGCGCGCCTCGACAATATCATCGCCAGACCGCACGAAGGAAACGGCAAGAAAATCTGCCTCGAGTTCGGCCGCGAGCTTTATGTTGGCGCGATCGATATCGGTCAGCGCAGGCGCGGAAAGGCCACCACCCTTCAGGTTGATGCCCTTGTGATCAGACAGGATTCCGCCGTTCACGACCGTTGTGTGAATACGTGTGCCTTCCACCGACTCGACAACGAGCGAAATCAGGCCGTCATTGAGCAACAGGATGTCATCCTTCTTGACGTCCTCGTGCAGCGTATCCAGCGCCACCCCGACGCCTTTCTTGCTGCCCTCTTCGAGACCCAGCGTGCTATCGAGGAAGAACGGGTCGCCGTCCCGCAGATGCGTGCTCCCTTTCTTGAAGCGCCGCACGCGGATCTTGGGCCCCTGCAGGTCGGCCAGTAACCCGACGTCACGGCCACACTCTATCGCCGCAGCACGCAGGCGCGCCGCGCGCTCGCGATGATCGCCGGAGTTCCCGTGGGAGAAGTTGATGCGCGCGACATCGAGCCCCGACATAATCATCTTGCGCAGCGTTTTGGGCTTCTCTGACGCGGGCCCGAGCGTCGCTACAATCTTGGTTCGTCTCAACATGGCGGCGATTATTGCACAGCTGATTCGTAATCGGTGTTACCAATTCCCGCCCCTGTCTTCCAGACGTCACGCAGACGAGCTATTCTGGACGGCCCTGGCAACTTTCCACCAGAACATGCTGAATCGCCGCCGTTTCCTCAAAAGCATCGCCGCCGCTGCAGCAACGCCAGCGTTGACGCAGGCCTGTCGCGCGACCGGCGCGGCTGAGGATCAGCTCAGGCCTGACGGAAACCGGCTCCTCGACCTGCCCCCCGAGTTCAGCTACCGCATCGTTTCGCGCGCGGGAGATCGCATGGACGACGGCCTGCAGGTGCCCATCGCCCACGATGGCATGGCCGCATTCGCGGGTGAAAACGGGCGCATCATCCTGGTCTGCAATCACGAGATCGACCCGGCCTGGCTGGCTAATTCAGCGTTCGGCACTGCCTACGGCGATGTGCCCGAGGATATTGCCGAGAAACTCTACGACCGCGGTTCCGGACTGACGCCCTCGGGAGGCGGCACCACGACGACAATTTACAACCCGGCCACCGGCGTCACCGAAAGGCAGTTCCTGAGCCTCGGCGGTACTGAACTCAACTGCGCCGGCGGCCCGACGCCCTGGGGCAGCTGGCTCAGCTGCGAGGAATGCTTCGAGAGCCCGGGAACACGCGGCTACCTGGCTTACCGCACGACGCGCGATCAGCGCCACGGTTACGTGTTCGAGGTCTCGGCTTATGCGCAGGGACTCAGCAAGGCGGAACCCATCAAGGCGATGGGGCGCTTCGAGCACGAGGCCTGCGCCGTGCACGAGGACACTGGTATCGTCTACATGACTGAAGACCGGTACCACAGCCTCTTCTATCGGTTCATTCCGAATATCCCGGGCAAACTGCTCGACGGCGGACGCCTGCAGGCGCTGGCACTCGTCGGCCACACGTCCGTCATGACACACAACTGGTCGGCCGTGCCACAGACGCCGCTCAACAAGCCGCTCGAGACGCGCTGGATCGATCTCGACGACGTGGATCCGCTGGAGAACAATCTGCGACTGCGCGGCGCGGCGGCTGGAGCAGCGACGTTTGCACGCGGCGAAGGCCTGTGCGTTGCCGGGGATCGTTTCGCGTTTACGTGCACGAATGGTGGCCCCGCGCGCCTCGGCCAGGTGTTCACGTATACGCCGAGTCCGCACGAAGGCAAGCAGCAGGAAGCAGAAGAACCAGGCCACCTGACCCTGATCGCGGAAGCGAGTTCGGATGCCCTGCTGCGCAATTGCGATAACCTGACGATGGCGCCCTGGGGCGACCTGATCGTCTGCGAGGACACATTCAGCCATTGCGGCCTCGTCGGTATTCGGCCTGACGGCAGCCAGTACCCGATGGCCGATAACCCGTACACGAACTCCGAACTCGCGGGTATCTGCTTCTCGCCGGACGGCAACACGATGTTCGTGAATATCCAGTACCCCGGCGCGACCCTCGCCATCACAGGTCCTTTTCCCACCCGAGACGCTACCGGGTAATCACAACCCTGCGCACGCGATCGGACGACATGTTTGTTGGCGGACTGACTCGCTGCGCTCGCTTTATGTCTCGCCAACAAACATCTCGCCCACTCGCCCCCGTCAGCACCATGGGGTTCGGGGCGCCGAGTGCGGGGAAATCTCGCGAAGCGACTTCGCGTCAGCGCGGAGCAAGGGAGATGTTCCCCGTGATCGGCGCCGTCACTGCGAAGCTGGAAGGAGGTGAGTCAGGAAGCCCTTTGTTCGAGTATCGCGACAGCGGGCAGTTTCTTGCCTTCCACGAATTCGAGGAACGCGCCGCCACCCGTTGAGATGTAGGAAATACGGTCGCGAACACCGTACTTGTCGATCGCGGCCAGCGTGTCGCCGCCGCCCGCCACTGAGAACGCGTCGCTCTCGGCGATCGCCTCGGACAGTATCCGGGTACCATCGCCGAAACTGTCGAACTCGAAGACGCCAACGGGTCCGTTCCAGATAATCGTCCCCGCATTCTTGAGGATGGCAGCGAACCGTGCAGCAGTCTCCGGACCAATATCGAGGATCATGTCGTCATCACCAACCTCGGCGACGGTCTTCGTAGCGGGTGGTGCAGCGGCCGAAAACTCGGGCGCCACGACGACATCGTCAGGCACGGGGATCTCGGCACGATCGTGCTCGTCACGTGCCAGGTCGCTCGCGGTGCCCAGCATGTCCTTTTCAAACAGCGACTTGCCTACGTTGTGGCCCGCGGCCGCGATGAATGTGTTCGCGATGCCGCCACCGACGATCAGCGTATCAACGAGGTTCGCCAGCGTGTCGAGTACCGTCAGCTTCGTTGAGACCTTCGAGCCCCCGACAATGGCGACGAATGGCCGCGCAGGGTTATCGAGGGCCTTGCCGAGGGCGTCGAGTTCGGCTGCCAGCAGCGGGCCTGCGCAGGCGACAGGCGCATGCTCAGCGATTCCGTAAGTGCTCGCCTGGGCACGATGTGCCGTGCCGAATGCATCCATGACGAAGATCTCGCACAGCGCGGCCATCTTCATCGCGAGCGCCTCATCACAGGCTTTTTCACCCGCGAGGAAGCGAACGTTCTCACACAAGACAACGTGGCCGGGCTCGACGTCGACACCGTCGATCCAGTCCGTCGCAAGCGGCACGTCCCTGCCCAGCAGCTCGCCAAGGCGGTCCGCCACCGGCTTGAGCGAGAACTTCTCCTCCGGCTCCCCCTCGGTGGGTCGACCGAGATGAGAGACCAGCATGACTGCCGCGTTGGCTGCGAGTGCGGCCTCGATCGTTGGCAGCGCCGCGCGGATGCGCGCGTCGCTCGTGACCTTGCCGTCGGCAACGGGAACGTTCAGATCCTCGCGGATAAGAACACGTTTGCCCGACAGATCGAGGTCGGCCATCTTGATGACAGACATGCTGGCTCCTGCGATCGCTTAACTTGCGTTCATCAATGCGACGGTCGTGTCGAGCATGCGGCAAGAGAAGCCCCACTCGTTGTCATACCACGAGACAACCTTGACCAGCGTGCCGTCGATGACTTTCGTCAGCGTCGAATCGTAGCTGGACGACGCAGGATCGTGGTTGAAGTCGATCGAAACCAGGGGTTCGTCGTTGTAGGCGAGCACGCCCTTGAGCGGGCCATCGGCGGCCGCTTTCAGGACCTGGTTGATCTCGTCGACGCTGGTTTCCCTCTCTGCGACGAACGTGAGGTCCACGGCCGACACGTTGATCGTCGGCACGCGCATCGAGAAACCGTCGAGCTTGCCGTTCAGTTCGGGCAGCACGAGACCGACCGCTTTCGCAGCGCCTGTGCTCGTGGGAATCTGCGACATCGTGCCGGAGCGCGCACGCCGCAGGTCCTTGTGGTAAACGTCGGTCAGTACCTGGTCGTTGGTGTAGGCATGAATCGTCGTCATGATGCCGTGCTTGACGCCGATCGACTCGTGGATCGGCTTGACGAGTGGTGCCAGGCAGTTGGTCGTACAGGACGCGTTCGAGATGACCAGGTCGTCGGCTGTCAGCGTGTCATCGTTGACGCCGTAGACGATCGTGTTGTCGACGTCGGCGCCGCCCGGCGCCGAGATGATCACTTTCTTCGCGCCGCCCGCAATGTGCTGGCCGGCAGCCTCCTTGGTACGGAACAGCCCTGTGCACTCGAACACAACGTCAACGCCGAGCTCGCCCCACGGCAGTTTCGACGGGTCGCGTTCAGCGAACACCTTGATGCGGTCGCCGTTGACGATGATATCGCCACCATCGACCTCGACGGTGCCCGCGAATTTGCCGTGAGCTGTGTCGTAGCGCGTCAGGTGCGCGTTGGTGTTGGCGTCGCCCAGGTCGTTGAGCGCTACCACGTCGAACTCGTCCGTGCGGCCGAGCTCATGTATAGCGCGCACGATGTTGCGCCCGATGCGGCCGTAGCCGTTGATACCGATCTTGATTGACATTGATTATTCTCCGGTTATTGATTCAGTACGTCTTTGGCGACCGCTACCACGTTGCCGGTCGAAAAGCCGAAATGTTCGAAAAGTTCTCCTGCAGGTGCTGACTCGCCGAAGCGATCCAGCCCAATGACGCGTCCCTTCGGACCCGCAATGCGCCACCAGGTTTCCGTGACACCCGCCTCGACGACGACCCGGGCATTCACCCCGGCCGGCAAGACCGATTCACGGTAATCCGCATCCTGTGCGTCAAATACATCTGTACTGGGCATCGAAACGACACGAGCCTGGATGCCTTCTTCCGCGAGTGTATCGGCGGCGGACATGACAAGCGCCACCTCCGAGCCAGTCGCGACCAGCAGAATATCAGGTACGCCGTCCGTGTCCCGCAATACGTACCCTCCACGAGCGATGTCGGCGATCTGCGCAACACTGCGCGCCTGGTGCGGCAGCCCCTGGCGCGTCAGCACGAGACTCGTGGGTCCGTCCTGCCGCTCGATCGCGTGCCGCCAGGCCACAGCGGTCTCGACCGTATCACAAGGCCGCCAGACGCTCATGTTCGGCATCAGGCGCAGCGACGCCGTGTGCTCGACAGGCTGATGCGTCGGACCGTCCTCGCCGAGACCGATCGAGTCGTGCGTGTATACGAGGATATTTTGCACTTTCATCAAGGCGGCCATACGCAGCGCGTTGCGCGAGTAGTCCGAGAACGTCAGGAACGTACCCGAGTACGGAATGATGCCGCCGTGTAATGCCATGCCATTGCAGATCGCGGTCATGCCGAATTCGCGCACGCCGAACCAGACGTAGTTGCCCTTGCCGTCAGCGCCCGAGATCGGCACCGAGCCGCCGTGCTTCGTCAGGTTGGAGCCCGTAAGGTCGGCCGAGCCGCCGGCCATTTCCGGCAGCATCGGCGCGAACGCGTTGAGCGCCAGGAGTGACGCCTTGCGTGTCGCCATGCTCTCGCCAGCCGCCGCGATGTCAGCAATCGCCTTGTCCGCATGCTTGCACCAGCCGTGCGGGCGCTTACCCGCCATCCGGCGTGCAAACTCGGCGGCCAGCTCGGGATGCGCTTCATTGTAGGCAGCGAACGCAGTGTTCCACCGTGATTCCGCGGCAGCGCCCCGTTCCCTGGCATCCCAGCGGACAGCGATGTCCGACGGAATTTCGAAGGGCGCTGCGTCCCAGCCGAGTTCCTGGCGAGCCGCGGCAATCTCGTCATCGCCGAGCGGCGCGCCGTGCGTCGACGCGGTTCCCTGCTTGTTCGGGGCGCCGAAACCGATGATCGTCTTGCAGCAGATCATCGATGGGCGTTCGGTATCCGCGGCGGCCTGCTCGATGGCGGCGGCCACGGCGGCGCCGTCGTGTCCGTCGACGTTGTCGATGACCTGCCAGCCATACGCCTCGAATCGCTTCGCCGTGTCATCCGTAAACCAGGCGTCAACCTCGCCGTCGATCGAGATGTTGTTGTCGTCATAGAGACATATCAGCTTGCCTAGCTTGAGCGTGCCGGCCAGCGAACAGGCCTCGTGCGAAATACCCTCCATGAGGCAGCCGTCACCCAGGAATACCCAGGTCTTGTGATCGACGATATCGTGGCCCGGGCGATTGAACTCCGCCGCGAGCATCTTCTCCGCCATGGCCATGCCGACGGCGTTTGTGACGCCCTGCCCCAGCGGCCCGGTCGTCGTCTCCACGGGCCCGCCGCGCTCGTACTCGGGATGCCCTGCGGTTCGAAACCCCAGCTGGCGGAAATTCCTGAGCTGTTCGATCGGGAAATCTTCGTAGCCCGTCAGGTGCAGCACGCTGTAGAGCAGCATCGAGCCATGGCCATTGGACAGCACGAAGCGGTCGCGGTTGGGCCATTCCGGGTTGGCGGGATTGTGCAGAAGGTAGTCGTTCCAGAGGACTTCGGCGATGTCCGCCATGCCCATCGGGGCACCGGGGTGACCTGAGTTGGCAGCCTGCACGGCGTCCATGCTCAGGGCTCTGATCGCATTCGCGAGATCGCGCCGGGCAGGTTGACCGGCGATTGCAGTATTATGTGACATTGGACCTCAACTTTATCGTGGGCCTGGCGGCCTCTTTTGAGTCGGGAGTTCTCGCCTGCGCGAGGCTCGCATTTTCGCTGTTATAGAGGGCGGCATCAAGGGTACAATGCGCCACCTTTTAATAGAGAGAGCCTGTAACCAATGAGTGACGCGTTTCTGTTTACCTCGGAGTCGGTATCCGAGGGTCATCCTGACAAGATTGCCGACCAGATCTCCGACGCGATCCTGGACGCGATTATCGCCGAAGACCCGAACGCGCGTGTCGCCTGCGAGACGATGGTAAAGACCGGCGTCGCAATCGTCGCCGGCGAAATCACGACCTCGGCATGGGTGGATATGGAAGACATCGTCCGCGAGACCGTGCTCGACATCGGTTACGACAGCTCGGACAAGGGGTTTGATGGCGCTTCCTGCGCTGTACTCAATGCCATCGGCAAGCAGTCGTCGAACATTGCGCAGGGCGTCGACCGCGAGTCCGCCGAGGCGCAGGGTGCCGGCGACCAGGGGCTCATGTTTGGCTACGCGACCAACGAAACCGACGTGCTCATGCCCGCGCCCATCACCTACTCGCACCGCCTCGTCAAGCGACAATCCGAGGTTCGCAAGAGCGGCGCTCTGCCGTATCTCAGACCCGACGCAAAGAGCCAGGTGACTTTTCGTTATGAAGACGGCAGGCCCGTCGCGGTTGACGCCGTCGTGTTGTCGTCACAGCACGCGCCCGACGTCTCGATGAAAGACCTGCATGAAGGCGTTATGGAGGAAATCATCAAACCCGTCCTCCCGACGGACCTCCTCTCCGATAAAACCAAGTTCCATATCAATCCGACCGGCCGCTTCGAAATCGGCGGGCCAATGGGCGACTGCGGCCTGACGGGCCGCAAGATCATCGTCGACACTTACGGGGGCTCGGCGCGTCACGGCGGCGGCGCATTTTCGGGCAAGGACCCGTCGAAAGTGGACCGCTCGGCAGCTTACGCGGCGCGTTACGTCGCCAAGAACATCGTTGCGGCCGGCATTGCCGAACGCTGCGAGATCCAGGTCTCATACGCGATTGGCGTCGCCGAACCTACTTCGATCAGCGTTCGCACTTTCGGCACTGGGAAACTTTCTGATACAGATTTGACGCGGCTTATACGGGATAATTTCGACCTGACGCCGTTCGGGATTTTGAACATGCTCGACCTGATCAAGCCGATCTACAAGCAGACGGCTGCCTACGGGCATTTCGGCCGCGAGGACATCGACCTGAGCTGGGAACGGACCGACAAGGCGGATGTACTCAAAGACGCTGCGGGCCTTTGACAACTTTATTGCCAGGAGAACAACCATGAGCAGCGAAGCCGTTGCCCTTCAGAACAGCGACTACAAGGTCGCGGATATTGCGCTCGCCGACTGGGGTCGCAAGGAGATCGCGATTGCCGAGACCGAAATGCCCGGGCTCATGGCGCTGCGCGAGGAATACGGGGACCAGAAGCCGTTGGATGGCGTGCGGCTGACCGGCTGCCTGCACATGACGATACAGACGGCCGTGCTCATCGAGACCCTGAAGGAACTGGGCGCCGATATTCGCTGGTCGTCCTGCAACATCTTCTCCACGCAGGATCATGCCGCGGCCGCGATCGCAGCTGCCGGTATTCCCGTGTTTGCCTGGAAGGGCGAGACCGAGGACGAGTACTGGTGGTGCGTCGAACAGACCATCAACGGACCGGACGGCTGGCAGCCCAACATGATTCTCGACGATGGCGGCGACCTGACGATGGTCCTGCACGAGAAGCACCCCGAGATCATGAAAAACGTGCAGGGGCTTTCCGAAGAGACCACGACGGGCGTGAAGCGACTCTACGACATGATGGCCGAAGGCTCCCTGATGTGCCCGGCTTTCAACGTCAACGACTCGGTCACGAAGTCGAAGTTCGACAACCTGTATGGCTGCCGCGAATCGTTGGTCGATGGCATCAAACGCGCCACCGACGTCATGATCGCAGGCAAGATTGCAGTCGTCTGCGGATATGGCGATGTCGGCAAGGGCAGTGCGCAGTCCCTCAGGGGCCTGGGCGCCACGGTATGGATTACGGAGATCGACCCGATCTGCGCCCTGCAGGCGGGGATGGAAGGCTACCGCGTCGTGGATTTCGACGAGGTGTGCGACCAGGTCGATATCGTCGTAACAGCCACGGGCAACTACCATATCGTCACGGGCGAGCACATGGAGCGCATGCGTGACCAGGCCATCCTCTGCAACATCGGACACTTCGACAACGAGATCGACGTGGCCTACCTCGAGAAGTACGAGTGGGAAAACATCAAGCCGCAGGTCGATCACGTCATCTTCCCGGACGGCAAGCGCATCATCCTGCTCGCCGAAGGACGCCTCGTGAATCTCGGCTGCGCGACCGGCCACCCGAGCTTCGTCATGTCGAACTCGTTCACCAACCAGGTGCTCGCGCAGATCGAACTCTGGCAGAATGGTGATCAATACGAAAACAGTGTTTACGTATTACCCAAGCATCTCGATGAGAAAGTGGCGCGCCTGCATCTCGACCGCATCGGCGCCCGACTGACCGAACTCAGCGATGAGCAGGCCGACTATATCGGCGTCGAGAAAGGCGGGCCCTACAAACCTGAGCACTATCGTTACTGAGGAACCTGCGTATTCAAGCCAGCGCTGAGGAAGCTGATCGGGACCTGATTCGGGTACTGCACCTGACAGATCCGCACTTGTTTGCCAATCTCGATGGCGAGCTCCGCGGCACCGTAACAGCCGACTCACTGCAGCAGGTTCTCGACCACTACAGTGCCGGTGACTGGCGCGCTGACCGCGTGCTCGTCACCGGCGACCTCATCCAGGACGATTCGGCCGAGGCTTACGATAGATTTCGCCAGTCCCTGCTCCCGCTCAACATGCGCGTACACTGCATCCCGGGGAATCACGATATCCGTGCCCTGATGCAGAAGACCTGTCGCATGCCGCCGTTCTCATACTGTGCCTACGAGGAAATTGGCGACTGGTTGCTGATAGGACTGGACAGCTGCGTCAAGGACGATGCCGGCGGGCGGGTAAGCGCAGACGAACTCGATCGCCTGTCCGAGACCATCGCCGAAAGCGCAGCGAAGCATGTCATGGTCTGCCTGCACCATCCGCCGGTAGCGATGGGAAGTGCCTGGCTCGACACCGTGGGGCTCAGGAACGGTAAAGAGTTCCTGAAACGACTAAAATCCGCGGGTCGCGTCAGGCTGGCAGTGTTCGGGCATGTTCACCAGGACTTCGAGACCGACTACAAAGGCATACGGATCATCGCCACGCCATCGACGTGTCGCCAGTTCAAGGCCGGCAGCGACGAGTTTGCGGTCGATGACAAACCGCCAGCCTACCGCCGCATCACGCTATCAGGCGACGGCAGTTTCGAGACCGAGGTCATGTGGGTCGACGATGACTAGGTTCATCAGCTGCATGCTGCTCCTGGCCTGTTCCTGGCAAGCCTGGGCCGATACGGCCGGTCACCCCGTGACGCTGTGGCGCGCCGAGGGCCACAGCAATACGGTCTACCTGCTCGGCTCTATCCACCTGTTGCGAGCCGAAGATCATCCGCTGCCCAGCGTTATCGACAAAGCCTATGAAGATGCCGAAGTCCTGATCATGGAACTCGACATGGACGACCTCGACGCAGCCGCGACACAAAGGCTGTTCGCCGAGAATGGCGTACTGCAGGACGACACAACGCTCGAAGACCTCATGGGTGACGACCTCTACGCCGAGGCGGCGACGGCCGCGGCGGCCATCGATATCCCGATCGAGATGCTGGCCCGGAGCGAGCCCTGGCTCGCAGCCATTACCGTCGAGATGATGGTCCTGTACCGTGTCGGCTTCAATCCGATGCTTGGTATCGAAATGCACATGACGTCGAAGGCCATCGAAGACAGCAAGCCTGTCGAAGGGCTCGAGGAAGTGCACGAGCAGCTGCAGTTTCTCGACGGCCTTTCTCTGCAGGCACAGCGCGACATGTTATTGCAGACGCTCAAGGAAGGCGCCACTATCGGCGAAACCGTCGACGAACTGGTTCGAGCCTGGCGTTACGGAGACATCGACACGCTCGAATCGGGGCTCCTGACCAGTTTTGACGGGCACGAGGAATTACACGAGGCGCTCGTAACCCGACGCAATCTTCGCTGGGTCGAACAGATCGACGAGCTGCTCGACGATGCCGACGACTACCTCGTGATCGTCGGCGCGATGCACCTCGTCGGCGACGACGGCGTGCCCAACCTGCTCGTCGAAAAAGGCGTGCAGGTACGCCAGTTGAGTGAGCCGCCTCGACTCCGGTAGCATGCGCCCCTCTCCAGGAGGATTACTGATGAGTCTGTTTACGAACGCGCAGCAGGTTATCGCCGGCGGCGTCAATTCGCCGGTGCGAGCATTTACCGGTGTGGGCGGCGAGCCCGTCTTTTTCCGCTCGGCCGCGGGTGCCCGGGTCCGGGACGAGGACGATCGCGAATACATCGACTACGTCGGTTCCTGGGGGCCGATGATCCTGGGGCACGCGCATCCCGAGGTGCTCGACGCCGTGGTGGCGGCGGCGCAGAACGGGCTGAGTTTCGGTGCCCCCTGCGTTCTCGAGACCGAGATCGCCGAGAAAATCCTCGAGCTCGTACCGTCCATCGAACGCGTGCGCATGGTCAGTTCGGGGACCGAGGCCACGATGAGCGCCATTCGATTGGCACGCGGTCATACCGGGCGAGACAAGATCATCAAGTTCGAGGGCTGCTACCACGGTCACTCCGACTCGTTGCTGATCAAGGCCGGCTCGGGCGCGCTCACGCTGGGAGTACCGAGTTCTCCGGGTGTCCCGGCAGGCCTGGCCGAACATACGATCACGCTGCCTTTTAATGACGCCGATGCCGTGCGGTCGGCATTCGGGGAACTCGGTGATCAGCTGGCCTGCGTCATCGTCGAACCGATCGCAGGCAACATGAACATGGTTCCCCCCGTGCCCGGTTTTCTGGAGGCGCTGCGCGAGGCATGCACGAAGGCCGGCGCGATCCTGATATTCGATGAGGTGATGACGGGATTCCGCGTTGCAAAAGGCGGCGCCCAGGCCGTGTTCGACATTACTCCGGACCTCACGACGCTTGGCAAGGTGGTCGGCGGCGGCATGCCCGCCGCGGCTTTCGGCGGCCGCGCTGACATCATGTCCAGCATCGCCCCGGACGGGCCTGTTTACCAGGCCGGCACGTTATCGGGCAACCCCGTCGCGATGGCGGCAGGACTGAAGACACTGCAACTGATCGACGCGCCCGGCTTCTTTGCGACATTGGCCGAGAAAACGGCCAGGCTGACCGATGGGCTGGCAGCCGCGGCAGCCACGGCCGGTATTCCGGTGTCGCTGGAACACGAAGGCGGCATGTTCGGCCTCATATTTACCGACCAGGGCCCCGTCAGGAGCTACGCGCAGGTCGCGGCCGCCGACACCGAGCGATTCACGAAGTTCTTCCACGGGATGCTGACTGAGGGAATCTACCTCGCGCCGTCGGCGTTCGAGGCCGGGTTCGTGTCTGCTGCCCACACCGACGAAGACATCGACGCTACCGTCGCGGCGGCGCGGAAGGTTTTCGCCACGCTCTAGCCCGTCGCGCTGTGCAACAGCTCGTCGATGAATCTCAACCTCGCGAGCGTATCGCTGCTCTCCAGGAACTGCTGTTTTTGCTCGAGATCGATGGGCAGGATCTCGCTGAACCGGTAGCTCAGCCACACCGCGTCGTCGAAGCGCCGATCCAGCGATTCGTACAGCCGACCGAGGTCATCGAGCACATTCTCGAGAATCTTGGGCAACGCAGAGTACTCGGGCGGCAATGGCATCGGCGGCTCATCCGCGACGTCCTCGACGGTGCCGACGTTGAGCCCGTCTTTCTGGCGCCGACTCGACAGCAGGCGGAATCTCTGTTCGCCGATTGCCGTTACACCGAGCAAGCCATCACTGCCCTGGTACCAATCCGTGATGCTGGCCAGCGTTCCTACATCGTGCGTCGTTGCAGGACCGGCCTCGCTGCCTTCTCGAATCAGCAGCACACCAAACGGCGCGTCGTTCTTCATGCAGTGGCTGATCATGTCGATGTAGCGTGATTCGAAGATGCGCAGTGGCAAAGGACCGCCCGGAAACAGCACCATGCTCAGGGGAAACAGGGGAATCTCCATCGGGATCAACCTGCCCGCGTGCGCTGCAACAGCGCCGTCAGGGTCTGGCGAGCAGAGCCAAAACCGCCATTGCTCATGAATACGACCTGGTCGCCAGACAGCACGCGCGTGGACATGTCATTGACGAGCTGGTCGTAGTCGCGGAAGACCCTGACCTTGCCGCCGAGGTTCGCGAGGGCAGTGTCGAAATCCTCGTTCATACCCTCGGGTCGGTATACCCAGACAAGATCGGCATCATCGAGTGATTCGGCAATGGCGTTATTGTGCACGCCGAGTTTCATCGTGTTCGAGCGCGGCTCTATCGCGACCACGACCCGGTGTCCCGGGTACCGATTACGCAACGCGGAGATCGTCTTGTGGATTGCCGTCGGATGGTGCGCGAAATCGTCATAGATCGCTATATCCGCAACTGTTGCCGTCCTCTCGAGGCGGCGCTTGACTCCCTCGAAGCGTGACATCGAATCGACGGCTTGCTCGAGCGACACGCCGGCAGAAGCAGCCGCGGCGACCGCGGCCAGTGCGTTTTCGAGATTGTGACCACCGCTCAGGCTCCAGCGAGTCTCGGCCGTAGTGCCGTCGGGGCCCTGCATGCTGATGCGGCGCTCCACCTTGTCGCCGAATCGAGCGCTCCAGTCGGGATTTCCCGTGCTACCGAATGTCTCTACGGGCGTCCAGCAGCCCATATCGAAAACGCGTTGCAGGTTGCCGTCAGCGATATTCGTAACGATGCGGCCGTGGCCGGGTACCGTGCGCATTAGCTGGTGAAACTGCCAGAGGATCGCCTCCAGATCCTTGTATATGTCGGCATGATCGTATTCGAGGTTGTTCAGGACCAGGGTGCGCGGCCTGTAATGAACGAACTTG
>Ga0265309_10000012_pt1 | contig 53184 bp, 42 predicted proteins | sample Helome_FD_192492 | JGI IMG/M metagenome (GOLD analysis project Ga0265309, IMG submission 192492) | Marine sediment microbial communities from subtidal zone of North Sea - Hel_20160524 (Illumina Assembly) | ecosystem: Environmental > Aquatic > Marine > Subtidal zone > Sediment ...
AAATTGCAACCGGCACGGTTGCCAGGAAGTTTTTCACCTGCATCTGCATTTGCTTGGTGGCAGGCAAATGCGAGGTATCTCGGCCAGTTAACCGTCGCTGGTCTGAGTCAACATCTTGTAATAGTTCTGCATGCGTGATGCTGCGATCTGACCTGATGCTGCCGCCTCGATAACCGCGCATTTGGGTTCGTTCAGGTGCAGGCAGTTATGAAACCGGCATTGCTCGCCCAGATCGCGAATTTCGCGAAACCCATGTGCGATTGGGCGTTCACTATCTACGAATGGACTAAAGCCCCGTACTCCGGGGGTATCGATCAAATCACCGCCCACTGGCAAATGGTAGAGCCGGCTGGCACGGGTCGTATGACGTCCTTCTTCGTTGGCTTCGGAAATACTTGCGATTTTGATTTTTGCTGCAGGCAACAGCCATTGGGTTAACGATGATTTGCCGACTCCCGATACACCGCTCAACACTGAAACCTGGTCGCGCAGTAGCAGTTTGAGTCGATCCATTCCCAGGCCGGTTTTTACGCTGGTGAGCAGGATTTCATATCCCATTGGCTGGTAGATCTGCTGCAATTCGAAAGGATCATCCCTGCCCGCAAGCAGATCGACCTTGTTCAGCAGGATGCAGACCTCGATTTTCTGTTGCTCGGCTGATAACAGGTATTGATCGAGTAAGAACAGGTTCGGTTCCGGCGAAACTGAGAGGCAAACAAACAATTGACTGATGTTAGCTGCAACCGCACGAACCTGCCCAAAACCATCGACGCGCTGCAGCAGGTTATCCCTGGGCAGTATCGCCATGACACGATATCCCTGGTTGGCTGAGGATTCGATCGCAACGCGATCACCGCAAACGATGTTACCCAGGTTGGATTTAATCTTGCACTCGATGCTGTCGCTCGACTCGAGTTCTACCAGGATTTGACCTCCCTGGTGCGAAACGACAACTCCATGCTGATGGTCATCGCTTGCGGAAAGCGCATCCTGAGCCGCCTGGATGCGCTTCGACTGTTGTTGACTAAGCCTGCGCTTCGCCATGCAATAGTCTACTCATAACAGTTGAGTGGCGCTCCAACACGGTGTCTAGTTCGGCGACCCACCCGAGGCGATGGATTCGAGGTGATTGATGCGAATTGAGGCGGGTGGATGCGAATCATAGAACATCGAATGGATTGGGTCGGGTGTCAGTGTACTGGCGTTATCGCGGTAAAGATTTACCAATGCCGATATCAAGGCCCTGTAGTCGCTATTTGAATGGGCAAACTCATCAGCCTCAAATTCATGCTTACGCGATAGCGCCGAGAACAGGGGGCTGACAAAATAAGTGAACACCGGCATGATCATCATGAACAGCAGCAACGCGGCGTGAGTCGAAGCGATCTCAACTCCAAGTGAACTATAAAACCAGGCGGAGCGCATCAGCCAGGCCAGCAGCGCGAAACCGAAAAACGAAATAGCGCTCGACAGTAACAGGGACTTTTTAATGTGATTGCGTTTGAAGTGACCCAGTTCATGCGCCAGCACGGCTTCTACTTCGTCTGCCGACAATGATTCGAGCAGGGTGTCGTAGAACACGATACGCTTGTTCTTGCCGAAGCCGGTGAAATAGGCGTTGCCATGTGATGAACGACGCGAGCCATCGACAACAAATACGCCCTGGCTTTGAAATCCGCAACGCTGCAATAGTTGTTCGATACGGACTCGCAGGGAGGAGTCCTCCAATTGATTGAACTTGTTGAACATTGGTGCGATGAAAGCCGGGTAAGCCCAGATCATGATCAGGCTGAAACTCATCCATACCAACCATGCGTACAGCCACCAATTGTCACCTGCCTGATTCATCAGCCATAGCATTGTTGCCAGCAGCGGGACGCCGATTACGACAATCAAGGCCGTGGTTTTTACCAGGTCGAGCAACCAGGTTTTCACTGTCGTCTGGTTGAATCCAAAACGTTCTTCGATAACAAAGGTTTGATAAAGCGAAAACGGCAGATTCAGAATTGCCGAGACCAGACTTAGCGAAAAGATAACTCCTATACCGGTAAACAAGGCGGAATAGCCGTAGTCGTACCACAGGTGGTCGATCAGATTGATTCCACCTCCAATCGTCCAGATCAGCAACCACAGCGTTTCCCATGCAAGCATGAGTCTTCCCAGGCGTAACTTGGTGCAGCTATAGTCTGCCGCCCGGTGGTGATCTTCGAGAGAAATTTTGTCCGCAAAAGCCGTGGGAACCTGCGCGTAGTGATGCTGGATATGTTTGATCTGACGCTGACTCAGCCACAGACGAACAATTACCGATGCGGCAACAAAGCTTAAGAAAATGGTAGTGAACGGGTGCATGCTATAACCAGAGGCGAAAAACTTGCTATAGTTTAGCGCATATTAGCATCGCGTGAAGCCTGGAGAACAAGATGACGTTGGACGCCGACAATCTGATCTGGATTGATCTGGAAATGACCGGCCTGGAGCCACAACAGGATCAGATCATCGAGATCGCAACCGTGGTCACCGATGCCAATCTGGCGATACTCGCGCAGGGACCTGTCATTGCAATTCATCAAGCAGATGAAATCATGAACTCGATGGACGAGTGGAATACCAGTCACCATCGTGATTCCGGGTTGACCAGCCGGGTCAGGAACAGCAACAGTAATATGTCTGATGCGGAACGAGAGACGCTCGAATTTCTGCGTCAATATGTGATTCCCGGTAAGTCACCAATGTGCGGTAACAGCATCTGTCAGGATCGTCGCTTTATGGCGCGCCTGATGCCTGAACTGGAAGCATTTTTCCATTACCGGAATCTTGATGTGAGTACCTTGAAGGAACTGGCACGATTGTGGAAGCCCGAACTGGTCGGAGGCTTCGTCAAGAAAGGTGCGCATCTGGCGCTGGATGATATCCTCGAATCGATCGACGAACTGAAATACTATCGAGCTTGCTTTATTCGCCACTAGGCTGAGCAGTTAAAGCTATTCTTCCTCTGTCTGATAGCCGTTTTCGTGGGTTTCAATAATTAGCCTCAACTGTGGCCAAAATGGTACTGCAGGGTGATCGATTTCGCGCAAAGCGTCGAGAAATTGTATCCAGTCGCCTTCGCCAGGATGATAGTTATCGCTGTTAATTGCTGACAGCAAGCGCGTCAGCCCGGCCGCTGCCGGTTCGACGACGATACTGGATTCACCCTTGAATTCCTCGTCATACTCGATCGCAGCGCGCAAGTCTTCGACTTCGTCGAGTGTCTGGTTGATAATTTCAGTCAATTCATTCGGGTTACGCGCCCTCGTTCTGGCTGCCATTAATTCACATCCCCTGGTAAAGCTAAAAGTATCCCATCGAGGTCTTTTTATATAAAGCAATCGGGGGAGATCAGATAGTTGCCCAAATTTGTCCGCAGGCTTAAAGATTCCGCAATTGTGGCCGATTAATGGGAGCGACACTGTTTTATCAGCGCACTGGGTTTGCTATGGATCTCGCCTCACTAATAGGCATAATTTCGGGTATCGGCCTGATTGTTTCCGCGATCATATTTGGCGGGAACGTACATAACTTTCTAAATGTCCCCGGGGTCATGATAGTCATGGGCGGAACCATGGCTGCTACCCTGTTGACGTTTCAGTTCAAAGACGTGCTCACCGCCTTCAGGAGTGCTTACTTCGTGTTTTCTTCGCCCAAGCAGGATTCACAGGAGTTGATTAACACCATGATCAAGCTTGGCACCATAAGTCGACGTAAGGGCTTGCTAAGTTTGATGGACGTTAAAACCAGTTCACCTTTTTTGAAGCGTGTGTGTACGTTAATCGCCGATGCAGCCGACGAGGAAACCCTGCGCTCTGCGATGCGTACCGAAATCGAATCTATGCAAATGCGCCATTACATCGTGCAGGATGTATTTCGCAAGATGGCAATGTATGCCCCGTCCTTCGGTATGCTCGGTACCCTGATAGGTCTGATCCAGATGCTGTCATTACTGGCGAGCCCGGATAATCTGGGGCCAGCGATGGCGGTTGCCTTGTTGACGACTTTTTACGGCACGTTACTGTCAACCGCAATATTCCTTCCGATTGCCGGTAAGCTGCGTTCCAGAACCCTGCTCGAAGTGATGAATTTCGAGATTATTTTTCAGGGCGCGGTCAGTATTCTGCAGGATAACAATCCATTATCGGTTTATGAGAAGTTGTCATCGTTCGTGCCCGCGAAGAAACGTAAACCCATGCAAAAACTAAGGCAACGAAGCTAATGGCCTTTGCATTAAATACATCTGGCCTGAGAGGCCTCTAATGTCTGCAGGATCACTCAGCGGCATGTTTGAAGACGAGGAGGGCGGCAATGCCTGGGTAGTTACCTTTGCCGATATGATGACGCTGATCCTGGTGTTTTTTATCCTGCTTTACACGCTGGCTGATTTCGAAGACGAGTCCTACAGGAAGCTGGTCGAATCGATACAGGTGATTGACGGTGAGGGTAATCAAATCAGTGTCATCGACTTTGCTACCCGCAAGGGAAGAAATCCCGAGCCGCTGGCAACGGTGGAAGACATGCTCGGGATGAATCCGGGTAATGTTCCGTTGCAGAATCTGAAGCCCGCGCTGGTAGCGGAAATGGAAAGCATGATCGACAGCACTGACCTCGCCGATAGCGTCGATCTGGCTTATAACGGTGACAAAATTATTCTGCAAATAGACGGGCGTTACCTGTTTGAATCGGGACGTGCCGAACTGAAGGAACGTGCCCGCTTTATTTTTGCCAACCTGGGACAAATGTTTCGTGACTACGCCGATTACGGAATTGCCATCAGAGGCCATACCGATGACCGCAACATAGAGACCAGGCAGTATCCATCGAACTGGGAACTGTCAGCGGTACGTGCGACCACGGTGTTAAGATTTTTTATAGATCAGGGGATAGATCCCGAGCGTATGACCGCCACCGGTTATGCGGATTATTTGCCGCTGGTTGACAACGATAGTGTGGAAAACAGGGCCAGGAACCGGAGAGTTGAGTTTGTTCTGGAAAAAGAAAAAGACGCTTGATATAGCGCTTGATGCGCGCCAAAGCGATAACCGTGCAGCCTACCGGATCGCACCGGATAGTTCTAACCCGGTGATAGTTACGATCAAGGGCAATTCGTTCAATGCGCTCAACATCAGCGGTACCGGAATAGCTTTTCGATCGCATAGCTTTGCCCAGGGGGCCTCTATCGCAGCGACGATTCGCTTACCCAGTGAGGACCGAATTTTTCCGGTGGTGCTTGAGGTTGTTGCCAGGCAAAATGACCTGTGCCGGTGCAGTTTTACAGAAATACACGAAGACGCTGAAAATCTACTACACTCATATATACTTGATTTGCAAAAGCGGAAGATTAGACAAAATATCCGTCACTAGTGAGTTCAAGATGTCACTAATAAAATGACATTTTTGAGGCCGAAACTTTCTGAAAATTCAGTCGTTTATAGGGACTATCTCTTGAATTGGATTGATTTTCAGTTTGAAATCGGCGATGATACATGGTTAATTGGCGGTATAAGAACTACCAAAGCCAAGTATCTGATTTTACTCTATTTTTGGGAAAGCGGTCTTGATTAAACAGCGCACGTTGAAAAATGTAATCCGCGCCATGGGCGTAGGCTTGCATACCGGCAAGAAAGTATATTTGACACTGCGCCCGGCGCCGATCGATTCCGGTATCCGCTTTCGTCGGATCGACCTGGAAACCCCCGTCGAGATACTGGCCCGCCCGGAAAAAGTAGGTGATACGAACTTATCCACCACATTGATGGAAAATGGTGTCCGTATTTCGACAGTAGAACATTTGTTGTCCGCCATCGCGGGTCTCGGCATCGATAATGCCTATATCGACCTCACCGCCGAAGAAGTGCCGATTATGGACGGTAGTTCAGGTCCGTTCGTGTTCCTGATTCAGTCAGCTGGAATTGTCGAGCAGAACCAGGCCAAAAAATTTATCAAGATTAAGAAAACGATTCGGATTGAAGATGGTGATAAGTGGGTTGAATTCAAACCTTTCGACGGTTTCAAAGTCAGTTTTGAAATTGATTTTGACCATCCATTGTTTACCAAACAAAAGCAAATCTGCCAAATCAATTTTTCTACTACCTCTTTCGTCAAGGAAGTGAGTCGGGCGCGGACCTTCGGTTTTCAGAAAGATATCGAGTTTCTTCGAGCCAATAACCTTGCGCTGGGCGGTAGTCAGGACAATGCGATAGTGCTCGATGATTATCGGGTTGTGAATGAAGATGGATTGCGCTACGACGATGAATTCGTCAAGCACAAGATTCTCGATTCTATCGGCGATCTATACCTGCTTGGCCATAGTCTGATTGGCGCTTTTTCCGGGTATAAATCTGGGCATTCGCTGAATAATCGACTGTTGCTGGCCTTAATTGAAGATAAGGATGCCTGGGAGGAGATCACCTTCGAGGATGCCTCCACCGCACCGATTTCTTATGCTCAACCTGTTGAAGCGACGGTATAGGTATATCTGTGAATATACTTTTCCTGTCATCAAACAGAGGTCAGATTTGCGGGTTAAACCTGAAAAAACCCTTGCACCTGTTATTGCTGGCCGGATTTGCAGGCCTGATGACCTCGGGTGCTGTATATTGGGGTTACACCCTCAACCCGGACCAGGATAACCAGACCCTGATCGACAAATGGCAGGCCGATGTGCATCGCCAACAGGTACAGCTGAAACATATTCGTGAAGAAGCCGACGCGGATATCGACGCGCTCTCCTCACGCATTGGCTTGTTGCAAGCGCATGTCATGCGGCTGGATGCGCTGGGACGTAAACTGGTGCATATGGCTAGAATGGATAAAGCCGAATTCGATTTTGACAGTATCCCGGCGCTGGGTGGTCCGGAGACCAATTCAAACAGGGTTTTCGAACTCGATGAACTATCAAGGGCTATCGATGAGCTAAGTTTAAAGCTTGAAGATCGCGAAAATCAGCTAGTCGTGATGGAGAATCTGGTTTTGGACGAAAATCTTAAAAGAGAAGTTGAACCCAGCGGTCGTCCAATTACCAAAGGCTGGTTATCGTCCTATTACGGCATGCGCACGCATCCGCTTTCAGGCCGACGCGAAATGCACAAGGGTATAGATTTTGCAGGTAAGCTCGGTGGGCCGGTGATCGCCGTTGCCAAAGGAGTGGTTACCTATTCAGGCAAACGCTACAACTATGGAAACATGATAGAAATTGCCCATGGCAATGGATATTCCACCCGCTATGCGCATAATTCCCGCCTGCTGGTTTCCGTGGGTGACACAGTTGAAAAGGGCTTTCAAATTGCCGAGATCGGTTCTTCGGGTCGTTCTACCGGTCCGCACGTGCACTTCGAAGTGTTAAAAAATGGACGTCAAGTAAATCCCGTGCGCTTCATTCGTGCTTCGAATTGACCGGGGACGCTTTTTTTCACCAGCCTGCTTGAAACTTTTCAAGTAACCTCCACCTCTGATACCAAATCTGTTAAAGCAGTCGTCCGATGTTGTCTAAAATCATAAAAACCCTGTTCGGCAGCCGTAATGACCGAATCATCAAGAAACTCCAGCAGCGTGTCCATGGAATTAACAAATTCGAGCCCGAGTTACAGGCGCTGGATGATGAGCAGTTAAGGCAGAAAACTGACCAGCTGAAACAACGCTTTGCAGACGGTGAAACGCTCGAGCAACTGCTTGATGAAGCCTTTGCGGTATGTCGTGAAGCTTCGGTGCGAGCCCTGGGTATGCGTCATTACGACGTGCAGTTGATCGGCGGCATGATACTGCATGATAACCAGATTACGGAGATGCGCACCGGTGAGGGCAAGACCCTGGTCGCAACCCTGCCAGCCTACCTTAATGCGCTTAGCGGTAAAGGCGTCCATATTGTTACTGTGAATGATTACCTGGCCGAGCGCGATGCCGGTTGGATGGGGCAGATCTATCAATTCCTTGGCTTAAGCGTCGGCGTCGTATTGAGTTCGATGGATTACGATAGCAAACGCGAAGCCTACCAGGCCGACATTACCTACGGGACCAACAACCAGTTCGGTTTTGACTATATGCACGACAATTTGTGTTTCTCGCTCGAAGAACGCGCGCAGCGTGAGCTGAATTACGCGATCGTTGACGAGGTCGACTCAATCCTGATCGATGAAGCGCGCACGCCGTTGATTATTTCGGGCCAGGCCAGCGATAGTTCCGAGTTGTACGGCCGCATTAACAAGATCATTCCGGGTCTGGTCCGGGTCGAGGTTGAAGACGGCCCGGGTGATTACAGCGTCGATGAAAAAGCCAAGCAGGCCTTTTTAACCGAATCAGGTCACGATACTGCCGAGCAGCTGATGATCGAGGCGGGTCTGCTGAGCGAGGGTGAGAGTCTGTATGATGCGGCCAACATCATGCTGGTGCATCATTTGACCGCGGGTCTCCGCGCCCATGCGTTATACAGCCGGGATGTTGAGTACCTCGTACAAGACGGTGCAATTGTAATCGTCGATGAATTTACCGGACGCACTATGCCCGGCCGACGCTGGTCTGAAGGTTTACATCAGGCGATTGAAGCGAAGGAAGGGGTTAGTATTCAAAATGAAAACCAGACCATCGCATCGATCACCTTTCAGAACTACTTCAGGCTGTATAACAAACTCGCCGGGATGACCGGTACTGCCGATACCGAGGCTTTTGAGTTCCAGCAAATTTATGGGCTCGAGGTGGTCGTCGTTCCCACCAACCAGGAGATGGTGCGTGAAGACCTCGGCGACCTTATTTACCTGACGGTTAAAGAGAAGTTCGATTCAATCATCGAGGATATCCGTGATTGTGTCGGCCGCGGACAACCGGTGTTGGTGGGTACCACCTCTGTAGAAACATCGGAGTACCTGTCCGGATTGCTCGACAAGGCGAAGATCAAGCACCAGATTTTGAATGCCAAGCAGCATGAGCGCGAAGCCAAGATTATCGCCGATGCGGGTCTTCCCGGCACTGTAACCATCGCGACAAATATGGCGGGACGCGGTACGGATATTGTACTGGGTGGGAATCTGGAAGTTCAGTTGAAGGAGATTGCTGAAGATCAGGAGGAAGCGCGTGCCCAACTGACCGCTGAATGGCAGCAACGTCATGACAAGGTGATTACAGCTGGTGGCTTGCATATCATCGGTACCGAACGCCACGAATCACGTCGCATTGACAATCAGTTGCGTGGTCGATCGGGGCGCCAGGGGGACCCCGGCTCTTCCCGCTTTTACCTCTCCATGGAAGATAGCCTGATGCGTATTTTTGCATCTGAAAAGGTTGCCGGTTTGATGCAGAAACTGGGTATGGAAGAGGGGGAAGCGATCGAGCATCCCTGGGTTAGTCGCGCGATAGAAAATGCTCAACGCAAGGTCGAGGCACATAACTTTGATATCCGCAAACAATTGTTGCAGTACGATGATGTCGCCAATGACCAACGCAAGGTTATTTATCAGCAACGTGACGATTTGCTGCACAGTGAAAGTATTACCGACGCGATTGCAAATATGCGCAAAGATGTGCTGCAAGGAATTTTTCGCGCTCATGTGCCGGTCAATTCAATCGACGAGCAATGGGATATTACCGGCCTGGAGCAGGCGCTGAGTAACGAATTTGGCGTTGATTTACCTGTCCAGAGTTGGCTCGACGATGATGGGAATATCGACGAGGCATCCATTTATGATCGGATCCTGGAGAATTTCGAGCAGGCTTACCAGGCCAAGGCTGATACCCTGGGCAATGAGTTACTGGTGCGACTGGAAAAAGAAATCACGTTGATGATTCTCGATCGCCACTGGAAAGAACATCTGGCGGCGATGGATTATCTGCGCCAGGGAATAGGTCTGCGCGGTTATGCGCAAAAAAACCCGGTACAGGAGTACAAGCGCGAATCATTTGAAATGTTTACCGATATGCTCGATGGCATTAATTACGAAGTAGTGCAGGCTTTGGCCCGGGTGCAAATTCGCGGTGAAGAACAGATTGAAGCATTGGAGCAAAGTCATCAACCCGATCAGAGTATCAAGATGGAGCATGCCAACGCGCAGAATCCACTTGATGCCGAACAATCCGGGGATGAGCATCAGCCCTTCGTGCGTAAAGATCCCAAGATTGGTCGTAACGAACCCTGCTGGTGTGGGTCGGGTAAAAAATTCAAGCAATGTCACGGTAAACTGTAGAGTTCGCGCTGATGGCCGTAGGATTGAAGGCGCCAGCCGCCCTGCACCCGGTTAAAGGTATTCGTCTGAGTGCGGCGCATAGTGGCATCAAGCAAGATAGCACTGACAAGGATCTGGTTCTGATTGAAATGGCAGAAGGATCGAGTATCGCCACGGTGTTTACCCAAAATCGCTTCTGTGCCGCCCCGGTAACCGTTGCGCGTCGGCATTTGGCAAAATTTCCGGCTACTCGCTTCCTGCTGATAAATTCCGGTAACGCCAATGCTGGCACCGGCAAAGACGGCATTGATGCGGCGCATAAGACCTGTGCCGCAGTTGCGCAGGTTGCGCAGGTCAATTCCTCGGCAGTGTTGCCATTTTCGACCGGGGTGATTGCGGCACCGTTACCCCATGAAAAAATCACCGCGGCCGTTCCGGCGCTGTTTGCGTCGTTGCATGCCGATAACTGGTTGCAGGCCGCGGAGGGGATCATGACCACTGATACGCTACCCAAGGCGTTCAGTAAACAGCTAATCATAAACGATCAACCGGTGTCGATAACGGGTATATCGAAAGGCTCAGGCATGATCAGGCCGGATATGGCGACCATGCTGAGCTATGTAGCGACCGATGCGCTCATCGAGCCGGAAGAGCTAAAGGCGTTGCTGGTACAGTTAGTCGCAGGATCATTCAACTCGATCACTGTAGATGGTGATACATCGACTAATGATGCCTGCGTACTGATTGCGACAGGCGCCAGCGGCGTAGGTATATCCAACCGGGAAGATGATTTTGTTGCGGCGTTGAGAGAAGTATTCGAACAACTCGCACAGGCCATTATTCGCGATGGGGAAGGTGCTACAAAGTTCGTCACCATCGAAGTGCAGCAGGCCTCGAGTGAGCATGATGCAAAAGAAATTGCCTATTGCATCGCCCATTCACCGCTGGTTAAAACCGCGCTGTTTGCTGCAGATGCTAACTGGGGTCGAATCCTGGCTGCAATCGGTCGAGCCCGGGTCGATAGTCTGGATATAGAACGTATAGATCTCTATCTCGGCGCTACCTGTTTGCTAAGGGACGGCTTACCCGATCCCGGGTATACGGAGGCAATGGGACAGGCAGAAATGGACGAGGAAGCAATAACAATCCGCGTTAATTTGAACCAGGGTAGTGCCGGCGTCAGGATATGGACGACAGACCTGTCTTACGACTACGTCAAGATAAATGCCGAATACCGGAGTTGATCGCGCGCTGGTTGATCCGGGCGAGCTCGATGATGACTATATTCATGTGGTTGCCGCAATAATCTGGAAGCAGGGCAACCGTCAGCAATTTCTAATCGCGCGCCGCCAGGCCGGCAAACATCTGGAGCACTACTGGGAATTACCCGGCGGTAAAGTCGAAGCGGAAGAGTCGGCGCGACAGGCATTACAGCGTGAACTAGCCGAAGAAATCAATATCAGGGCCATCTCGGCAACTCAATTTATGCAGGTTTATCATCGATATCCGGACAGGAACATTTTGCTAGATACCTGGATCGTCGATGACTACCAGGGCGATGTTATACCGCGAGAGCAGCAGGCGCTGACCTGGATAGATTGCGATCAAATAAGTGCTTATCGGTTTCCGGATGCTGATCTGCCGATTCTTGATGCGTTAAAGCAACGCTAACACTAGCCTGCATATTGCTTAAAGGGAACAGCGTGACAACAGAAATTCTACGCTTTCCTTGACCTGCGTAGGGGGGCTGTCCCCTGAATTTGGCTGCATAAATCTGACCGAGTAACGATGCTTGCCGGCGCTAATTTCCGGGTACACCAGTTTACTGGCATCGACGCTGATACGAACTAACTGGGTAGATTGCTTGGTATCCAGTGATTTTTGATAAAAACCGTTTTCAGCAATCACTGTTTTTGCCGTGGCGCTATCGCGAATAGAAGTTAGCACCAGTTCGATCACTTCTTCCAGCTCTAGATAAGGGGTAGCCCATTCCTTTAAATCTGCCAGGCGCTGCTCGTGCGTTTGATTGAGCCAGAAGCGTAGTTGGGGTAAATCGAAGTCGCAGGAGCCTCCGGGTATCGAAATGCGTTGTTTGATGCCAAGCAAAAAATCGACACGTTTGAGATGTTCACCCAGCTTGCCGTCGAGATGATGCATCCGGGCTAGCGAGTGTTTTTGTTTGCTTAAAACCAGGTCCAGCTTGGAGTGATCTATTCCCTGGTGTTTCGACAATGCCTTGAGAGCGCCATGCTGGCGTTCAAGCTCTTTCATCAATTCCTGTTTTAAATCACCGCGTTCCAGCAATGAAGTTAATTCGAGTATAGTCAGCAAGGCGCTGTAGGCGCTCCAGTCGCCTTTCAGTGCTTCGAAATAGTGAAACCTGTTCATCAGGGTTTCGACGCGAAGGCACATGCGAATGCGCTCGTTTAGAGGCTGCTCGAAAGTCTCGTATTTAACTGACATTGCTCGTGAAATCATGCAAAACGACTAAAGTATAGCCGAAAACAGGGGGCAGATGTCTATGTCGGATGGACTGTGTAATGATCTACCGCACTAACCACTGGATAGTTGCAGGTAGAGTTGATGTAAAGCCTCGACCTGTGACTCCAGATCAGTGGTATTTGCAGTGTTATCGACGATATCGTGAGCCCTTGCCAGCCTTGCGGAATTGCTCAATTGCTGGGCGAGCATTTCGAGCGCAAGGGGTTCATCGATATGGTCACGTTTTACCAGGCGCTCGAGCTGTACTTCAGGTGGGCAATCAACCACCAGAATACGGTCGACCAGGGCCTGAAAATTGGTTTCGAACAGTAACGGAATAACCACCAGGACGTAGCTTGCCTTGGTATGTTCGAGGATAGCATCGTGACTGCGTTGATAGATCAGTGGATGCAGCATGTTTTCAAGCCAGATTTTTTCATCGGGATTTGTGAAAACGATTTTGCGCAGTTTTGCCCGATCGATCTCATCGTTCGGTCCCGTGATACTGTCACCAAAATGAGCACAAACCTGGTCGTAAGCAAGTTCACCGGGTTCGAGCAACTTGCGACTAATAATGTCAGTATCGACTACCGGAACGCCAAGCGCTGCAAACAGGTTGCTCACCGTGGTTTTTCCCGCTGCGATGCCCCCGGTGAGTCCGACAGAAAACATGGGATTCGCGGTGACTAAAACCGAAAAAGGGACGTGTAAAAATGCATTAACTCGTAACCCCAGAGTAGCGTTATCCATCCAGCTGCTGCCAGGTAAGGGCCAAATGGAATTTGTGTGCCGCGTTCGGTTTGCTTTAATAATATCATGCTAATACCGACGGTCGCTCCGACCACGGAGGAAGTCAGGATCACGACGAACAAAGGCATCCATCCTAACCAGGCACCAAGCATCGCGAGTAGTTTGAAGTCGCCATGCCCCATGCCTTCCTTGCCGGTAACTATTTTGAACAGGATAAATACTGTCCACAAACTCAGGTAGCCTGCCATCGCGCCGATAACACTGTCTTCGAGACTGACGAATACATCGAACAGTGATAGTAGAATGCCCAGCCATAATAAGGGTAGCGTAATACTGTCAGGCAAAAGTCGATGGCCGATATCGATACCGCTTGCAGCGATCAGGCACCAGGTAAAAAACAATGCAGCCAGGGTTTGCATGCTGACACCGAAATGCCAGCCGATAATTACCGAGACAATACCGGTAAAGACTTCCACTAGTGGATACTGCGGCGAGATTGGCGCCCTGCACGACGAGCATTTGCCACCTAGTGCCAGGTAACTGATTATCGGGATGTTTTCCAGGAGGGTGATTTGATGCCCACAGCTGCCACAACGTGAGCGCGGCACGCTCAGGTTGAATTTTTCTATTTCGGTTTCGTTGGCCTGCTCCAGGAACTCGAGACAGTCATGCCGCCATTCGCGCTGCATCATCACCGGTAACCGGTATATAACAACATTCAGGAAGCTGCCAACAACCGATCCGAGAACGAACAGGGTGCCGAGGAACAGAACCGGTTGCTGTTCAAACAAGGAAGTAAAAAGATCGAACAATCAGCTGCCCTTACACCACCGATCCCAGCTTGAAGATAGGCAGGTACATGGCGACAATCAGGCCACCCACCAGAACACCGAGTACGGCCATGATGATTGGTTCCAGTAGTGAGGTTAATGCGTCAACCGCGTTATCTACCTCAGTTTCGTAAAAATCAGCTACCTTGGCCAGCATTGCATCGAGCGAACCGGATTCTTCACCGATGGAGACCATTTGAATCGCCATGTTGGGAAACAGTCCGGTATTGCGCATCGAGGTTTGTAGCTGGGTACCTTGCGATACTTCGTCTTTGATCTTTAAGCTGGCATTGTGGTAAATGATGTTACCGGTTGCGCCGGCCACCGAATCCATCGCCTCCACCAGGGGTACACCGGCGGCTGACATGGTTTCCAGGGTTCGCGAAAACCTCGCGATGGCCGATTTAGTCGTAATCTCGCCAACCACCGGCGCTTTTAACGCAACACGGTCGAACCATTCCTGCATTTTGGGAGAGGTCTTCTTGATTCTGAGTATCGTATATACGGTACCGACAATACCACCTGCGATGACATACCACCATTGCTGCATAAACGCCGACAGGCTGATGACGAACTTGGTCAATGCCGGTAAATCGGCACCAAACGAGTTAAACAGTTCCTCGAACTGGGGTACCACGAATACCAGCAGAATAACGGTTACGACAAAAGCAATGATCAGTACCGCGATCGGGTAGAACAGCGCCTTCTTGACCTTGGCCTTGAGTGCCTCGACCTTTTCCTTGTAGGTTGCCAGTTTGTCGAGCATAGTTTCCAGTGCACCCGATTGCTCGCCGGCATTGACCAGGTTGATAAACAGGGCATCAAAGTAAAGCGGTTCCTTGGAAAGTGCCTCGGCTAACGAGACGCCGCCTTCGACCTCTGTTTTGATGCCGAGAATCAGTTTCTGCATGGATTGCTTATCGTGACCCTGGCCGATAATTTCGAAAGACTGCACCAGTGGCACACCGGCCTGCATCATGGTCGCTATCTGGCGCGCAAAAATCGCGATATCGGCGGGTTGAGGCTTGGCCGCACCACCGAATAATGGCTGTGGCTTTTTCTTGACCCTGGTCGGATTGACGCCCTGTTTGCGCAGTTCACTCTTGGCGAGTGTGTCACTGAGTGCGAAAATTTCACCTTTTACCTTGCCGCCGGCACGGTTGGTGCCTTCATAGGTAAATTCGACTTTTTCTACCGTTTTAGCTTTCGCTGCCATAGCTTAATCCTTAGTTACCCGGTTTGCTTCTTCGAGACTGATCATGCCCTGCATAATCTTCTTCAGCGCAGATCGGCGAAGGTCGTCAATACCTTCCTTTTCTGCCTGATCCGCCAGGTCTATTGAATTGGCGCCGCTCATGATCAAGCGTCCCATTTCCTCGGAAATACCCATAACCTGGTAAATACCGACTCGACCCTTATAGCCGTCGGTGCACTTATCGCAACCCACGGCCTTGTAAATTTTGAAATTCTCAGCGAGATCTTCCTTGGTAAATCCTTCCTTGAGCAATACTTCTTTTGGTAGATCGTCCGGTGTCTTGCATTCGCCACATAAACGTCGACCGAGTCGTTGCGCAATAATAAGGGTGACCGACGTTGCGATATTAAACGCCGGCACGCCCATGTTCAGCAATCGTGTCAGGGTTTGCGGGGCGTCGTTAGTGTGCAGTGTGGACAACACCAGGTGGCCCGTCTGCGCAGCCTTGATGGCGATGCTGGCGGTTTCGAGATCACGAATCTCACCCACCATGATGATATCGGGATCCTGGCGCAGGAATGCCTTCAAGGCTTCGGCAAAGGTAAGTCCTACCTTATCGTTTACATTGACCTGGTTGATTCCCTCGAGGTTGATTTCCGCGGGATCTTCAGCCGTCGATATGTTGGTTTCCGGGACATTCAAAATATTGAGACCCGTGTATAGCGACACCGTCTTACCACTACCGGTGGGTCCTGTTACCAGGATCATGCCGTAGGGATTTGCCAACGCCTTCATGTAGAGATCTTTCTGCTCCGGTTCGTATCCCAGCGCATCGATGCCGAGCTGGGCACTCGATGGGTCGAGGATACGCAGCACGACCTTTTCACCGAACAGCGTGGGGCAGGTATTGACACGAAAGTCGATGGCGCGTTTTTTCGATAATTTGAGCTTGATGCGACCGTCCTGGGGCACGCGGCGTTCCGAAATATCCATGCGCGACATGACCTTGACACGAGCGGTTAACTTGGCAGCTATCGTAACCGGTGGCGAGGCGACTTCGGAAAGTATGCCGTCGATGCGGTAACGTACACGGTAGCGCTTTTCGTAGGGCTCGAAGTGAATATCCGAGGCGCCCTTGTTAATCGCATCGAGCAGAATCTTGTTAACGTATTTGACCACCGGCGCATCTTCGGCGTCGGCGGCGGTAGCGCCTGCCTGTTCTTCTTCTTCACCACCGATATCAAGATCTTCGAGATCGTCGTCGAGCATGTCGCCCATGCTGTCCATGCCCGAATCCATCGTGCTGATCGCCTTGTCGATGAATACGACGAGCTGGTCTTCCTGCACCAGCACCGCTTCGGTAGAGAGTCCGGTCGCAAACTTGAATTCGTCGAGCGCCTGGGTATTGGTTGGACTCGATATGGCAATGTAAAGTTTGTTGCCACGTTTGAACAACGGTATCGCACTGAGTTTGGTAATCAGTTTTTCTTCGACCAGCGAGAATGCCGCTAGCTCGATGTCCATCACGTCCAGGTCAAAAACCGGTAGCCCGAATTCCTGTGACGAAATCATCGCGATTACGTTTGACGGGACGATCTTGTTTTTAACCAGATAGCTGGTGAGCTGAATGCTTTCCTTGTTCGCGCTTTCAACCGCCTCGACCGCAGCAGCTTCATCCAGGTGGTTGTCGAGAACCAGCTTGCGCGCGATCCCGGTCAGATTCATATTGGTGGCGGCCATAATAGTTGCGGTCTAGGGTTGAATTAGAGTAAATACTCAGACTATGAGTATATTATAGTTTAAATAAAATTTTATATATTTATCCGTGGCTTGCGTCATAAACATATTGTGATCTGTGAACTATTTCCCTAGTTTGAAGCAATCACTAACCTGGTTAACACGGATTCTAGCCAGATATTGGTAGTGGTGAAATTTCCTCTCAGTTCAGCAATCAGTTGCAGATCTTCCTGCTTGATAGCGGATGGATTGCTAATCAGGCTGTTCAAATAACAAGACACGACAAAAGCGTGATATCCGGGATGCATTTTGATGCCCTTAATTTCCAGCAGACTGTTCCTGAGCTCGTCACTGGCGTTGAAGCGGAATTCTTCCAGGGAAAGCAAAGTGGCCTGGTATAACGCAAAAGAAGTCGGCCCAAGTTGATCGACACAGTCAAACCGCCTGGCGAGGTTCAAAAACCGGTTGCGGAGTTTGCTGGTGCCATAGCTGTTCGCCATTGTAGCGAATTTATTGAAGGCCTGAATCCAGAGTACTCTTACTCTTTCCGAGGAGCAGAATTTTTCGGGCTGGCGCAGTGTTACCAGCATGCCCCAGTCGGAAAAGCTCAGAAATTCTTCATTGCTCTCGTCGTCCAGACCCCTGTTTATTTGGTCGGCTAGCTCGAGTTCGGTACGAAACGGATGGTTTCTATCGGGCTTGAGGCCGCTAGTCAAATATCTGTTCCTGAACGGATTATCAAATATCCCCATGACCTGAAGTTTGAATAAATCACTGCCGACCGAATTTTTGAATCGATCGCGCGGTGCGTTCAGGCTGAGTAATGGGAAATAGTCGCTATTCAATGAAGCGTTGTTTGCGCTAAGAAGCGCTGCAATCTCATTCTTGTTGGCGAATTTTCGCGACTCGACCAGTTCGATTGAAGTCAAACCGATCTGTTCAAGCTCCGTTCTGAGGCTCTCGGGTAACTGTTGCCACTTTGCTTTAATACTTAAATCGGTATTCGGATCAGGTGTAGCGACGATCAGGATATCGCCGGTATTGGCGGCATATAATTCGAAGTTGCCAAAGGATTGATCCAGCGCGTTGAGTGCCGTTAACAGTGTCGGCAGAGAAATTTCATACAGTTGTAACCACTGCACCAGCACGCCATCGTCCTTCAGGTAGCGTTGTATATGATGATAAAACTCCAGCGTGAAGAGATTGCCAACCCCGATTACCCAGGGATTAGAAGGCTCTGAAATAATCGCATCGTACTTTTTTTGCTGCGCGGCAAAAAAGGTTTTCGCATCGTCGTAATGAATACTGGATCTCGGGTCGTCATATGCCAGGTAATTTCGAGACATGAACATTCTGGCGCCTTCCACCATTGCGGGTTCAATTTCTATGCTGTCCAGCGTATCGAGCGACGGGATGCTGAGCAGAAAGTGGCTGGTTAAGCCGGAGCCGAACCCTATGTTTGCCACATCCTTAATTTCGGGATCTATCAGCAGTGCTATCAGTCCTGCCATTCCCATCGTAACTTCGTCACTTCGCGTAGGGCCGGACTCATCGTCGAGATTAATCCTGAGGCTTGCGTCAGGTTTACCGTTGGTAGATATACTAATGGTATTGTGGCTAATTTCCTGAACGCTGATAGAGGCAGTCTTGCCATCTTTATAAAACACAACTTTATCGGGCAGTTCAGCCCGGGCGTAGCGAAAAGTTCCCGAAGCTAGCCGTGATGGCGTGAGTTCGGTTACAAAACTTAAAGTAGCGAGCCCGACCAGGCATACGGCAATTACCCGGGACGGCAATGAAACCCACTTCAGGGATCGACCCGAGTAAAGAATCAGGTAAATGCCGAGACCGACGTCAATAACGCCGGCGACGATAATCAGCCACTTCAATCCAAATGTCGTCATACCGATATGAACGGCAAACATTATTCCGCAGATAGCACCGATGGTATTGCTGGCATAGACCCGACCGATGGCGCTTTCGTTGTGCCTTCTTCTAATTAAGTGGGTGGTTAGCAACGGCAGAGTCATGCCGGCACAAAATGTTGCCGGTATCATGATCAGGCCGGATATCAGGCTGGTGGCCAGGTTGTAGAAAAAATAACCGGTATCGGTCCTCAGCAGGGCTTCGTTCAAAAGCGCTGCTACCCAGTTAAATGATTCCACGTAGAGCGCCAGCGTTGATATCGCCGCGAGGCCCATGAAAACTTGTACCTGGCCGGTAAATCGAAGCAGGTCGGGGATCTGGTCGATCCGATTCCTGATCCACCAGCCACCCAGTGCCAGGCCGGCGATAAAAGCGCTCAACATGATTTCGAACGCGTGCAGTGAGGTACCCAGTACCAGGTTGAGCATGCGAATCCAGGCGATCTCGTACATAAACGATACCGCGCCGGTAATGGCCGCGGCGATCAGGGCGATCGCGGTAAGCCGGGTTGCGTCGGAATCGTCGGTCGTCTCTTCCGCCTCGGCGGCAGGTTCAGGCTGTTTGGATACATAGTAAGTGACGACTGCAATGGCCAGGTTCATGATGCCTGAAGTCAGCATCGCGCCGGGCATTCCTATTGCCGGTATCAGCATAAAAGTTGCCAGTAGCGCGCCAGCGGCGGCGCCGATACTATTGGTAAAGTAAAGTATGGAAATATGTTTGCCGATGCCTTGTCCCTCACGCCTTATTAAAGCGGAACAAAGCAACGGGAATGTAGAACCCAGGATTATTGATTGGGGCAAAATCAGCAAGGCGCCGCTGGTCCATTTGTAAATGGTGATTAGCAGCGGGCTCTCGAGTCCGGGGAAGGCGGTTGCATAACTAAAATCGACGAAATTGGTATAGATGACATGAAACAATAGCCCGGCGATTCCGAGCACGAATTCAGCCACCGCATAACCCATCAGAGCGTTGCCGATTTTGTGGATGTAGCGACTGATGCCGAAAGCACCCAAAGTCATTCCACCCATAAAGATAGCCAGGGTCAGGGTTTGTGCATAGGCCGCGTGTCCGAGATAAAGCCCCAGGTAATGTGACCAGACTGATTCATAGATCAATCCGGCGCAGCCGGACGCGGTAAATGCGAGCAGAATAATGAGGCGATGTGCGGAATGCATTCTTGTGGAATCCTGATTATTGTTTTAGACGCTACTAGAGACTGCTTAGAGCATAGTAGGTATATCTAAGATTTGCTTTGATGATTGATGGGCAAAGTTAAGGGGTCGGAAACAAAAAAAAACGGGCTCGAAAGAGCCCGTTTCATATCTAGACTTGCTTGGAGCTGGCTAGATTATGGCGTGCAGTTGATTCCGCGGCCAGCAGTAACGTCGCGACAACCAGTTTGTGTATTGTCGAAGGTCCACAAAATAGCTGAAGCATTCGGGTTAGTCGGGGTCAACACCAGTTGCATGTTTTTGCCACCTGTATCGAGGCCTTCGGTTACCAGCGTAATTACGCCGTCAGTAGTTGCGCTTGATACGACATAGTTGACCTGGTTTGCTGCGATATTGGCAGAAATACCGTTAGTACCTGCGGTACAGCCTGCGATTTGACCAGTTTCCTGAACACACAGACCAACCTGGGTCTTGATACCGGCGATACCGGACAGCGCGCCTGTAACCTTGGTGCGCTGAGTGTAGTCAGCATATTGCGGAATAGCGATTGCGGCCAGAATGCCGATGATCGCGACTACGATCATGAGTTCGATCAGTGTAAAACCTAGTTGCTTCTTCATTATGTATTTCCTCTTGTCTAAAATCTTGAAGTTCGATTCAGAAATCGACTATTGCCGTTTCATGGTGATATAGAAGCAATCGTGATGCCAACTTTGACTATTTCTTATTTATTCAATTAAAACAAAAGGTTACAATTTTTACAGGTATACCGAATATAAGTTTTGCGGCGAAAAGATGACAAAATTGTCAAATTTTTACAGGGAATGTCAGACTTCACCCCTGTTTTTGTCGAAATCAGGGTTTCCCGAGTTTCAGCTTGTCGATGCGATAACGCAGCTGTCGCAGTGTTATACCCAGCGCACGCGCGGTAGCGGACTGGTTCCAGCGATTATCTTCAAGCGCGTTTGCTATTTGTTCCTTTTCGAGGTTCTGCGTCATTTCGCCAAGACTGGCCGGACTTTCCTGTGTGCTCCTGATGATCTCCGGTAATTGCAGGTCTTCAACCTTGATCAACCCCTCTTCGCACAATGCCAGCGCACGTTCCAGAATATTTTCCAGCTCACGTACGTTGCCGGGAAAAGGGTAGCTTTGCAGCGCTGCCAGCGCCTGCTCGTCGATCCTGACCTTGCTCGCGTTTTCATAGTTGTGCTTTTCGATCAGGTAATCGGCCAGTTGTGGGATGTCGCTAGCGCGTTCGCCCAGGGTGGGCACCGTGATCCCGATCACGTTGATGCGGTAGTAAAGATCCTGGCGAAAGCTGCCATCCGCGACCATGCCTTCAAGGTCCTTGTGTGAAGCGCTGATAATCCGCACATCGATTGCTTCTTCCTGCTGCGAACCAACCGCGCGGATTGATTTTTCCTGGATCACGCGTAAAAGTTTAACCTGCATGGCGAGAGGCAAATCGGCTATCTCGTCGAGAAACAACGTGCCGCCATGAGCTGCCTTGAACAATCCCTCGTTATCACTGGTGGCGCCGGTAAAACTTCCCTTTAGGTGTCCGAACAGTTCGCTTTCCATCAACTCCGACGGAATAGCGCCGCAGTTAACCGCGATAAATGCAGCCTGTGCGCGTGACCCCTGCAGGTGAACCTGGCGCGCGACCAGTTCCTTACCGGTGCCTGAAGCACCGCAGACAAAAATAGGCGCCTGGCTGCGCGCAAATTTCGCTATCGAGCGCTTGAGTTCGAGCATCAACTCGGAATCGCCGATAATTTGATACTTTTCATCCGAAACATTACTGGCGAGCTGGGGGAAACTCGGCAGGGTCAGGGCCTTGTCAACAAGGTTGCGTAGCGTCTCCAGCGAGACTGGTTTGGAAACGAAATCGAATGCGCCGCATTTCATCGCCTTGATCGCGAGGTCGATACTGCCGTGTGCTGTGATTACCGCGGTCGGTGTATTAGGGCAATGCTGCTGTATATGTTCAACCAGGGTGATGCCGTCTCCATCCGGTAGTTTCATATCGGTCAAACAAAGATCAAAGGTCTCGTCATGCAGCAGGCGCGTGGCGTTATTGTAATCTTCGGCACTACGCGTCTCCAGTCCCATGCGCAACAGGGTAATCTCGAGTAATTCGCGGATATCAGGTTCGTCGTCAACGATTAAGACACGCTGCTTCGTCATAAGTCAGCCTGCCTGTCCGGGTCGGTTGCGAGCGAGGTCATCTGCAGTATAAAGCTGGTACCATTGTACTGATTGTTTTTGGCCGAAATAAACGCGTTATTGAGTTCGCACAGCTGTCCGACTATGTATAAACCCAGTCCCGAACCCTGGTGACTGGTGGTGTAAAATGGCTCGAAAATCTGATCGAGGATATCGCTGTCAATGCCCGGCCCCTGGTCGGCGATTTCGATACACAACGGATAAGCCAGCGAGGCGAAAGCTCGAATGATAATCGGTTTATCCTTGTCTCCGTGGACGCAGGCGTTAGTGCAAAGGTTGGTCAGAATTTGCGTCAGGTGACCGGCATCGAATTGCATGCCTGGATTCTCTGTTTCAATTTCAAGTTCGAAGGATTCAGGTTTGGCTAGCCCCGATTGGCAAAAGTCATCTATAAATCCCGGCAACCAGGTGCTCAGATCGATCCATTCCTTCAGCGTGGAGCCACCACGCGAAATTTCCAGGACATCCTCGATAATATTATTGATACGCAATGTATGCAGGTTGATGATTTCGATCATACGCTGATCTGATTCACCGAATTCTTCATTTTCATTGAGCAACTCGGCCGCGTAAGAAATGGCCCCCAGCGGGTTCCTGATTTCATGAGCGATACTCGCTGTCAGGTGACCAAGGGAAGCCAGTTTAGCCTGCTGCATGCTATCGCGGATCGATGACACGTCGTTTAAAAATATCATCGTATTTGGCTGGCCCTCACTTTGCAGTTCGCGAAAACTGATCTGGATATTGTCAATGCCCATATCGGTAAGCGGGATTGTTGAGTCCTCGCTTGAAATATTTCGCCAGGATTCCAGTGCTGATAGTAGCTTGGGACAGTCTTTTTGCAGCGAAAAAGACTTGTTATTGGCAATGTGCAACATGTCCAGGGCGGCCTGGTTGATATTACGGATCTGATCACTGCGGTTAAGCACGATAACCCCGGCCTGCAGATTTTCGATGACTTCCTGGTTCAGGGCCGATAGCAGCGCGACGTCGCGTTCGCGTTGTTGAATCAGCTTCTCGCTACTGCGTACCCGCATCATTAGATTATGCGTAACAATAGCGGTCGCAATCAGACTGGCGCCGAGAATGCCAACCTGGGTTGAGGTGCCGATATAACCCGGGATATTGATCACCGAGTAAACATGTTCGGCGAGCAAACCGATCGAGGCCAGTGACGCGAACAGGATCGCCAGTGACTGTTCGGTGAGTAAACCGGTTATCGCGACTGAAATGATCAATAACATGCCGAGGCCGCTGGAGATTCCGCCGCAGGCATGCATCAACAGAATAATAATAATGGTGTCACTGTAAATTTGCAGTGATACCTGGCTTTGAAAGCCACGCCGTTCTATCCAGGCTGCCACTATCCACACCATGGCCAGCACGAGGAAAGCAAAACTGGTCCAGGAGTAGAGCGTCAGGTCGACGATAGTCAGTAACGGAGACGGACTGACAAAACTCTGACCGAAGAATATTGCTGACAGCCCGAGGCGGTAAACGTTTAACAGACGAACCGAGGTCCAGTTCGTCGTGCGGGGTTTGTATCTGCTATCTCGCAGATTATTGCTGGTCAAGGTCAGCATGTTCCTGGCAGCAATAAGACTCGTCTTTGAGTGAAACGATGGCTGATTCGGGTACGTGGACACCGCAATACTTGCATTGGCGCATGTTTTCCGGCCTGGCCGCCTGCAATTGCTCCGCTTCCGGATCGGCGCTGAACAGTCGTTTCAGTAACCAGAGCAATATCGCGACTACGACTAACAGGATAACCAGACGGATTATGAACATAGAATCAAAACTGAGATTGTTGTACGGGATAATTGATGGCCAAGTCTATGATTAAACGGGCAAAAGAACAAACTACGGTCTGGTGGCGATAATCAGAGGCTTCTACATAGAAGTTTTTATGCTTCAGGTTACAAGAATAGACCAAATTTGGCTTTTCTGCGCGACGGAGAATAACCATTTTCGCGGTTACGCAAAATAAAGTGTAAAGGTGACTTGATGAACTGAATAAACGTCCTTATACTGCCCGCCTTTTATTGTTATGGGCATCACTGGAGCGCGAATTTATGACAATAGAATTACCCGAAGGTTACAAGCCTTCTCCGAAAGAAGATTACATGTCTCCCCAGCATCTGGAGTACTTTCGTCAGAAACTGCTGTCCTGGCGTGCCGAACTGCTGCAAGAATCCGAAAATACCATTTCACATCTGAAGGAAGAGAACTGGCAGGAGCCCGACATCAACGATCGCGCCTCGCTGGAAACCGATGCCGCCCTGGAACTGCGCACCCGTGACCGTTACCGTAAGCTGGTGAACAAGATCGACTCGGCGCTGTCAAGAGTAGCCGACGGCAGCTATGGCTATTGTGATGATACCGGCGAGGAAATAGGGTTGTTCAGACTCGAGGCGCGGCCCATAGCCACGCTCACCGTCGAGGCCCAGGAAAAACATGAACGGCTGGAGAAGCAACGTCGCGACGATTGAGTAATCAAGTGCGAATCCCGGAGTACCCAACGGCCTGTTAATCAGGCCGTTTTTGTTTCATCGTCCTTGTGTGGTACCCGTGCGGTAGGCACCACCCTGGCGGCACCTTCGCAATGCTGGTGCTGATCATCGAAGAATATGTGCGGTGAGAACGATTGCAGAATCTTGTGCTTGGGAACGCCACCGAGGAAGAAGGTTTCGTCGATGCGAACATTCCACGTACGTAGCGTTCGTATTACCCTTTCATGAGCCGGGCTGTTGCGTGCCGTCACCAGTGCGGTGCGAATCGGGGGATTCGCCTGCGTCGAGTTACTGTCAAGGTCGAATTGTAAGAATGAGAGTGTTTTCAGCAGCTTGGCAAATGGACCTTCGGGCAGCGGTTTTTCAGCGTTCATTTTTTCATGTTCGATGAAAGCCTCAAGTCCCTGTTGCTGATAAATCATTTCGGATTCCTTGGAAAACAAAACCGCGTCACCGTCGAAGGCGATCCTGATCTGCTGCAGTGGGTCTGCCTGATTATGGCCGGGGCCGTCATATATCAGCCCCGCAGCAACATTTGATTCGACCGCAGCCTGGACGTCTTCTTCGGTGGCAGACAAAAACAGGTCGACTTCAAACGCATTAAGATACTTTGCTACCGGCTCACCACCGGTGAATGCGGCACGTGTTATATCGAGATTATAACTATCGATGGAATTAGAGATGCGCAGACTGGTGTCGGCCGAGTTGCGTGAAATGATCACCACTTCGGTGCGCCGCACACCGGCATCGATCTGGTTGACGCGCAGCATGGCTTCGATCAGGGCGAATCCTGTACCCGGTTTCAGAACGTCGTTTTCATGATCCAGTTGATAACGACAGTAAGCTTCCAGGCCCTGTTTCTCGTATATTTCGTTTTCACGACTGAGATCGAACAGCGCACGCGAGGATACACCGATAACCAGGTAGTCGCTTAAATCATAAGGCATCAGATCGTCTTCAGTAGAATCTTTGAACCACGTTGCGGATTATAGCTCGCCTGTTTGACCGCGGGTAAGTTAAAGTCCGTAGACTCGGTAAAGCCATGTTCGATAAACCAGTGCGAGCTGCGGGTAGTCAAGGTATACAGTTTCTGGGTGCCTGACTTTAGTGCTCGATCTTCGGCGATTTGCAACAACTGATCGCCCAGTCCCGCGCGCTGGTAATCTGCATGCACTGCAAGACAGGCGATTTCGGCAACCATCTCCTCGCTGTCGGGTATGCAGGCGATACAGGCGATGATCATGCCATCCTTTTCGATCACCTGAAAATGTGCGATTTCAAGTTCCATTTGTTCGCGTGATCTAACCACAAGAATTCCGCTCGCCTCCAGCGGTTCGATCAGGCTCAGGATACCGCCGATGTCATCGATAGTGGCGGTTCTGCTACCTTCATAAAATAAATTGGTTACCATGGTCCCATAGCCGTCACGGGTGAACAGCTCCAGCAGCAAACCGCCATCGACCCGGGGATCGATAAAATGCACCCGCTTGACCTGTGCCTGGATCGCCTGGATCGCCTGGCTAAGCAAATTCCTCATCTCATCAGGCGTCGCCGAATCCGCCAGTAAGGCTTCGCATTGGCTGGTCGACAGCGTACTGGCTGATGTCTCTCCCTGCTCAAGCCCCTGCTGTATGTAAACCAGTTTGTCGGCCTTGAGTGCCCGCGCGACTTCCCCTGCCAGTTCCTCGGCGGGCAGGTTGAAAACTTCGCCGGTGCGCGAGTAGCCCAGGTTCGATAACAGTACGACATGATTAAGCGCCAGCAACTCGTTTATTGCCTGATGTTTGATCGCGCGTACCTTGCCCGAGTGTTGCATGTCAACGCCGTCGATTATGCCTAGCGGCATGCCGATCACGAAATTGCCGCCAACCAGTGAAATTTCTGAACCGGACATGGGTGTATTCGGTAAGCCCATCGATAGATGCGACTCGAGGCAGGTTTTGACTTCGTTGATCGCCTGCACCACGAAGGGTAAGGCTACGCTATCGGTAATCCTGATATTCTGATGGAAGCTGAGCTCAAGCGTGTTTTTCTGCAGATTTGAATCGATGCTGCTGCGGCTACCGTGAAGTATTACCAGTTTTATGCCGAGGTGATTGAGCAGGGCGATATCATGCACCAGCCCGATAAACTGGTCTGAATAAATCACCTCGTCTGAAATCATGATGACAAAGGTTTTTTTACGATGCGCCTTTATGTAAGGTGCAGCACCCCGAAACCACTGTACATAGTCCTGCGTATTGCTCATCTTTGCCGAATTCCGCTAAACTCGAATCGCACTATATTACATTCTATTAACCCGGCGACAATATATATTGTCGCCGGGTTAATGGGTAGCTAACAAAGAGCACAAAGGGATTTCCCGATCGACAGCGAAAGCCAACCAGTCAGCAGCCATCATCTCCAGCAACAGGAACTGGTCGCTTTTCTCTATAATCGCTTTCGACTGGGCATTTTCATTACCCTGTTCGTATCCACCATAGCCTCGCTGCTGGCCTACGTCGAACTTGCGATACAGGGTCGCGGGCATTGGGTAGCCGGTTGGTTCTTGCTGCTGTGTTCGATCATGTATGTGCGCTGGCGATATTTGCAGAGTTTCCTGCGTATTCGCAATAAAGCCTATTTCCCTTACCAGCAGTGGCATGACCGGTTCCTGGTCGGAGTGGTGGTAACCGGATTGATGCTGGGCTGCGGTGCAGCTTTGTTGATGCCCTATATAACCATCAATGTGCAGATTATCCTGCACTCGCTGTTGCTGACAATGTGTGCCGGTGCGATTGCCTACCTTTCGACTTCGCTGCGCGTTTACATCGCCTACATGGTAACGGTCATGCTGCCGGTAACGATCTGGTTATTTCTGCAACAGGATTCAGTTACCTATGTGCTCAGTTTCCTTTACATATTCTTCATGGTTGCCGGTTTCGTAAGTGTCAAACGGATGCATGAACTGGTTAATGATGCACTTTATTATCGCTATGACAACGAAACCCTGATTGAAGACCTGCAACGTTTGCTGCAATCGGTTTCGCAAAGCAACAAGGCGCTGGAAAAAATTTCGACTACTGACGAACTCACCGGGGTGTCGAATTATCGTGCCTTTCGCGTCCATCTGGAAGATGTCTGGCGGGAGTATCGGGGAAACAATGTACAGTTATCCATGATTAAACTGAACGTGGATTACTACCACGAATTCAATGCTCATTACGGACAGGAAGCAGGGGACAGGCGCCTGCGAGAAGTCGCGGGTATGTTGAGTGAGCAGATTACCCATCAAAGCCAGATGGTGGCGCGTTTGCAAGGTGCCGAGTTTGCGCTGTTACTGCCCGGGGTCAGTTGTGAAAATGCTCGCCAGATAGCGCTCGATATCATGCAGGCCCTGGCGCAGAAAAAAATCGAACATGCCAGGTCGCGTGCGCAAGATTATCTAAGTATGAGCATTGGACTCGGCAGCCAGGTTGCCACCGAGGGCTCTCACTCGCGTGAATTGCTCGTCAGGGTCGATACCGCGCTCAAGCTGGCCAAGGAGCGCGGTCGTAATCGACTCGAGGTTCTGGAAGGCTAACTCCCCGCTTTGATCAGGAACTCGAGCAGGGCTTTTTGAGCATGCAGTCGATTCTCGGCTTCCTGCCAGACTACCGATTGCGTGGATTCGAGCACCTCGGCGCTAACTTCTTCGCCACGATGCGCGGGCAGGCAATGCATAAACAGTGCGTCACTGTTCGCGCATCGCATGATGTCCTGGTTGACCTGGTAAGCGCTAAAGGTTTCAACCCGCTGCTGTTGCTCCTGCTCCTGTCCCATGCTTGCCCAGACGTCGGTAACAATCAAATCCGCGCCGCTGGCCGCAGCTGCGGCCGAGTCATGCAGGCTGACGCGTTCGCCGCCGCTTTGCAGTAAGTCCGCATCCGGGTGATGCCCGCCGGGGCAGGCGATTCTGAGATTGAAATTAAACCTGATCGCGGCATTAATATATGAGTGACACATGTTATTACCGTCTCCGATCCAGGCGACGGTGGCGCCGGCGATGTCGCCACGTTGTTCAAACCAGGTTTGCATATCAGCCAGTAATTGACAGGGATGAAGTAAATCACTTAGACCATTAATGACGGGCACCGTGGAATGTTGCGCCAGGGTTTCAATGCGCTCCTGGCCGAAAGTACGGATCAGAATACCGTCCACCATGCTTGATATCACGCGCGCACTATCCTCGATAGGCTCGCCTCGTCCCAGGTGACTGTCGCGCGGTGACATGAATATAGCGTGGCCACCGAGTTGATACATCCCCGCCTCGAACGAAACACGGGTTCGGGTAGATGACTTTTCGAAAATCATCGCTAGTAGTTTGCCTTGCAGGGGAGTATGCGAAATCCCCTGTTGCAGATTTTGTTTGACATCGATCGCATGCGCGATCAATTCCTTTAGTTCGTCGCTGCTAAAATCCAGCAGGCTTAAAAAATGTCGAGTAGGCATATTTATTCTGTGAAGTCGTTAATGCAGGCGATCAATTTGCTGGCGATCTCGGCGGTCTGTGCCTCGTTGATAATCAACGGTGGTAGCAGGCGGATAACGCGATCGGCGGTAACATTGATCAGTAATCCCCTGGCCAGGGCCTGGGTCACAAGCGCCTGGCATGGAATTTTCATTTCTACTGCAAGCAGCAATCCGAGATGCCGGATATCAGCAACCTGGTTATTTTCGGCGAGTCCCTGTTGCAGGGCGGAAAACAATTGCTGCCCGCGTTGCGCTGCATTGTCCGCGACCTTATTTGCAATCATGTTTTCGAGCACTGTATGAGCGGCCCTGCAGGCCAGGGGATTACCCCCGAAGGTGGATCCATGATTGCCGGGCTGGATTACTTCAGCCGCCTTGCCCCTGGTAATGCAGGCCCCGACAGGCACACCATTACCGAGCGCCTTGGCGAGGGTCATGACATCGGGCACAACTGCTTCGTGCTGGCAGGTAAACATCTTGCCGCTGCGTCCCATGCCGCTTTGAATTTCATCCAGCATCAGCAGCCAGTCGTTGCTATCGCAGATTTTTCGCAGTGCTGAAAGATAACCCGGGTCGGGTATCACTATGCCGGCTTCGCCCTGTACCGGCTCAACCAGGATTGCCACCACATTTCGATTATTGTCAGCGATTGCTTCGATCGAAGCGATATCGTTATAAGCTGCGCGCACAAAACCGGAGACCAGGGGTTCAAAACCGGCCTGCACCTTGCGGCTGCCGGTGGCGCTAAGCGTGGCCATGGTACGACCGTGAAAAGCATGTTGCATGACGACGATTTGCGGCTTCTCGACGCCTTTCTGATGGCCGTACAGACGTGCCAGCTTGATCGCGGCTTCGTTGGCTTCGGCGCCTGAATTGGCGAAGAATACCCGGTCCATCTGCGCAGTTTCACATAACAGGTCAGCCAGTTTCTGTTGCCAGGTAATCGAATAGAGGTTCGATGTATGCAGCAGGGTTGACGCCTGTTCCTGGATCGCTGTGGTCAACGGCGGATAATTGTGCCCCAGGCTGGTAACCGATATACCGCACAGCGCGTCCAGGTATTGCTTGCCGTCGCTATCGTACAGGTAGCATCCGTCACCGTGCGTAAAGTTGACGGGTAAAGGTCGATAGGCGTTAACGAGATGGTCTGACATCGGTTTATGGCTTGAAAAAAACGCTCAAACATACAGTGATTCCCAGCAATATCAAGTTATTTAGAGCAAAAAAAAGCCCCGTCGAAACGGGGCTTCAAGTTTAGTTTGCAATCCGCTTAGAACGGGAAGCCACCATGTCCGAATGCGGTCATCGACAGCAGCATCGGAATCGACAGTGCCGTATTGGTGCGCGAGGCCATCAGGGCAACGAGTTTTGCCCTGGCAATGACATCTGCATCGTGAGTCTGGCCATCGAGACCGAGTATCTTTTTCTGATTCGGCCAGATGAAAATCCAGACATTCAAGGCCATGATGGTGCCTAACCAGGCGCCGACGCCGATAACTGCAGCACCTGGCTGGAAAGTAAAAGCGGCCCCCAGGATGCCCATTTTGCCCAGAATGGCGGCGCCCGATAGCCAGGTCGCAACCGCGGCCCAACGAAACCAGAGCAACGCTGGCGGGGCAACATACTTATTGATTGCTGCGGGTCCGGGACCACCGCCTTCGGCTTCTGCGAGCGCCTTGGCGACACCGGGTACCTGTACGAAGTTAAAATAGTAAAGTAACCCGATCCAGGCTACACCTGCCAAAACGTGGAACCATACTGTCCATTCGATCGAATTGGTTACGCCATCGGCAAAGATAATCATCACTATCGCGGAGATCACGACGCCGGTGACGATTGTGCCGGTAATTGATTTTAACGGATTCATGGATGACTCCCGATTATAAATGTTTAGAATACAGGGCTGGGTGTTTATGATTTTACCCCTCGCCACACGCGGCGCAGTATAAGGATTTTCGGTATGGGGTGCAATGAAATCTCCGAGCCGTAATCAGGTGGGCAATGTAAAGCAAAAGTGAGGTTGTATGTGCGGCTTGTTCGGTGCTTTGAGTTTCAACGATAACCCTGTTAGTGCGGACCATGCGCGCAGTATGTCGGCCAGGGTTGCACAACGCGGCCCGGATGACAGCGGCGAATTTTTCGGCGGTCCGGTAATGCTCGGACATCGGCGGCTGGCGATCATCGACCTGTCGCCTGCAGGACATCAGCCGATGCAGGATAGCAGCCAGCGTTACACTATTGTGTTTAACGGGACTATCTACAACTACCCCGAACTACGCGAAATTTTGATTGCGCGGGGTTACCAGTTCAATTCGCACAGCGATACCGAGGTAATCATCAATGCTTATGCCTGCTGGGGTGAGGCCTGCGTGGAGCAGTTGCACGGCATGTTCGCATTTGCGATCTGGGATTCCAGGTCACGCAAGCTTTTTCTGGCGCGTGATCGCATGGGTATCAAGCCGCTCTATTACGCGGTCTCGGAGCAGGGTTTTTACTTCGCCTCGAACCCACAGGCATTGCTTTCTACTGGTCTGTTCGCAACCGATATTGATGCCGTTGGCCTGCATCATCAATTGAGCTTGCACGCGGTGATTCCAGCGCCGCGTACTCTCATCAGGTCGATAAAAAAATGCCGCCCTGCCTACCATATGACGGTAACACCTGATGGTAAATGCGAAGAATCACGCTACTGGTCGCTGCTGGCGAAGCGCCCGGCAGAGCCGATGTCTGCGCAGGAATGGAACGATGCTATTCATGACTCACTGATGCAGGCAGTGAAAAAACGACTCACTATTGCCGACGTTCCCGTCGGTGTACTGCTTTCGGGCGGGCTCGATTCGAGTTTGCTGGTCGCTTTGCTGGCGGAGGCGGGGCAAAGTGATATTCGAACCTACAGCATTGGTTTCGAGGACCAGCCGGAAGAACGCGGCAACGAATTTGAATTTTCCGACCCGGTCGCGGCAAGGTATTCGAGTGACCACCAAAAGTTTCTTATACCCAATGCTGAAGTCTTAACGCGGCTGCCCGAAGCGGTAAAGTCGATGGCGGAACCGATGTTTGGACAGGATGCAGTCGCCTTTTACCTGCTGTCTGAACAGGTTGCCAGGTCGGTCAAAGTGGTGCAGAGCGGGCAGGGCGCCGATGAGGTTTTTGCCGGTTATTTCTGGTATGCACAAATGGCCGCTGCCACTGGAACCGCGCAGGAGCGATTTTCGAACCACTATGTAGATCGTGATCATGCTGAATTTTGCGACACGGTAGCCCCGGCCTACCGGGCTCATGACTACACCGCTGAGCTGATCGAGGAGCAGCTGAATACCGACCAGGCAGACAGTTTTATGGATGCAGTGCTGCGCTTTGATGTCACCACTTTAGTCGTCGATGACCCGGTCAAACGGGTCGATAACATGACCATGGCATGGGGCCTCGAGGCAAGGGTGCCGTTTCTCGATCACCAGCTGGTGGAACTGGCGGCTGCCTGTCCTGCGGAATTGAAACTGAAGCACGAGGGCAAGGGTGTACTCAAGGAAATCGCCCGTGGCCGAATTCCGGATGCGGTGATAGACCGGCCGAAAGGTTACTTTCCAATGCCGGCATTAAAATTTGTGCGCGGCGATTTTTACCAGTTCATGGCGGATACATTAAACAGTCAGCGTAGTCGCGAACGCGGATTGTTTAATCGCAGTTACATCGAGCGATTGCTGGCCGAGCCTGAGCAGCATTTTACGCGCCTGAATGGAAGCAAGCTCTGGCATAGTGCTCTGCTGGAGTACTGGTTACAGCAGCACATTGATAATTAGTCCTGGCTATGATTCGCTGTCGATAGCAGGCATCGGCGGCCTGGTGTTACAGCCGTCATCCTGCTACTGACAGAGAAACCTGATTAAAAGAGCGTTCTCAGGCTTTTAAAGTTGAAAAAAATCGTTATGATAATACCTTAGTGATTTACTTGGTTATTTTTTGAGGTATTGAATGGACGTCCTGGAACGTATTAAGCAGCAAGTCGAAACCCATCCGGTTATCATCTACATGAAAGGCACTCCACAATTGCCTCAGTGTGGCTTTTCCAGCAGGACTGCGGAAGCGCTCAAATCGCTCGAGATCGAGTTTGCCTATGTCAATGTATTGTCTGATCCCGAGATTTTTCAAAACCTGCCACGCTTCGCCGACTGGCCAACATTCCCCCAGGTTTATGTTGATGGGGAATTGATCGGTGGCTGTGATATCACGCTCGAAATGCACGCCTCGGGAGAGTTGGAGAAAGTTGCCAGGTCTGCAGTGGAAAGCAAAGCAGGTTAAGCCAGTTATTGTCGTTAATAAAGCCCCGCACAGGTGGGGCTTTTTTAGTCATGCGCCAACTAAATCGGCGCGCAGGCCTGCTGAACCCGAGCGATAATTTCCGTAGCCGAGAGTGCCGGGTCGAATTCATGGCCATACCAGACGCCTGTCGAAATATTTAGTTGCTTGCCCTGGTCTGTGGTTTGCATTGTGTGTCGCTTAATGCTGTTTATTAATCGATCAAACATTTTCGTATTGAATACTTCCGGGTCCTGGTACGGTACCAGTACCGCAAAGGTGCCTATGTTGAAACGCGCAACCATGTCCATCGGACGCAACGAAAGTTGAATCGAATTGGCGATGGTTTTCAGCGTACCGAGGCGCAATTCGTTGTTGGGTGAACTGACTTCGATCAAACTGACACCGAGCCCGCCACCGCGACTTTTAGAGTGTTCGATCAGAGCCTCGATATGCAATTCAAGCTGAGCCCGGTTAGGCAGACTGGTTTCAGGGTCCTGTAAACTGTATTGCTTGACGCGCAGGAACTGACTGCTAAGGGTGCGCGTGCGTTCGCGCAGTTCGTTTTGCTGAAAAGCGTTTCGCCCGGCACCAAACACTCTTGCGGCGAGCTCAAACTGGTTTGCTGACTTGGAAATGAAATCGTCAACTCCGCGGTCGAATGCAACCACGATGCTCGATGCCGTGTCTTCCGCGGTGAGTAAAACGATGCCGGTATAGCGGTCATTGTTTTCATCCCAGCGGCGAATCAGGTCGGTCATCTCCAGGCCGTTCATACCCGGCATCCAGAAATCGGCAAGCACGACATGGGCACGGCGTTGATTGAGCAGGTACAGGGCTTCGTCTGCCGAAGATGCGGTGCGGATATCAGTGAAGCCCGATTTACCGAGGGCGGATTTAACCACTTCGCGGCTAAACTGCAGGTCATCGACGACTATTATGGAGAGATCTTCTTTGCGCAAAGCTTGGAGTACTTATTATAGTGCGTTCGAGTATAGTGGAAATCCCGGTCTAAGGCTGTACAAATGCAGTTTCATTGACAATCTTGCAAAACAGCATTGCTGTCATCTCGGCATCATATACCGCCGAATGCGCCTCACTCGAGTCCCACTCCATGCCGGCTGACTGGATCGAGCGCGCGAGTACTGTTTGCCCGTATGCCAGGCCGGCAAGCGTCACCGTGTCGAAGGTACTGAATGGATGAAACGGGTTGCGCTTGATGCCAGATCTCGACGCCGCGGCGTTGATGAACTTGAGATCGAAATGCGCGTTATGTCCTACCAGTATCGCCTTGCTACAGGCCTGATTCCTGATGGCTTCGCGTACCGGTTTGAAGATTTTAGGTAACGCCTGCTTTTCCTCTACGGCAAAGCGAAAAGGGTGGTCGACATCGATTCCATTAACTTCCATCGACTTGGGGTCGAGGTTGGCACCTTCGAATGGCGTTACGTGGCAGGAAACGGTTTCGCTGCAATACAGTTGCCCGCGTCCGTCGATATCGATCAATACCGCGGCAATTTGCAACAGGGCATCCGTGGTTTCGTTGAAGCCACCGGTTTCGACGTCGACGACGACTGGTAAATAGCCGCGGAAACGCTGTGACATCAGGGTTGATTCATTCATCATCAACTAGCTTCCAGCGCAGGGTTTCGCCTGCCTTGAACGGGATCAGGCTGGAGTCGGGGTAGGGCAGCGAATCAGGCACTGACCACTCATTTCTCGTGAGTGTGATCGATCCCTGGTTTTGCGGCAGTTCGTAAAAGTGGGCACCGTTACAGCTCATAAAGGTTTCGAAATGGGTAAAGTCGCCGGCCTGTTCAAATGCTTCTGCGTATAGTTCGACGGCGCTGTGGGCAGAGTAAATCCCGGCACAGCCACAGGCGGCTTCTTTAGCATTTTTGCTATGCGGGGCGCTGTCTGTGCCGGCAAAAAATCGGGCTTCACCCACGCAGGCCGCGTCGAGCAACGCCTGGCGATGCCTTTCACGCTTGGCCACTGGCAGGCAATAATGATGTGGCCTGATACCGCCCTGGAAAATCGCGTTCCGATTGATCAGCAGATGATGCGGGGTAATAGTAGCTGCCAGGCAGTCGTCACCCGCGCGCACATATTCCACGGCATCGAGGGTGGTAATATGTTCGAACACGATCCGCAGCCCGGGAAAGTCTCTACGAATTCGTTCAAGGCTCTGATCGATGAAGACTTTCTCACGATCGAAAATATCGACACCTGGTGCAGTCGCCTCTCCGTGCACCTGAAGCACAAGGCGATGCTCTTGCATTGACTCAAACACCCGATCGAGTTTCGCCAGGTCAGTGACCCCGGCATCCGAGTTGGTCGTAGCGCCCGCCGGGTAAAGTTTGGCACCATGGATAAATTCAGATTTGCCGGCGGCCTCGATATCAGTAACAGCTGTGTTATCGGTCAGATACAGCGTCATCAACGGGTTAAAGCGGCTATGCGCGGGTAGCGCCGCGAGAATTCGCTGCCGATAAGCCATGGCATCCGCGCAGCTTCGCACCGGTGGACTCAGGTTAGGCATGATGATCGCGCGACCGAACTGGCGTGCAGTATCACCGACAACTGCCTCCATGAAAGGCGAGTCGCGCAAATGCAGATGCCAGTCATCCGGGGTGATGATGGTGAGTTTATTCATTACAGGTAGATTTCAGATTTATGAAGAATGATATTGGTATTAATTATAATAATAACATCTGAGTGCGGATTTATATGCTGTATAATCCCGCCAATTTACAGCAAAGGCGATGCACGTGGTAGATCAAACCGATATTGATCCTGAAGAAACGCAGGAATGGATAGAATCACTCGATTCGGTGCTCGAACGCGAAGGTCCGCAGAGGGCTCACTTTTTGCTGGAGCGACTGATCGATAAAACTCGACGTTCCGGAGCCTACCTTCCATTTTCGGCGAAAACAGCTTACGTAAACACAATTCCACTCTCGCAACAGCGGCCGATCCCGGGTGATCAGGCGATCGAACACAGTATTCGCTCGGTGATTCGCTGGAATGCCGCGGCGATGGTAGTGCATGCGAATCGCAAATCAAGCGAACTCGGCGGGCATATCGCGAGTTTTGCATCGGCGGCAACGCTTTACGATGTCGGCTTCATGCATTTTTTTCGTGCGCCCAACGAAGAGCACAAGGGAGACCTGGTATTTTTCCAGGGGCACTCCGCACCCGGCGTATATGCGCGGGCTTTTCTCGAAGGTCGGATCAGTGAAGATCAGTTAAAAGCGTTTCGCCAGGAGGCGCTGGATGAAAATGGCCTTTCGTCTTACCCCCATCCCTGGTTGATGCCGAATTTCTGGCAGTTCCCGACCGTATCGATGGGGCTTGGCCCGATCATGGCGATTTACCAGGCGCGTTTTATGAAGTACCTCGAGAATCGTGATATCCAGCCGCAACATAATCGCAAGGTCTGGGCTTTCATGGGTGACGGAGAAATGGATGAACCCGAATCACTGGGCGCAATTTCACTCGCTACCCGCGAGAATCTCGATAACCTGGTTTTCGTTATCAACTGTAATCTGCAGCGTCTCGATGGCCCGGTAAGGGGTAATGGCAAGATCATCCAGGAACTCGAAGCGGTATTTCGTGGCGCGGGCTGGAACGTATTAAAAGTCGTCTGGGGCTCGTACTGGGACCATTTGTTAGCCAAGGACAAGGACGGCGTGTTGCAACGACTCATGGAAGAAACCGTCGATGGCGAGTACCAGGCCTGCAAGGCCAAGGGTGGAGCCTATACACGGGAACATTTTTTCGGCAAGTATCCCGAAACCCGGGAAATGGTCGCCGATATGTCCGATGAGGACATCTGGCGTTTGAACCGTGGCGGCCACGACCCGCACAAGGTTTACGCGGCCTATGCCGAAGCGGTTGAAGCCACTGGCAGACCTACCGTCATCCTCGCCAAAACGGTTAAGGGTTACGGTATGGGTGAAGCCGGTGAAGGACAGAACATCACTCATTCGCAAAAGAAAATGGGTGAAGACGCGCTCAAGGCGTTTCGTGATCGCTTCAATATTCCGATCAGCGACGATGATATTGCGGAGGCACCATTCTACAAGTTTGCGGAAGACAGCGTCGAAATGGAATACATGCGCAACAGCCGTGAACAGCTGGGTGGATACATGCCGGTGCGCAGCGATACTGCGGAGCCGCTGATTATCCCCGGGCTCGATATATTTGATGCGTTGTTGAAAGACAGCGGCGATCGTGAATTCTCAACCACCATGGCTTTCGTGCGCATGCTTTCCACGTTGGCACGCGATAAGAACATCGGTAAAAATATCGTTCCAATTGTACCCGACGAAGCCAGAACCTTCGGTATGGAGGGTATGTTTCGTCAACTGGGCATTTACTCGTTCAAGGGACAGTTGTACGAGCCGATGGATTCTGACCAGGTGATGTATTACCGCGAGGATATCAAGGGACAGATTCTTGAAGAAGGCATCAACGAGGCCGGGGCGATGTCTTCGTGGATCGCTGCGGGCTCTGCCTACAGTGCTCACGGGGTCAGCATGATTCCTTTTTATATCTACTACTCGATGTTCGGCTTTCAGCGTATTGGTGACCTGGCCTGGGCTGCCGCCGATATGCAGGTGCGGGGGTTCCTGATGGGTGGAACTGCCGGGCGCACCACGCTGGCCGGCGAAGGCCTGCAGCACCAGGATGGGCATAGCCTGGTTGTCGCCGGTACCATTCCCAATTGCATATCCTACGACCCGACCTTCGCCTACGAACTTGCGGTAATCATCCACAACGGGATGAAGCGGATGTACCAGCTGAAAGAAAATGTTTTCTATTACATTTCGGTAATGAATGAAAATTATCTGCATCCGGCAATGCCCAAGGGTGCGGAAGAGGGCATTATCAAGGGCATTTACTGTCTTGAAGAAGGTGAGGAAAAAGGTCTCAAGGTTCAGCTAATGGGATCGGGTACGATTTTACGCGAGGTTATTGAGGCGGCTAAGCTATTGAAGAAGGATTTCAAGATCAATGCCGATGTGTGGAGCGTGACCAGCATTAACGAACTCGCCCGCGAAGCGCAAAGTTGCGCGCGCTGGAACCAGTTGCATCCGACCAAAAAAGCACGGCAAAGTTATCTCGAAACCTCGCTGCGGGGGCGCAAAGGACCGGTTATTATCTCGACCGACTATATTCGCGCCTATACGGAACAAATACGTGAATTTGTCTGGTCACGTTTCGTCAGCCTGGGTACCGATGGTTTCGGTCGTAGTGATACCCGTGACAACCTGCGCACCTTCTTTGAAGTTAATCGTTATTATATCGTGGTGTCCGCGCTCAAGGCCTTGAGTGATGACGGCGAAATCGAGAGTAAGGTGGTACAGCAGGCAATCAAGAAGTATGGTATCGATCCCGAAAAGCCTGAGCCGACGACGGTTTAGGCGGGCGAGCAGGAGCATCAAAGTGGCAGAAAATCAAACTATAACGCTTCCTGACGTCGGTGACTTTCAGGATATAGAGATTATCGAAATACTGGTCGCAGCAGGCGATATGGTCGAGGCGGAGCAATCGATCATCGTGCTGGAATCAGACAAGGCGACGATGGAAATCCCCAGTCCTAGTGCCGGCACTATTGAAACGATATCAGTCAAGGTCGGTGATAAATTAAATGAGGGTGATCAAATCGCTACCCTCAGTACCAGTGATACTGCGAAAACGACGGCTGACAGCAGCCCCGCCGTGGCGGCTGAAGCAGAGACCGCGACAATCGAAGCCGAACCGGCAACAGAACCTGCAACCGAAGAGGTGACGGCTGCAATGCCTGAAGCTGGTGCCGATGAGCACCGGGGCAACGTCACGCCGGGGAAAAAGCTTAAGCCGCACCCTGGTGCTGAAGCAAGCATGGCGGTGAGTAGCAGTAACAAAACCATTCATGCCAGTCCCTCGATTCGCAGATATGCACGAGAGCTCGGGGTTAACCTGGAGCAGGTCATTGGCAGTGGGCCCAAGGGTCGACTCGTCAAGGCGGATGTCAAGGCCTTCGTCAAATCGGCCATGTCTGGCGGGGCCAGCACTGGCGGCAGCGGTATCAGCGTCAGCAGCCTGCCGGAAGTCGATCATTCGAAGTTCGGTGCAATTGAGACGGTTGCATTGAGTCGAATCCAGAAAATATCGGGAGCGCACCTGCATCGTAGCTGGGTCACGGTACCCCATGTTACGCAGTTCGACGATGCCGACATCACCGAGCTCGAAGCCTTCCGCAAGTCTCTCGCCAAAGAAGCTGAAAAGAAGGCAGTGCGGTTGACGCCGCTGATTTTTTTAATGAAGGCGGTGGTGAGTGCCCTGCGTGAGTTTCCGAACTTTAATGCATCGCTCGATGCGAGTGGTGAAAACCTGATCATGAAAAAGTATTTTCATATCGGTATTGCCGTTGATACGCCTAACGGACTGGTGGTCCCGGTGGTGCGAGACGTCGATCAAAAGGGGCTCTTCGATCTTGCCGCGGAACTGGGTGAACTCTCGGTTCGTGCGCGAGACGGCAAGCTTTCGCCATCCGATATGCAGGGTGGCTGTTTCACTATTTCGAGCCTTGGCGGTATAGGTGGAACCTATTTTACGCCGATCGTAAATGCTCCCGAGGTCGCCATTCTGGGTGTTTCGCGATCAAAAATGCAGCCGGTTTATATCGATGGTGAGTTTGTGCCACGGCTCATCCTGCCGCTGGGATTGTCGTATGATCATCGTGTAATCGATGGCGCCCAGGCGGCACGTTTTACCAATTTCCTAAGCCAGGTAATATCTGATATCAGAAGGGTACTTTTATAATCATGAGCGAAAAAGATCTGTTACTGCCGGACATAGGTGATTTTGACAATGTCGAAGTCATCGAAATTCATGTTGCCGTGGGCGACTCGGTAAAAGTCGAGGACCCATTGTTAACCCTGGAATCGGATAAGGCGACGATGGATATACCGTCTCCTTTCGCCGGAACCATAAAACAGCTGAGCGTTGCGGTTGGAGATAAAATCTCTGAGGGCAGCAAACTCGGTAGCCTGGAAACCGCGGCTGCGAAATCTGCCGCCGCACCCGCGAAATCTGCCGCCGCAGCCGCGAAATCTACCTCCAGGCCCGCCGCCAAAACGGAGCAAAAGGAACCTGAGGTGCCTGCGAGTAGCGCCGATCTGAATACCGAAGTTGTGGTTTTGGGCGCCGGACCGGGAGGTTACACCGCCGCTTTCCGCGCTGCCGATCTGGGCAAGAAAGTTGTGCTGATCGAACGTTATCCATCCCTCGGCGGGGTCTGCCTGAATGTCGGTTGTATTCCATCCAAGGCGTTGTTGCATACCGCGCAAATCATCAACGAAGCCGAGCATATGAAGGCCAATGGCGTTACTTTCGGCAAGCCCAAGGTTGATCTCAAGGGAATCAACAAGTTCAAGGACAAGGTCGTGGGGAAGCTTACGGGCGGTCTGGCGGGGCTCGCAAAACAACGCAAGGTCACCGTAGTGCATGGTGTCGCGGAGTTTATCGATCAGAACAACATGCTGGTTGATAACAATGGTGAAGCGACGCGGGTAAAGTTCGAACAATGTATTATCGCTGCGGGTTCGCAAGCAACCGAGATCCCGCCGTTTCCCAATGAAGACCCGCGCCTGATGGATTCCACCGACGCGCTCGAGTTAAACAATGTGCCGAAAAAACTGCTGATTGTCGGCGGTGGCATTATCGGACTTGAAATGGCAACCGTTTATGACGCACTGGGCTCCGAAATCACGGTGGTTGAATTCCTCGATAGCCTGATTCCCGGATGCGATAAAGATCTGGTGCGTGGCTTGACCAAGGTGATTTCGAAACGCTACAAGGCCATTCACCTGAAAACCAGGGTTGCCGCAATCAAGGCACAAAAGAATGGGCTGAAGGTGACTTTCGAGGGCGACAAGGCGCCGTCGCCGACCCTGTTCGACAAAGTCCTGGTTGCCGTTGGACGACGTCCTAACGGTCACAGGATCGGTGCCGACAAAGCTGGTGTAAATGTCGATGAGGCCGGCTTCATAGCGGTTGACAGGCAGATGCGCACCAACGTCGCTAATATTTTCGCGATCGGTGACATTGTGGGGAATCCGATGTTGGCGCACAAGGCGACACATGAAGGCAAGGTGGCAGCCGAAGTAATCGCCGGCATGAAGTCTTATTTCGAACCGCTGACGATTCCGTCGGTAGCCTACACAGATCCCGAAGTCGCGTGGATGGGGCTGAGCGAAATCGAAGCCAAGGCACAGGGCATCGAATATGAAAAGGGAGCTTTCCCATGGGCGGCAAGCGGGCGAGCGCTGGGTATCGATCGCGACGAGGGCATGACCAAGGTATTGTTCGACAAGGAGAGCAAACGAATTCTGGGCGCGGGGATCGTGGGTCCCAACGCGGGCGAATTGATTGCCGAAGCGGTCCTCGCACTCGAAATGGGTGCGGACGCGGAAGATATCGGCTTGACGATTCATCCACATCCAACTTTGTCCGAGACATTTAATTTCGCGGCAGAAATGGCCGAAGGTACAATTACCGATCTGTATATTCCGCGCAGGAAATAACTTTACCCAAATAGCTGTCGATCGCAGGTATTAATTACGTTATGCCGGAACTGCACTTCTCAACATCGGGTAGCGGGAAACCGCTGGTTATCCTGCATGGTCTGTTTGGTTCCGGTAAGAACTGGCAATCACACGCGCGTCAGTTTGCAGATCAGTCCCAGGTGTTCATGGTCGATTTGCGCAATCATGGCCAGTCATTCCACGCCGATGAAATGAATTACCCGGTTATGGCGGATGATGTAGCGCAGCTTTTGCATCGTTTAGGACTCAGTAATTGCGATATCCTGGGACATAGCATGGGTGGCAAGGTCGCGATGATGCTGGCCCTGCAAGACCCGGATCTCGTGGCGCGCCTGATTGTTGCCGACATCGCGCCGGTCGCCTACTTTCATCACTACGACGATCTGATCAATCCGATACTGGCGCTGCCGCTGGAAACGCTCGAGTCTCGAGCACAGGCCGATCAGCTTTTGCGGCAGAATATTCCTGAAGACCAGTTGCGTGCTTTCCTTTTGCAGAACCTGGTTCGCGAGGCAACGGGCTGGCGCTGGAGAGTAAACTGGGAAGTTATTCAACGTGATATGGAGTGGCTTACCGGTTTCGGCGAATTGTCACAGGACTGGTTTATCAAGTTACCTGCATTGTTCCTGCGCGGCGAAAAATCGGATTATATCGGTGAGGCCGAAATAGAGGTCATCCAGCAACGGTTTCAAAATTACCGGATCGAGACTATTGAGGCAGCCGGGCACTGGTTACATGCTGAAAAGCCGGAGTTTTTCAACCGACTGGTTGTTGATTTTCTGCAAGCTGGCTAATACGCCTTCGACGAATAATCTCGTTACAGGAGTACTAACATTAAAGACTTATCGGCACAGGCCGATAAGCAGGTAAGTTTGTCGAACTGCCCGGTACAAAGATGTCAGTCAGCAGCCGTTTTCTATTAGTACTTCTTCTCAGCTATTGTGCTACTGCGCAGGCAATCGAACGCCGCTATCTGGCGTCGATGGATAATTCAGAATGGAAGTTGGCCGAATACACTTCAACCCTGTGCCGCATCGAACATCAGATCCCTCGCTTTGGCGCGGCTGTTTTTAGCCAGCAAGCAGGGCGGGGTCTGCAATTAGAACTCGTAACCCAGCACAGATTCAAAAAGGGCATCAATGTGGAGCTGCGCTCGGAAAGCACCAGCTGGAATGCCAGGCAAACTCGTGCAGTACTTTCCCGCTTTGAAACCAACGGACGAAGAAACCTGTTCAAGATTCCCTCGGCAGTGGCCGAGCAGGTATTTCATGAACTGAGTAGCGGTTTCCAGCCCGGATTCCTGTTTTACGAGGATTACCCGTTGATCGCATCGTTGTCAAACGTCAGGTTCGGCAGGGTGGAAGCCGGATTTAGCAAATGTGTCGATGAGTTGTATGCCGATAACTTCAATGATGTACGTGTCAGTGCGATACATTTCGCGCCGGATGATGAATTTGCCAGCGTCAAGGAAGAGCAAACCGCTTTCAATCGCATGTTGGACTATCTGCGGGAAGACGATTCGATCTTTGAAATCGTGGTTACCGGTCATGCCGATCATACTGGACTTGCCTGTTATAACGAGGGCTTGTCCGAGCGTCGTGCCTGGTATGTTTATGATCTTCTGATTGCACTCGGTATCGACTCCCGGCTGTTGCGGGTCGACTATCTGGGTGAGCAAAAACCGGCTAGTAAGGGTGGTAAAAAGAAAGCGCTGGCCGCTAACCGGCGCGTGACTGTCGAATTACGTCGCTAGTCATAACAGCGAATATCAGCGCTTTTATCGGTCCCGGTTCAAGCGTGAAAACTTTGAATTCCAGTAAACTTCGCCACTTCCTTCGCTCTGCGCCTGTGCCCTGCCCAGAATAAAAAGCAGGTCAGACAGACGGTTGATATAACGGCAGGTAACCGGATTTAATTCTTCGCTGGCATTCAATTCCACCAGCGCGCGCTCGACGCGTCGACATACGGTACGTGCGAGTTGCAAACAGGCAACGGTCTGGCTGCCGCCGGGCAGAATGAATTCCTTCAGCCTGGGGAGGTCGGCGTTCATTTCCGCGGCACTTTTTTCAAGCCCTTCGACATATTCTTCGACAATCAGAAGCTTGCCTGGCTGGCATAGCTCGGCACCGATGTCGAACAGGTCGTGCTGTACCGCGAATAATAATTGTTGCGTTGGGCCATCTTCAAGCAGGCTTAACGCAACGCCGATACTGGCATTGAGCTCGTCAACTTCGCCAAGGCAGTGCACACGGGCATCATTCTTGGGACGCCGACTGCCGTCGGCCATGCCGGTGGTGCCGAGGTCACCGGTACGGGTTACTATTTCGGAAAGTCGGTTACCCATAGTTATTTCACCAGTGTGTATGAAAGTTCTGCATACGCCGTTCTGCCCCTGGTATTAAAACCGGCGGCGGTCTCGTAATCCTTATCGAACAGGTTTTCGATCTTAGCAGACAGATTCAGTGCAGGGGTAAAATTATATCGGGCAAAAACGTTCGCAATTTCATAGCTTTCCAGGACGATTGAATCGAAGCTCGAATTATCGCGTTTTCCTACAAAGAGCAGGTTACCCCCCGCCTGCCAGCGGTCCTGATTATAGGTGAGTCGTGTATTAATGCGGCTCTTGGCCCGCCGTGACAGCGTTTCATTCAGTTCCGTATTTTCAGGATCCTGCGCCAGTACCGAGACTGCGTACTGCCAGCGCTCCCTCTGTCCTTGCAAGTTTATTTCGATACCCTTTATTTTTGCTTCCTCTATATTTTCCACCCGCGTGAACGTCGCGTTAGGTTCGATCAGATCTTCAATTCTATTTTCGAAATACGTGATCGATAAGATACTATTTTCCGTCGGCCGGTGTTCGATACCAAACTCGATGGTTTTGGACTCTTCTGGATCCAGGTCCGGATTACCGATCGATCCGAAACGATCGGTAGCGTCGGGCGCCCGGAAAGCTTTGCCTGCGCCGACATAAAGGTTAGTGCCTGCAGATACCCAGTAGCGGTAGTCGATGTTCCAGGTAGTCTGATTGCCAAAATCATCGTGATCCGTCTGCCGCACTACAGCATCGTAACTACTGTTTTCCGACTGGTTTTGCAACAATACATAAACTGCATTGGTATCGGTATCTTCATTTATGCGGGTACCAAATGAGCGGGCATTGACTTTTTCTTCGGACCGCAGAATCCCAAGGGAGTAGATTAAGTTACTGTCAGTCAGGTAATCCAGTTTCCACTCGATCTCATCGCGATCGGTGTCGGCAAAATCAGTTTCGGCGAGAAAATTTTCCTGGTTTTGATCGATATCGTCGGTGATTGTGCTGATACGCAGATGGCTGCTTATGTTGCCATTCATTGCGTAATCCCAGACCGCCGAGGCAACGCTGTTTTTAAAGTCCTGGTCGAGATCGCCAAATGCGTAGTACTCGGTATTGCCCTGCGCCTCCCAGTAACTGAAGCGAAAATCCGATCGACCCGCCTGGAAATCAAAAAATGCATTAATGGTTTGATTGTCAAACCCACTTTCCTGGTTGGAAGCGTCGGTTATCTGGATGCCGTCGGTATCGAATTGTTCCACGGTAATACCCGTCGATATCGTCTCGTTCCCGTACAGTGCGGATGCGCCGGTTTTAGTGGTACCGTCTTCACCGACTCCAGCAACGATATTTAGTTGTGCACCATCGACTTTTTTTCGGGTAATGATGTTGATGACGCCGCCAATCGCATCCGAACCGTAGAGGCTCGAACGGGGCCCCTTGACTATTTCAATACGCTCGATAATGTCTGGTGAAATATTTTGCAGGGCTGCCAGCCCAATCGTTCCCGGGTTCATCTTGACGCCGTCGATTAACACCAGGGTATGATTACTCTCCGCACCGCGAATGAAAATCGAGGTAGTCTTGCCATAGGCGCCATTACGTGCCAGATCGACATTGGAATACAACTGGATCAGGTCGGCGGCATCGGTCGCGGCACTGTTGCGAATTTGCTCGGAAGTAATAACCTCCACCGGAACTGCAGAACGGGCCTGGGGCACTTCGGTTTTGGTTCCCGTGACTACGATTGGTCCAAGCTCAGCATGTAGTGAGTTCGATACCAGGCACAGGGTTAGTGTCGAAATCGAGCGAGAGATTTTCATGCGGTTCTCCAGAAATACCGGGAGACACACACAGTTGGCGAGCATAGATGCTACCGCGACAAGCTGTGAGAATTACCCACCGTAATTCTGGTCTTGTAAAAAGTCGTTTTCAGGCCGGTCTCCGGACTTGGAAGCGAACCTCGACTTCTTCACCGTTGCGGGGGCAGTACTCGATTCTAACGAGTTTCCCGATTCTCGTGTTGCCACGCACCTGAAAACAGGATGCAATCATTATTAAAAATTGCGGGGATGTCCAGTGAATCAGACTGCCATGTCGTGTTCAGGCAATGTTTGCGTCGATCCCAGATCTATCGCATGATCGCAGTCTCCAATTATCGTCGTTGCAACGCCGTGTTTAGTTTGAAATCCAGAGCCTGGCAACTGGGATTAACTATCCTGCTGCTGGGGTTTACCTATTTATTGAGTACGACCTCGGTCGTGTCGTCGTTCGAGTACGATTTATTTCTTTATATTCTCGGATTGCAGCCGGCAGATCGAGAACTGGTCGCGATCAAGTCGATCCAGCATGCACCGCAGTGGAGCCTGGTACTCGTTTACGGGTTGATACTTGCGGTTTACGTGCACAGATACACCCGCTCTCGCACCACCGCGGTGTCAATCTTGACGGTGATACTGATTTTGTTCGGGCTTTTGATGCTGGAAGTAATACTAGCGGTATTCCTGCAGTTATTCCTGCCGGTAGTCTTCCCCGCGCTGGTGATGTTAGTCCTGTCATCCATTTACTGGGTTGTCGAACTGTATCAGGGCTTCGTTACCACCGTTCTGGCTCAGCGCGAAGCGATTGCACTCAGCGACGTACGTGCGCGCATCGATAAGGGTGATCTGAGAATGGCCTTGACCATGCTCAAGCTGTGCCCTTATAGCGATGATGTACTTGAAGTCGGCTATGAGCTCGGCATATTGCTCGAATCCGGAAAGCACTGGGCGAGTGCATTAAATCTGTATCACTGGTTATCAAATCATGATCCCGGCCTGAGCGATTTTGTCAGCCGCATCGAAGAAATTCGCAGCAATCGTGCGCAGCTGCCAAAGCCTGGAAAATCGGTTCCTGTTGCTGAAGCAAAGCCACTGACAATCGGCAATTATCGCCTGATCAGGAAGATCGCCAAAGGTTCCACCGCGGTAATGTACGAGGCGACCGATATGCGCAGCCATAATCGTGTTGCACTCAAGGTGATGAGCGTTCGGAAAAACGAAAAGGTCGAGCAGGACCGTATCAATCACTGGCTGCATGAAGCCGAAATTGTCTCGCAACTCGATCACGATAATATCGTCAAAATTCACGATGCGGAATTGCAGGGTGATAACGCCTATATCGCGATGGACTACATATCGGGGTACTCGATGTCATTACGCCTGCGCAAACGGGAGTATCTGACTGTAGGGGAATGCATACGGATCTCGAAAGCAATGTTGCGAGCCCTCACCGTGGCGCATGGTCTCGGGGTCATTCATGGTGATATCAAGCCGGCAAACATCATGTACGATGCGGTTAACGATACCTATATCCTGACTGATTTTGGCGCGGCCTATAGTGATCGCCGAAAACGCCGTAACGAAAAGGTGATTGTCGGAACTCCAGCTTATATGTCACCTGAACAGCTCGAGGGCAAGAAGCTGGATGGACGTTCCGACCTGTTCTCGCTGGCAGTCACTCTTTATCATTTGCTCACCGGGTACCAGCCATTTGCCGGTAACAATTTGCCTGAATTGAAACAGAATATCGTAACCAATGAACCGGATTTGAACCATTTGACTCTGCCTGCAGGCATAACCGAAGTCATCATCAAGGCTTTGCAGAAGAAACCCTATATGCGTTTCGCCGATGCGCAGCAAATGTTGACTTCGGTCGAGCATTGCGAAAAACAGTTACGTGATCGGATGCATCGGCATAGTTGAGATATTTACTCAGCGATTACTGGCGTCGTATCGATACTTTTTTTGCGTTCCCGCCAGGCAATCAACATGCCGCCGGCGATAATCAGAAAAACACCTGGAACCAGCCTTGCGAAAGGCGCCTCGTCAAAGAACAACCAGCCCAGAATAAATGCGAACGGGATACCGAAATATTCGTAGGGTGACAGGCTGGCCGGTTTGGTAAGGCGGTAGGCACTGATCAGGCCGAGTACGGCGAATCCACCGACCAGTCCCATCGCCACCAGCAGTAACCAGTCACTCGCGGAATCGACCCCCTGGTATCCGGTGGTGGAGAATAAAATAAGCAGGGCGCCAAACAACGCCCCCACGGATGCGTACATGTTTATCAGCGCGGTTGGAATATCGTCGTCGAAAAGTCGCACGCAGACCGTAGACAGGGAATATCCGAGTGAGGCCGCAATGGGCAGCAGGCTATACGGGGTAAACAGGTCGGTGCCGGGACCCATGATCATCAGTACCCCGATAAATCCGATAATAACTGCCATCCATCGCCATAGTCCCACATGGTGTTTCAGAATTGGCACCGACAGTATGGTAATCAGAACCGGACTGATATAAGTCAGGGTCGAGGCTGTAGCCAGCTCCATTTTGGTTATCGAAAGGTAAAAGCAGAATTGCGCTGTTGCGATACTTAGTCCGCGCAGCAGGCCAAGACGCCATTGCCTGATTTTCATTAACCTGCCCCTGGAGTGCCACTCGCGGGACAGGAACAGCACCAGCAGGCTGGGTATCAGGCCGAAAACATTACGGAAGCTCGCGAGTTGCTGTACCGGATATCGATCGCCGAGAAACTTTATAATGACTCCCTGCAAGTCGAACAGAAGGATTGCGAGCAGGATATAAACTACGGCCCGCACGAAGTGGTTCGAACCTGGGAGCATCGTTAATTTCTCATTTGTCGGGTATGGGTATGCGGAATCCGTGTAATTTAGCAAATATTTACACCAACCGTAGACTCATAACGACAATCGTCATACAATTTGCGTTCAAGAAGATGCTGCTTCCGCAGCGTTAACGCTTAGTGAAATTCCCAATGGGAGGAACCTGCGGTTCACCCCATTTTTGCGCGCGCGCATTTTTTTGAGACCGGAGACTCTGTGCCCAAACCAGCATTACTAGCCCTGCAAGATGGAACTATTTTTCGAGGCACGTCAATCGGCGCTGATGGGATATCAGTCGGTGAAGTGGTGTTCAATACCGCGATGACCGGATATCAGGAAATTTTGACCGATCCCTCCTATTGCCAGCAACTCATTACCCTGACTTACCCTCACATCGGCAATACCGGCGTCAATAGCGAAGATGAAGAAGCCACCCATATTCATGCCAGCGGATTGATAATCCGTGACCTGCCGTTACTGGCGAGTAACTGGCGCAGCCAGGATAGCTTGCAAAATTATCTCGAATCCCGCGCGGTAGTCGCGGTAGCCGATATCGATACGCGTAAGCTGACCCGTCGATTGCGTGATCAGGGTGCGCAGGCCGGTGCAATTATGGCGGGTGACGAAATATCCGATGCTGCCGTAGTTGAGGCGGCGAGGGAGTTTGGCGGGCTGGCGGGTCGTGATCTCGCGCAGGTAGTTTCGACCGCTGAGCCGTACTCCTGGACGCAGTCGACCTGGTCGCTTGAGCACGGTTACCGGGAAAATCCCCAGACCCCTTACCACGTCGTGGCATACGACTATGGAATTAAGAAAAACATTCTCTGTATGCTGGTAGATCGAGGCGCGCGGGTAACCGTGGTCCCTGCTAAAACTCCGGCCGATGAAGTCCTGGAGATGAATCCTGATGGCGTGTTTCTGTCGAATGGTCCGGGTGATCCCGAGCCCTGTGATTACGCTATCGCGGCGATTGCCAGGATTCTGCAATCCGACCTGCCTGTGTTTGGTATCTGTCTGGGGCATCAATTGCTCGCCCTGGCGAGTGGTGCCAGTACGATCAAGATGAAATTCGGACATCATGGTGCAAACCATCCGGTACAGGACCTGGCATCTGGAGTGGTCATGATAACCAGTCAAAATCATGGATTTGCGGTAGACGAATCGAGTCTGCCGGATAATCTCAGGGCGACGCATCGGTCACTGTTTGATGGCAGTTTGCAGGCGGTGGAACGCACCGACAAGCCTGCTTTCAGCTTCCAGGGCCATCCCGAAGCGAGCCCTGGTCCGCACGATGTCGCGCCGTTGTTCGATCGATTTTTCGATTTGATTGCGTTGCATAAGTCACGCACAGGAGCTGTCTGATGCCACGGCGAAACGATATCGAATCAGTACTCATCATCGGTGCCGGGCCGATTGTCATCGGTCAGGCCTGCGAGTTCGATTACTCAGGCGCACAGGCCTGCAAAGCACTCAAGGAGGAAGGTTATCGTGTCATCCTGATCAACTCGAATCCGGCTACCATCATGACTGATCCGGATACTGCGGACGCGGTCTATATCGAACCGATTACCTGGAAAGCGGTGGAGAAGATTATTGAAAAAGAGCGCCCGCAAGCGTTGTTGCCTACCATGGGTGGTCAGACTGCCCTGAACTGCGCGCTCGATCTGGTGCGCGAAGGTGTGTTGCAAAAGTTTGGCGTGGAAATGATCGGCGCCACGCGGGAAGCGATCGACATGGCCGAGGACCGTGAACAGTTTCGCCAGGCGATGACTCAGATTGGTCTGAGCACACCTAAGGCATTTATCGCCCATAGTCTTGAAGAGGCCTGGCAAGCTCAGCCGCAAATCGGTTTTCCGGTCATCATTCGCCCGTCCTTCACGATGGGTGGTAGCGGCGGTGGTATTGCCTATAACCGCGAGGAATTCGACGACATTATTCGACGCGGCCTCGACCTGTCTCCGACCAGCGAGGTGCTGATCGAAGCTTCGGTGCTGGGCTGGAAAGAGTTCGAGATGGAAGTAGTGCGCGACAGGAACGATAACTGCATCATCGTCTGTGCCATCGAAAACCTCGATCCCATGGGCGTGCATACCGGTGATTCGATAACCGTTGCGCCCGCACAGACACTGACTGATAAGGAATACCAGATCATGCGCAACGCGTCACTCGCCGTACTGCGCAAGATCGGGGTGGAAACGGGTGGCTCAAACGTACAGTTTGCGATCAACCCTGAAAACGGTGAAATGATAATCATCGAGATGAACCCGCGCGTGTCGCGTTCTTCGGCACTGGCCTCCAAGGCTACCGGGTTTCCGATCGCCAAGATTGCGGCCAAACTCGCGATCGGCTACACGCTGGATGAACTGAAAAATGATATTACCGGAGGCGCAACTCCGGCTTCGTTTGAACCCAGTATCGACTATGTGGTCACCAAGATTCCCCGGTTTACTTTCGAAAAATTTCCCCAGGCCGATGACCGGCTGTCCACGCAGATGAAATCAGTGGGTGAAGTAATGGCGATCGGTCGTAACTTCCAGGAATCATTCCACAAGGCCTTGCGCGGACTTGAGATCGGTGTACATGGGCTCGACCCGATTGTCGATCAGCAGCAGGATGCCGAAGAACTCGAGGATTTGTATCGCACCGAGTTGCGTCTGCCGGGGGCGAAACGCATCTGGTATGTAGCCGATGCGTTTCGATCTGGATATAGCCTCGAACAGATTTTTGCGCAAACCGCAATTGACCCATGGTTTCTGGTGCAAATAGAAGAACTGGTGCAGATTGAAAAGAGCCTGGCCGGACGTCAACTGGATTCACTGGGAGCCGACGAAATTCGCGCTCTTAAGCGTAAGGGTTTTTCTGATCACCGCCTGGCTGTCCTGATGGAGAGCGACGAGTTGAGTTTCGCCGCAAAACGACGCGCCATGAACATCAGGCCCGTCTACAAACGCGTTGATACCTGTGCAGCAGAATTTGCATCAAGTACCGCCTACCTGTATTCGAGCTATGACGAAGAATGCGAAGCCGATGTGAGCGAGCGCGAAAAAATCATAGTCCTCGGGGGCGGGCCTAACCGGATAGGGCAGGGCATAGAGTTTGACTACTGTTGCGTACACGCGGCGATGGCGATGCGTGAAGATGGTTATGAGACCATTATGATTAACTGTAATCCGGAAACCGTGTCCACCGATTACGATACCTCGGACCGCCTTTACTTTGAGCCGCTAACCTACGAGGACGTGCTCGAAATTATCGATCTGGAAAAACCCAGGGGCGTTATCGTGCAGTTCGGCGGGCAGACTCCATTGAACCTGGCCAGGGCACTGGAAGCGGCGGGCGTACCTATTATCGGTACCACACCGGATTCGATAGACCTGGCCGAGGATCGCGAACGCTTTCAGCAAATGATTCAGCAACTTGAGTTACTGCAGCCACCTAACCAGATTGCTTTCGACGTCGAGTCGTCGGCGGGGTTGGCTGACAAGGTCGGTTTCCCGCTGGTAGTGCGACCCTCCTATGTGCTGGGGGGGAGGGCGATGGAAATCGTCCACGACCAGGATGACCTGGCGCGTTACATGAAAGCGGCTGTCAGGATTAGCCGGGATTCACCGGTATTGCTGGATCGCTTTCTCGACGAAGCGGTCGAGGTCGATGTCGATGCGATTTGCGATGGCGAGAACGTGTTGATTGGCGGTTTGATGGAGCATATCGAACAGGCCGGGGTGCATTCTGGCGACTCGGCCTGTTCGTTGCCACCTTATACTCTGTCAGCAGAGATCCAGCAGCGCCTTTGTGAACAGGTTGCTGCGATGGCG
>Ga0265309_10000014_pt1 | contig 49927 bp, 42 predicted proteins | sample Helome_FD_192492 | JGI IMG/M metagenome (GOLD analysis project Ga0265309, IMG submission 192492) | Marine sediment microbial communities from subtidal zone of North Sea - Hel_20160524 (Illumina Assembly) | ecosystem: Environmental > Aquatic > Marine > Subtidal zone > Sediment ...
TGCCAGGAATCGCGACCAGATCGGCAAGACCGAGGACTTCTACATGGGGACGCGCGTGTTCGCCTCGCTGGGCTGGGCGGACGAATCTTTCGGGTCCGACCGTGACGCGCTGGTTTTCACTGCCCGTGCACGACGCGGCCTCGGTTCACTGGACAAAAATGCGCTGCTACTGTCGGCCCTTACTTATGGCCGCATCGAATCCGGCGACGCCCGGAACGCCGTGTTGGAGGCGAGCGCACACTACTACCGCAAGCAATCCGAGAAACGACTGTTCTTTGCGAAGCTGAGTGCCACCAAGGGGCATGCGCTCGATCTCGACAACCCGGTACAGATCGGCGGAGACACCGGCTTGCGCGGGTACCCGCTGCGCTACCAAACCGGCGATTCGAAAATGCTGCTCACGATCGAGCAACGCTACTTCACGGACTGGTACCCATTCCGCTTCATGCGTATTGGCGGCGCCATCTTCGCCGACGCGGGCAGAGCCTGGGGAACGAACCCGGTCGGTGAGGAGAATCTCGGCTGGCTGACCAACGTCGGCCTGGGTTTACGCATCGCGCCTACCCGCTTCGCCACTTTGAAAATCATTCACCTGGACGTCGCCTTTCCCCTCGATGGCGACGACTCGATCGACTCGGTCCAGGTGCTCCTGGAGGCGAAACGCACTTTCTAGGACGTCAGCAGGTCGCGGAGGCGCGTCGTCTTCGTGCCATCGTTGTGTGCCACCATGGCGATCAGCAGTTCCGCCGTGGAGAGCGCATCGACGAGGCTGTCGTGCGCATCGTATCGTGGCAGATGATAGGCATCTCGCAGGTCCGCGAGCCGTAGTGAGCGCTTTTCGTTCACATGGTGTCGACGTTGTTGCCGACGATGCTCGAGCGCCAGCGTATCGACAACGGGAACAAGAAGATGCGCACCGAAGTGCTCATGGCACAAACGATCCAGAAGGCGCTTGTCGAGATCGGCGTGGTGCACGAGCAGCACACGGCCCGTCAGCACCGTCACGATCCGGTCGATCACCACTGAGCGTTCCTGGCCCATCTCGACAATCGTATCGGTAAGCCCATGCACCGATGCACTTCTGCCTACGCCGCCACTGGGGCGTACGATATGCGACTCGGCGCTCTCGAGATCTACCCTGCCACGCCTGACGACGACCCATCCGACACTCAGCATTTCAGCCGTCGCAGCGTCGAGGCCTGTAGTCTCAATGTCGAGGGCGACGAACTCCACATCCTCGAACCCCGTGTCCGCACGCGGCAAGTCGACGGTCATCAGGCGCCTGAGTGGTTCACGAATATCGCGGCGACCCATGCGCCAGCGGCGGAGCCTCAACCACAGCTCGCTCATGCCAGGTGAAATCGATTCAACAATGCGGACTGGCTGACCCGCACCTGTGAGAATGCCGTCTTGAGATTCTGTCGTGCGAGCGGCGACAAGTCATCGGGCGCCAGGTGATTGTCCGGCGCCTTTCCAGCCTTGAGCTGGCGGCTCTGGTGCTCCACGCGCAGCTTCTCGATGAAGTCCAGCGCGTCGACAAGATTCCCGGCGTCCGCTTCAGCAATCTCGCCCGCGCGTGCCGCGGCAAGCAGGCGGTTGCGCGTACTTACGCGCAGTTCGCCCGCGGCCAGGGAGCGAATACGCGCAATTTCCACAATCGGCATGATGCCGTGCAGCTTCAGGTCGAGCGTGTCCTTGTGCTCACCCGATTTCTCGAGCACGAACTGCCTAAAAAAACCCAGCGGCGGCTGATAGTTCATTGCATTCTTCGCCATGAGCGCGAGAAATATCTCGTTGCTACGCGCGTCTTCGCGAATGCTCTTCTTGAGCTTGTCGACAAGCGTCGACTTGCCGCTCACGCAGCGCAGGTCGAAAAAGATGTTGGCATGCATCAACGCCTTTTGCTCGGGCACCGTGATCCACTTGTGGAAGTACTGCTTCCAGACCTTGAGCGGCTGTCGCCACTTCGGATTACGGGCCATGACATCACCCGGACAGTAGACATAGCCGCAGGCGTCGAGCCCGTCGTTGACGATGTTCGCCATCGCCTCGAAGTACTCGTCGTCGCTCTCGGACACCTTGTTCGACAACAACAACGCATTGTCCTGGTCACTTTTTGCCGACTGCTCGAAACGCCCTTGCGAACCCAGCGCGATCCAGGCGTAGTCGCACGGCGGCGGGCCGAGAGTCTGCTCCGCGATTCGCAGGAGCTGTCGTGTAACGGTATCCGTGATCGTTGTAATGAACTTGCCGAGTTGCTCCCCGTTCGCATCCGATTCGATCTGGCCGATGATCAGCCCGGGCAGACGCTTGCAAGCCTGTGCAATGCCCTCCGCTGTCATCTGTCTGCCGATGTCACTGACAAGATAGAGTGGATGCTCGGTCTCGAGGCGCATGAAGTCACTGCGCGAGACCATGCCGATGAGCTCGCCTTCCACAGTGATGGGGAGATGGTGAATATGATTCTGCATCATGACGAGCGCAGCCTCGTAGGCGTGCGCGCCCCCGTCCAGCGTGATCGGCGAAGGCGACATGATCCTGGTGATGGCGAGTTCACCGCCATGCCCCTCGGCAACGACCCGCGCGCGAATGTCGCGGTCAGTGACAATGCCGCAGACGCCGTTCTCGTCGGTGACGAGCATTGCCGATACGCGTTCGGCCACCATCTTCGCGGCCGTCTCGCGGACCGTCGAATCACGGCCGATGGTCACGGGCGGCCGCCCCACGAGTGTGCTGACCGTCTCACCTGATACGCCGCGAAACCCCTGCCCGCCCTGCTGCAACAGCAGGCGATCGGACAGTGCGCGAATAAACCAGGTATCGAAATCGCTGTTCTCGCGCCGCAAGGTCGAGAACGTATTTCCCCGGAGGTGGTAGACCAGCGTATCTTCGATTGCAATCGAATGATTGCGGGCCGGAACATTGTTCATGAGGGACGGGAATCCGAAACAGTCGCCTTCCGCCAGGCGCGTCATCATCTCACCGTCTTCGTTGCGGAGTTCCACGGCCCCGCTACGAATGATGTGCAGGTGCGGATTGTCGCTCCCGATCAGGAGAATATCGTCGCCCTGCCGATAGTAGGCGATCTCGATCGACTTTGCGGCGGCGCCCAGCTGCGCGGGGTCGAGGCTATCGAATGCCTGCAACCCGCGCAGAAACTGGACGATCTCCGGAATCTCTTTCATGCAGGGATTCTGACACGCCCTTCGCTACGGTAACACTGCCTAGAACGCGTATTTCGCCGAAAGGATGAGGCGAGTCATATCACCCGATTCGCCGGATTCCAGGTTGCGTTCGGCGTACATGATTTCGCCACCGACCGTCATCTTCTCGACGGGCTGGAACAGCAGGTTTGCGTGCACGCTGTACACGTCCTCCGTGACGCCGGTGCCCGTCAACGCCGTATCGTTATCGTTGTTCAGGTAACTGAAGGTCAGGTTGGAACGCCACTCGGGATCCCAGAAGTGCCGATAGGAAACGAAGCCGCCCCACTGCTCAATAGCATCGAGGTTGCCGCCGCTGTCGAGGACGGCGTCGTTCGCCGTATTCAGGCCGAGGTAGCGGCCCGTGCCGTTGCCCACGGTCGCCATCCAGCGAATGTCGTCATCGCCGAACCTGTGCTTGCCGGACAGGCTCAGGCCATAAGCCGTCTCACTATCGTCAAAGCTGTCATTATCAATGTCCAGCTGGCGAACCAGTCCGGCCGCCTTGATGTGACCGCGGTCGAGCGGCAACGTGTAACGGGCGACGAAGTCCGGCACGGTATTATCGTCGGTAACGATTCGTGAGCCACCACTAAATGGCGTGATCGTGGTTTCCGGGTTTTCGAGTGCGAACTCCCAGCGATTCTTCGTGTACCGCAGCATCGCCTGGCGAACAAATGTCGTGCCTTCTGATGGGCCGATGAAGTCGAGGTTTTCGGCCAGCGCGCTAACGTCCTGGAACGTCGACCAGGTCTGGCCCGCGAGCCAGTTGTTGTACTTGATGAATGCGTGACGCAATCGCGGGTTGTAGGAATTGCTCATGCGCTCGTCGCCGCCCGGGCTCAGAAAGAAATCCATCTCGAGAAACGTGCCGATCTTGTCGCCGTTAGCCAGCACGTGATCGCTGCGAAAATTGAGACGCGTCTCGCGGGCCTGCATGTCGTTCCTGGCCCCCGAACTCGAGCCCCCTACCGGGATCGTCGCCGGAATATAAAACTGTGTTCCGGCGCTACCGGGCGCGAGATCACCATCGCCGTAGTCACTGAACATTGCATCGAGTTTGACGTAACCGCCGAACTTGTAGTTGCTCGTCGCTGCTATGGGTTGCCGGGCCGGTTTCGCGGTCGCTTCGGGCGTCCGCGCAGGTCGCTGATCCACCAGCTGCGTTACGAGGGCCTCGAGCTCGGCGACGCGAGCTTCGAGCGCGGCTATTTCCGACGTATCGGCGCGCGCAAGTACTGGCGCGCACAGCAATGCGAGAACGGCTGCGATCGACAGCCGTCCGGAGAGTTTCCTGGTCATTGTGATTCTCTGCGTGAGCATGGTTAGGCTGTTTGCATACTCGTAGAGCGGCCGCCCAGTTGATATAGCTGATAGTCGTAGCCGTCTCTCGGATTACCGCAACCCGGAAAATGCCCTGTCCCGCGGGTCCTCCCAGTCTGCTAAATTGAGCGATCCTTGAACCGAAAACAGCTGCGCTAATAGGAGTTGGTATGTCCGAGAACAATGATTACTGGAAGTCGAACCTGAAGCTGGTCGCCATCTGCCTGGCGATCTGGTTCGTCGTTTCCTACCTGTTCGGAATCATCCTGGTCGAGCCGCTCAATAACATCCAGATCGGCGGTTACAAGCTCGGCTTCTGGTTCGCGCAACAAGGGTCGATCTACGTCTTCGTAGTGTTGATATTTTTCTACGCAAAGCGCATGGGCAAGCTCGATAAAGAGCATAACGTGCACGAAGACGACGACTAGGGGCCGATCATGACACTGCAAACAATGACCTATCTCGTCGTCGGTGCGACCTTCGCGCTGTACATCGGTATTGCCATATGGGCGCGCGCTGGCACGACGAAGGATTTCTATGTCGCGGGCGGCGGCGTAAACCCGATTGCCAACGGCATGGCGACGGCGGCGGACTGGATGTCGGCGGCGTCGTTCATCTCGATGGCCGGACTGATTGCATTCATGGGCTACGGCGGCTCCGTGTTCCTGATGGGATGGACGGGTGGTTACGTACTGCTGGCCATGTTGCTCGCTCCCTACCTGCGCAAGTTCGGCAAGTTCACGGTGCCCGAGTTCATCGGCGACCGCTATTACTCCAAGGCCGCGCGCATCGTCGCGGTCATCTGCCTGATCGTCGCATCGGTCACCTACGTAATCGGCCAGATGAAGGGCATCGGCGTCGCGTTCTCGCGATTCCTCGAGGTCGACTACGACATTGGCCTGTCGATCGGCATGGGCATCGTGTTCGTCTACGCGGTCATGGGCGGCATGAAGGGCATCACCTACACACAGATTGCGCAGTACTGCGTGCTGATCCTCGCCTACACGATTCCGGCGATCTTTATTTCGCTGAACCTGACGGGGAACCCGATACCACAACTCGGGCTCGGCTCGACGATGGCCGGTTCGGACGTCTTCCTGCTGGATCGCCTCGACCAGGTATTGCGGGATCTAGGCTTTCTCGAATATACGACTAACGTGCGGCTCAGCCTGACCAACATGTTCATGTACACGATGTCGCTGATGATCGGCACAGCCGGCCTGCCGCACGTCATTATTCGCTTCTTCACGGTGCCCAAGGTGAAGGACGCGCGTAGCTCGGCGGGATGGGCGCTGGTCTTCATCGCGATTCTCTATACGACGGCACCGTCGGTCGCGGCCATGGCGCGCCTCAACCTGATCGAAACGATAGAACCGACGCCGGGCGAATACATGGTGTATGACGAGCGTCCCGACTGGGTCAGCAACTGGGAGGCCACCGGCCTGCTGGCTTTCGAGGACAAGAACGGCGATGGCCGCATCCAGTACACGGCGGATGCCGCCACCAACGAGATGGTGAAAGTCGACCGCGACATCATGGTGCTGGCAAACCCCGAGATCGCCAATCTGCCCAACTGGGTGATCGCATTGGTGGCCGCGGGCGGTCTCGCTGCGGCACTGTCGACAGCCGCCGGATTGCTGCTCGCCATTTCATCGGCGATCTCCCATGACCTCCTGAAAGGTGTCTTCAGGCCCGATATCACCGAGAAACAGGAACTGCGTGCCAGCCGCGTGGCCATGGCGGGCGCCATCCTGCTGGCCGGCTACCTGGGTTTCAACCCGCCGGACTTTGCCGCCGGCACTGTCGCGCTCGCCTTCGGCCTGGCGGCATCGTCGATCTTCCCGGTGCTGATGATGGGAATCTTTTACAAGCGCATGAACAGGGAAGGCGCGATTGCCGGTATGGTCGCGGGTCTCGGCGTGACCCTGTTGTACGTATTCCAGCACAAGGGAATCATGTTCATCGCGAGCACGTCGTTCCTGGGCGGCATGCCGGAGAACTGGTTCCTCGGCATCGAACCCAACGCCTTCGGCGCGGTAGGCGCGATATTCAACTTCGCCGTCGCGATGATCGTGTCGCGACTCACGGCGCCGCCCCCGGAGCACATCCAGCACCTCGTTGAGCACATTCGCGTGCCGGCCGGCGCTGGCACAGCGACGGCTCACTAGGGCAAAGCCATCCTTGCAGGGGGCCACTTTCGGCCCCCTTTTTTTTCGGCCAGGGAAAGCCTTATGCCGCGGCGCACAGGGACGTGCGGGAGCGGCGTTGCGATACACTATGGCCATGTTTACGAACAAACACGTTGTCGTCGCGATGCTGGTCGCGCCCGTACTCGCGATCATCGCCTGGTTCGGGGTCGATCACTTTATCGGCGAGAAGCCGCACGCGGCGAAACCCGGCGAGGCATACTCGCTGCTCGCCCGCTCCAACTGTCGGTACGACAGCGGGCAGTGCGATCTCGTGAACGGCGACTTCGAACTGACGCTCCGGCCGACAGGCATGGCCGCGTCGAGCGTCGACATCGAACTGGTTTCGAAGCACGCGCTGCAGCGCGCGACGATAGGGCTGGCTTCAGCAGCTACCGGCGCGCCGGCGTCCGTCATGGCGGCCACGGACGCGACGTCGACCCGCTGGTCAGCTTCTTTTTCACAGTCATACGTGGACGATTCTGCTCTGCGTGTCGCGGTCGTGGCGGACGGCACGACTTACTACGCCGAAGTACCCCTGGTCTTCCTGCGACTAGAGAATGACGGCGCCAGGTGACGCCGGCCCGGACGGACCGGTATCGCTCCGGCTGGTGTTCGGCGCCAGCGGCTACATCGGTAGCAATCTCGTGCCGTACCTGCTGGCCGACGGTTACGACGTGCGGGCAAGCTCTCGCAACATCAAGGTGCTCGAGGGCCGTGGGTGGGATGGAGTCGAACTGGCCGAAGCCGACGCATTACTGTCCGAGACACTCGACGCCGTGCTCCAGGGCGTCGACGTTGCCTACTACCTGGTTCACTCGATGGCCGCGGGCGACGAGTTCCCCGAGCTGGATGCCATTTCGGCACGGCACTTCAGGGACGCAGCGGCCCGTCATGGTGTCAGGAGAATCGTCTACCTCGGCGGCCTGGTGCCGGAAGCCCCGCGATCGAAGCACTTGAAATCCCGGCAGGAGACCGGCGACATTCTCCGCGCGGGCCCGGTGCCTGTCACCGAGATTCGGGCCGGCATGATTATCGGGCCCGGGTCGGCAGCCTGGGAGGTGATCCGCGATCTCGTCAATCACCTGCCGATGATGATCACGCCTCGCTGGGTCCGCTCAATGTCTACACCCATCGCATTGAGCAACCTGCTGCGCTACCTGGCCGACGCCCCCCAAATCGACGAAACGAGCGGAGAGATCTACGACGTCGGTGGGCCCGATGTACTCACCTACGAAGAGATCATGCGTCAGTATGGCCAACTGGTCGGCAGGCGACCGCGCATCATTCGCGTCGGCGTGCTGACGCCCCGATTGTCGTCCTATTGGCTGCGCCTCGTTACATCCGTGCCCACGAACGTCGCGCGCGCCCTGATCGATGGACTGTCCCAGGACGTCATCGCCTATGACGAGCGCCTGGCGGAACTCGTGCCGCAGAAACTACTCGGCTTTCGCGAAGCCGCCAGCGAAGCACTGGAAGCGGATCGCCAGCACGCGGTCCCGGCCCGCTGGGTCGAGGGCTCGTTGGTGTGGAGGGAGTTTCGTCCCGAGTACGCCTATTACGCCAAGCAGCAGGGTGAGCGTTTTGCCACGAGCGCAAGCAGGGAGGCACTGTGGAAAGTGATCCTGCGCTTCGGTCACGACGGCGATTTCTTCTACGCGGGCTGGCTCTGGTGGATTCGACGGGCGCTGGACTGGGTCGTCGGCGGACCCAGCTTCCGGCGCAAGCGTCGGCACCCCCATGAGCTGCGCGTCGGCGACGCGGTCGACAAGTGGCGAGTCATCGACGTGCAGCCTGGCGAACAGCTCACGATGCTCATGGAGATGAAGGCGCCTGGCGCAGGTGTGCTGGAATTCTCGATCGTCGAGAACGAATCCGGCAGACAGGTTGCCGTAGACGCCTTTTTTCACCCGGCTGGCGTATGGGGCCTCCTGTACTGGTATGCCCTGCTACCCTTCCACGCATTCCTCTTTCGTGGCATCACTCATGAGATCGCGGACCGGGCCGAGCGGGAAGACCGCCAAACCACGACAGGCTGACCGGGCTCCCAGCGTCTATGGCTCCTGGATCAGGACGTCCCAGATATAGTCCTGGTGCGTGTGGCAAATCTCGTTCATTTCCTCGACAGCCCGCGACACCTTGCGATCCTCGAAATCAGCGTGTATCGCCTCGCGCGTCAGCATAAGGGTCTTGTGATCGTTCGAACCCATCGTGAGTATGCGCCGGTACTTGCCGCCCATGTATTGCCGCAGCCATCCCCAAGACGTCAGCCCGCCCTCGCGCGTATGCTTGTCGAACACGGGGCCGATGGTCTCGCGCATCAGTTTGTCCGCTTCTTCCTCGCGGTTCATGTCGCACTGCATGTACACGGTAAAGCCGGCGTCACCACGGTCGTCGGATGCGGCGCCACTGCCAACGTCCATCGTCTGCCAGACGTAGTCCACATGCGAGGAACAGATCGCCGAGAACGCGCGTCCGGCCTCCGGCGTACGCTCACTGATGATCTCGCCAAGCGCGCCGGATGCATCGAGCATGGACTCAACGTCATTCGAGATAACGACGAGCACACGTCGCCATTCGCCGCCCGCGTAATGCTGCAGCCAGCTCCAGGACACGATGTCGCCCTGCTTGACGGCCGCATCATAGTGCGGCTTGTAGCTGGAATTAATGATCTCGTCGGCTCGCGATTCACCGTCCGGTGTACATATGAAATACGTCGCGTATGCAAATTGAGCGTCCTGTGCAACGGCGGCGCCTCCAGGCAGCAAAAACGCCGTGACTGCCAGGGTAATGGCTATCTTCTTCATAACATCTCCCCAATCGATGCCGGACCCCGCCCCAACCGGGGCCCTCTACCTATTTATAGCATTTCACCCGGCAAATTTGTGAAATTAACACTGTGAAATTTTTTTTGTGAAATTTTATAGCCCAGAGACGTAGACTGCTAGGCACGTAGACAACCGACGGCGGAACACCAGGAGAGATCGATATGACGCAGCAACAGCTACAGACGCCCATTTCGCTCTGTGGAAAACTAGTCAATGCCCTTTTCGGCGCGAGTATCGGCGATGAAGCCAATATGGTGAGCGTGCTTGACGAGGCCATTCCGCTGCAGGGCGCCAGCCATGCCGATGTCGTCGAATACTGCGTCGAGATTCCGATGCGCTACGCCGAGTGTTTCGCCATCCTGCGCGATGGCCGCAAGGTGGGCCTGCAACAGCCGCGCAAGTTCATGGGATGGTCCCGGCACAGCCCGAATCGCTCCCTGCTGTTCCGCAGCAACGGCAAGCATTTCGAGGTCGCAGTCGAAGACCGCCTGCGAGGCCGGGCTCCGGGCTGTATCCGCGAGGTATTTCTCGAGGCCCGCTCGAATCGGCGCTCGAGCCTGGCACGCAAGTTCATCGGGGTTGATGGCGACCTCGTAATCCTGCCCGTTCTGCCCGCGATGGCCTGAGCCCGACAATACGCATTTGGTCCAATGGATTGCCCTCTGGCTGTTGCCTAAACTGGCGACAGGCAAACCCTGGACCAGGCCATGAACAACTATTCCGCGCAACACCACGCGTCGATTGAGCGTCCCGACGAATTCTGGGCAAAAGCCGCTGAAGGCATCCATTGGGATAAGCGCTGCAAGCAGGTACTCGACGATCAGCATCGCTGGTTTTCCGGCGCGCGGCTCAACACCTGCTACAACGCCCTGGATCGTCATGCCGATGGCGGTCGGGGCCAACAGATAGCGTTAATTCACGACAGCCCTTTAACCGACAGCCAGCGAAAACTCAGCTACGCCGAGTTGCGCGACGAGGTTGCGCTGTTCGCAGGCGCGTTGGCGGCCAACGGCGTCGCCAAAGGCGACCGCGTCATCATCTACATGCCCATGATCCCGGAGGCCATCGTCTCTGTTCTTGCCTGCGCCCGCCTGGGCGCCGTGCATTCGGTTGTTTTCGGTGGTTTCGCCGCAAATGAGCTCGCAACCCGCATTGACGATGCCCGTCCGACGGTTATCGTGTCAGCGTCCTGCGGCATAGAGCCGGCGCGAATCATCGAGTACAAGCCGCTCCTCGACCAGGCCATCGACATGGCCACGCACAAGCCCGGGCGCTGTATTGTTCTGCAACGTCCGCAGGTCGCGGCGGAACTCTTACCCGGCCGGGACGTCGACTGGCACGACTCCCTCGCATCGGCGACGCCGCACGAGTGCGTCATCGTGGAGGCCACCGATCCGCTTTACCTGCTGTACACGTCTGGAACGACCGGGCAGCCCAAGGGCATCGTTCGCGACAACGGCGGGCACGCGGTCGCCTTGCACTGGTCGATGAAAAACATCTACGGCGCGGATCCCGGGGAGGTCTTCTGGGCTGCATCCGACATCGGCTGGGTCGTCGGGCATTCCTACATCATCTACGGACCGCTGTTACACGGCAATACGACGGTGCTCTACGAGGGCAAACCGATCGGCACGCCCGACGCAGGGTCGTTCTGGCGCGTCGCGGCCGAGCACGACGTGGCCTGCATGTTCACGGCGCCGACCGCGTTTCGGGCCATCAAGCAACAGGACCCCGACGGCGAGCTGCCGGGCCATTATGATCTCTCGAAACTGCGCGCGCTGTTCCTCGCCGGCGAACGCTGCGACCCCGATACACTGCACTGGGCCGAAGACAAGCTCGGCATCCCGGTCATCGATCACTGGTGGCAGACGGAAACCGGCTGGTCGATAGCCGCGAACTGTCTTGGCATCGAGAAGCTACCGGTGAAGGCGGGCTCGGTGGGACCGGCGGCCCCGGGCTGGGACGTGCGGGCCCTGGACCCTGCGGGCCAGGACGTACAGCCCGGCGACGTGGGCGCCATCGCTTGCCGGCTGCCACTGCCACCGGGCAGCCTGACCGGCCTCTGGCAGGCCGAGGATCGGTATCGTGAGGCCTACCTGCAGACATTCCCGGGCTATTACGAGACCGGCGACGCCGGTTTCATCGACGCGGACGGCTATATCCATGTTATGTCGCGTACCGACGATGTCATCAACGTGGCAGGTCATCGCCTGTCGACCGGTGCGATCGAGGAAGTCCTGGCCGGCCACCAGGACGTCGCCGAGTGCGCTGTAATCGGCGCGGCCGACGCCCTGAAAGGACAGCTGCCGCTCGGATTCCTGGTCCTCAAGGCCGGCGTGCAAAGACCCCCCGCCGAAATCGTAGCCGAAACCGTCAAATTGGTACGTGAGCAGGTCGGGCCTGTAGCCGTCTTCAAGCAGGCCACCGTCGTCGACCGGCTGCCGAAAACGCGGTCCGGAAAGATCCTGCGCAGCACCATGCGTAGCATCGCGGACAGCGAGGAATTCCGCGTACCGGCGACCATCGAGGACCCCGCCGTGCTGGGCGAAATAAAATCCGCCCTGCAATCGATCGGTTACGCGGGCTAGACACGGCTTCGGAATCACCGTATAGATAAAGGTGCAGGTAAAGCGATAATCACTGCAACCAAACGGCTGAGAGGAACAACAATATGGCCTATGCATCCAGTGACATCCGTAACGTATGCCTTGTGGGCGCGAGCAATGCTGGCAAGACGCAGCTTGCCGAGGCATTGCTCCACGCCGGTGGCGCCATCGCCGAGTGCGGTTCCGTCGACAAGGGCAACACGGTGTCCGATTTCACCGACCGGGAACGCGCTCTCGGTCACTCGCAATATCCTTCGATCTGTCATCTCGATCACGGCGGCATCCATGTCAACCTGATCGACACGCCGGGATACCGCGACTTCTACGGCAGGGCCCTGTGTGTGCTTCCGGCCGCCGAGACCGCGGCCGTGGTCATCAATGCGCAGGAAGGCATCGAGATGATCGCACGACGCGTCATGGGCGCCGCCAAGGACCAGCGACTTTGCCGCATGATCGTCATCAACAAGATCGATGCCGAAGATATCGACCTCAGGGGTCTGCTTAACGAAATCCGTGAGACCTTCGGCGCCGAATGCCTGCCAATGAACCTGCCGTCAGCCGACGGCCATGGCGTCGTCGACTGTTTCTTCCAGCCTTCAGGTGACGAGACGCTGTTCTCTGACGTCGCGACGGCGCATACCGAGATCGTCGACCAGGTGGTCGAAGTCGACGAAGACCTCATGGAGTTGTATCTCGAGCAGGGCGAGGAGCTGCAGCCCGAGCAACTGCACGACCCGTTCGAGAAGTCTCTGCGCGAAGGCCATCTCGTGCCCATCTGCTTCGTATCTGCGAAGACCGGCGCCGGCATCAAGCAGCTATTGCAGGTCTTCGAGCGACTCATGCCCAACCCGATGGAAGGCAACCCGCCACGGTTCCTCAAGGGCGAAGGCGACAACGCCGAGGTCGTGACGCTCACGCCGGACCCCGACGCCCATGCCATCGCGCACGTGTTCATGGTCAATATCGACCCGTTCAAGGGTCGGCTCGGAATGTTCCGTATCCACCAGGGAACCATTCGTCCCGGCAACCAGCTTTTCGTCGGCGATGCCCGCAAACCGATAAAGGTCAATCAGCTTCTGAAGATCAACGGTGCCACGCATAACAAGGTAGACGTGGGATTACCGGGTGATATCTGCGCGATCCCGCGCGTCGATGAGGTCCATTACGACGCGGTGCTGCACGACTCGCACGACGAGGACCATTTCCACCTCAAGTCTCCGCGCCTGTCGAAGCCTATGTACGGTCTGGCCATCAGGCCACCCGACGACAAGGACGCGCAGAAGACCTCGGATGCCCTGCATACGGCCGAAGCCGAAGATCCGTCCCTCGAGGTAGAGCACGTAGCGTCGCTCAACGAGGTTGTGTTACGCGGTCACGGCGAGTTGCACCTGCGCACGGTACTCGAGCAGATCAAGGATCGCTACGGACTGGATGTGAATACCTCGCTGCCATCGATCGCTTATCGCGAGACGATCACGGCCAATGCCGAAGGTCACCACCGGCACAAGAAGCAGACCGGCGGTGCCGGTCAGTTCGGCGAAGTGTACCTGCGCATCGAGCCGCTCCCCCGCGGCGAGGGCTTCAGGTTCGGCAGTGCGGTCGTGGGTGGTGCGATCCCGTCGCAGTATATTCCGGCGGTCGAGACCGGTGTTCGCCAGATCATGGAATCGGGCGCGATCCACGGCTACCCGATGCAGGATATTTCGGTCACTGTGTACGACGGCAAGCATCATTCGGTCGACTCGAAGGAAATCGCGTTCGTCGCGGCCGGCAAGAAGGCCTTCCTCGATGCCGTTCACAATGCGAATCCGATCGTCATGGAGCCCATCGTCAATATGGACATCACGGTGCCGAGCAACAGCGCCGGCGGCGTAACGGGAGACCTGTCGTCGATGCGCGGCATGATTACGGGTACCGAGACCTTGCCGGATAATCGCATCGTCATCTCGGGCAAGGTGCCGCTCAAGGAAGCGCAGAGCTACCACTCGCGCCTGAAGTCGCTCACGGGCGGTGACGGCAGCTTCACGATGGACTTCAGCCACTATGCCGAGGTGCCTCTCGAGTTCCTCGACGTGGACAAGGCGAAGTCTGCCTAGACTCGAAGAAAACAACTGTAAAATCCTAAAGTTATGTGACTTCCTGCCGACTTTTGTCGGTAGGAAGTCGCATTTTCGTGGCGTTGTGAGTCGTGTCACACGGCAGGTGCCCGGAATGCGCTATACCATCGAGTAATCGATGCCGACGAGGTAGCGCGCCTATGTACGAATCAGGCCACCAGGATCGGGTAGTTCCAGTCCCCAGTTTGCTGGACTACTTCCGGACGTCTATCGAAGATGTCATCGCCGGGCAAGGCGTCGACGTCGAACCCCATGCCACGCACTATGTCGTCAACCTGCTTACGCTGTTCTCGCGCGCCGAAGAACTGTACGACGATGACGGCGAATGCCGCGGTCACAAACCGCTCGCACTGATGCTGGCCGACGCCGAGGATGCACCCAGTCCCGAACAACAGAACAATGCTCTGCAGCGCATCGGCGATGTTGCCCTTTTCATCTCGGGTTTCTTTGCCGACAGCCTGGCGACGCACGTCGTCGATCTCGACTACTACATTCACATGGGCGGCAGCGCCTACGGATCACTCTCCGAAAAAGTCCGTGGGACTTTCAGGGGTAACGCATTCGCAGACACGTACGGCGAACTCGCAGCGAAGTTCCAGGTGCTCGTCGACGTACTCAACGAAATGCGCGACCGTGAACGGCAGGAGACTCATGTCGATGTGTTGCGCACCTACACGGTCTGGCGCAAGACCGGTAGCAAGCGTGCTGAAGATCTGTTACGCCAGCACGGCGTTGTCCCGATGCCGGCGAAGCGGCTCGTATAAAAAAGCGGACCTGCAGTCTTCACCGGGGTCCGCCGGCTCAAACTGAGGTCCGCTGCGAAGTCCGGAGGACACGGGGGCATACCACCCGGACTTTGTCACGCAATTATGACTACGAGAAGAACAGTCCGCCGTTGATATCGACGCTGTTACCCGTCAGGAAACTCGACTCGTCGGATGCGAGGTAGGCAACGAGATCGGCAACTTCGTCGATGCGATCACCGAGAGCCTCGCGCGTGCCGGCCACGAGTTTTTCGACTTCGATGGCTACTTTGTCTTTGAGATTCATGAGTATTGGACTCCTGCGCATCGGGTCGTATTGTGGTTGATGCAAGCTTAAATTGGCCTAGCCAGTTTGTCAACCAATAACGCATACCAGATGACGCGAGCATCTAAGAAATTGATATGCACTGGCACGATTCCCGCTTTCTCAATGAAAGACTCTCCCTGATCGACCCGGTTTTGAGCCAAGCTGCTGGACAGTTACCGGCCGCGCAGGCTAGGCCAGGCTTGGCGCTCCTTCAGCAGTCATACCAAATTGGCATAACTAGTATGAATTCAATGCTTACCAATATGTCAAATTATCGTGCATCTTTGTGCTGATAGTGGTATGTTTAATTGGTAGACCAATATAACACGGTCGTCACACTCAAAAAAAACTGCGCAAACGGGGGATGCCAAGATGCGTAACAGTCACGACCTAACCGTCTTCCCAATCACTGTGGCCCGAATCCAGCTACTGCTGCTGGCCGCCGTCGCATTCATGCTGCCGGGGGCCCTCTATGCCCAGGATGCATCGAGTGAATCAGCCGCTGCGGAAGAGATCGAAGAGATCATGGTTACCGGGAGCCGTGCAACGATCCAGAGCACTGTGACGTTCAACGGTCGTATGGCAACTAACGGCACGGGTGACCGCTCAGTCAACTTCTCACAATTTCCGTCTGAACTGATGAATAAGCTGGCGATCTTCAAGACATTAGATACGAGCTTGATTGAAGGCGGCGTTGCTGGTTTGGTCGAACTCGAAACGCTCAGGCCGCTCGATAACTAATTATCGTTGCCAAAATCGTCACATCATTCGGTTATAGATCATTGTAGGGCTCTATAACTGAATGATAGGTAGAGGCGTCATTATTTCAGGTTGTTAGTAGTAGCTGCCGTTTTACGCAGTTCTAACGAGGTTGATGAGCGACCCTCTCAATGCAATGACAGCCACGGTGAGCTAGCAGGCTGATACAAGAAATACTAAATCTGATGTGGGAGTTCAGGGTAATGAATCATAAGGTCTTTTTATTTGCTGTGCTATTTACGACGCTCGTCGGCTGCGGCAGCGATAGGGATGGTACCGCTCTGGTGCAGGACTCCAACGGGGTCGCGAGCATCAGCGGTGATGCCGTTGTAGGCGAAACCCTGTCGGCATCGATATCGGACAGCGATGGCGTTCAGTCTGGCAGTGATAGCTATCAGTGGATGTCAGATGGTGATCTGATTTCAGGTGCGACATCCTCTTCCTACACGCTAACCGCAGACGAGGGTAGTGAAGCTGTTTCTGTTGTTGTTCGTTATACCGATAATTCCGGTCTTCGCGAGACGGTCGAATCCGCACCTGTTGATATTCAAGCCGCTTTTAACCTTGGAGCGCGCTACGTTCATGGTTTAGTAGACGGGGCCCTTTGTGAAATCTCTGCTGTCGATTCCAGCGGTGTCGCAGCGGGCACTGCGTTGGCTTCGGGCACAACCAGCAGTGGATTAGCGAGCTTCGGTGACCTGGTTCCCATTGATGGAACAGCGTTGATTTCCTGTAGTGGCGGAACCTATGTCGATGAGGCAACTGGTCTCGTACTCGATGCGCCTGTCACCCGAGCGGTCGTCAATGTTGACGGTGACCTTATTTTTACCGTCTCGCCATTAACAGAAATTGCTACCCAGCTTGCTGAAGCGACGGGTGATTTGAACACGGCCATTTCTACTTATAACGACGCTATTGCCGTTAACTTTGGCGTTTTCGGAGAAATAACCGTAGTCGCGCCGACAGATTTGGCGACGACGGCCGCTGGCAATGATGAAGCGGGAAGATATGCGACAGCGCTGGCCTTGATTTCCCAACTGGACGCTAACGACGCTGGCGCCTCATCGGCGGACATAATCGACAATCTCAGCGCCGATTTGGCTGACGGCACATTTTCTCAGTCCACGCTGGACGACATTAACCAGGCGGTCGTAGATTTGGGCGCTTCTGCGGTAGCCGGCAACCTGGATAGCGAAGCTCTGCTCGTCGTGCAGAGTGCAATCAACAACGCGCCAGAACCAGCCGTTTTTGACGGTTTGAGCGCTACGATTCCTAATGACCAGGTAGCGCCTCTTACAGGAAACGTCACCGTTACTGATGTGAACTTCGGTGAAGACAGGGTCATTGCGCAAACCGATGCCCAAACCACTTATGGGACATTCAGCATCGCCGAGGACGGCGCCTGGACCTATACCCTGGACACTACTGATCCAACAGTGGCCGGCCTGGAAGTTGGTGCATCTGTCAACGACACCATTCCACTTTCCTCCGTAGACGGCACAACTGCTAATCTGGTCATCCGTATTGCCGCGCTTACACAAGTCGCGGAAATCACCAACACCATAAACGGCGATACGGGTGAATTAAGACGCGACCTGGATCCGCATCTGCTGCAAGGAAAACTCTCGTTTTCATTCCTGAAAACTGAGGCCCTTGCAGACGATGGCAATCAAAAAGACGCGTACATTACCCTATATGGCGCTTCTGGCAGCTCTTCGGAATCACTGGTTGATCTGCGCATACAAGGACAAGCTACCAACTCTGATGGAAGCATCAGAGAGCCGAGGTTTTTAGTCCGCAACACGGACAACGCAGCCTACCCTGGCGGTATCATCGAAGCGCCATTCACACCCAATGAGTGGTACGACATTGAGATCATGTGGGACATGTCGCAAACCAACCAGATCACGATCCTCATTAATGGCGAAGTGCTGGGTGGAGGCGCATTCTCAACGGCAGCGATTGTAGACCCCGATTGCCCAACGGTCGATGCGTGTATCCCTGAGGGCGTTGAACGCGTTCAGTGGCGCTTTGGCGACAATGGTACGGTCATTCCGTTTGGCTCTTACTTTGTCGATAACATTGCAATCTATTCCGACACAGCCGGGACAACGCTGCAATTTGCGGACGACTTCGAGAGTTACTTCGTTGGAGACTCGTTCTCTGGCTCCGCGGATTATCCCAATTCAGTCGACGCGATTGTCGCAGTCTATGATGTCGGCGCAGGCGCAGGAAATACTCCGGCTGCTTTCTTCAATTTGGTGGGCGCCATCAATAGCGACAGCACCGATGTATTAATGGATTCGGTGACCGTCATTGATCCGGATCCCGGTGAAGATATGCTTGTCGAGCAACCGGCGACCGCTACCCAGTACGGAACGTTCTCGATCCTGGCTTCCGGCGCATGGGAATACACGCTCGACACAACGGACCCGACTATTGCAGCGATGGTTCAGGGCGACAGATTGACGGATACCATTCAAATTTCTTCGGTTGACGGAACCACTGCTGATCTGGTGATTACCATCAATGGCGTCGGCGGCACTCCCTCTGGAGACAACAATGTCGCTGTCATTATTGACACCGACCCCGGCGATACAGGTGAGTTGAGATATGCGCTGGATGCCGATGGTCCGCTGGCGGCAGGTCGCCTGGAAGTTGCAGTGAAAAGACTGGACGATACGCTGGGGGATGGTGATGCCTTCATCACCTTGTTTAACTCAAATACCAACAACGATGGCGCAATTCTCGATTTCCGTATCCGGGATGACAGTTTTGGTGTGAGAAGCCCAGGCAGCATTGATACGTCGACGCTTCCGCATACGCTGGATGCCTTCATGGATGTGCTGATTACCTGGGAGTATCCCGGTGGTGACACGACGCTGCTTCCCGAGGTCACGATTTCGGTGGATGGTGTCAGTCTTGCTCCATATACACCGGACAACAACTCGTTCGGTGGTGTGACACACGTTGCATTCCGATTTGGTGACAACAGTGGTGTGCGTGAAGCGACGGGCATATTCAGTGTTGATGAGCTGGCGATTTACTCAGATACAGATGGAATGACTGGAGTGTTCTCCGATGACTTTGAGTCTTACCTGGAGGGCGATTCGCTCGATTCGGACAACGCTGCTTCGCCTTATCACTCAAATACATCTGAGGCAACCGTGGGAGCTGAAGAAGACGGTGCAGGCGGTCCTGGCACTCCTGGTAATAAACTTGCCGAAATCATCGACACCGACCCCGGCGATACGGGTGAGTTGAGATATGCGCTGGATGCCGATGGTCCGCTGGCGGCAGGTCGCCTGGCAGTTGCGGTGAAAAGACTGGACGATACGCTGGGGGATGGTGACGCCTTCATCACCTTGTTTAACTCAAATACCAACAACGATGGCGCAATTCTCGATTTCCGTATCCGGGATGACAGTTTTGGTGTGAGAAGCCCAGGCAGCATCGATACGTCGACGCTTCCACATACGCTGGATGCCTTCATGGATGTGGTCATTACCTGGGAGTACCCGGGTGATCCGGCAACAACGCTTCCCGCGGTAACGATAACGGTAGATGGCGTCAGTCTTGCTCCATTTACGCCCGACAACAACGCCTTCGGTGGTGTGACACACGTTGCATTCCGATTTGGTGACAATAGTGGTGTGCGTGAAGCGACGGGCATATTCAGTGTTGATGAGCTAGCGATCTACTCCGATACGGCGGGTACTACAGAAGTATTCGCTGATGACTTCGAATCTTACCTGGACGGCGATTCGCTCGATTCGGACAACGCTGCTTCGCCTTATCACTCAAATACATCTGAGGCAACCGTGGGAGTGGAGGAATAAGATGCTGCTGCTCAAAACACTTAATGAGTCCATTCATAATAGAATAAGTAATGTGAGACTAAACATGTTTAAACCAAAGCAGACCACATGCCCTAATCGCTCGCCGAAAACTCATAAAGCGAGTGCAATATTGACCGCAAGCCTGACTTTAATCGCAAGTGCAGCAGTTTCTGCTCAGGAGACCGATCAATCCAATGATTCAGCCGATACGATTGAGGAGGTCGTCGTTACCGGGACCAGAGCGACTGTGCAAAGGTCGATCGAGCTCAAACGTAACTCCACACAAATAGTAGATGGACTGTCTGCCGAAGAAATCGGCGACATTCCAGCGCTGTCGATAGGTGCTGCACTCGAGACAATTACCGGCGCCACTTCACACCGTGAAAATGGAGGTGCAACGGAAGTTTCCGTCAGGGGGTTAGGGCCATTCTTGGGAACGACTGAGGTCAATGGCCGGGAAGCTACGAATGGTGGCGGTAACCGTGCGGTGAACTTCAGCATTTTCCCTTCTGAAATGTTCAACCAGATTTCGATTCATAAAACACAATCAGCTGAATATATCGAAGGGGCCGTCAGCGGCCAGATACACTTGGATACCAAGAGACCATTGGACTATGGAAAGCGCTTGGCCCAGGCAAATGTAAAGCTTGCGTATAGCCCGGATGAGTCAAACATTGAAGGTGGCCAGGAATATGGATCACGCGCTACGGTTGCGTACATCGATCAGTTTGATTTTGACAATGGCGCCCGACTGGGTGTCTCTCTTGGTGCACAACTTAGAGATGAGGTGAACCCGGAGCAGGAATACCAAACAACATCGGGTGGCGGTCGCCTCGAAGCCTGTGAGTTGACCTCATTTGATGGCAACGCGTTGCCAACTGACACTGTTGGTCGCTGTCATGATGGCACGGCAGATGTCAGTAATGACGCGGTTCAAGGCTTGATTGACGACCCTAACCGGAATTATGACTCGGTTGAAGATATTCCTTTCGCCTATATTCCGCGGGACCATCGTTATCGTCAGAACACGACGGATGATGAGCGTGAGGCAGTCTTTGGAGCCATTCAGCTGCAACCCAATGATCGCCTGGATATCAATTTGGATTTCCAATTTTCCGAACGTGATCAACGGGAACTTCGCAAGGACCTGCAATGGGGAAGCACGCAGGAAGACCTTTCCGCGCTAACCTCCAATCCGTCGACTGGTGTAGTTTATTCTTCAGTTTCTGAAACTACGATTCATTCGTATACAACTGATTTTCAGCGATTTGAAAAATATAACGGATACGGTATCAATCTTGATTACGATCTGACTGACAACCTGAGCTTGATCCTTGATTATGCCTATTCTGACACGCGTCGAACCGAGACTGATGTAGAGCTTCGGCTGGGAGCGACTGACAATAATATTGTCGGCGGTAACGCCGATGATTTCACCGTTCAGTTGGATACAAACCAGAGTCCACCAGGGTCCGGAGGGGCTGCAATTGCCACTATTCTTGACGATGGTGGCAACGGCTTCGAAGTTACTGACCCAAGCTACTTCAATGCAAGGAACCGTGGTCGAATTCGAGCACGTCAGGTTATTCGTGACAATGAGCTCGATGCCATTCGCGCCGATCTGGTCTGGGCGCGAGATTCCGGCGCAATACATACCGTGAAAGCGGGTGTGCGATCCTCCAGCATGGATTATTTGTCACTGGGCGGATTGAGAAACGAACCTGGTGAAAGCCTGTTTGAGGACGAGGACCTGGTGACGCCTAATGGCGGTGCAGACAACGATGTGACGGATGCTGTACTAGCCAACGTGCTGGCCTGTGCCGATCAAAGCTTCCCGGAATCAAGTTTCCTGTCGAACGTCAAGAACGGGGAACTTATAACCAACGCCAGCAGCGGTACGGCAGTAAGCGAGTTTGCAACCTTTGACTATGGTTGTTCTGCCAACGCCTGGTTAGTCAATTATGGCGGTTTGTCCGGAATACAGTTCCAAAATGGCATTACTTCTGGAACCAACGATGTAACGGAAGACACGCTAGCGTTTTATGTTCAAGCGGACTTTGATACAGAATTCTCCGGCTACCCGGTAAGAGGTAATTTTGGCGTTCGTTATGTCGATACCGAAATCACCTCTGTCGGCTACCGGGGACCAATCACCGTCGAAGAGATCGACGGCGTAGGGTTTGTTGTTACAGAAGGTGACCCTGGTGAAGAAGGTTATGAAACCGACACACAAAAAAATGACTATCAAGAGTATCTCCCTAGCTTAACGGTTATCGTAGACCTGAATGATGATTTGATCCTACGAAGCGGTGTCTTTAGAGGAATGTCTCGCCCGGATCCTAACGCCTTTGGTAATGGCCGGAACATCCAGGATAACGATATATCGAACGCGTACTCTTCGCTCGAAGAAGCAGTTAATGGGATCAGTGCTACCGGCAACCCCTACCTGGAACCAATCACATCGACTAACGTTGATCTGGGTCTGGAGTGGTATCCAAACGAAGATACCATGATTGCCGGTGCGGTCTATTGGAAGGAGTTCAATGGAGGGTTTGAGAACGTTGCCCAGCCCGAGACTTTCGATCTTGACGGCAACGAGGTCCAGGGATTGGTTCAAACCACACAGATTAGCGATGACGACAGTACGATCAAGGGCGTCGAGCTCACGTTGACACACGCGTTTGATTACTTGCCCGGGTTCTGGAGTGGGTTCGGCGCAAAATTTAGCTACATGTATGCTGATTCTGACTTCGAGTTTGAAGACCAGAATGGTGGTGATGGTGTGGCCGTAACGGTTGATCAAGTAACAGGGGAGACCGCTGAGACGCCGTTAATTGGTATTCTCTCATCCGCCAACCTCTTTGGTTTATCCAGACACGTGTCTTCGACGCAACTGTACTGGAACAACGAAAAATGGAACTTCGAGGCATTCTACAAGACGCGATCTCAGTACTATCAACAGTACACGCGAGACACTCAAGGTCGGCTTCGCTACACAAATACAAATCAAAGGCTGGACCTGAAAGTGCGTTACAAGTTGTTCGATAATACTGACGTGACTCTGGAAGCCAAGAACATCCTGGATGAGCCGCGTATCGACTACCGTGCCATCGACGGGAATGTTCTTCAGGCTCTCTCCTATGGGCCGCGCTATTTCCTCGGTGTAAGGGTCAAGCTATAGAATGCGCTGATGTGGGCACTGAGTTGATGGATAAAAGGTACCGAACAGTGGCTACTGTTCGGTACCGCTGGTTTAGGGGTTAATTTTATGCGGTTCTCGTCGGCTTGCTTGGTGATAGCTCTACTAATTTCATCGGTGACTTACGCTGAGAATCCCGCTGATAAGTTTGACCTGAGATTCTGGAAACTCACGCTTCCCCTGGATGAGAACAAAGACGGCAAAGTCGACGAAATCAAGGTCGGCTCAATGCACAAGTATTCTCATCCGGATTTCTTCTACCTCGATCAGGATGGGTACCTGGTATTCACTGCGCCCAACAAAGCGAAAACGACGGCAAGCTCCACCAACACCCGAAGTGAATTGCGCCAGATGTTTCGCGGCAAGAACACCAGGATTGGTACCCACGACCCCAAGAACAATTTCGCGCTGAAGGCACATCGCGGGGCCAGAAACTTCGCTGACGTCGGTGGGCAGTTGGAAGCCACGCTAAAAGTGCTGCATGTCGCTGAAAATGCGAAACACGTCGATAAGAAACCGGCCTACTCGGTCGTCGTCGGGCAAATTCATGCCGATAAGGATCAAGGTGTAATAAATAAAGGCAAGGGCTTTGGCTGGGGTAACGAACCCATCAAGATTTTCTACAAGAAATGGCCTGATCATGACACCGGTTCGGTGTTCTGGACTTATGAAAGAAACCTGGAGAGAACCAATCCCGACAGGACAGACATCGCTTACCCCGTCTGGGGAAATACCTGGAACAACCCCGAAGACCCTGGTGAGAAGGGCATAGCGCTCGGACAGTTGTTCAACTACAACATTAACGTACATGGCAACATCATGTACCTCACGTTTAGAACGACTGATCCGTCGCAGACAGTCAAGTATCAGATCGACCTGTCAAATAATGTCGATGCTTACGGAAAGGTCGACGAAAAAGATCACCCGCAAGGCTACTCGGGCGATGCCATGTACTTCAAAGCGGGCGCATATAACCAGTGCAGCACGAAAGACGATCCTGCATTCTGGTACCCAGCGTGTGCAGGCACGGGTGATTGGGCAACGGATAAGGCCAATGGCGACTATGTCGCTGTCGCGTTCCGGCGAATACAACTGGCCCGTTCGGTTGACCCGATGTGAATTTCCTTATAGCCCACTTGAACAGGCGAATTAAGAAGATGAACTATCGAGCCAGTTTGGTCGCCATCCTGCTTGCCGTCACAGGATGTGGAGGCGGCGGCTCATCAAGCGCGCCTGCCGGCAACACTCCACCTGCAACTGTCCCTCCGGTCACGCCACCATCGTGCACCGGCAATCACCTCATCAACGTGATTGCTGCTACGGACGAAGGCATGAGCGGAACAGGAAATGGGCCGGATAAGGCTATGGATGACGACCTGAGCCCAGCTTCGCGTTGGGAGACTACAGGTGACTCAATAACGATCACCTTCGATCTGGGTGTGCGGTATTTGGTCCGAGAAGTCGGAATCGCGTGGTTTGCCGGGGATCAACGCGTTGCCTATTTCAGCGTTTTTGCATCCGTTGATGGCATGAATTTCGAGTCATTGCTGGCTAATCAACAGTCCTCTGGCGAGACCGAAGGTTTTGAACGGTATGACACGCCCGATACGGCAGCACAATATATTCGTATCGAAAACCACGGTAATTCCCTGAACTTGGACAACTCAATAATTGAAGGCACCGCTTTCGGTTGCACACTGGATACAGCGACGGCGGTTTTTGAAAACGGAAATGTAGATGCATCAGACTTCGCGCTTGACCCGGCGCTACCACCAGGATCGAACTTCGAGCTGATCAGCTGGGCGCTGGATACACCAGCGGATCTCGATGGCAATGGTCGCTCCGACCGTACCAGTGAAAGTGACCTGGACAATGGGTTTACGGATGGGTTTTTCTTCACCGGTCCTGCCGGCGGCATGGTATTTCGGTCCACCATTGGCGGCGCTAAAACATCCGCCAACACGAGCTACACGCGTTCGGAACTGCGCGAAATGCTGCGCCGCGGCAATACCAGTATCAGTACACGGGGGGTGAACCAGAACAACTGGATACTGGGGTATCAACCGGATCCGGGAATAGCGGTAGGGGGACGTAACGGTGTGCTGCGCGGCACGCTCGCCGTTAACCACGTTACCGAAACGGGCAATCGTAATCAGGTTGGCCGGGTGATCATCGGGCAAATTCACGCAGAAAACGATGAACCTGCCCGTTTGTATTATCGGAAGTTCCCTGAAAACGAGCGCGGGTTTATTTACCTGGCACATGAGATCCGAAACTCGGACGACATCTATTTTCCCGTGGTTGGCCCTGTTAACAGCAGCTTGGACAATGCGCCTTCTGATGATGCGAATCCGGAAAACGGCATTGCACTGGATGAAATTTTCTCCTACGAGATCACGCAACAGGATGCTCGCATTGATGTCATTGTAAGGCGCGGTGACAGTACCGGGCCCATCATCGGTCACAATTACGTGGATATGCAGCAACAGAACAGTGGCTACGACGTCCCGAATGAGTGGATGTATTTCAAGGCCGGCGCTTATACACAGAATAATACCGGAAACGAGACTGATTTTGACCAGGTTACGTTTTACGAACTTGAGAATTCTCACGATTTGTAGGAGCGGCTCTTAGCTGCGACCAGAACATTTCGGGCAACCCGGAGGACTACGTGCAGGCCACGTTTTATGAGCTCGACGTAACGCACAATGCATATGATCAGTAGAATCCTGGCCGTCATCGCGCTGGCCGTGACTGGTGCCTGCAGCTCCGGCGGCGGTGGTAGCCCGCCTCCACCAGACGTCACGCCACCTCCGGTCGGGGATCCGGGACCGCCGGAAGATGAGGCCCAGTACACCGTGCTGACTACTCGTACCCTGGATGCCGACGGTGACCAGGTAGGGCTCGATACCTACGACCTGATCCGCGCTTTCGGCGGCCCCAATCCGATCGAGGCGCCCGACCTGTACCCGATCAACCATCCCGACGTGCGGCACATCTACGAAGACAGCGACGCGACGGTTGGTAACCATTTCGTGTTCATCATTCATCGCGACATCGACATCGATCGCGATCGGGTGGAAAACTCCGATCGGCAGCGCAACGAGATCAAGACCTATAACAGCTCCGAAGAGGCTGTGAAGGGTTTCGAGAACGAGACGTTCGTCTATCGCTGGAAATTCAAGGTCAATGCCGACATGGAAGTGTCGACCAGGTTCTCGCATTTCTTTCAGCTGAAAGCCGTCGGCGGGCCGGATAGCCATCCGATTCTGACAATTTCCGGCGCAGAGCGCGGCGGGGAGGACGGCATCGAAGTACGCTACAGCCCGCTACAGGAAGACACGATCATGCAGCGACAGGATTGGGGGTTGGTGACTGGTGAGTGGCTAGAGGCGTATTGCCGCGTGACTTTCGCCAAATCCGGCGACCTGCGCCTGATCGTTACGCGAATGAGCGACGACGAAGTCATTTTCAACATCGACGAACCCGGTCTCGATCTGTGGCGTGGCGAAGATGCAAGCCACTTCGTGCGCCCCAAGTGGGGTATTTACCGGTCCATTCTCGATCTGGACAATCTGCGCCCAGACGAAGAAACGGTTCGCTTTGCCAACTTCACCGTCAGCGAAGTCATGATCGCCAACTAGGCGGGCTTCGCCGCGACCGAGATGCCATGAGCCACGAAAACGAATACCACGACAACATGGTGACGATGCTCGAGCTCATCTGGGGCGAGGGCTACATGGCGCCGGGTGGAGCGGGCAATGTTGCGAAGCTGCTCGATGGCACCAAACCCCGCGGCAAGCGAATTCTCGATATTGGCTGCGGTATTGGCGGTCCTGCTCTCGAGATGGCGCGGGGTCACGATGCCGAGGTCGTCGGTATCGATCTCGAGCAACCGCTGATCGACCGCGCAAACGCTGCTGCGCACCGCTTCGGCATGACGGGCCAGTGCACGTTCCAGGTTGTAGAGGCCGGCCCCCTGCCCTTCGAGGATGAGTCCTTTGATGTCGTCGTCTCCTCCGGTGCATTGACCCAGACCGACGACAAGGCGGCTTTGCTCGGCGAAGCCTGCAGGGTCCTGAAACCCGGCGGTCACATGACCTGCTACGAGTGGATGAAATCGGATGCCGAATTGTCGGATGACATGCGTTACTGGTTCAGGATGGAAGAGCTGACTTACGAGATGGAAACACTCGAGCAGTTCGGCCGGCGCTTCGAGAACGCCGGCTTCGTAGACGTGGTCACGACGGATGCCTCGGACTGGTACCGCGAAAAAGCAAGGCGCGAGTACGAACTTATCAAGGGCTCGCTCTACGACAAGATGGTCGAGCTACTGGGTAGCGATGCCGCCGAACACTTCGTCGAAGACTGGCGCGCCATGGTCGTCGTGTGCGAATCGGGCGAAATGCGTCAGGGCTATTGCCGCGGCCGCCGGCCCGCCCGAGGCGCGTAGTCAGCGCCTGATGCGACTCTTCAGGATCCTGCGGAACGTATCGCCGTAAGGCGGGCGCAGGATCGCAAGGATGTCCGTCGACGGCTGCGTGTAGACGGCCTTCCTGTGGCTGAACTCGAGAAAACCGGCTTTGCCGTGATACGCGCCCATGCCGGAAGGCCCGATGCCGCCGAATGGCAGCTCTTCCTGCGCAACGTGGAAAATCACGTCGTTGACCGTGACGCCGCCCGACGTCGTATTGCCCAGGACGAAGTCGCGTTCCGTCGTGTCCTTGCCGAAGTAGTAAAGCCCCAGCGGCCGCGCATGCTGGTTGATGTAATCCACGGCTTCCGAAATCTCGCTATAGGTCTTGACGGGCAGGATCGGACCAAAAATCTCGTCCTGCATCACCTTCATCTCCTCGCTTACTTTGGTGACGACATGCGGCGCCATCTTGTGGTGAGCCTGCGCGGAAAAATCATCGCCGGCCGGGTTGATTTCAATGATCTCGCCGCCGCGGGCCCGCGCGTCGTCCAGGTAGGATTGCAGGCGATCGAAATGCCGTTCATTCACCACGGACGTGTAATCGTCGTCATTCATGAGCCCGTTCGGGTACATGGCTGCGACGGCCTTGCGCGCCGCCTCCACGAAGTCATCGTGCATTTCCGTCGGAACCAGCACATAGTCCGGCGACAGGCAGATCTGGCCACAATTCAGCGTCTTGCCCGCCATGATTCGCGTCGCCGCCTTTTCGACATCGGCCGTCCGGCCGAGAATGACAGGCGACTTGCCTCCCAGCTCCAGCGTCAGGGGGACGAGGTTTTCGGCCGCCGCACGCATCACGTGGCGACCGATCGATGTCGCGCCCGTGAAAACCATGTGGTCGAACGCGAGCCCACTGAACGCGGCCCCTACTTCGGGCCCGCCCGTCACAACCGCGACCTCTTCATCGGAGTAGTACTTCGCAAAGAGTTCGGCCATCAGCGCAGATGTCTGCTCTGTGAACTCCGAGGGCTTGATCATGGCGCGGTTACCCGCCGCAAATACGCCGGCCAGCGGCGCAAACGTCAGGTTCACCGGGAAGTTCCAGGGGCTGATAATGCCGACGACGCCCTTCGGCTGGTAGTGAACCGTCGCCCTGGCACCCACCAGGCCGAGCGGAAACTGGGCCGAACGCCTGTCCGGCCGCATCCACTTCTGCAGGTGTTTCTTCGCGAACTTGAGCGACTCGATGGACGCGGCGATATCCGAAAATTCCGATTGATTGCGCGAACGATGGCCGAAGTCGGCCGACATCGCGTCGCACAGCGCGTCACCGTGCGTGCACAACAGGTCGATCGACCGGTCGAGCCATTCGGTCCTCTGTTCGGCTGACGGCACGCCTTGTGCCAGGCAGGCTTGTTTCTGCCGCATAAGTAAGTTGTTTAGATCGCTATTGCCGCTGTTCACAGTAATTCTCCGGCCTCTGTCTGCTGGCGTTTCGGCGGAATCGTCTCACACGGCGGGGTCGCGCGCTACGCCACAGACGCGGTACGCTATGCACTTCCGGCAGCCGCCGCCCTTAACGATTCGTATTCTCGATTCCACAGGAATAGCCATGGACCTTGGAGTAACCGATCGCCTCCGCCCGCTGCTCGATGCCGTCAGGACCTTCATCGACGAGCGTGTAATTCCCGTTGACCATGAGTACTTCGCCGAAGTCGACAAAGGCGATCGCTGGAGCCTCACGGAACGCCAGCAGGAGATTATCGAGGGCCTCAAGTCCGCCGCTCGCGAGCAGAACCTCTGGAACTTCTGGCTGACGGACAGCGAGAGCGGCTATGGCCTGACGACCGTCGAATATGCGTACCTGGCCGAAGAGACCGGCCGCTCACACCTCGCTGCCGAGGCCTTCAACTGCAGCGCGCCGGACACGGGCAACATGGAGGTACTCGAGCGCTACGGCACCTCCGAGCAGAAAGCGCAGTGGCTAGAGCCGCTGCTAAACGGCGAGATACGCTCGGCCTACGCCATGAGCGAGCCCGACGTCGCCTCGTCGGACGCGACCAATATCTCGACGTCCGCCGTTCTCGACAACGGCGAGTGGGTCATCAACGGCGAAAAGACCTATATCTCCGGTGCCGGCGACAGGCGCTGCAAGATCATGGTCTGCATGGTGAAAACCAACCCCGAGAATGATCGCCACACACAGCATTCGCAGATTCTCGTGCCGATGGACGCGCCCGGCGTCGAGATCGTCCGCCCCATGAACGTCTTCGAGAACGACGACGCACCCCACGGCCACATGCATATTTGTTTCACGGACGTGCACGTACCCGAAGGCAACATCATCCTGGGTCCCGGACGCGGTTTCGAGGTTGCACAGGGCCGGCTCGGCCCCGGTCGCATACACCACTGCATGCGCGCCATCGGGGTAGCCGAGCAGGCGCTCAAGCTCATGTGCGAACGCGCTGTCTCGCGGACGGCATTCGGTCGCCCGCTCGCGAAACTGGGCGGCAACTACGACAAGATCGCGAACGCGCGGATCAACATCGACATGGCGCGCCTGCTGACGCTGCAAACCGCTCACGTGATTGACACCCAGGGCGTGCAGGAAGCACAGGTATGGATCTCGAAGATCAAGGCGCTCGTGCCGAATGTCGCACTCGGCGTCATCGACGACGCCATCCAGATGCACGGCGCCGCGGGCATCTCCCAGGACTTTCCGCTGGCTCGCATGTACACGAACACCCGCACCCTGCGGTTTGCGGACGGCCCGGACGAGGTGCACCGCATGGTGGTTGCGCGCAATGAACTGCGCCCATACGTCGGGAAGACAAGATGACGGAAACCGTCAGGGTCGAAGACCTGCCGGGTCTCGTGGGCAAGGAACTGGAGCCGTCGCCCTGGCTCGAGATCACGCAGGAGCGCGTGAACCAGTTCGCCGACGCAACCAACGATCACCAGTTCATCCACGTCGATCCGGAGAAAGCGGCAGAGACGCCGTTCGGCGGCCCTATAGCCCACGGTTTCCTGTCGCTGTCCCTGCTCTCCTACCTCAACGCGCAGAGCGCGATCTTTCCCGAGAACCTGGTCATGGGCATCAACTACGGATCGGACAAGATTCGTTACCTGGCGCCGGTTCGCGTCGGCAAGCGTATCCGTTCGCGGCAGAAAGTACTCGAGGTTACCGAGAAGCAACCCGGGCAATGGCTATTCAAGAACGCCGTCACCGTGGAGATCGAAGGCGAGGAGACACCGGCGCTGGTCGCCGAGATCCTGTCGATGATGGTTGTCGCATAACAACAGAGGGAAACACTATGAGTATCAGACTGGACGGCCAGGTCGCCATCGTCACGGGCGCGGGCCGGGGGCTGGGGCGCTGCCACGCGTTAGCGCTTGCCGAACGGGGAGCGAGGGTGGTCGTCAACGACCTCGGCGACGACAGCGGCACATCCGCCCATGCCGACGCCGTGGTTGCCGAGATCCGTGAAGCCGGCGGCGCAGCGATGAGCCATGGCGCGAACGTGGCCAGCACGGAGCAGGTCGAAGACATGGTGCAGCGGGCCATGGACAAGTGGGGCCGGGTCGACATCCTGATCAATAACGCGGGCATTCTCCGCGACAAGACGTTCCTGAAGATGTCGCTGGACGATTTCCGGCTCGTCATCGAGGTCCACCTGATGGGGACTGTCAATTGCACCAAGGCCGTCTGGGAAATCATGCGCGAGCAGAACTACGGACGTATCGTCTTCACGAGTTCGAGTTCGGGCCTCTACGGCAACTTCGGGCAGTCCAACTACGGCGCGGCAAAGATGGCGATGGTGGGCCTCATGAACACGCTGCATCTCGAAGGGGCCAAGAACGACATACGGGTCAATTGCCTGGCGCCAACGGCCGGCACGGCCATGACTGAAGGCCTGTTTCCCGAGCCCGTATTCAAACTGATGTCGCCCGAAGCCGTGAGCCCGGCCGTCGTCTTTCTTGCGGGGCCCGATGCGCCCAGCCGCAAGGTACTATGTGCGGGCGGCGGCAGTTTCGCCGTGTTCAAGGGCTTAGAGACGAACGGCATGAGCCTGCTACCCGAGAACGTATCGCCCGAAGGCATCGCGGCCGTTTGGGACGCATTGAATGACGAGGCCGGCATGAAGGAACTCGCCGCCGGTTTCGAACAGCCCGGAAAGTTTGCGCAACAGGCGGCCATTAAGCTTGGCCTCGACCTCAGCGAATAGCATAGGACAGGAAAATGAGAGAAGCAGTAATCGTATCGACAGCACGCACGCCGATCGGTAAAGCCTACCGCGGTTCATTCAACAATACGGAAGCACCGACGCTCGGCGGCCACGCGGTCAAGCACGCCGTTGAGCGTGCCGGGCTCGAGCCCGCCGACGTCGAAGACGTCATGATGGGCTGTGCGATGCCGCAGGGCACCCAGGGGCACAACATCGGCCGGCAGATCGCGCTGGCGGCCGGGCTGCCCGTCACCACGGCCGGCATGACCGTAGACCGGCAATGCTCTTCCGGCATGATGGCCATCGCGTTGGCTGCCAAGACCGTTATCGCCGACAACGTCGACATCATGGTCGGTGGCGGGCTCGAGTCGATCAGCCTGGTGCAGAACGAACACTACAATATGCACCGCGTAGCGGACCCGCGCCTGATGGAGGCCCACCCGCACGTCCTGATGCCGATGATCGACACGGCCGAGGTCGTCGCAAAGCGCTACGAAGTCAGCCGCGAAGCGCAGGACGAATATTCGCTGCAAAGCCAGATGCGCACGGCGGCCGGCCAGGAAGCCGGCAAGTTCGACGATGAGATCGTGCCGCTGCCATCCAACATGGGTGTCATGGACAGGGAAACGAAGGAGATCTCGTTCCACGACGTCGTTCTCGAGAAGGACGAAGGCAACCGCCCGACGACGACGCTCGAAGGCCTCGCCGGTCTCAAGCCTGTCCGCGAGAACGGTTTCATCACGGCGGGCAACGCCAGCCAGCTCTCCGATGGCGCATCAGCATCCGTCGTCATGGAAGCGAGCGTCGCGGAGAAACGCGGCCTCGAACCGCTGGGCATCTACCGCGGCACGGCCGTTGCAGGCTGCGAACCCGACGAGATGGGTATCGGCCCCGTGTTCGCGGTTCCCAAGCTGCTTGAACGCAACGGCCTGGCGATGGACGACATCGACCTTTGGGAGCTCAACGAGGCGTTTGCCGTGCAGGTCATCTACTGCCGCGACAGGCTCGGCATCCCGAATGACAAGCTCAACGTCGACGGCGGCGCGATCTCGATCGGCCACCCCTACGGCATGTCCGGTGCCCGCATGGTGGGCCACGCGCTCATCGAAGGGAAACGCCGTGGTGCGAAGTACGTTGTCTGCACGATGTGCATCGGCGGCGGCCAGGGCGCGGCCTCGCTGTTCGAGGTCGCCTAGTGCGGGCCCTCGTCTGCAAGGAATACGGTCCGCCCGATTCGCTCGTCATCGAGGAACTCGAAGACCCGGTGCCCGGTGACGGGCAGATTCTCGTGGACGTCGCGGCGGCGGGTATCAACTTCCCGGACATACTTATCGTTGCGGGCACGTACCAGGTCAAGTCACCACTGCCCTTCGTGCCCGGCAACGAGGCCGCCGGAATGGTCGAGGCCGTCGGTAAGGACGTGTCACGTTTTGCCGTTGGCGACAAAGTGGTCATCACGACTCGTGGCGGCGCCTTCGCCGAGAAATGCGTCGCTGACGAGCATTCGGCGGCGCCCTTGCCCGACACGCTCGACATGGAACAGGGTGCGGGGTTCGCGGTCACTTACGGAACCAGCTATCACGCGCTCAAGCAAAGCGCGAACCTGCAGCCTGGTGAAACCGTGCTGGTCCTGGGAGCTGCAGGCGGTGTCGGCATCACGGCCGTCGAGATCGCGAAGGCCATGGGCGCGCGTGTCATCGCTGCCGCCAGCAGCGACGAGAAGCTCAAGTTCGCGGCGTCAGCCGGGGCCGACGAAACCATCAACTACTCCGCGGTGCCGTTGAATGAAACGGTCAAGGAACTGACCGGTGGCAAAGGCGCGGACGTCGTCTACGATCCGGTCGGCGGCGAACTTGCCGAGCAGGCATTCCGGGCCACGGCCTGGCACGGCCGTTATCTCGTCATCGGGTTCGCGAGCGGCGACATCCCGAAATTCTCGGCGAACATCGCGTTGCTCAAGGAAGCGAGCATCGTCGGCGTCTGGTGGGGCACCTGGGCCGCCAAGAATCCGCAGCTCCAGGTTCAGAACATGACGGAGCTGGCCGGCCTGATTGCGAAAGGCACGCTGACGCCGCGCGTGACCGAGTCCTATGCACTCGATGACTACAAGGACGCGTTCAGGACGATCACCGAGCGGCGCGCGCTCGGCAAAGTGACGCTGCGAATCCAGCCAGGTTAAGTGCCGCAATAAAAAGGCGACGACCGGAATCGGCCGCCGCCTTTATTTCGTGCATTGCGCTGGCTTAGCTCTTGTCTGCCTTGCGTACGTTCACCGCAAGCGCCTTCGTGATGCGCATGCGCACCTCGTCACCAACTTTGATGAGGTCGAGCGGCACGTCGTCGGAAATCTTCACAGTCCGAACCTGCCCGTTCTCGCCGCGCAGCACCGCGAGCCGGTCGCTCACGTTGAGCGACTCGATCGTGGCCTTGACCATGAACGTCTCGGTCGTCTTGATGCCGGGCTTGTCGCCGAGCGGCGCGACTTCGATCGCAGCCGCGTCGCCGAGCTCCGGAGCACCCTCAGGAACCGCAAAAATGGCGATCGATTCAAGGTACTCCATGACGATCCGGTCGCGGGGCTCGATCTGGTCGAAATTCGCGACGAGGTCGCTGGCCACCACCGAGTAACGCTTGCCGCTGGCATCGATCAGTTTGAGCTCGCGCGTCTCCTTGTCGACAGCTTCGACGATGGCCATGCTGCGCACGGTGCTCGTTACGACCTTGCCCGGGATCTGGACGGTCTTGCTCTCCGCGTCGGCCGGCGGCGCCGCGCCAAGCAGGCTGATGCCCAACAGCAACGCGATTGGCGTGGCCGCGCCGAGGCGACGCCTGCGCATCAGGTAGCCAACTCCAAGCAGCAACAGGCCCGCTCCAGCGATCGTCGGCCAGGGGCTTGCCGTCGTCGGCAAGGCCTCGACTTCTTCAATCTCGACTTCGACCACCACGTTCTCTTCGGTGACGAACGCCACTTCCTCGATGTCCGGTTTCGAGAACTCGCTGACCGACAGGTAGATTCGAATCTCCTGGCCGCGCGTCAGGTCGCGCGCACGTGTCTTCTTGCCGTCGACCAGCACCCTCATCGACGAGTCGGGGCGGGCGGTGAACGTCTTGCCAGTGGCCGGCAGGTGCAGCGTGACGTTGTTGCCCCAGACGCGGCGGACCACGGCGCTGAACAGGCCATAGAGTTCGCCATCGCGCTCGACGATACCCTCACAGGCGCCAACGAGATCGGGGAACCGTTCGATCGCCTCGTCTGTTGGCCGAAAATCATTGCAGCTCAGTGCCGTCATTTCCTGGGCACTGGCATTGGCGGCGGCAAACACCGCCGCAAGGAGCAACAACCGTATTGTCTTCATTTTCTTCCTCTCTGTTATCGATTTAGTCTTTTTGCAACAGCTCGGCGCGGACAATGAACCGGTCCGGAGCCGGGCCAACGTAGTAAAACGGGTAGCACGTAATCAGTGTAAGCACGGTGTCGTCGGTCGGGTCGAGCACGCTGACGTCCAGCGGATCGACGATCTTGAGTTCGGACACACGAAAGACGCGGCTTCCCTCCGGCGTCGCCATCTCGATGTCAGCTCCTACCTCGAGGTCCTTCAGGCGCCGGAAGAACGTATCGCGGTGCCCGGCAATGGCGATATTGCCATTACCGCCCGGCCGGACCGTCCCTTTGACATGTCCGGCGCCCTTGCTGAGAGCTGCCTTGCCCGTCGAAGCGAACACCGGCACCTCGATTCCCGCGGAATCGATGCGCATTACCGCAAGCGTAGATTCCACCTCGTCCGACAGCGCGATTTGCTGGCCAGCCTGTTGCCGCTCGAAATCGGCTATGGCCACGCGGCTCTCTGCTGCACCGTCGGCCCATACCAGCCCTGCGAGCGACACCAGGATGGCGCCCGAGACAAGGGTGGCTCTTTCGAGAAAGACGGTGAATCTGTTCATGACTGGCTGTGCGATCAGCGGATTGCGGAAGATACCGGATTGCGGAAGATACCGGATTGCGGCGCGCCATTGTATCCGCATTGCGGCGCCCAACCAATTGCGTATACCATACTTTACAGTACGTTGATGCTACCATAGCCATTTTCGGAGATTACCTTTGGAAGAATCGCTGCAACTCATCCGAAAAAACGGCTTTTCTCAAGGAGAATTCATGTTCGCCAAGATCAGGATTACGCTCACGTTTCTGGCCGCTATCGCGGGCACGTCGATGGCGTACGCCCAGGATATCGATGCGACGGGGCTGGTCGAGCGCATGAGCGCCGAGATCGCGGGTCTCGACGCCTTTATCGTTGCGGGCGACGCGTACGCGGATGCACGCCTCGACGCGGGCCAGATTATCGAGCATTCATCCCAAGTGACCTTGCAGCTTCGTCGCGAGCCCAGCGCGATTCGCATCAGCAATCGCAGCTCCGAGGACACCAGGGAAATCTATTTCAACGACGGTGCAGTCAGCGTTTACAGCAACGCGGAGAATTTCTACGCACAGGCCGAGATCCCGCAGGGCACCGACTCGATGTTGGATTTCGCCCTAGACGATATCGGCATCGAGTCCCCAATGCTCGATCTTATCGCTACCGACGTCGCCAACGATCTACTGACCGACGTGGAGCGCATCAGCTACCTTGGCACGAGCCTGATCAGGGATCGGATTTATCACCACGTCGGCATCCGCTATCCGGACACGGACGTACAGGTCTGGATTGCCAGCGAAGGCCGCCCGCTGCCCGGGAAACTCGCCATTTCATCGAAATGGGAAGGCGGGGCACCCAGATTCGTTGCTTTCTTCGAATGGGACACGGATCCGGAGTTCGCGCAAAACGCATTTACATTCGATTCCCCGGAGGAGGCCGTGGAAATCGATTTCGCCGACAAGATAGCGCACTGAGGAGCCGGATATGCAACGACGCACTTTACTTACGAAGCTCCTTGGCCTCGCAACCGCGGGCGTTATCGCCAGCCTGCCGACCACCGCATCAGCAAAACCCGGACGACCTGCGAGCCCCAACAGTGTTGCCGGGTCCCGTCGTCGACGCCGCCGGCGGCACCGGCGGCGCGTCAGCCGCGGTATGCGCCTGACCGCATTACCCTACGGCTGCACCGTAACGCGCAGGCGCGGCGGGCGTTCTTACTACTACTGCGCCGGCATCTGGTATCGCCCCACGTACTCGGGAACGACGGTCATCTACATCGTCGAGGATATCGATTCCGGTGCAAGTACCGACGTCGAGTTCATCGTCGAATAGAAGCGCACCACCGGATCACCGCGGAGTCGACTGGCCACTGGAGAAATCCCATAAACTCCGGTTGCTTACGCCCACAAAGTGGCTTAGTCTGGCGAGATTATCGACCTTTTATATGCCTGATTGTGGGGGACTCAAATGGGTAATTTGACAGTATGCCGGAGCGTTTTCGGCCTGGTCGCGGTTGCGCTTACGGCGCCCGTATTCGCTCAGCAGGACGAATCGACATTTCTCGAGGAAATCGTCGTCACGTCGAGCAAGCGAGAATCGACCTTGCAGGAAATCCCGATCGCTGTATCGGTTCTGCAGGCGGATGATCTCAAGCAATCCCAGGTCATGGACGTCAAGGACCTGCAATTCCTTGTCCCCTCCCTGCGCGTTACTCAGCTACAGACGTCCGGTAACACCAATTTCCTGATCCGCGGTTTCGGTAATGGCGCCAACAACGCAGGCATCGAGCCCTCGGTCGGCGTATTCGTCGACGGCGTCTACCGTTCGCGCTCGGCCTCGGCACTGAACGATCTCCCGAACCTCGAACGCATCGAGGTATTGCGGGGACCGCAGAGCACACTGTTCGGCAAGAACGCGTCGGCCGGTGTCATCAGCGTCATAACGGCGAAGCCCAGCATGGACGGCTTCACGGGCTCAGCCGCTCTGACCGTCGGCGACGAAAGCCAGGTCATCGTCGCCGGCGATATATCGGGGCCATTGTCGGATACGGTCGGTTTTGGCCTGTCAGCGAGCTATAACCAGCGCGACGGCTATTACGATAACCTGGCCGGTGGCGACGCTCTCGGCGAACAGGACCGTTACAGCGTTCGCGGCCAGTTGCTGTTCCTGCCATCCGACAACCTCGAGTTACGCTTCATCGCCGACTACGAAAGCCTGGACGAGGCCTGCTGTGGCGTCGCCAACCTGCTGAATGGTCCGACAGGTGCGGCGGTCCAGGCCATTGGCGGTAACCTGGTCCCCGAGCAGCCGTTCGCCTACGAGGGATATTACGACTTCACTCCAACGAACGAGTTCGATAACAGCGGTGTCTCGCTGCAGATCGACTACGACATCAACGACGCGATGACGCTGACCTCGATCACGTCATACCGCAGCCTGGACCGCTTCGATAACTCCGACGTGGACTTCACGAGCGCGACGTTAATCGATGCGACGCAGGGCAACCTCACCGACACGGACATCGACACGTTGACCCAGGAGCTGCGCCTGACCGGCTCGGCCGAAAAGTTCGACTGGATGGTCGGCGGTTTCTACTTCACCGAGGATATCGACCAGAGCACCGGGTTGATCTACGGCCCCGGGTTCCGTCCGTATGCCGATATCCTGACGGGCGGCGTGCCCGGTAATTCGCCGTTGACGGACTTCGAAAACGGCATGATCGCGATCCAATCGCTGGGCTTGCTGCCCGCAGATTATCCCACTATTTCGCCGGGCCTGTTTTTCGCGGCGGGCGACGGTCTGACCGAGGTGGCATCGATGGACAACGATTCCATTTCGCTGTTCGCGCAGGTCGACATCGACCTCGGCGATCGCGCCACCCTGACCCTTGGCGCCAACTACACCGACGATGACAAGGACGTGACCTTCGATTCGACCTCGACCGATGTGTTCTCGGCGCTCGACTTGGAATTTGCCGGCGGCAGATTGATTTACGCGGAGGTATTCCAGCAGACCCTTCTGGCCACTGGTGATCCTGTGCTTGCCGACGCTACGGCTTCGGCAACAGAAGCTGCGCTGGCGCCGGTGCCTTGCTCGGCAAGCAATCCGCCGCCCGCGTGTAACCCAGTCCTGGCGCTGCAGCCGCTGCAGTTCCTGCCGCCGAACGTCGACTACCCGAACTCGGTGGAGTCGGGATCGACCAGCGACGACGAAACGACCTGGACCGCGCGCCTGGCTTATGACCTGTCGGATCAGATCAACATTTACGGCAGTGCGGCCACGGGTTTCAAGGCGAGTTCCTGGAACCTCTCGCGTGATTCTCGCCCGTTCCCCGAAGACCAGGCAGCCCTCGAAGCCGCTGGCCTGACGGTGCCCAACCTGACTTACTCCACGCGCTACGCAGCGCCTGAAGACTCGACGGTCTACGAGATCGGCATGAAAGCCCGCTGGGATACGATCTCGATGAATGTCGCAATCTTCGACCAGGAGATTGAAGACTTCCAGTCCAATACGTTTGTCGGCACGGGCTTCGTCCTGCTGAACGCGGGCAAGCAGTCAACCCAGGGCGTCGAGGTCGATGTTCGCTGGGTACCGACCGATGAGTTCGAGGCGACGCTCGCCGCGACGCTCATGGATCCTGAGTACGATTCGTTCCAACAGGCTGCCTGCGTACCGCCTGCCGGCAGCACGTCCGCGAATTTTACCTGCGATCTTTCCGGCGAAACGCCGGCAGGTATTCATGAGACGAGCATCACGGCCACGGGCCAGTACAGCTTCACGTATGGCGACATTGCTGGTTTCATTCGTGCCGAATACATCTACGAAGACGAAATCCAGGTCATCGATAATGTTCCGGAAAGCGTTGCCTCCCGTGAGGTCAGCACGTTCAACGCCAGCTTCGGTCTCGCCTGGGAGAACGGCTGGGAAGCGTTATTGTGGGGCCGCAATCTCAGCGACGACGAATATCTCATGAGTGCGTTCCCGTCCGTGGCACAGAACGGCAGCTACTCGGGCTATCCGAACCCGCCGCGCACGTATGGCGTGACGGTACGCAAGTACTTCGACTGATCGGTTATTCCCGACCGTAACGCGAAACGGGCCCCGAAAGGGGCCCGTTTCTTTTGTGCGTACTTCTGATCGTGATACCTATTTCCGGGCTGCCTTCTTCCTTGTCACCTTCTTTTTCGCCGTCTTCTTCTTCACGACCTTCTTCTTCGCGACCTTCTTCTTCGCCGCTTTCTTTTTCGTCACCTTCTTCTTCACAGCTGTCTTCCTGGCCGCCTTCTTCCTGGTGGCTTTCTTCTTCGTAGCCTTTTTCTTCCTGGCTTTCTTCTTCGCCGGAGACTTGCCCAGGACTTCCCGGCGCACTTTGGCCAGTGCCCGATCGATATGCAGGGCGTGCTTCAGGTGATCACGGGCTTTACCCAGGCTCTCCATTACCGGGACGAGGTCCTTGCGAAGTTGCGCAGCATCCGCGCGTGCTTCATCCACAACCTTCTCGAGTTTACGGATCTGTTTCCTGAGCTCTCGTTTCGTCTTGTTCGCCGTGGTGACGGCCAGCCGCTCGCCCTTCTTCTGGAGTTGCAGCCGCGCGCGCTTGGCTCGCGTATTGGTGCGCTCGAGGTCTCTTCTCAAGCTCTTGCGCTGCCGATCAAGCTCCCTGGTAGCTCGCTTGGCTGTAGCCAGAAATTGTTTCTTGGTCTGTTCGACGGTTTTTTCCAGCTGGGTCAGTTCTTTGCTCACGGTAAGCCTCCCGATAATTGACTGAGTTTGTTCAACAACAATAGCAGGGATCGCATATTGATTGGGTTTATTCGCAGACCAAACGACCGCGCCGGTGAAGTATCCTGTGCGTATGCTGAAATTCGTTCTCGTCGTAGTCGCCTGTTACGCGCTGCTTGTCGCAACCGTGTACCTGATGCAGGGGCGCATGCTGTACCTGCCCGGGGTGCCGGGGCGGACGCTGGCGATGACGCCAACCGACGCAGGTATGGACTACGAGGACGTGTCCATAACGGCGTCCGATGGCATCAGGCTGCACGGCTGGTACATCCCGGGACGATCGGATCGCGTGTTGCTATTTTTCCATGGCAATGCCGGCAATATTTCGCATCGACTAGACTCGATAAGACAGTTCCGCCAACTGGGACTCTCGGTCCTGATCATCGACTACCGCGGTTACGGCCAGAGCGGCGGCGGGATCACTGAAGCCGGCATTTACAGAGATGCCGAAGCAGCCTGGCTCTATCTCACGGAAACGCGCGGCGTACGCGGCCGGAACATCGTGGTTTTCGGCCGCTCCCTGGGCGCTTCCGTTGCCGCAAAGCTGGCCACGATTGAACGACCGTCCGGACTTATCGTGGAATCGTCATTCACATCCGTGCCGGACATCGCGCAGGAACTCTATCCATGGCTGCCGGCACGCTGGCTGAGCCGCCTGCGGCATGCCACACGCGATTACATCAAGGACGTGGGCTGCCCGGTGCTGGTCATTCACAGCCGGGACGACGAGATCATCCCGTTTCGTCATGGCGAGGCCATTTTCGCCGCGGCTCCCGAACCCCGCAGCCTGCTGGAACTCCGCGGTTCTCACAACGATGCCTTTCTTCGCGACGAACGCAGCTATATGGAAGGGCTCAGGGACTTCCTGGAGTCGCTGCCGCCTTTTACAGGTATCGCTCAGTAGCGACCGTGTTGCTTGAAGATGTAGTTATTGAGTTCGATGTTCTCCAGGTTCATGCGATGCACGATACGGTGCGTCGAGCGCGCGATGGCACGCATGACCTTGTAAACGAGCTTCGCGTTGTCGTCGATGACCTTCTCGAACTCGTCCCGCTCGAGGCTCAGGACCTTGCTGTGAGTGAGCGCCCTGAGACCCACGGTATGTTCATGCCCGTCGATGAAGCTCAGTTCGCCCGCGAGATCGCCCTCCCTCAATATCGCGAGGCTGGCCTCGTCGTCCGCGGTCGTCTTCTTGACGACTTCGAGCTTGCCCTCGACAACGACATGCAGGGAATTGTCGGTGGTACCCTCGGTGATCAGGTAGTCCCCGTCCGCCAGCTCCCGCGGATGCATGAAACCACTCAGCACCGCGGCTTCTTCCTCAGACAGTTCTGCACCAAGCGACGACAATAGAATAAGGTTCGCGATGTCTATCATATTGCTACCCCTTGCCAACAAGCCACTGAATCGAAACTTCAGATGACATACTATCGCTCGCAGCCCCGGCTCGCTATACGTGAAAACTGAACGGAACAGGCAATGGCGCAACTGCGGTCCAACGGACTGACCATCGAGTACGACAGCTTCGGCGATCGCGGCGCCGATCCCATGTTATTGATCATGGGTCTCGGTACGCAGATGATCGCATGGAGCGCCGATTTCTGTGAGTCTCTCGCGGCCCACGGCCACTATGTCGTGCGCTTCGATAATCGCGATATCGGCCTGTCCACGAAGTTGGAGGGTACCAGGGCGCCGGGCCGGCTGCGCTACCTGATGCATCATGTTTTCCACACGAATCTCGGTGCCCCCTACTCTCTCCAGGACATGGCCTCGGATGCGGCAGGCGTGCTCGACGCGCTCGACATCGACGCCGCGCACGTCTTGGGCGCGTCGATGGGCGGAATGATCGCGCAGCTGCTCACGGTCGGGCATCCCGAGCGCGTGAAGTCGCTGACCTCGTTGATGTCGACGAGCGGCGACCCGAAGCTTCCGCGCGCGAAACCGGAACTCGTGAAACACATGATCACGGGCCGGCCCGATACCAGCGACCCCGCCGTGATGCTCGATCACACAGTCGCCACGGCGAAGATGATGGGCAGTCCCGCGTATCCCAGGAGCGACGAGGAATGGCGCGAGTTGATCGGCGCATCGCTACAACGCAGCTTCTATCCGCCAGGCTTCATCCGCCAGATGGCCGCAATTGTCGCCGACGGCAGCCGTGTGGAGCGCCTCAGGAAAATCAACACCCCGACGCTCGTTATTCATGGCCGCGAAGATCCTCTGGTGCCCGTCGAGGGCGGCATCGACACGGCCCGGCAAATCAGGGATTCGAGGCTCGAGATCATCGAGGGAATGGGGCACGATATCCCGCCGCCGCTGGTCGAGCGGATAACCGGGCTGGTCGCGGCACACGCGGCGACAGCGGCCTGAAAACGACTATTTTTTGCTATGGTACGCAGAACCGACCACGAGGAGCGACAACAACCATGAGAAACAGAAAATCGGTCATTTCATTCGTTACGGCAGTGCTTGTCTTATGCGGCTGGGCGACGACGTCGCTGGCAGAAACCAGCAAGATTTCGGCCATCATTCCCTGGCAGGGCCAGGGGCAGCTGTTTCCGGTAGCAACTGACAAACTTCGCTTTCTCGGCGCGTTCGAGGGGATCATGTACGTCGAGACGGCCGAGGGCGCCATGAACGAGGCTTTCGTGCGCTGTCCGGTCGTGCAGGACGTCGGCGGCGCCAACCAGAGCACGTCGGCCACGGGCAGTTGCGTCATCACGGTGTCACCCGAGGACGTCGTGTTTGCCGAGTTGACCTGCAAGGGTGTCTCGGGTCTGTGCAAGGGCGAGTTCACATTAACGAGTGGCACGGGGCGGTTCGCAGGCATCAGCGGTTCGGGAAAGATGACCGTGCGCTCGCCGATACATGCGCTCGCAGCCGATTTGTCGGAGGGCACATTGATTCATGCCGCGGCGGGCCTCCTGCAGATTCCGAATCTCGAAGTCCGTTTGCCCTGAGTCAGCCAACAAGCTTTAATGGTTTCGAATCCTATGAGCAGACATTATTTCTTGATTGGCGTCGCGCTGATCATGTGCCTGGGTTCCGTGCTGGCCCACGCCTCCGACCGGTCGATGCGTTGCGGCCGGAACCTGATCCATGCCGGGGGCAACAGCGACAGTTCCGGGATGTACGAGGTCCTGAAGAAATGCGGCGAGCCCGAGGCCAAGTACAGGGACACGTGGATCTACGTCCAGGGCAACATGCGGCGCACACTCACGTTCAGGGGCGGACGTTTGTTCCTGATTGAGAGCACCCGGAACTGACGGGTTCGTCACTTCGGCAGGTCTGGTCCTTCACATGAACTTGTTTGCGGAATTGCAGCGTCGCAAGGTACTCCGCGTGGCGGGGGCGTACCTCGTTGCAGCCTGGGGCCTGATGCAGGGAGTGGATTTCCTGGTGAGAGCACTCGCTCTCCCGCACTGGACCCTCCGATTAATGCTCGTTCTGGTCCTCGTTGGCCTTGTTCCTACCGTAATCGCTGCCTGGGCCCTGGAGATCACGCCCGACGGCATCAAGCTGCAGCGCGACGTAGACGAAGGCGGCACGAAAGTCCCCGCTGGAAAGTCCAAGATCGATTACGCCATCGTGGGGATCCTGTCGCTGATTATCATCGGGCTGATCGTCGAACGTATGTTCTTCGCTGATATCGCAGCCCCGCGAGAGGAGGCAGTCGCAAGCACCGGGATCCCGAAGTCGGTCGCTGTCATGCCGTTCGCCGACTTCAGCCCTGAACAAGGCCTCGAATGGTTTGCCGACGGACTTGCCGAAGAAATCCTTAACGCCCTGGCCAGGACACCGGACATCATGGTGTCGTCGCGAACCTCGGCATTCGCGTACAAAGGCACGGACAAAGACATTCAGGTGATCGCCAGGGAACTGGGCGTAGCGCACGTACTCGAAGGATCGCTTCGCGGGGGCGGTGGACGTATGCGAATTACGGCCCAGCTCATCCGGGCGTCGGACAACTTTCACCTCTGGTCGCAGACCTACGACGTGGATATCGATGACGTCATAGGCGTACAGGAGGACGTGTCGCTCAAGATCGCCCGTGCGCTGGAAACGACGCTGGATCCGGAGGCCTTGCAAGACATGATGCGCGTCGGCACGCGATCGGTCAGCGCCTACCAGGCCTTCATCCGGGGGCTCGGGCTCAGGAGCCAGGGACTCAGGTTTGCCGACTCGAGCAATTACGAGCGAGCCTACGAGCAGTTCGAGCTCGCAAGGACTATGGATCCCCTGTTTTCAGCGGCGCATCGCGAGTCGGCAGACTACTGGAAAGTGCTACTGAACCCGACGCGCGGTGGCAGCTCGACCGAGCTCGCCGCCGGGGAAATTCTCGACAGCTTTCTCGAGCGCAACGAAATGGCGATCGACACCTCGAAGAATGCGGTCGACCAATACGATGGCCGGGGCCGGCGGGCTGCCGTGGAGATGCGGCTCAGGGCTGCGATCCGCAATTTCAGCGCTTACGTCGATGCTCGGCCAGGCGATTACCGTGCCTGGCATGAGCTTTTGATCGTCGCGCAGATCGCGGCAGACCGCGATGTCGCTGCGACGGCGTTGGCAGCGCTCAGGTCGGCTGGAGAATTCGACCGCTTCGCGGCCACAACTTACTTGAGTGCCGCATATCGCTTTGGTGGAGCCTCGTCGGCAGCCGACTACGGCCTCGTGGCACTGCAGCATTGGCCCAACGACGCAGGCCTCTCCTACCAGACGCACCGCAGCCTGCTTTGGGCAGGCCGCGTCGATGAAGCGGCAGCACTCGTTGAAAGAATGAACGAGACCACGGCAAGCGCACCACTGATACGTGCGAGGCAAGCTTGTGCGGAAGGTCGCCGCGACGCTGTCTTGCAGATTCTCGATGAAGTGAGATCAGGAAATCGCGACGCCATTGCGAGCGAGTGGATTATCCTGATGCTGCTCGGGGAGGCGAAACAGGCCGCAGGACTCCTGCAGGAGCTCGAGGCAAACGGCGTGCCCTATCAACTCGGTTCCTGGCTGGTCTTCCACACGTTCGATCCGGGCCCGTTCCCGTCCCTCCAGCAGATGCTGCAACGCGAGAACGTCCGGCGCCCGCCCGCCACAACAATACCGTTCGCCTGCCCGGGGGCCTGAGGCCAGGTCGGAATCTACCGGGCTGAAGTCGGGAACGCCTGTTGCAACGCACGCAGGTTTTCTTGCATGACACTCATGTAGTCCCCGGATTCCGTTCGATTGCCGGCCGGCTGGAAGACGACGCTCCGTATACCCAAACCTTCCAGGCGACTGACGGCTTCCGGGTGTGGCATACCTTCCCAGACCATCCAGTTCGCGGGGTGCGCCGACAGGATGCCGGATAGCTCGCGCCACAGGACTTCGTCCGGCATCTCCCCGGGCTCCCAGTGCAAAGACTGCCCATTCAGCGAATAACGGCGCTCGAAATACTGGTAGACGGGGTGGGAGAAGAGCAAACGTCGGTCACCGATGCGTGCAGACACGTCCTTGAGTTCCCGGTCCAGTTCGCGGAGATCCTGCTCCAGCGTCGCAAGACGCTCACGATATTCGCTTTCGTTCTCCGGATGCAGCCGAAGCAACGCGCCCAACACGGCCCGCGCCTGCTCGATCGCGAACTCGGGATCGAGCCAGGTCGTGAACGCCTTGCCCTCGTGGCTGTGGTCCCCGGCGGGACCATGACTGTGCGTTACCTCGTCTTCGACCGGTATCAACCGGTCCGCGAACGCGGCAGAGGTAACGACGAGCCGCGATTGCGATAACGTGACGCGCTGGATCCATGCCGCGTATCCCGCGCCGTTGAGCAGTACGAGATCCGCTCGTTGAAATCGGGCGACCGTGTCCACGTCCGGCACCCACATGGCCGGATCGACGTCCTCAGGAGCAGGGAAAACGACCTCGACCGTATTGCCTGCGATGCGCTCGGCGAAATAGGCCAGCGGGTAGTTGACGGCGTAGACCGTTGGCAGGCTTTCCTCGTCTCCGGCGGTATCAATCGCCCGCTCCTCGGCACCGCAGGCAACCAGGGACGCCAGGAGCGCGATCAGCGCGATTTGATGGGTGGAAAACCTCATGTTTTTCCGGCCCTCATGACAGTACGACACTTTCAATAACACCCGGGCCGAAGCGCCAGGTCAGCAGCGTGATCAGGGTCGCCAGAACGCAGCTCAGGATGATCACGATGGCAATTTCAGCCACCAGTATAGAGGCGACGCGTGGGCGCGAACCGCCTATCTTGAGCATCGTATCGATCTCGCGCCGTCGCAACCTCAAGGACAACATGAATACCAGCGCGGCTGTCGCGATAGTTGCGAGGCCGACAATGACAACGGCCGCCACGATGAACTGTTGTATCGTCAGGATCGTGTCGAGCAGTTCGTCGATCACGGTCACGGGCCGGACGATCTGGCTCATCGTTTCGTCGTGCGTGTAGCGCCCGCGCAGGATGACACCGGCCTTTTCGTCATTGGGCACCGCAATGACTGCGGTCAGCGGGTAGCCGGCGAGATCGCCGTGAAAATGGAATGAATCCGCGTTGTCTGCGGTTATCTCGTTGTACTGCAAGAGGGCCGCATTGGCGACGATATTGTCCTCCGATCGGTCAAGGACACTGGCCGCTGCTTCTGGGCGTGCCAGGTCCTGGTGGCCGTGACCGAGGCCCTGGATGATCCAGGCGGTTTTTACGTCGACGAAAATCGCGTCGTCATCGGACGTGAACGCCTTCTCGAGCACGCCCGCGATCCTCATCCTGAGCGGATACACGCCGGCGAGATCGAATACGGTTTCGGGAGAGGACGTAACCGCGTCGCCAACTTCGACGCCAAGGGCTTCGGCGACCGCGGCACCGACAACGCACTCGCCAAGCACGGCCATCGGGCGACCGGATGCAAACGCGAGCTCATGAAATTCGAAGTAATCAAGGCTCGTGCCGACGATGGGCTGGGACCGGCTGCGAAAACGCACGTACAGCGGGATCGCCGTTGCGAGGCCGGAATCTATTACGGCCGTTGCCTCTGAATAGTCGATGAGCTCCGGGTAGTCCGGGGAAAAATACAGCGAGTTCAGTGCCAGCTCGAGCGGGCTGCCCTTGGCGCCGACGAGCAGCGGCGTCGCTTCCGCACGCGCTGTCAGGTGCTCGCCGCTCTGCTCCACCACTACGTTGAGCCCGACGGGCAGGTAGACGATCAACGTGATCGACGTCACGAGGATCACAGTCTTCAGGCGATGGTAGACGAGATATCGCCAGGCCAGGTAAAGGACGTCACGCATAGAATTGCTTGAAGTCGATCACCCGCTGGAACCGCTGCAGGATGTCGTGGTCGTGGGTTACGGTAATCAACGTGGCGGCATTGTTTTCCACGTACTCGAACAGGATATCGAGAACCCGCTCCCTGTTGACCGGATCGAGGTTGCCGGTGGGCTCGTCGGCCAACAGCAATGGCGGTTCGACCACCAGGGCCCGGACCACGGCCACGCGTTGTTTTTCGCCCTGCGAGAGGTGATTGGCGTAGCGTGGGAGCTTGTCCCCGATCCCGACCTGCTGCGCGATCTCGGCCGCCCGCCGACGTACGTCGGCATCGAGAGCGAGTGTGCGATTGATGCGGTACGGCAGAAGAATGTTTTCGAGGACGTTCAGGTACTCGAGTAACTCGAACTCCTGGAATACGAGCCCGATGTTCGCGATGCGGAAGTCTCGCCGGGCCGCATCATGCATCCCGGACACGTCCTCGCCATGGGTTCGGACCAATCCTGACCGCGGGACTGCATTGCCCGCGATCAGGTTCAGAAGCGTGGTCTTGCCCGACCCACTCGGCCCGACGATGGCGACGGTTTCACCGTTCGCCACCGCCAGTTCAGGAACCTGCAGTGAGAAATCGCCCTCGCCGTACGAGAACTGCAGGCCCTGAATGTCAATCATCGGTACTACTTGCCGTGGTACTCGTCGAGCCTCTCGCGCAGCGACTTCGCCCAGCCGCGCATCATCCTGCGCGCATCCGCCGTGTTCGTCACGCGATTGGAGTAGCTCAGGTAACCGCCAACACGCCCCGCGGTCTTCCTGTCGGCAGCTCGCGCGAGTATGTCACCGGTGACCGAGTCGTAGAGTTCGATGAAAATCGTCGCGGCCCCGGATTCCGTCGTGAAAGTAGCGCTCCGCCCCGGCGACGAATTCCTGTCGGGTGCCGCGACATCGAGGTCGATAATGGCTGGCCTTACCAGCAGGACATCCTCAGCGGCCGTATCGACGATCTCGTAACCACCGTCCTTGCTCAGTTCCTCGGCGAAGACCTCGCGGAACAAGTCGGCCGCCGCGACCTTGATCTCCTCCATGTCGCTTGACGAGACTCTAATGTGCGAGCCGGCTCGCTGATGCTCCTTTTGCCAGCCCTTTTTAAAAGCCACGAAGCAATCGAGAATCATGACCTTGTTGTACCCACTGAAATCGGCCTCGGGATCGACGTAGGCCATGGCAGCCTTGCGATCGGGAATGAGCACGAGCCCGTCGTGCGTCTGCTGGGCGATCTCCTCTTTGGCCGTCGCGGCGATTGGAGACAACAGGACCAACGCCGTGAGCACGGCGCTTGCATAAACGCCTATTCTTGTTAATGAATTTCGTTTGTATATCATGGGAATTCTCTCTTGTTATTGGAAAATTCGGGAACCAGGCCCCGGCAATTTAGATCAAGCTTCCGGACCTGAAGTTCCTGCCCTCGAAGTGGATTATAGTAGAATTCCATACTAGGAAGTACAGAGAAAACCGGGAGGTTCAGCCGTGGCCGGGATTGAAAGATCAATTCGTATCGTAGTGCTCGTGGGCCTCCTGGCATCCTGCCCATTCGGTTTCGCAAGCCCGCTGTTCGAGTCCGATGAGACGCTTTCGATCGTCCTGGAATTGCCCGTGAAGGAGATTCTCCGGCATGCGAAGGACAAACCGACGGTCGATGGGCAGCTCCGTTACAACGACGCCAATGGCGAGCTGGTGTCGCTCGACCTTTCAATAACGACGCGCGGCAAGTCGCGACTCGCACAATGCCGCTATCCGCCGCTCAGCCTGAATCTCAAGAAGAAGCAGACCGTCGGGATCGTGTTCGCCGGCCAGAACAAGCTCAAGCTCGTGACGCCCTGCCAGAACAAGCCCTCGTACGAGCATTACCTGGACCAGGAATTCACGATATACAAGGCTTATAACCAATTGACGGACTACTCGTTCCGCGTGCGCATGCTCGAGGTTACGTTTCGTGATAGCGAGGGGGAGCGTAAAGACGCCGTGCATGAAGCCTTTCTGATCGAGCCATTGAAAGGCGCCGCTTCGAGGCTGGGCATGAAGAGCGTGTCGACAAGATCGGTCGGAGTGTCCCAGCTCGATCCGGAGCAACTCAGCATCATGGCGCTGTTTCACTACATGATCGGCAATACGGACTGGTCCGCTCGCAGGGGCCCTGCCAACGAGGATTGCTGTCACAAC
>Ga0265309_10000018_pt1 | contig 46126 bp, 34 predicted proteins | sample Helome_FD_192492 | JGI IMG/M metagenome (GOLD analysis project Ga0265309, IMG submission 192492) | Marine sediment microbial communities from subtidal zone of North Sea - Hel_20160524 (Illumina Assembly) | ecosystem: Environmental > Aquatic > Marine > Subtidal zone > Sediment ...
CGGTTAGCGAGCTGGCGGTGTTTCCATTGGAAAGTCTTTCCGCCGACGCCTTCGTTTACCGCGCTATAGCGCGCATGAAACGTTTGCATATCCGTCACCTCGGAGTCCACGATAGCCATGGTGAAATCATTGGCGCACTGTCGGCACGCGACCTGCTGCGCCAGCGCGCCGATGACGCCATTCTACTCGGCGACGATATCGACGCTGCCCAATCTGCCGGGCAAATGTCAGCGGTATGGGGCAACATTGTGCTGGTGGCAAAGAGCCTGGTGGCGGAAGAAGTTGACGCCCGGGACGTAGCTGCGGTGGTTTCACGAGAACTGTGCGCGCTGACGCGCCAGGCCTGCGTGCTTGCGGAAAAAGAGATGTCCAGCCCAGCCCCCTGCCCCTATGCGATGCTGGTGCTCGGTTCCGGTGGACGCGGTGAAAGCCTGCTGGCGATGGACCAGGACAACGCTATCGTTTTTGCCGTGGGTGAAGCCGGCGGGCCGGAAGACCAATGGTTTGCCGAACTGGGCGGCAAGGTGGCGGATATGCTCGATGCCGCGGGCGTACCCTATTGCAAGGGTAAGGTCATGGCCAGTGATCCCGCGTGGCGCATGTCCGTCAAGAGCTGGCAGGATTTGCTGCAGACCTGGGTCCGACGTCAGTCGCCCGAAGATATCCTCAACTGCGATATCTTTTTCGATGCGGTAGGTGTACATGGCGATATCGGGCTGGCCAATGAAGTGCTCGACTATGCCTTTGAGATCGGGCGCCAATCGAACCAGTTTATCAAGCTGATGTCGATTAACGCCTGTAAGAATTCACCGCCACTGGGGTTTTTCGGTCGCTTCAAACTCGATAACGGTCGCATGGATTTAAAAATGGGTGGCATCATGCCCCTGTTTTCGACCGCGCGCGTGCTATCTATCAAACACGGGGTACGCAGGCAATCGACCCCGGCGCGCTTCGCTGCGCTAGCAACAGAGATTAGCGAAATGCAAAACACATTGGAGAACCTGGGTGAGGCGCACCGGATAATTTTCCACACTATTCTCGAGCAGCAATTACTCGATCTTGAAGCCGGTATTCCACTATCGAACCGGGTTGCGCCAAATGACCTGAGCTCGGCATCACGTGATCAACTGAGCTGGGCGCTACAACAGGTTCCCAACGTTTCCAACCTGCTCGGCGATCCATTAACACGGGGTTGAGTAGGCATAACCCAAACTAAGTCATTTCCGTTTCCCCGGACTACAGCCCTGAACAGAAAACTGGTCAAGGGTTAGCTGACGCGCCTTTGTAGTCGGGGGCTAGCTCAGGACAGTAAAGCACTTGAGTGTGGACGTAGCTATCGTTTAGTCCTGGTGAGCACGATGTAGTTACCGAGCAGTACCAGCGCGAAACCGAATACAGCGCGCAGGCTCCATTGATAGTTTTCAAATATCGTCGATAGCCCTAAAGCGATAACCGGAAACAGCACCGCCGCATAGGCGGCCTTGTCCGCACCGATTCGACCTACCAGGGTCAGGTAGGAGCCAAACGCCAGGATCGAACCGAACACCGACAGGTAGATCAACGAGACGCTATAGTTAAAACTGGGGTCATAGTTGTAGGGAACCCCGCTTACCAGTGCGTAAAGAGCCATCACCAGCGCGCCATATCCCATCCCCCATGCATTGGTCTGTATTACCGGAATATCGTTTTTCTGATTACGCGCCGAAACAATATTTCCGATCGAAGCGAAGTAGGTTGCCAGCAGACACATCCACAAACCACGCCAGGTATCGGCGTTGTTGTCGACCGCATTCAGCTCGGCCCAGAATATCGAAGCGATACCGACAATACCAAAACAGGCCCCCAGAATGACCCGCCTGCTTACCGCCAGGCGCATGAATATCGCACCATTAATGATATTCATCAGGATTACCGTGGAGAACATCAACGCGACAATGCCAGAGGTCAGCAAACCGGTCGCCCAGTAAAATACAAGGTAATTGCTGGAGAATAGAAACAATCCCTGTAACGCGATAAACCCGTGCTGTCGCACGGAATATCTGAGTGAACGCCCGGTTAGCGTACAAAACGACAACAGGATAATTGCCGCCAGCGCAAAGCGGTAAACCAGCGAAACCTCAGGCGCAACCACCCCGAGCTGAAACTTGATTGCATACCAGGTCGATCCCCAGATCAATACCGAAGCGAGGTACAGACTTGCCGAATGGGTAAACATTATTTAGCGTTGTTAATCCGCGAGTGCAGCCATCCAGCAATCACTGAGTAATTTCAGCAGACCCCGATAGTCGAAAAGAACGGATTCTTCCATTACCCGTTCCCCCGCGCAATAGACAGCCAGCAAACGCTGACTTTGTTGCAGATCCAGATTCGCGGCATTGCATAGCGTCGCCAGGTCCCAGTATGGCGAAGCCATAGCCGAATACTCCCAGTCGATTAACCACAAGCGCCTGTCGTCAAACATCAGGTTTCCCAGCACCAGGTCGTTATGCGAGGCGACATAAACGTCATCGCGATCCTGCAGCAGCTTCAACACCCGCTCGGCCTGGCGCAATCGCGGTTCCAGGCGTTGTTGATCGCCCTCGCTGAGCATCGCGAAATGTCTGCACAGCAACTCCTGCAGATTTACCCTGCCATGAAACGGCAGTCCACTGCGATGCAAACGCCGTATGGGGTCGACGATGATTTTCAGCATGGTGTCGTTGCGGAAATCGGCGGCACATAGCTCACGGCTGGTACTAAGCGTCGGTGTCAGGGTAGTTCCCTGGCTGTCGCGCCATGACACCCGCGGTGCTATTTGCAACTGGTGGGCCAGGCCCTGATTGTGGGCCTCGGCAGCGCGGTCGATAAAGCCATTGGTTTTGGCGCGTGGAATTCGTAAAACCCAGTCGTGCTGATGATTGTGCAGGTGAAAGTTCAGGTTGGTATAGCCCGCTAAAGGAGTGATGGTAAAATCAGCGGGGGTAAAATCCGCCAGTGCTGAAGCACGCGAAAACACCTCTTCGATAATTTCCTGTTTCATACCGATCCCAGGTAATCACGCACTTGCGGAAGTTGCGAATGATTGAGCAGGTCGCCGGTTTGTTCCAACGAGATAACTTTTCCAGCGCAGATAAAAGCCGTACGCGCCGAGGCGAGCAGCGCGTCGCGAGGTTGATGACTCACCAGCAAGGCAGCCATATTGTTATCCTGTACCAGCTTTTTGACCACCTCGATCAGTTCGGCGCGTAACGCCGGACCGAGGGCAGCAAACGCTTCGTCGAGCAGTAGAATTCTGCGCTTGCGCACCAGCACACGCGCCAGGGCAACGCGTTGACGCTGGCCGCCTGACAATTCGCCCGGTTTACGCCGTTGCAGATCACTTAGCCCAAGCTGGTCAAGCGCCGCGGCCACGGCATCGGCTTGTTCGCGGCTAAGACGCAACGACGGATCCACGCCCAGGGCGACGTTGGTATACAGATCGAGATGAGGAAACAGGTTGTGCTGTTGAAAAACGATCGACACCGGACGCGACGCAACGCTTGATGCCTCAATCGCAATACCGTCCAGTAGTATCTGACCTGCACTCGGTGCCAGGAACCCGGCAATGAGATTCAACAGCGTCGATTTACCTGACCCGCTGGGCCCGATCAGGCTTAGTATTTCTCCCGCCGCAACACCCAGGTTGAACTGCATTGTCGGCCCCGCTTCAGCCACGTAGCCAAACTCGAGCTGTTTTATTTCAAGCATCGGTCTTGCCTCCGATAATACGCTCCAGGCCCCAGAATACGGTCAGGCTGAGTAGCAGTAATAGCAGTGCGGTCACCGTGGCATGGGGAATCAGGTAGGCCCCCAATTGCTGGTAGATTAATAGTGACAGAGTCGTGCTGTGCGGGGTACCGAACAATGCGATAACGCCGAGGTCCCCCATTGCCAGGGCAGCGACCAGGGCGGTGGCGAGACCCAATGGTCGCCGTAACAACGGCCATTCGACATAACGAAACCGATTCCAGCCCTGTAACGCCAGACTCTGGCACAGATAGTGATAACGGGCATGATTCTGCCGCATTGCCGGACCCAGACTGCGGATCACAAACGGTAGTCCCATAACCGCGTTAATTGCGATTACGATCGGATATACCCAGGCAAATACATCGAAATGTGGTGACAATAGGACAAACAGCCCGCTACCAATGACCAATGGCGGCACCACGTAAACAATCGAGCCGGCAAGATCGACCAGGTGCGCCTTGCTTGTTTTTCCCGCCACGGAGAGGCTGGCGCTATATTGCAGCAGGAACCATCCGGCACCGACCGAAAACAGGGCCGCGAAAAAACCGATGAAAAGCGTGCTAACTAACGACTGCCAAAGCCGGGTGGTACCGATAACCTGCCATAACGGGCCGCCAAGGGCATCAATCAACATCGACAGTAACGGCATACCAACGAAAACCCCGGCCGCCAGGATAAACAGTACGTTAAGCCATTTTTGCCGCACAGCGACAGGCTTCGAAGTCGAAGCAAATGCAATCTCAACCTCGGGCAAACGCTGCAGCCTCAGCGTCAGCAATGCCACCAGGGTACATATCGAGAGTTGCAACAAGGCCAATACAACCGCTTGCGCCGGGTCAAAGTCAAAGCGCAGTGATTGGTATATCGCAACCTCCAGCGTGGTACTTTTAGGACCTCCGCCCAGCGTCAGCACGACCGCAAAACTGGTCAGGCAAAGCATGAACACCAACAATATGACGCCTGGTAACCCTTCTCGTAACGCGGGCCATTCGAGAAAGCGCCAGCGTTGCCAGGCATTCATACCGAGTTGCTCTCCGAGTTGCCAGTGGTGTGGCGGGATCGTCTGCCATAGTGGCAACAGCAGTCTGACCGCGAGGGGCAAATTGAAAAACACATGTGCCAAAAGAATACCATTAAGCCCGTAAAGCGACCTGCCAAGCGAAAACCAGCCCCCGCTGCCGTAAACCGAAACCACTCCCATCACGGCTACTACCGCGGGTACCACCAGGGGTAACGCAAACAGGCGCAGCAATAATCCGCGCAACGGAAAATCTCCTTGCAACGCGAAAGCACGCGCCACCAGGATCGCCGGCAGCACGCTGCATAGCATTGACAGCATGGCTTGCCACAGGCTGAAAAATAACACCCGTCGAATATAGGCGCTTTGCCAGAAACGCAGATCATCTGGTTCGTAACCGGGTATTCCGCTCAGGTTCAGCAAACCCGCCATTGGCGCCAGTACAATCAAGGCCAGTAACGCAAGTACCAGCCCTGCCGAAATTGCGCGCGAGTTCAACCTGTCCACCGATTATCGCGACATGACCTCGAGCCAGTCTTCGACCCAGGATTTACGCTTACTCGCCACCAGTTGTTCATTGAGCAACAATGCCGGTGATGGGTCGATCAGTGTATCGAAATCTGCAGGTAATTTTGAGCGCGCCAGGGCTGCCGGGTACATCCAGTTGGTGGTTGGAACAATACTTTGAAAGCTCTCACTGAGCATAAATTCGAGGAAATCCCGCGCCAGCTGCTTTTGCTGGCTAGCGCGCACCAGCCCGGCGACTTCAATCTGCTGGTAGTGGCCTTCGCTAAAACGCGCCGCGGCAAAACGCGCATCCTGCTCGGCGATGAGATGATAGGCCGGTGACGTCGTGTAACTTAGTACCATGTCGGCTTCGCCTTTGAGGAACAGGCCATAGGCTTCACTCCAGCCCTTGCTGACAGTCACTATGCGTTTCGAGAGCCGGGCCCAGGCTTCGTCTGACTCGTCACCGAATACCTTCTTGATCCATAACAACAGCCCCAGTCCCGGGGTTGACGTGCGTGGGTCCTGTATCAGGATGGTTGGTCCCTCTTCGTCTGCCACCAGCTGGCGCAGACTCGTTGGTGGATTGGTGAGCCGCTCCTTATTGTAGACAAACGCAAAATATCCATAGTCATAGGGTAGAAATAAATCATCCTGCCAGAGCTGCGGCAGCGACGACTTCTGCAATGTCATGCCATGAGCCTCAAATAGTCCGCTCGCGCGAGCTTCAGCGGTAAGACTGGTATCGATGCCGAGTAACAGGTCGGCGCGGGTGTTACTACCTTCGAGCTTAAGTCGATTGAGCATCGACACCCCGTCCTCGAGACCCACCAACTCGAGGCTGCAGGCGCATTTTGCCTCAAAGGCAGCTTTAACCTGGGGACCGGGCCCCCACTCGCTGGTAAAAGAGTCGTAGGTATACACCACGAGGGTTGGCGTTGCGGCCTGCGCCGCAAAGGGCATCGACAGCGCCAACAACGTGCCACCGAAAAATCGTAAAACCTTATACATTCTGTTCTCCATTTAGCTGAAAATTAAAACGGAGAGATGGGAAACAGTTTTGATCCGCTCACATCCCTACGCCAGTATTAACTGGATCAGGTTCATCGGGTTGACGACTGCATGACGTCTCTCAGCTCTGATGAGCACCCCGTTGAGGAGGGATGACTATATTACTAGCGAAATGCCAAAGCAAGCTGGCTTGACACCGCCCATTTAAAGCGGCGGGCAGGTGATGATGACGCGTTACAGGATTTCCGCTTGCGCGCATTGCTGTCCGGAACAGAAAAATGACCGCAGATTCTCTGGCATCCTAAGGCAACCTTGGGGGTAATTCCGCAAAAGTGTAGCGAGGCAGGACGCCGCGGTCCGACGCCTCGGGCTCCAAGCGGTCACAGGGATGTGCCAAACGGCGTTTTTTGCCGTTTGGGAGCGTCTTTTGCGGAATTACCCCCGAGGTTGCCATCCACTGTTAGGGGAAACCGGTAAAGTCCCTCGTGTCGTAAAGGTCGGGTGTTGATTTTTTTGATCTGCTTACTAGCAGGGGCATTTTATTCCGGGCAGTAGAGCGCTTACGCGGGAATGACACCTGTCGGTGCTTACGACTTTGGGTCACCTCTTGTACTCAAGCGTTGGGTGCAGCTCTTCGAACATCTTGTATTCAGTTTCGCTCATGCCCAGCGATTCATAGGTTCTTTGCGCAGCCGTATTGTCGCGCTCGACGTAGAGCCGAAAGCCACACACCGCTGGCTCCTGCTCAGCGAGCTCCTTTACACGCAGGTAGAGCTCCCGGTAAAGGCCCTGGCGACGATACTGGGGCCGCACGTAGACGCTCTGTATCCACCAGAAAGTACCGTTGCGCCAGTCGCTCCATTCGGTAGTTACCATCAATGACGCCTGGATGCCATTGTCGAGTTCAACCACCAGGTAAAATCCCATTTGCGGGTTATCGATCATGGTTTTCACGCCCGCGGTGATCACCTCGGGTATTAACTCAACGCCCTCGGTTTCATGCGCCATTTTGATATTGAACTCGGTGAGTTCGGCGGCGTCCTGCGATAGTGCCCGGCGAATTATCATGGTTATTTCCCCTGTTTATTTTTACCACGCACAGCTTTACGCGCTGCTTTTCCGGCTGCCTTTTCAGCCCGGTCTATTACTACCTGTTCCAGTTCGGCGGCGAAACCTGCAGGGGTTTCCAGACAGATTCCACCGAGATCGCCGCTACGCAGCTCGCTGATCAACAGGCGCGATACTTTTTCAAGATCCACCCGACCGCCGGAAACGATACAGCCACGTTTGCGCGCGATCGCTTCCAGCAGTTCGATTTCAGAACCTGGTAATGGCTCGATATCATAGCGCCGAATCAGGTTTTCGGGGTAGGTTTGCAGCAGAAATTCTGCAATAAAACTCGCGACTTCCTGCATTTCGAGCGCGGTATCGCGGATTGCGCCGGTGGCAGCCAGGCGATAACCACTGGCCTCGTTCTCGATATTCGGCCAGAGCATACCCGGAGTATCTATAAGGGTTAATTCGGGTGAAACTTCGATACGTTGCTGCATGCGGGTAAGTGCGGCCTCGTTTCCTGTCTTCGCTATACTGCGATTAGCGAGCCTGTTTATCAGTGTCGACTTCCCCACGTTGGGGATGCCGGCAATCATCGCGTAAATCATTGCCGAACGATTCTTGCGTGTTGGCACCAGCGATCGGCACAACGCCGGAAGCTCGGCAATCGCATTGTCGTTGGTGCTGCACACCAGGGTTTTGACCTGGTTTTGCCGTTCCAGGCTGGCTATCCAGTCGGCCAGACGCGATGAATCCGATAAATCACTTTTGTTGAGCAGCTTGATGCAGGGCTTATCGCGACGCAACTCCGCCAGCAGTGGATTTTCACTGGAACCGGGGAGACGCGCATCGAGCACCTCGATCACGAGGTCGACCTGTGGCAGGATTTTTTTGAATTCCTTGCTCGCCTTGTACATATGGCCTGGATACCACTGGATCATGATTAGCCTGTCGTTGAGTGAAGCGGTTATTCTCGCCAAGTCTATTCCCAATGTCATTAAACGTTTAAACTAGCGCAATGGCTGAAATCAGGCATCGTGTCGGAATTCGGGGTAGCGCCGCCGAGATTTACGAGTTACTAACCACCGACCCCGGGCTTTCCAGATGGTGGACGAGCGATACCAGGGGTGCGGGTGCGGTCGGCTCGACGATTAATTTTCGTTTTGGCGGCAGCGGACCTGATTTCGTCGTAATCGAGCTAATTCCGGAGTGTCTGGTACGTTGGCGACATTCGGGGGATATACCAGAAGACTGGAAGGGTTCCGAGATATCGTTTGAACTGCAGGAAGATAAAAATCAGACGATTGTTAATTTCAGCCACTATAATTGGCCTAAATCTGATGCGTTTCTCGCACATTGCTCCACCAAGTGGGGGGTTTTCATGATGAGCTTAAAATCCTGTATTGAAAACGGTAAAGGGCAACCCTGGCCGGACGATGTTCATATCGATTTCGACGAGTAAATATGAGTGATCCAGACAACATCATCGCGGAGCTCGAGTCCGAATTTGTCGAGCTTTACAAGATCCTTAAGTTCGAAGGGCTCAGCGAGAGCGGTGGCAACGCCAAACAGGCAATCGCCGACGGCCTGGTTAGTGTCAATGGCGAAGTTGAGACCCGCAAACGCAAAAAAATCCGCGCGGGTGATCAGATAGATTTTATCGACCATCACATCGATGTGATCGACAAGCCTGACAAATAGGCCGATTGGCGTCGATTCAGTTCGGGCACCACCATCCAGCCCGTGGCACAGGGGAACATACACCGATTTGCCATCGATTGCTCAAGCCAACACCGCGGCATGAAGACCACTTAACAAAACCATAATAACTGCGCTAGAATACGCCTCCTTTAAAACATGGCTCTGGATTTACGCTCCAGGAGGCTCAATGTCATCACCAATCGTTATTGCTGCGCTTTACCGCTTTGTGCGGCTCGATAATTTCGAAGAACTACGCCAACCACTGCTGCAATTAATGCTCGACAACCAGATTCGGGGCACCCTGCTGCTGGCCGCCGAAGGTATCAACGGCACGGTGGCAGGCACGGCGACCGCGGTCGAAAAGTTGCTCGATTACCTGCGCCAGGATGACCGCTTGCGTGGTTTTGATTGCAAGTTTTCAGGCGACGATAGCATGCCTTTTTATCGCTCCCGCGTTAAATTGAAACGTGAAATCGTAACCATGGGAGTCGAGGATATCGATCCTGCGAAAGGTGGCCACTACGTCACTCCCGCTGAGTGGAATGATTTGATCAATGATCCTGAAGTGACATTGATTGACACCCGCAATGATTACGAGTCAGCCATTGGCAGTTTTAACAACGCGATACACCCCGGGACAAAATCTTTTCGCGACTTTCCCGCCTACGTAAAACAGAACCTGGATCCGCAAAAGCACCGCAAGGTGGCCATGTTCTGTACTGGCGGTATACGTTGCGAAAAATCGACCGCGTATCTGCGTCAACGGGGTTTCGACGAGGTATACCATTTACAGGGTGGCATACTGAATTACCTCGAACAGGTACCCGAGGAAGATTCTATGTGGAACGGTGAATGCTTCGTTTTCGACAATCGTGTGAGTGTCAATCACGCCCTTGAAAAAGGCAGTTATGACCAATGCCACGCCTGCCGATTGCCCATAACCGATGCCGACAAAAACAGTCAAAAGTACCAGCCGGGAGTGAGTTGTCCGGCTTGCTACGATAGTAAGTCCAGTAGTGAACGCCGCCGCTTCCGCGAACGCGAAAAGCAGGTTCAGCTTGCCAAATCTCGTGGTGAGCTTCATATCGGCGCTGATGCAGCGCAGCAGGCCAGGCAACGCAAAATCCTGAAACTGGCGGCCAAACAGAATCAGCGCAGTAAAACCGGCTAGAGTTTACGTAATGCCAGTATCTTGTTGTCAGCGTCAGTTTCTACTCTGAAACGCCCGTTTATGCCGTCTGCGGTAACATAGCTGCGAAAATTAACTGCGGGTAGTTGCAACTTCAAACCCTGTGCGGATTCAACCAGAATGTATCGCGCCTGACCTGCGTAGATAGTCCGGGTTTCATCTGCGGACAAGGCAATATTGAAGTCAAATTTCGACATGTTGATCCCTGTTATAGTGTATTTTTTTAGCGAGAACCAGATCTGGTGAAAACAATCGGTTTAATCGGGGGTATGAGCTGGGAAAGCAGCCTGCTTTACTATCGACTCATAAATGAAGGGGTAAAACAGCGCCTCGGCGGGTTGCATTCAGCGCAAATATTGATGTATAGCGTTGATTTTGCACCAATCGAAAAACTTCAACATGCCGGTGACTGGGAGGGCGCAGCAGAAATTATGGTCGATGCGGCCCGTCGTCTCGAAGCTGGCGGCGCCGATTTTTTCCTTATCGCTTCCAACACGATGCATCAGGTCGCAGATATCGTCAGCGCAGCGGTCGATATTCCGCTGTTACATATCGCAGACGCTACCGCTGAAGTCCTGGTACGGGACGGTGTCGGGCGCATCGGCCTGCTCGGTACCGCGTTTACGATGGAACTAGATTTTTATCGCAAGCGTATCAGCGAGCAGTTTGAAATCGACGTGGTAGTGCCCGAATTACACGATCGACAAATGGTACATGACATTATTTACCAGGAGTTATGCCAGGGGCAGATCGAAAGCGAATCCCGTGAAGTCTATCTCGCGATCATCGACCGCATGCGCGAGCAAAATATCGACGGGGTGATTTTAGGCTGCACCGAGATTGGCATGCTACTGCAACCCCAGCACACCGACATTAAGCTCTACGACACTAGCGCAATCCAGGTGCAACAAGCCGTGGACCAGGCCCTGGGGTGATTTTAACTGGTCGAAAACTCGGGTGCGATTAATTCTATTAGCAAATCCGAAGTCGCCTGGGCACTGCAGAACAACGCATAGCCCGCTTCGTGTTGCTGCTGGCTAAGCGCATCCGGTAAACCCCGGGGATACTCGATCTCGCCGCTGAGCAACTTTCCCAGGCAGGAACCGCATTGCCCGCTACGACAGCTATAGGAAATCAGGATGTTGGCAGCATGTGCCGCGGCGAGAATTGGCTTCTGTGCCGGGCAATCGAACTGCTCACCTGTCGGCGTTACCGTGACACGATAGCTGGCTTCGATGATAGGGTCAGGCTACAGGCTGGCTGCGTTTACTGTTGAGCCAGCGAATAATCGGCGCCCACTGATCGAGGTCTTTGCGTACCGAATAGGGTGCGAGCTCAAAGACCCCGAGGCCGCGCTCGGCGGCGCGCACATAGTTCTGAGTTTCTCTTAATACACTGATAAACGGTGCTTTGCGAACCTTGCGCAAATAGGTATCGAGCTGGTGGTAAATATTGTAATTTTCCCGGCAGCGATTAGCAATAAGCGCCACCCGGGCTTCCTTACGCGCAACCCGGCCGTTGTCGAGTATCTTCTGGATAAACGGGGTCGCCGCACGCATATCGATCGGCGATGGCAACACCGGAATGATAATGCTCTGAGCGCGGCGCAGGAAAGCAGTTAATTCCTTGCCATGAACCGCAGCCGGAGTGTCATAGACGATATAATCGGCGCTACGCGGAACCCGGAAATGACCACTGGATCCGTCGATGCCGCTGATCGTGCTACGCCCGCTGGGGCGTGCTGCCAGCCACTCCAGGCTGGAGGCCTGGGGATCACAGTCCGCCAACACAACCTTGTTGCCTTGCGCCGCATAGTAGCTCGCGATACTGGTGGCTATCGTGCTCTTTCCCGATCCACCTTTGGAATTTAACACCATGATTGAGCGCATGTTACCTCCGTTGCTGTAGCTTGTTGTTACCCGGGATTATCGTCCAATTCTTATGGCGGTGCAAAAACAGGCGTTAATCGAGTCCGAGCTCAGCCCAGAGCGTGTCGATTCTGTCGATGACTTCGGCCGACATTTTTATCGGCTCACCCCACTCGCGCGTGGTTTCACCGGCCATTTTATTGGTCGCATCGAGCCCCATTTTCGAGCCAAGACCAGATACGGGGGACGCGAAATCGAGATAATCGATCGGTGTATTATTAATCAGGGTAATATCGCGCAAGGGGTCGGTGCGCGTCGAAATAGCCCAGATCACATCTTCCCAGTTACGCGCATCGATGTCGTCATCGACAACGATGACAAACTTGGTATACATAAACTGGCGCAGAAACGACCATACGCCCATCATTACCCGCTTGGCGTGGCCCGGGTACTGTTTTTTGATGCTGACGATCGCAACTCGGTATGAACAACCCTCGGCGGGTAAATAAAAGTCGATAATTTCGGGGAATTGCTTTTGCAGTATCGGGATGAATACCTCGTTAAGCGCGAGCCCCAGTACCGAGGGCTCATCCGGTGGTCGACCGGTATAGGTACTGTGATATACCGGGTCCTCGCGCATGCTCATCGCTTCAACGGTGAACACCGGAAAACTTTCGACCTCATTGTAATACCCGGTGTGATCTCCAAATGGGCCTTCTTCGGCTACATCGTGGGCATAAATATGACCCTCGAGCACGATTTCGGCCCGCGCCGGAATCTCCAGATCGGAAAGTAGCGAACTGGCGACTTCAGTTTTGCTGCCGCGCAGAAGACCGGCAAAGGCGTATTCGGCCAACGAATCCGGTATCGGCGTAACCGCGGCAAGAATTGTCGCCGGATCACAACCCAGCACCACCGATACAGGAAATGGTTCATCGCTTTTTTGCTCGCACCATTCTTTATAGTCGAGCGCACCTCCCCGATGGGACAACCAGCGCATAATCAGACGGTTACGGCCAATTAACTGCTGCCGATAGATGCCCAGATTTTGGCGTTGCCTGGTTGGTCCCCGGGTAGTGACAAGGCCCCAGGTAATTAGTGGAGCGGCGTCGCCCGGCCAACAGGTCTGGATAGGCAGGATCGACAGGTCGACATCGTCACCATGAAACTGAATCTGTTGACATTTCGGGTTTTTCACCGATTTTGGCGACATATCAAGGATTTTCTTGTAAATTGGTAAGGTTTTCATTGCTTCTTTGAAACCTTTGGGTGGCGCGGGCTCTTTTAGAAATGCAAGCAGCTTGCCGACTTCACGTAATGCAGCCGCATTGTCTTCTCCTAAAGCCTGTGCAACCCGTTGCTCGGTGCCGAAGAGATTGGAAAGTAGCGGAATTTTACTTTCCCCCGGGTTTTCAAATAGTAGTGCCGGACCACCTGCCCGCAAAACACGATCAGAGATTTCTGTGATTTCGAGATTAGGAGAGATACGCCTGCTAATGCGTTTGAGATCGCCACCTCGTTCCAGCTGGTCGATGAAGTCCCGCAGATCCCTGTATTCCATTTACCAGATCTTTATGCCGTGGAACTTGCTTTTGATTCGGGATTCAATAATTACCTTACTGACCAGGAAACTCAACAATATGATGAGTGCAATCATCGGGGTTATCCATTGCCAGTAACTTCTGAAGGTATCCCATAAAACGAGCATCGCCGGAGCGCTATCATCATCCCTGCGATCGATTTCGCGTTGCTTGGCTTCGACCAGCTGTTGCAATTCCGCGTTAGATTCGTTTACCTTTTGCTTCTCGGTTTCCAGCTCATCAATTTTTACGACCAGTTTATCCATGTCCTGTTCATACTGATCGATTACTGCCTTGCTGTTGGCCAGCTTTTCGATTTCTGCCGTGAGTTCCAGGGTTTTCTGCTGTTCATCCCTGAGTAAGAGGTTGTGGGTTGGCTTGTCTACCAGGAAACCTCGTTTGACCCATCCCTTAACGCCGCCCGGAGCGGTAACAAAAGCATAAGCCCCGGAAAGTTCTTCTACTTCGAGTAAATCGCCGGATTGCAATAACTTGACGACCTTGCTTTGCGAGTTAGCCGAGGTATAGAGGGAAAGTCGTAACTGATCGGTTATATACAGTTTGTCTTTATCCTGATCGCTGGCTTCCTGCGCTGACAACAGCACGCAGTAAGACAGCAGGGTCACTCCGAGTAAAATTCTTTTTAACATCAGTTAGCTTATCCCACTATGCCTTAATAACGCGTCGATTTCGGGTTCACGGCCACGAAAACAACTAAAAGATTCCATCGCTGGACGTGAGCCACCTTGTTCTAGCACACAGCGCAGGAATCTTTGCCCGGTTTCTGGATTGAAAATCCCTTCTTCTTCAAATGCAGCAAAAGCGTCGGCGGATAAGACCTCCGCCCACTTGTAGCTATAATAACCCGCGGCATACCCGCCTGCAAAAATATGTGAAAAACCATTCTGAAAACGATTAATAGCAGGGGTTTTGACGACTGATATCTCGGCTCTTACCTCGTCCAGAATCGTCTGAATCTGCGTGGCCGAAGTAATCTCTGGCAACTGATGCAGGCGTATGTCAAACAATGAAAATTCGATCTGGCGTAGCATTTGCAAAGCGCTTTGAAAATTCCGCGCGTCAATCATCCGTTCAAATAGCGCGTCAGGTAGCGGTTCCTGGGTTTGATAGTGGCGGGCAAACATTTTTAATGCTTCCCGTTGCCAGCAAAAGTTTTCCATGAACTGGCTTGGTAATTCAACCGCATCCCACTCGACCCCATTGATACCAGCCACATCGGGCACGTCAATCCGGGTTAGCATATGGTGCAGGCCATGGCCGAACTCGTGAAATAGTGTAATCACTTCATCGTGGGTAAAAAGCGCCACTTCATCACCCAATGGCGGCGTCAGGTTGCATGTCAGGTAGGCGACCGGCAGTTGGGTGGTGCCATCGATACGATAACGATTTACGCATTCATCCATCCAGGCGCCACCACGCTTGTTTTCACGGGCGTACAGGTCCAGGAAAAAGTAAGCGATAGCTTCCCCCTGCTGATCTGCTATCTGGTAAAAGCCGACCGCCTCATCCCAGCGGTCGATGTCTGTTTCAACCACGTCTATACGAACCCCGTAAAGCTTCGCTACTAAGTCGAACAAGCCGCTTATAACCCGGGCGTCAGAAAAATAGGGCTTTAAATCTTCATCGGAAATCTGATATCTGTTCTGTTTCAGTTTTTCGCCGTAATAACTGTAATCCCAGGCGTCCAGATCACCAACAAAACCTGACGATTCAGCGTAGGCCTGGCGTTCGTTAACCTCGGTGATAGCTGCCTGGCGTGATCGTTTTGCAAGATCGTTGAGAAACTCAATGACCTGTTCAACGTTACTCGCCATTTTGGTCTCAAGCGAATATTCTGCATAATTGTTGAATCCAAGTATTTTTGCCTTTTCTTGCCTTTTAGCAACAATTTTTACCATATTCGGCGCATTATCCCAGATTTTATCGGTAATTTTCTGATCCGAGGCTCGCGTCACGTAAGCTTCATAAATTGATTTTCGCAGGTCCCGATTATCTGCATAGGTGATTACCGCGAGATAGCACGGCATATCGAGGGTCACTCGATAACCGGTCAAGCCCTTTTGTTCGGCTAACTGGCTTAACATCGCCAGCGCATACTCGGGTAAGCCATCTAATTCCGTCTTGTCTTCGGTCACATACTGCCAGGCCTGGGTGGCGTCCAGCAGGTTGTTTTCGAATTTGGACTGCAGTTCTGACAGATCTTTCTGTAGCTGCTGATAACGGGCGGCATCCTTGCCATCGAGTTCGACACCACCCAGCCTGAAATGCAATAGTGCATCGGTGACAGCTTTTTGTTGGGCCGGGGAAAATGTGGTAAATGCTTCAGAGTCCGCAATACTGCGATAACCCTGATATAAATCGTGATTCTGGCTAACTTCGGTCGAGTACTCGCTGAGCAGGGGTAAGCAACTGTTGTACGCGTCGCGCAGTTCGGGAGTACTTTTTACCGAATTAAGGTGCCGTACAGGAGACCATGCCTTTTCCAGACGATCGTTCATTAACGATAACGGCTTGATCAGGTTATCCCAGTCAGGCTGTTTTTGGGCTGAGAGCTGCCCTATCGCGCTACGGTTTTGGCTGATCAAATGTTCGATCGCCGGCTGGATCATTTGCGGCATGATTTTACTAAATGCCGGTAGCGCGCCTGGTTCGAGTAATGGATTGGTCAAGTTTGCGGTCATCGGTTGAACATAAAGTGCGCTAGTCTACTTAACTAAGCCCGGCAATTAAACGTCAAATGAGGTACGAATTGAAACGATGCGTACCTGTGTACTGGAAAAACAGAGACCAGGCCGCTATTGCCGCCCCGGCGGTTAACTTTTTACAGGCGATCAGGTCAAACAGCCGGACGCTGTACTTATTCGGGATCCCGGTCTGGCTGCGAGTTTTTACCACTGCGTTTTCTGCGTCGGTCGCGCAGTGATACCGGACGCAGCGGCGAAAGCTGAATGACGACCGTATTGTGTCATTCGGCATCAAACCGGTTACTCCCTGCCTGTTAAACTGTTCTTATATATAAATTAATATAATAATATCAATGGGTTACTATACATCCAGGTTGCTGACATTGAGCGCATTCGTTTCGATAAAATTGCGGCGCGGCTCCACCTGATCTCCCATCAGGGTAGTAAATACATCATCTGCGGCAATGGCGTCTTCGATACGAACCTTGAGTAAACGTCGATTTTCCGGATCCATAGTTGTTTCCCAGAGTTGCTCGGGGTTCATTTCACCCAGACCTTTGTAGCGTTGAATGTTCAGGCCCTTACGCGCTTCTCGCATTAGCCAGAAATAGGCTTCGCTGAACTTCTCTACCTGTAAGCGACGCTCACCTCTACTTATGTGCGATTCACCGGTAAATAAATCTCCCACCTGCTCAACAAACTGGGCTATCTGATGGTAATCAGCACCATTAAAGAAATCGCTACTCAGCTCACTGGGAGTGGTAAGCCCATGCAGGCGTTTTTCTAAAATCAGTCCGAACTGGTTGCTGTCATCATCGCTCTTAACCGACACATTGTAGGACAAAGAGCTGCCGCTTTTTTCGTTAAGGCGCGAAACCAGCACTTCGCCCCATTCGCCAATTATTTTTTCGTCGAGCAGGGTTGATTCGGTTACTACTGGTAAATCGATCAATTCTTCAAGCGCTTCTGCCGGGATATGCCTTTTCAGGCGCTCAAAAATTGCGAGTATGGTTATGAACTGACGCGCCAGATTTTCCAGAGCCAGGTCAGATATAGGTGGTGCATCATCGGCGAGATGAAGATTTGCACCCTCGATGGCTAGCTGTAGTAAATATGCATTCAGCTCTTTGTCATCCTTAACGTAGCGCTCCTGCTTACCCTTCTTGACCTTGTAAAGAGGCGGCTGTGCAATGTAAACGTGCCCGCGTTCGACTAATTCACGCATTTGCCGATAAAAAAAGGTAAGTAGCAAGGTACGAATGTGAGAACCATCAACATCGGCATCAGTCATGATAATAATATGGTGATAACGCAGTTTATCGATATCAAACTCGTCGCGCCCGATTCCACAACCTAGCGCAGTTATCAATGTACCTACCTCGGCTGATTGCAGCATCTTGTCAAAACGCGCTTTTTCGACATTCAGAATTTTTCCCTTGAGGGGTAAAATCGCCTGGGTTTTACGATTGCGGCCCTGTTTTGCCGAACCGCCGGCTGAGTCTCCTTCCACCAGGTATATTTCTGACAGGGACGGATCTTTTTCCTGACAATCGGCCAGTTTGCCGGGCAGGCCGGCAATGTCGAGGGCGCCCTTGCGACGTGTCATTTCACGCGCCTTGCGCGCTGCTTCCCGCGCCCTCGCCGCGTCCTGAATCTTGCTCGTAATCGACCTGGCATCCACCGGATGCTCCTGCAGAAAATCCCTCAGGTGTTCCCCAACAACCGACTCGACAATGCCTTTGATTTCCGAGGAAACAAGTTTGTCTTTAGTTTGTGACGAGAACTTCGGATCAGGAATTTTAACTGATAGAACCGCGGTCAGGCCTTCGCGCGCGTCATCACCGCTGGTGTTAAGTTTCTCTTTCTTGCCCTGGTTGTTTTCCATGTATTGATTCAGGCTACGGGTCAATGCAGTCCGGAATCCTGATAAATGGGTACCGCCATCACGCTGTGGAATATTGTTGGTAAAGCAAAAGATATTTTCCTGGTATGAGTCATTCCATTGCATCGAAACTTCAACTTCGACAGTATCCAATTCCATCTTGATAGTGATAACCTTGTCGTGAATCGGAGTCTTGTTTTTATTCAAATGCTCCACAAAAGCGCGGATACCGCCTTCGTATTCAAAGAGATCTTCCTTGTTACTGCGCTCATCAAACAGGTGAATGCGGACACCAGAGTTTAAAAAAGACAGTTCACGCAAACGCTTTGCCAGAATATCGTAGTGAAATTCAATATCGCCAAAAATAGTTGGGCTGGGCAAAAAGCGTAACTCGGTCCCGGTTTGATCGGTATCCTTAACTTCCTCTAGATCACCTTGAGGTTCTCCCATCCTGTATTCCTGGGTATAGAGTTTCCCCTGGCGCTTTATACGTAGCGACAGCGTTTCTGACAACGCGTTGACCACCGAAACACCAACACCATGCAAACCACCTGACACCTTGTACGAATTGTCATCAAACTTACCGCCAGCATGCAATACCGTCATAATAACTTCTGCAGCAGAACGTCCCTCTTCCTCGTGAATATCGACTGGAATTCCCCGGCCGTCATCCTTTACCGATACTGATCCATCGCTATGTATAACAACTTTAATTTCCTTACAATGTCCTGCCAGGGCTTCATCGATAGAATTATCGACGGCTTCAAAAACCATATGATGCAGGCCGGTGCCGTCATCGGTATCACCAATGTACATGCCTGGCCGCTTACGTACAGCATCGAGGCCTTTTAGCACTTGAATGCTAGTGGAATCGTAGTTTGACATGAAAGGATCTAGCTGAAATTTCGAGGTCTGATTATACCATGTTCCACGTGGAACAATTTAATTTCTTTTCCTCTGATAGGCTCCGGAATGGCGCTATCGATGTTGCTGATAAACATCTGTAAATCCATTTCAACCAACTGTTGGTAAACTGTGTTTTGTGCGTTGCTGTCCAGTTCTGAATTGAGATCGTCGATCAACAGGATGATCCTGTTTTGCCTCGACTTACTAACCACCTTCAACGCTGCCAGCAACAAAGCCAGACACAGACGCTTGCTCTGCCCCCGGGAAAGTATCTCACTCGCGTTTCTGCCCTGGGACATGAATCTTAAATCGTCACGGTGAATACCCGCATTAGTAAATCCGCTGCGAATATCCCGCTCACGGTTACTCTTGATTGCATCTTCGAGGCTAAGATCATCCGGCCAACCCTGCTGATATACAAGCTCGAGCGAAATTCCTGACAGAATTTCGCATAATTCAACTTCGACTATGCCCTGTAGCTTCTTGCAGTAATCGCTGCGCATCGTTCTCAGGCTCAGCGATGGCTCAATTAAATGCTGATCCCAATAATCGAGTAGCTTGATATCTTGCCTCGATTTCAGCAACCTGTTGCGCTGGCGCAAAGCATGCTGAAACAACCGCCACTGTTCTGCATAACCTGGTTCCACGTGAAACATACACCAATCAATAAAGGCACGACGCTTCTGCGGTGCACCGTCTAGCAGAACAAAGCTATCCGCGTTTACAATATTAATCGGTGTCATCCTGACTAGCTCCGAGCGGCGCTTAATACTTTGACCATCAACGTGTATTTCGAGTCTTTTGTCGTTTTTCGCCAAACCAGCTTTGTGGTCGTCAAATCGGCCGAATATCAGAAACCCACTCTTATCGTGGTTGATGCACTGCTTTAATTGGTGGGTACGGAATGAATGGGCCTGGCAGAGGACGTATATGGCTTCCAGCAGGCTCGTTTTACCTGAGCCATTGTCACCACTGATAAAATTAAACCCGGAATTAAAGTCGAGTGTAGTGCTACGCAGGTTTCTAAAATCTGTCAGACTGAGCTGACTGATCGCCATCTATCAACCTCTGGTTATCTCTACAAACGCATCGGCATGACGACGTATAGACTCGAATCGTCCTGACTATCGCTAATAATTGCACTGCTGTTCGAATCCTTAAGTTTGATTTGTACCTTTTCGGAATTAAGCACATTTAACACATCGATCAAATATGTGACATTAAATCCTATTTCCATATTCGACTCGGTGTAATCGACCTGTAATTCCTCTTCTGCTTCCTCCTGGTCGGGATTATTAGCCTGTATAGATAAATTACCTGAAGACAGTGTTAACCGTATCCCACGATATTTTTCGTTCGATAATATCGCAATACGGCTCATCGATTGCTTTAGTGTCTCGCGATCGACTTCCATGATCTTGTTTCCATCGACGGGAATCACCCGTTGATAGTCGGGAAATTTGCCGTCAATCAATTTAGTCGTGAAAACCAGCGAATTCGTTTCTACACGTAAATGATTCTGACTTAAAATACAGTTGGCCGGGCTATCGCCAGACTCGAGTAAACGCGAAAGTTCGAGTACCGCTTTGCGCGGAATGATAATTTGCTTGTCTTCGTTTACACCGGTTTCGAGTGCAATTTCACTTAACGCAAGTCTATGCCCATCGGTAGCGACAAGTTTGATTTTACCTGGTGATATCTCCATCAGAATACCATTGAGATAATAACGAACATCCTGTTGCGCCATGGCGAAAGAGGTTTTATCAAACAACGATTTAAGCTGGTTTTGTGGTATCGAGAAAGACTGCAGGGTGGTAATTTCGTCGAGACCGGGAAAATCTTTCGCCGGCAGTGAAGCCAGTGTAAAACGACTGCGCGCTGAGGTTAGCGAGACCCTGGAATCATCGACGGTAAAATTGATGTCGGATGAGTCTGGAAGCGCCTTGCATATATCGAGCAATTTCCGCGCAGGTATAGTCGTTTGAAAATCGTCGCTTCCCTTCGCGGTAATGCTTGCGACCATTTCAATTTCGAGATCAGTGGCAGTCAACGATAAGTCACCACTTGTTGACTTAAGTAAAACATTACCCAATATGGGTAATGTCTGCCTGCGTTCGACTGCACCAATGACTTGTTGCAAGGGGGCTAGTATATCTTCTCTTTTAATAGTTGTTTTCATGTATATATTTAATTTACTGTGATTATTAGTAACTGCACATTTACTGAGTAACTCTATTATTTCCTTTTAAATCAAAGGTTTAAAAACATTTAATGGCTTTTAAACCTGTCCGAAGCCTATTGCTAAACTGTGCATAACTACGGGATAAATATAGTCCGGTATTTTATTAAACTTTTATCCACAAGCTATAAACAGGATTTCTCACAGGTTAATTACTCAACATTCGAGCCAGAATCTCGACATCCTCATCGATGCGTCGATCTTCACCTCGTAATTCTTCAATTTTTCGGCAAGCATGCAGCACGGTCGTATGATCACGTCCACCGAAAGCGCTGCCAATCTCCGGTAGACTGTGTCGAGTCAGTAATTTCGATAATGCCATAGCAATCTGGCGAGGTCGCGTAATCGACCGGGTGCGCCGGCTGGACAATAAATCAGCTACCCTGATTTTGAAATATTCGGCTACCAGTTTCTGGATGTTATCAATTGTTATCGGTTTATCCTGTACTGCGAGCAACTCTTTCAGTGCCTGGCGTGCAAACTCCTGGGTGATCGCTTGCCCGGTGAACCGCGCATGTGCTACTACGCGTTTCAATGCGCCTTCCAGTTCTCGAATATTCGACTTGAAGCGCTCGGCTATAAAAAATGCCACATCATCAGGGACGTCGGCATCAGCCTGCTCTGCTTTACTTTTTAATATCGCGACCCGGGTTTCCAGATCAGCTGGTTTGATATCGACCGCCAGACCCCACCCCAGGCGGGAGCGGATACGATCTTCGAGCCCTTCGATTTCCTTGGGGAAACGATCGCAGGTAATGACCATTTGCGCGCGCGCTTCATACAGCGAATTAAAGGTATGGAAAAATTCTTCCTGGGAGCGGTTTTTATCCGCCAGAAACTGGATATCGTCGATCAAAAGCGCATCCAGGCTTCGATAAGAATTCTTGAAGTCGTTCATCCGGCTATGTTGCAAGGCTTTAACCATATCCGAAACAAAACGCTCACAGTTGACATAGAGGATGTTAGCCTCGGGGTTGTTTTCGCGGATTTGATTGCCGATGGCGTGCATCAGGTGCGTTTTACCGAGACCTACGCCGCCATATATATACAAAGGGTTGTATTCGGAACCCGGGTTACTACTGATTTGAATCGACGCGGCACGTGCTAGCTGATTCGATTTGCCTTCGACGAAATTCCTGAAATTCTGCGAATCGCTGAGTCCCGAAGAGCGATAGGCGCGCGGGGGCGGGCCGTCAGCTGCCGCAGCAGATGGTATTGTCGCGGCGTGGGAGCCTATCGACAGACTAACCGAAATCGATTTACTGTCATCAAGGCTGGATATTAACTCACGGATTCGATCGAGGAAGTTTTTGCGCACCCAATCCATGACGAATCGGTTTGGTGCCAGCAGTTTCAGTGTGTTTAGCTCTTGTTCGACCTGTAAAGGCAGAATCCAGGTGTTGAGCTGCTGTTCACTGATTTCGCCTTCAAGGCTGGAAATGCACTGTTGCCAGATGGAATTCAAAGTTTTCCCGCTCGTTTGCCCAACCGCGCACAAATTGCACGGAATAAATAGCCGCCCCAGAACCGGCGTGACGCACGCTGCCCGGGAAATATTGCTGCCTGGCTAGATTTTCGGTCGTATCACCCGCTATTTCTGGTAATTATCGAACCTCGACCGATAGAACTCAATACTATACTTATCCACAGCCCGAGCAAAGAGGCGATGGTCAAAAATAGCAATGTTTGCGTTCTATTTGCGCTGTAACGGGCCCAGCCGGGTTAAATAATTAAAATATCTCTAACAGCTTCAATTAAATATTGACGTGGGGCTACTCTACCAGTACATTGTCGCGCCTTGTTGAAATCGACAAATAGTGAGCCGAGGCGTTTGACATGAAACGTACATTCCAACCCAGTAATTTAAAACGTGCGCGAACGCACGGGTTCCGTGCGCGCATGCAAACTCGCGGTGGTCGTAGTGTAATTCGAGCCCGCCGAGCCAAGGGTAGAGCGCGTCTCACGCCATAAATGTGGATGCTCGTATCAGCGAGTCTTTCCCCAGACGGCTGAGATTAACGCGATCGATCGATTTTCAGCAGGTTTTTAAGAATAATATTCGCCGTAGCGACGCGTGCATTACAATCCTGGTTGGAAAAAATTGTGGCGAATGCCCTCGTCTTGGATTTGCAGTGGCACGTAAGCAAATTCCTACCGCGGTAAAGCGAAATGCGCTGAAAAGGTTGTTTCGGGAAAGCTTCCGTAAAAATCAGCATCGATTGCCGGCGCGGGACTTTGTGATTATGGTAAGACGCGAAATACTACTAACCGGGCCAGCAAAGTTACGAGCCACGCTGGATCAACATTGGAATAGCATCATCAAACAATGCGTAAACTCCTGATTATACTGATTCAAGCATATCGCTATTTGTTGAGCTCGTTGCTGGGCAACAATTGCCGGTACACCCCCACCTGCTCGCAATACGCCCTTGAGGCGATAGAGACCCATGGCAGTATCAAAGGATTATGGCTTGCGTTGAAACGTGTCAGCAGTTGCCACCCCTGGCATACCGGCGGCTACGATCCGGTGCCTGGCTCCAGGACCGAACATAAGCATGGATAATTCGAGACTTTTTCTGTTCGCCGCACTGATATTCGTAGGCATGTTGCTGTGGCAGCAGTGGCAAGCTGACTATGGTCCACAGCCGGTTGTCAGCAGTGAAGCGGAAACAAGCCCCGATGGCGGTGTTGCTACCTCGCAAATACCGACCGATGATCTGCCCGATCAGGCAGACGAACTGGCTGTCGGCAGCGGACAGGTCACCAGCCAGGCGGGAGACGCCGGCGGTGAGCAATCTGCAGCCCAGTCGCAGGTACAACAACTGGTGCAGGTTGACACCGATGTTATCCGGGCAATGATCGATACTCGTGGTGGCGTAATACGTTCGCTCAAGCTTAAAAAATACCCAACATCGCTGGAGCAACCTGACGACTGGCTTGAGCTAATCCACAGTGACAGCGATTCGGTATATATCGTGCAAAGCGGGTTACGCAATAAGGAAGAAAAGGCTCCTACTCACCACAGTATTTATCGCAGCGAGCAGACCACCTACCAACTTGCCGATGGGGACGACGAGCTTGTGGTACCAATGTACTGGAACCAGGATGGTGTCGAAGTGGTAAAGACATATCGCTTCAGGCGTGGCGATTATCTTATCGACCTTCAGCATCGCATCGATAACCAGTCAGCTCAAGACTGGCAGGGTAGCGAATACCGCCAGATTCAGCGCTCGCGTCCGCTGGAAACTTCGCGCCTGCTCTATACCTATACGGGCTCGGTTTATTACAACGAAGAGACCAAGTACGAAAAAGTCGATTTCGACGACATGGAAGAAGATCAGCTTAAACTGCAATCCAAAGGGGGCTGGATCGCCATGATCCACCACTATTTCCTCTCGGCATGGGTGCCAGGGCAGGAAGAAACAAATCTGGTTTACACCATTGCCAACACCAGGCGTAATCCGTCTACCTATACCATCGGCCTGCGTTCCGAAAACCGGATTGTACCGACCGGTGGCAGCGCAGAATTTACCAGCCAGTTGTTTGCTGGCCCCAAGATTGTCAAGCGCCTGGAAGAAATTTCACCGGGACTGGATCTGACCGTCGACTACGGTGTTTTGACCTTCCTCTCCAAGCCCCTGTACTGGTTACTATCCTGGTATCACAGTTTCGTCGGTAACTGGGGTCTTGCGATCATTCTGTTAACCCTTACCGTTAAGGCTGTGTTCTACAAGCTCTCCGAAACCAGTTATCGGTCGATGGCAAAAATGCGCAAGGTGAGCCCACGCCTGAAAACTCTGAAAGAGCGTTACGGGGATGATCGACAGAAGATGAACCAGGCGATGATGGAGCTTTACAAAACCGAAAAGATAAATCCGATGGGAGGTTGTTTGCCTATATTGGTGCAGATTCCGGTTTTTATCGCGCTCTACTGGGCATTGCTCGAAAGTGTCGATCTGCGCCAGGCGCCCTTCATCTTCTGGATCAAGGACCTGTCGGTTATGGATCCCTACTTTGTGTTGCCGGTATTGATGGGAATCAGCATGGTCATCCAGCAACGGCTGAATCCCCCGCCGCCGGACCCGATTCAGGCCAAGATCATGATGGCATTGCCGTTCGTGTTTACCATTTTCTTCGCCTTCTTTCCGTCGGGGCTGGTGCTGTACTGGGTTGTCAACAACGTGTTGTCGATTACCCAGCAGTGGATCATTACCAAGCGTATCGAATCCGGGACAGGAACAGCAGGGGCCAAGTAAGCCTGGTCCCGGCTCAGCCAATGCGCCATTATCACCATGCCATCGCATGAGACCATCGCCGCAATAGCAACGCCTCCGGGAACCGGCGGCATCGGCATTTTGCGCCTCTCCGGAACAAAAGCACTGGCTATCGGCGAGATGCTTTGTCACAGCAAAATAAAATCGGGCCTAATTCAGTTTCGGCGATTTTTCGATTCTGCCGACCAGCTACTTGATCATGGCATATGCCTGTACTTCAAGGCACCGCACAGTTTCAGTGGTGAAGACTGCGTCGAAATCCAGGCCCATGGTGGACCGATAGTACTCGATATGTTGCTCGAGCGACTGTGCGAACTCGGTGCTCGACTGGCACGTCCCGGTGAATTTTCCGAACGCGCATTTCTGAATGGCAAGCTGGATCTGACCCAGGCAGAGGCAATAGCGGATTTGATAGAGTCGGGCAGCCGTGCTGCTTCGCGAGCAGCAATACGGTCTTTGGAAGGGCGCTTCTCGCAGCAGGTGCATAGCCTGGTGGATGAAATTATCAATCTGCGCGCATTTATCGAAGCAGCGCTCGACTTCGCCGAAGAAGAAATCGACTTTCTCGATAACCCGGATATTAGCCAACGTCTGAATGACTGCAACCAGCACTTACAAACCTTGCTTGCCCAGGCGGAGCAGGGCAGAACCCTGCAGGAAGGCTTGAGCGTTTCGCTTGCAGGGTTGCCCAATGCGGGGAAATCGAGCTTGCTAAATTACCTCGCCGGGTATGAAGCCGCGATAGTTACCGAGATCGCAGGTACTACCCGCGATGTGCTGCGGGAACACATATCGCTCAAGGGTATACCGGTTAAAGTCAATGACACGGCTGGTTTGCGTGAGTCGCAGCACCCCGTTGAAAGGGAGGGAATCAGGCGCGCCTGGGAAACCATCGCGCAATCGGATGTCATCCTATACCTGGTTGACTCGAGTAAAGGAATAACCTCTGCGGATCGGGAAATTATCGATCAATTAGCGGGAGCCAGTTTGCAAATAGTGTTCAGCAAAAGTGATCTAGCGCAGGCAAATCAGCATCGCGATCCTGAAAGCCTGACTATTTCCACCTTAAACGGTGATGGAATGGAAATCTTGATTCAACGCATAACCGGCCAGGTTTCTGACTATAATCAGGATAATCAGGCATTTATGGCAAGACGACGTCATGTTGATGCGCTCCTGCGAGCGCAGGAATCGTTGCAGCAGGCGATGCACATATTTAACACAACACGGTCGGGAGAGCTCATGGCGGAAGACTTGCGTGGCGCCCAGGGATACCTGAACGAAATAACCGGCGAATTTACCAACGAAGATTTGTTGGGTAAGATTTTCTCAACTTTCTGTATTGGTAAATAACAGCCAGCTACAGGCCCAGGGACAGATCGTGAAGGATAAGCCATTAACGTGAACGACGAATCCACCGAACCCGGCTCAAGTCAGTCATCGATACACGAGCGACTTGGTGAACTGTGTATTAAGTTTCATCAGCTCCAGGACGAACTACTGAGCGAAGCGGACGCCGCAAAGGGCGCCAGGCTGCAGCAAATCGCAAGCGCCCTGATCGTTCTGAGCCAGGAGCAGAACGATCAGCTACTGGGCGAACTTTTTTTGTCGGAGCATTCAAATTACAACTTTACCAAACCACTTTATATTGGCGTGTCGTTGGTAGAATTGATCCGGCGCTATAACCTGTTCGCGGCGGACTCGGCAATCGATGACAGCAAGCTGGAACAAATGGTGGTGGCAGCACTGGGTCATAATCTCGGATTACTCGCCTATGAAAAGCGGGTTTACGAAAGCCAGGAAGAATATTCTGTCGAAGACAAGCGCCAACTGCGCGAACATTACCCGCAACAAAGCGCCGATATCCTCAAAGCAGCGGGACTCGATCAGGCATTGATTCAGGACGTGGTGCGCAACCATAACGTGGCCAGCGACAACCCCTCGAAACAGGCCCTGTTGATGCGCACCCCGTTTATCTATGCCGGCATCGCAATGCCACAAAACCTGTCGGTCGAACAACGATCTATCGATAACCCCAGCAAAGAGTTTGCGCGCATGTTTACCAGGCAGGAGCTGGATCCGGTCTACGGTGGCCTGTATCTGAAAATTAACGGCTTAGCACCAATAGGGTCGATTCTGAAACTTGAATCGAATGAACGAGCCGTCGTTGTGCGGGGTCCGGAAGATGAGAGTATTACTTCATCGACAGTGCGTATGTTGACTAATCGCAACGGGGTGCAACTGCTTCGACCAGGCGAACACTACCGGATGGACAAAACCCCGACGCGCCATCGCGGGCTGGCCGATCATCATCGATTTGCGTGGACTAATTTCTCACCGCATATGATGTGGGAGCAATAGCTCATAGATCGCTTTAGTTTGCGCACTGCGTAACAGGTGCATTTGCCGAAACATGTCGGGGCGTTTTATGAAGGTCAACTCACCGCTTAACGGGAAATGCTTGTCGTAGAGTCGGGATAACCAGAAGCGCAAGGCACCGAGGCGCAACATTAAGGGCAGGGCGTCCAATTCCATGGTTTCGAGACGACGCTGCTGTTGATAGGCATCTATAATTGAATTTACCCGGGCCGCAACCAGTTGTCCCTCGCTGTCGATGCACCAGTCGTTTAACAGCACCGCAATATCAAATACGAAATTATCGTTACAGGCGTAATCAAAATCGACGATGCCGCCTAGCTCGCCGTTTACGAACAGTGCATTGTCGTGGAACAGATCGGCATGAATGGCGCCACGCGGTAGTCGATCCAGATCAAACTCGCGGCAACTATCCAGGGTTGCCCTGATACTATTTAAATCATCACTTTCGAGGTTGGGCTTGAGCGTCTCGAGCACTGTCAGTATCCATTCCATTCCACGTGGGTTGTTGCGCCAACCTGTATAATCACGACCAGCTAGATGGAAGCGGGCCAGTTCCGTACCGATCAATGCGCAGTTAGCAGGGCCTGGAATGGTTTCTACTTCACCCGGTAAACGATGAATGATTGCCGCGGGGCGTTCATTCAGGCTCGAGTAGAATTGACCGTAGCGATCTTTTACGGGTTCTGCGCAGCGTACAGACTGGTTTGCCAGATGCTGTTGCAGGCCCAGCATGTAGTCGAGCTCAGAATCGGCGTGCTGTTCGTATAGAGTGAGTACGAAACGACCCCGCTCGGTGTCGAGATAATAATTGGTGTTGGTTATACCGGCGGTGATGGGCTGGAAATCGCGCAGTTTTCCGAGCTCGTAGCGCAGCAGAAATTGCTCGAGCTGTCTAGTTTCAACAGTGGTGTAAACAGACATTAATTTAGTGAATAGAAAGGCGCAAACTGGCGAAGTCAGCGTTGCGGCTATGATATGATCCGGGTTCAGGGTCGGGCATTCTAGCGCATCTATATGAATCAAGAGAAACAAAAAAAACTAGTTCTGGTAGACGGTAGTTCCTACCTGTTTCGCGCTTATCACGTTCCCGGGCCGGATCTAACCAGCCCGTCGGGGAAACCGACCAAGGTGATCTACTTCGTCCTCAACATGCTGAATAAACTAATCAAGGACGAGCAACCTGACCGGATGGCGGTGGTGTTCGATGCCAAGGGGAAGACTTTTCGTAACGATATATATCCAGAGTACAAGGCAACCCGACCGCCCATGCCGGACGATCTGCGTGAGCAAATCGAACCGCTGCATAAAATTATTAAAGCGCGCGGCCTGCCTTTAGTCTGTATCGAAGGGGTTGAGGCCGATGACGTAATCGGCACCATGAGCCGCCAGGCGACTGGGCAGGGCTACCAGGTTCTCATCTCGACCGGAGATAAGGATATGGCGCAGCTGGTCAATGAAAACGTGCGCCTTATCAATACCATGAATAATCATTTCATGGACGAAGCGGCAGTGGTTGAAAAATTCCAGGTTCGCGCTGATCAAATCATCGATTATCTCGCGCTTATGGGAGATAGTTCAGACAATATACCGGGCGTGCCAAAAGTGGGGCCAAAGACTGCGGCCAAGTGGATCGGCGAGTACGGTGATTTGAATGGTGTAATGGCGCATGCCGAGGAAATAAAGGGCAAGGTTGGAGAATATCTACGCGAGTCGCTGAATTTTCTGCCGATGTCTTATGAGCTGGCAACGATTAAGCTGGATTGTGATACCGGGGTCAGTATCGATGAGCTGGAACAGCAGGAAGCCGAGCAGGGCGCGCTTGCGGCCTATTACCAGGAGTATGGGTTTACGCGTTGGTACGACGAAGTCGGAGCCAGCGCCGGAGGCAGGGCAAAACCAGCCGCAGCAAAAATCGACGCCAATTATGAAGCTGTGCTCGAGCAGGCCCGCTTCGAGCAGTGGCTGCAGCGCTTGCGCGAGGCGAAAGAGTTTGCTATCGATACCGAAACCACCAGCATCGATTACATGCAGGCCGAACTGGTGGGTATTTCACTATGTCTTGATCCCGGCGAGGCCTGTTACATTCCGCTTATGCACCGTTATGAAAATGCCCCGCAGCAGCTCGACAAGGCCGAAGTGCTTGCTGCACTTAAACCGGTTCTCGAAGATCCTGCGATTGGAAAGATTGGTCAGAACATCAAGTATGATGCACATATTTTTTTCAGCGAGGGCATCCATATGCGCGGTATCGCGCATGACACCATGCTCGAATCCTACGTGCTCAACTCGACCGCCAGCCGACATAACATGGATGCGCTGGCAAAGTATTACCTCGACCACGATACCATCCACTACGTCGATATCGCTGGGAAGGGCGTCAAACAGAAAACCTTCGATCAGATTGAACTCGAGAAGGCCAGTGATTATGCCGCCGAAGATGCCGACATCACGCTACGTTTGCACCGGGTATTGAATGCAGCGTTGAATGAGGATGAAAAGCTGAATCGCGTTTATCGTGAGATTGAATTGCCCCTGGTCGAGGTATTGCTCGATGTAGAACAGAATGGTGTATTGATTGATCAGGATATGTTGCGCAGCCAGGGCAGGGAAATCGATCAAAAGTTAGGTCAGATTGAAACGGATATTTATCAGCAGGCCGGGGAGGTCTTCAACCTGAGTTCGCCCAAGCAGATCCAGGCAATTTTTTATGACAAGCTCGAATTACCGGTATTGCGCAAGACACCGAAAGGACAACCTTCGACCGCTGAAGATGTGCTCGAAGAGCTCGCAGCAGACTATGAAATTCCCGCCCTGCTGCTGGAGCATCGCAGTTTAAATAAACTGATGTCGACTTATATCGACAAGTTACCGCAGGAGATTAACGCTAAAACCGGACGTGTACATACTTCCTATCAGCAGGCGGTCGCCTCCACCGGCCGCCTGTCATCGACTAGCCCAAACCTGCAGAATATTCCGATTCGAACGGCAGAAGGTCGGCGTATTCGAGAAGCATTTGTGGCCACTGACGGTGGTAAAATCCTGGCACTCGATTACTCGCAGATCGAGTTGCGCATCATGGCGCATCTGTCGGCCGATGAAAGTCTGCTCAATGCCTTTGCCCGGGGCCTGGATGTGCATCGCGCTACCGCGGCCGAGGTTTTCGGGGCCGGGCTCGAGCAGGTCAGTACCGAGCAACGCCGGGCTGCCAAGGCGATCAATTTTGGCCTGATCTATGGCATGTCGGCGTTTGGTCTGGGTAAACAGTTGAATATAGGCCGCAACGAAGCACAGCAGTATGTCGATACCTATTTCGAACGTTATCCCGGGGTTAAGCGCTATATGGAAGAAACCAAGCAGCTGGCGCGTGACCAGGGCTATGTGGAAACGGTTTTTGGACGCAGGCTGTACTTGCCCGATATCAACGCGCGCAATGGCAATGTGCGTCAATATGCCGAGCGTACTGCGATTAATGCACCAATGCAGGGCACGGCGGCCGATATTATCAAGCGGGCAATGATCAAGGTACAAGCCTGGCTAGTTGATACAAAGCCGCATTGTAAAATGATCATGCAAGTTCACGATGAGCTGGTATTTGATGTCGCTACGGACGAGGTCGAGTCTTGCCGTGCAACTATCGCCGAGTTGATGACCGGCGCGGCCGAGTTGTCGGTCGATCTGGAAGTGGATGCCGGGGTCGGCGCCAACTGGAACGAAGCCCATTAATGTCTCTACGCAAACTGGATTACTCATTTTGTGACCATTAAACCGGTTTAAGCTGCTTTATGCGCCTGTAAGGCGGCCATTTTGCGGCTATTATGCCCAGTGCGCAGTATCCGGACCGGCTCGGGTAAGTTCCCGGAATCAAGCCCCGAATCCTGGAAAATGCCGTTACCAGGCGAGGCGCTAACTCGTTTGTATCTGCCTGGTTCAAGAATTCCCGGTGCCAGGAGAATTCCGTGTTTTAAATTGATCTGATCAGGCTGATGCCACGTATATTCTTTATTGAGTTATGAGCGGGGTTGAAATTGGAAAAGCCGACCCCAGATGGTTAATTATCAGTGGCAATTGATGCTCTCCGGCCGCAACCGGCCGGAGGAACTAAAGACCGCGTCAGCTGTCTACCGAAGTAGCGCTATAGCCCAGCGCTATGTCCGTTCTCCCTCCTATGAACGGACAACGATCCGGACACCCCATCCGGGTCATACTCTTGGCCCTGGCAGTTTACTGCCAGGGCTTTTTTATGCCCACACTACTCCTCGGCCTGGTGCGGGATGGAGGACCCCGGCTCAAGCCATTTTCGGCATACTTGCTCCAGCGAATCGAGCCCCTGCCGATTCAGGGTCGATAGCGTCGATACGCTCTGCTCGAGGCCAACCAGGCGTGCCTCGGTATCCGCAACCATTTTCAGAATCGCCGAGCGTGACAGCTTATCGGATTTGGTAAGCAGTATGTGTATCGGCAAGCTGTCGCCCAACATATCGATCAGACCTTGATCGAGATCACTGATGCCACGGCGTATGTCGACCACGATGATAAGGCCCTTCAGGGCCCGGCGTTCGAGCAGAAAAGCGGTTAGTACCTGGTTCCAGTGACTACGCATTTTTTTTGAGACCCTGGCAAATCCGTATCCGGGCAAATCGACGAGTCGGCGCTCCTGATCCAGTTCAAAGAAGTTGATCAACTGGGTGCGCCCAGGTGTCTTGCTGGTCTTGCACAGGCCCTTTTGCCGCGTCAGGCAGTTTATAGCGCTCGATTTGCCCGCGTTGGAACGTCCGGCAAACGCGACTTCAGCACCCTCGTCGGCAAGCATTTGCGATAATTCGAATGCGCTGGTAACAAATCTGGCTTGCTTGAATGAAATACTCATAGTTCCCATCGGGTTATTGTTGAACGAGCGGCCGGTGTATGATATACATTTGCGCCCGAAATTTCCGTACGTTTTCCCCCTGGAGAAATAATGAAAGCGAGCCAATTTGGAGCCATGATTCTGGCCTTGTCCGGTCTGATGTCATTCACCGTGAACGCGGCTGATATCGAAGCCGGCAAAACGAAGAGTGCCGTATGCGCGGCGTGCCATGGAGCTGACGGAAACAGTTCCAACGCCGCCTGGCCGTCGCTGGCAGGTCAGCACGCCAGTTACATTTACAAGCAGTTAAAGGATTTCAAGGAGGGTCGTCGCAACAATGCCTCGATGACCGGTATGGTGGCTCTGCTCAATGACGAGGACATGAAAAACGTGGCCGCATATTACGAGAGCCAGCAACCCAAGGCAGTCGCTTTTGATGCTGATATGATCGAGGTGGGTGAAAGTATTTATCGCGGCGGTATTACTGAAACCCACGTGGCGCCTTGCATGGGGTGTCACTCACCCAGCGGCAAGGGTAACGGCCCCGCGGGTTGGCCGTCGTTGAAAGGTCAGTATCCCGAGTACCTGGTCACTCAACTGCAAAACTTCAAGCAAGGCTTACGCGCTAACGACAGTGGTAAAATGATGCGTAATGTCGTGATGCGTATGTCCGATATGGAGATGAAATCGGTAGCAGCGTATATCGCGGGTATCGAGTAAATCCAGCCAATAACTGCATTCAGCGGATATTAATCTGCCGCGGTATAAGCTTGCGACAAAACTTATCGCGATAATACCTGTCCATCAGGGGAACGATTTTTTGAGGAGAAGCATAATGATTAAACGCCGGTTAATGGGTTTAGCCTTGTTGATGCTGGTTTCGGCCGCTGCGTCCGCGCAAACAGCCTTCGTGGCAGGTACCGACTACCAGGTAATTTCGCCCGCAGTCAAGACCACCCAGCCCGACAAGGTAGTCGTTACCGAGATATTCTGGTATGGCTGCCCGCATTGCTTTCGTTTCGAACCCTATGTCGAGCGTTGGGCGGCGGGTCTGCCCGATGGTGTAGTCTTCGAACAGGTGCCTTCTTCGCTGAATCCGCGCTGGACCGTACTTGCCCGCGCCTACTACGCGTTCAAAATGATGGGTGTGCTTGAGCAAACCCACAAGGCAGTATTTGAGGCGATTCATCTCAAGCGCGAGCGCCTTGACAGTCTCGATTCGATCGCTGCATTTGCCGCCAGCCTCGGGCTTGACGAAAAAGTTTTTCGAGAGAATTACGCTTCCTTTCCCGTCGAAACCCAGATTCGCAAGAACATACAAAAGGAAAAACGTTACGGCCATCGCGGAGTGCCGGCGGTCATAGTCAATGGTAAGTACCTGGTGTCGGCATCATTGGCGGGCAGTAATGAGCGCATGATCCAGATAATGAACTTCCTGGTCGCACAGGAACTTGCGCAATAAGCGATACTAGTTTGTACTCCAACCGAAACGGGCGATCGCGATGTTGCCCTTGCCGTGAAATTCCAGTGATTCACACAGGTCCCGGATCAGCACTAACCCGCGTCCGCTCAACGCCATTTCCCTTGGTGACGGCGGTGCGTGATTTTCGAAATCGAAACCGGTTCCACTATCTTCGATACGTAACAGTATTCTGCGCCATGATGATTCCTGTTCTACCGATAAATTGAAAATCACATATCCACTGTCAAGACTTGCGAGCCGTCTTTCACGGGTCTGAAAATAAGCTTCGAACCCGGCCGGGTCGGCTTTCAAATTTGAATCCAGTCCGAGCACACCATGATCGAGGGCATTTACGTATAATTCGGTCATCACGGTGAAAAGCGATTGTCGCTCAGCTTCGAGCTCTTCCATTTCCATCAGGTAATTGACCAGAATCGGAACCGGGTTGGTTTCGCGCAGGCGGGTGCCGTTGAAGCGTAAGGACAGTTTCCATTCACCACGATCACCGAGCAAGTGGGTAGGCGGTTTGATGTAGTCATGTACCTCGATCTCGGGCAATACATCATGTACGCAGGTAATTTCTACCAGCGTAACGTCATCGGCCTGGGTCGTGATATCACCACAAAACCGGTCGAGGTCAGTAAAGACCTGGTCAAAGATTTTATTTTTCGGTGCGCTGCAGATGGACTCTATCAGGCGGTCACTACCGAACTCCTGATCCTTCACATTGCGTGCCTCGGTCAAGCCGTCGCTATACATCAATATTTTGTCATTATATGAAATCGGCGCGTACTGCAGCATTTCCTTGGGGTCGATGTTCGCTTCGACGCCAAGTGGTAATCCGGTGGACACGAGGCGGTGCCTGATCTGGTTGGTTTCACCATCGACGATGATCACGTCTGGCATACCAGCATTGAACACCCGTACATGTTCGAGGTCATGATTAACGACGACCAACTGGGCGCCGAAAAACATACCGACGGGTAGCATCGACTTCAATTTTTTGTTGATGCCGGTCAGAATTTCCTCGGGACTGAACCCCTTGGTCGTCATGGCACGAAATACCTCGGAAACCGGCATCGCCCCGAGGGCGGCGAGTAAGCCGTGTCCGGTGAAGTCTCCCGTCAGAAAGAAAAGGTCGCGAGCGGGTGAGTATGCCGATAACACCATATCGCCACTAAAGATGCCTGCTGGACGCACAACCTGGCGCAGGTGCTGGTTTTCGATGTTAGAGCTTTGAATGGCGTTGACAAACACGGATTCGGCGATTTCCTGCTCACGATGAATCATGCTGTACATGCCTTGCACTTCGCGGTTAAGTGCGGCGATACGCTGCATCGAGCGAATCTTGCTCTGCAGGATAATCTTGTCGTAGGGTTTGATCAGGAAGTCGTCACCACCGGCTTCTATACATTGTGCCAGTGCTTCTTCATCGCTCATTGCGGTGAGAAAAATCACGGGTACGAAGCGATTTGTCGAGGCCGCCTTGATCTGTCGCGTGGCTTCATAGCCATCGATAATCGGCATCATTACGTCCATGAATATGATGCTTGGATGTTCCTGATTGAACAAGTCGATAGCTTCCTGTCCATTGACTGCTTCAATGGTCTGGTAACCTTGCTTGCTAAGCAGCGACTTTAAAATGAGACGATTGGTTTTTTCGTCATCGACGATCAGGGCTTTGCCGAGGCCGGAGTTACTCATAACGGAGGGCGGTTCGGAAAAACTGGGTTGTCGTTCTCCCAAAAAGCACAGGTGATCCCTATTTGATTGTGCTTACTTGTTTAGTACAAATGGCGCTGAAAGCAAGCATACACCGATGTGGGGGCGGTAATTAATACGGCCAGCCCAGTTTACCGGAAAGCCCCGAATGACGTTGGGTCAGGCTTTCGATCGAGCTGATAACGACCCTCTCCGGGGCGTGTAGAATGAACTGCTGGCGGGCACGGGTGATTGCGGTGTACAGCAGCTCCCGCGACAAAGCTTCAGAGTCCTGATCTGACGGCAATATGAGGAACACCGAATCAAACTCAGACCCCTGCGATTTGTGTACCGTACTGGCCCAGGCGGGTGCGAATTCGGGTAAACGGTTCACCGCCAGATCGCGAATATCGCCAGCGGAATCCCGGAAGCAGGCGCGTAGCCCGCTTGAATACTGCCATAGAATTCCGGTATCACCGTTAAACAACCCCAGTTCATGATGATTGCGTTTAATCAGTATGGGTAAGCCGGCGTATAAATCAGAGTCGGGTAAATTATTACGTGCCAACATGGCCCGCGAAATCATAAGGTTGAGTGATTTCACACCGAGAGGCCCCTGGTTGGTTGCACACAACACGCGTGTTTTTTCATAGACCTCGAGTGCTTCAGCTGGTGAACTGCGGTCGAATATAGGCTCGTAAGCCGCGTAGAGCCAGGCCATGGCATCGGCGTGAATTTGATCATCGCCCTCGGCGTACCAGCGCAGACCCCTGTCCCCGAGGCGCAGCAGTTCGAGAGTCGCTTTACTCTGGCCCCGGTTGACATGAGCTGCGACTTCACCGATAGCGCTACGATGATCAAATCGGTAATTGTTACGCAGCAAGGCAATCGATGCGGCGAGCGGTACGCTAGCCGGTTCAAAGGCTATGCCATGACCGGTGATATCGCCCAATACGTTGCCGGCAGCGACGGACGCCAGCTGGTCCCGATCACCTAGCAAAATGAGTCGCGCGGTTGCTGGTAATGCGGTCAGTAAGTGAAACATCAGTTTCAGATCGATCATAGAAGCTTCATCGACCACCACACAATCCAGTGCCAATGGATGATGCTCATGGTACCGATACCCATGCCGTCGATAACCGAGCAGGCGATGAATAGTGCCGGCCGTGGTGGGGAGCGCGTCACGGACAGCTGGATCCATATCGATGTGGCTTATGCGTTGGCTGATCGAATCCATCATCCGTGCCGCGGCCTTACCGGTTGGTGCTACCAGCGCGATACGTATATCCGGGTCGAGAGCAGTCAACACTGCCAATATACGGATTACGGTCGAAGTTTTACCGCTACCCGGGCCACCTGAAACCACACAAAAGTGGTTTCGCGCGGCGGTTGCGACGGAGTGTTTCTGGTCCTGATCGATCGACCCCGAGTCGGCAAAAATCTGTTCAACCTGTTGTGAAATTCGTTCGTTATCAAGATCATGCCTGATCTCGAGCATTGCACGAATCCTGCTCGCAACTTGCTCCTCATAGTTCCAGTAGCGATTAAGGTAGAGGCGTTCGCCGTCAAGCGTCAACGGGGCGGATTCGTTCGGGCCACCGACACAGGGGCTGGCACGTAAATGTGCGCACCAACTCGCGCTGTCGATACCACAGGGTATTTCAGTCGCATCGGTGAAATTCGAATCAAACAGGGGACGCTGGTCAAAACGTCCCAGTTCTATGCATACGTTCCCGCGCTGGTTGGCTTCGCTCACCAGCGCGGCGCTAAGGCTCAGTAAATCATCGATACCGGATTGTGCCTGCCTGGCCACAAACTCGGCGAAATAATAACTTAACCAGCTTATATCACCGTTACGCGCGAGATGGTGTAGTAGCGAGCTCATGCGTCGACCGACTCGAGCGGCGTAAATTTCATTAATTGATCGAGTTGTTGAATTGTTTTCAATCCAGGTCGATCGAAATGAATACCATAGTGTCTGCCATGCTGTGGTCTCATCGCGCGTAAAAACAGGTAATAACAGCCACCAAAATGTTTTTCATAGTCGTAATTCGACAGGCGTATTGCCAGCAAGCGATGCAGCGCCACGGCATAGAGCAGTGCCTGCAAGTCGTAACGCCGGCCAAGCATTGCCTGCTGGAGATTCTCCGGCCGATAGTTTTCCAGGTTGCTACCGAGCAGGTTGCTTTTGTAGTCAGCGAGGTAGTAACGGCCCTGATACTCGAACACCAGGTCTATTACCCCGGTAATTAATCCACAAAACTCGGGACTGCTGACGGCCTGCAGCGGTAGCGGGGACAGGGACTGCATGAACTGGTTGAGCGCATCGATGTTCAGGTGATCGAGGGCAAAATCGAAAGCAAGCTCGTTTAACCTTTGCCGGTTGGAAATATTGCTTAAGGTCATCGCGGCGCCATCCAGTGGTGTCGATACTATTTGCTCGAGCCATGCTATCAGCGTCGGCTCGTGTTCCGGTGAAATTCCAGCCAGTGGCAGCAAGCGAGGAAATAATTGTGTGCACTGTTGATGAATATCCTGCTGGAAATCGATATTCTCCAGCAATGAATGAAGCAGCAGCCCGACGTGACTGCCGGCTGGAAAATCGAGGACAGGGTCACCCTGACTGGCGGTGTCACCGAAATGGGCTGGTTGATGAATACCACGGGTTAGCGCGGTAAAGCTGTTTATTCTCCATTGGGTCATGTTGCTGCGTGAAAATTTGGCAAGTTGTGCGGCCGGTAGTTTTAACTCACTCGAAGCATACGTAGACGACAGGTCACCCCGGGGCAACGGTAGCAATTCAATACTTGTTGCACTGGCGTCAATCAGGGCCTGTAGATCGGTGGCAAGGTCCATGTCGGCGGGAAATCCATCCGCTGCGGTTGTATCGAGGTCATGCGGAGCTTGCTTCGAATGCAGCAGATAAGCCAATGCGGTCTGTTTCGCATAGCCCGATCTAGTGGGATTCCCGGCCTCGCCCCAGGCCAGGTAAACTTTGGAACGCGCGCGCGTCAGCGCGACATACAACAGGCGTACATCCTCCGCAAGCCGTTCTTTCTCTGCTATCAGCCAGTTCTGTTCTAAATCTGGAGAGCCAAGATCGACACAGGGCAAGAGTTCCGCATCATGAAAATATACCGCTTTAGCACGGTCAACCTGCTTGCAGGACCACAGAAAAGGTACGAATACAATCGGGTACTGCAAGCCCTTGGATTTATGAATGGTTATAATCTTGACCAGTGCCTCATCGTCTTCCAGGCGCAATTCCGCGTCTTCGTTATCATCTTCTTCGAACTGCTGCTGAAACCAGCTAAGCATGGGTGACATCCCGGCAGTAATCCTGGACTGTTGTTGCAGTAATTCAGCCAGCTGCAGTAAATTGGTGATTCGCCTTTCGTTACTGTCCTGTTGTGTAGGCTGACTGGTGATTTCAAATTTGTGCAGCATGGATTGAAACATTGCGATGAAGCCATGTCTTTCCCAGAGTTGTTGCAATTCATCCAGATCGTCGAGCCAGCGTTGCCATGCAGTGTCATCGTCGACTACCGCAGCTATTTGCCGGTAATCCAGGTTAAGCAGGCTGGATGACAACGAACGCGTGGCAATTGCGGGATCCCGATACTGGGAAATGGCAAGCAGTAAATCATAGAGGCCGCGGGCTTCATCGCTGTTGAAAACCGAATCTCTGCCAATAGTGACCGTACGGATGCCGTGGTGATGCAGCAGTCGACTCAAGGCATGCCCCTCGGAAGCCTGGCGCACCAGTATTGCGATATCACCGTTTTGCACTACTCGCCCATCGATAGTCGCAGATTGCCGAGCCGCTTTTTCGAGCAGGTCGGCGATCTCGATTACGATCGCCTGGTTTATCATGTCGCGCATTTCATCGCGCGAATAGTTTTCATTCTGCTCTTTTACGGGCAGCTGCCACAGGGTCATTGCGGTTGCAGCCTGATCCTGCAAACGAAGTTCATGGTTTTCATTTTGCGTCACCGATGCGACTGCGGTAAAAGCGATTGAATCCTGATAAATAAATGCTTCGGCCCGATGTGAAAAAAGCGTGTTGGTTGCCTGCACCAGCCGCGGCTGGGAACGCCAGTTTGTCTGTAGACCGAACAGGCTTGCCCCGGGAAGTTGCCTGGCCTGCATATAAGTAAAGATATCACCGCCGCGGAAACTGTATATCGCTTGTTTGGGATCTCCGATCAGGGTCAGGTTTGCCTTTTCATGGGACATATAAATATGTTTGAAAATCTTGTACTGAATGGTATCGGTATCCTGAAATTCGTCGATCATCGCAACCGGATACTGTTGCCTGAGTTTCTCTGCGAGGGCCTCACCGCTGCCTGCTTCAAGTGCTTCGAGTAACAACGATAGCTGGTCCTGAAAGGCGAGTGAGGCGATTTCACGTTTGCTTTCGAGCACCTGTCGGGAGACAGTATGGAAAGCATCGGCACGCAGTTGCGCTGCAATCGTGCCGGTAAAGTTCTGCCAGGATTGCGCGACCGGGTTAAGCGCCTTGAAAAATTCATGCTCCAGTTCGGGATCCTGCCCCCTTTTGCTGGGTTTGGAGTTTTGCTCAAGCCAAGTTGCTCCCAAATAGGCAAAGTTTTCGAATACGGAATTCACTTCTTCGCTATTGAAAAACGCGTCCGCGGCATCGAGAAATGCACCGACCTGTTGCGGGTGATAGGGTAGTTTTGCGGCGCGGCTCAATACCTTCGAGCTGGTTACAATCCGTACAATATCGGAGCGGTGTTGCCGCCAAAGCGGTGCCAGTTGTTGCAAGGAGCTGGTAATATGCCGCGACCGGGCTAACAGGCTTGCTATGCTGTCCTGAGCGGGGGGAATTAGCCTTACTGAAGGCTTGTTGCGTAACTCGAGCAGGGTTGCGATCAGGCTGTTTAAATCCGGAAGTTGATCACGTATCAAATTCCAGGTATCGCTATCCGGGTCATAGGTCTGACGCCGCCACCAGTCTTTAATGGCTGCTTCCCAGAGCTGATCATCGTTGGCCAACATATTACTGTCAAAGAGCTGGTTACCGGATAATGCGTTTTCCTGCAGGCTGCGCTGACAGAAACTATGTATCGTTGAAATCGAAGCCTCGTCCATACTGCGTAAGGCCAGTTGCAGACGTCGCTGTTGCACGGCACGGGTGGCTTCATCGAGGCCTTGCCATTGTTCCAGCAGCAACTGGAATAGTTCGTCCTTGTCGGCACCGGGTTGGTAGAACATGTTCAACGCATCGTAAAGTCGTTTACGGATGCGACCCCGTAACTCGTCCGTGGCCGCATTGGTATAGGTAACAATCAGGATTTGCGAGGTCTGCCTGCCATCGAGAATATGTCGTAGGTAAAGGTCGGCAATAGTATGCGTTTTGCCGGTTCCGGCACTGGCTTCGATGAGCTTGATACCATGCAGATCAAGCTCCAGGATGGCTCTGGCGTCAAGATTTGTTAACACGTTGGCCTTAGTCATTGTCGCCACCGTGTTCGATCGCCGGGGCGTAAATTTGTCGCGCGCACTCCTGGAACATGGTTTCGGCGAGGGGGTTTGGTGCGCAGTTATGCAAAGCGAGCCTGATGAATTCGTCTTCACGTTCTCCACGAGGAGAATTCCTGAAGTTGCCCCCTTTCCAGGCAGCGAGCGCTTTGTTCATAGCGACTTCGGGGTCTGCATGTGATGCCCAGGCGTAACTGGTGTTTGGAAACACCGGCAGAGGGTAGTCCATCCCCTGTTGAAACAGGCGGATATAGTTTGCCAACAACGCCCTGGCGCTGTCCGCATCGAGAAACTCGAAACGCTTCCCTTTGCCGGCCGGAATAATCAATTGACTGATTTCGTTGCCCGTCAACTGCTGCGTGGCACACAACGCCAGGTGATTCAGCCAGAGCGAGAGCAGCGCCCTGCTGCCGACCGTTTTACTCGCGCTGAAATGCATTAAGCCGAGGTCTGCGTAACAGGCTCCTACTTCTCCATACAGTAACAGCCCGTTTTCAAGGCTGCACTCGATGGTTCTGCTCGTCGATGGCAGATGGCGAAAATGACCCAGTTGATCGAGCAACGTCTGGTATTCCGACTGCAATGACAGCCAGCCGCTATAGGCGGCCCTGCCATGCGGCAACAGGCCTTCTGCCGAGAACTGCTGTGCGTCGTTCTGACTGCCGCACAGAAAGTTTTCAGCTAAGCGCTCACCCAGCTGCCATTTCTGTAATCCCTGCAGCGTAAAATTTTCTTCGTCTGTCGAAGTTGCCTGCACTGGAATCCTTACGCCGAGTCGCGAGTTGAAAAAATAGCGGATGGGATGGGCAAAAAAGCGCAGCAGCGCCGCGAGGTCGATTTCGTTATCGGAATCTGTTATCGGGGCAAGCTTTTCCCGTGGCCAGGATGAGGCCTGGCTGAGCGGACGACCGGATTCGAGTTGAATAGAAGTCTCGTACCAGTATTGATCAAAACCGGGCTCCTCTGGTTGAAAGTTTTTACTGGAAAATGGCTGCATTGGATGAACCCTGGATATTTGCTGGCTAACCCGTGGGCCGTCATCAGCGGCGTCAAAACAGCTGTCTATATAGTCGAGTAGTTCGCGTAGCAGCACCGACGGCTGACATTCGCTATTGTCCCTGAGACTGCGTCCACAATAGCTGAAATAGAGATAGCGCCGTGCACAGAGCAAGGTTTCGAGCATCAGGTAACGATCTTCATCGCCTTTATGTGGATCGCCCGGGCGCCACTGCTGTCGCATCAGGTCGAACTCGGCGGAGTGTTCTCTGCGTGGAAAAGCATTATCCTGCATTCCCAGCACACAGATTACCGGAAACGGAATATTGCGCATTGGCTGCATGCCACAGAAAGTGATGCCCCCTGAGTAGAGCAATCCGGGCTGCCGGTTCGTTGTCAGCTGTTGTTCCATCCAGTAGCTGACCAGCGCGGGGCTCAATTCGACGGCATCGGATTGACCGAGCTCACTAATCGCATTGCGTAGCGGCTGTAGCAGGTCCTCGGTCACCACCCGCGGGGCAAAGAACTCTTCGATCAGTTGGTGCAGTCGTTGCTGCCACACAATGGTGCTGGCAGCGCTGCCCAGTTTTTGTCGCCAGTAGACCAGGCGTTCAAACAGATAACGCAAGCGCGCTATTGCTATGCCACTATCGGTACCGATTTCGGTGATGGGGGCGATTCCCTGCCAGAGACCACCATCGGCCATCGAATATCCCGCAAAAAACCGTTCCCAGGCCTGTTGCCAGGTATTTTCGTGAATTGCAGGAAGTCCCATGGCGAGTCGCTGACTGGCGTCGATCCCCCAGCGTACCTGTGCCGATTCGACCAGTTGGTAAATTTCTTCGAGCATTTGCGCTTCGATACCAAAACGACTACGAATTTCAGCACATTCGAGATAAGCCAGAACCTCGGAGCGCGTAAAGCGACTGCCGGGCAGTCCCAGCAGTTGCAAAAATACTCCGACCAGCGGGTGGCCATCGCTGACGCTGATATCGGAAATGTTCCAGGCCAGGCTGGGGCGTTTGCCGCTGGCATCGTGCTGAAAAACAGCCTCGATGTAAGGTGCATAACGGCTGATTTCCGGCACCATAACGAGGATGTCTTCGCTCGACAGTTCGGCATGTCGGTCCAGCAAACTAAGCAGGTGATTATGCAGAACCTGACATTCACGCATCGGACTGTGACAAATGTGGACCGAAACAGAATCGTCGATAATCACTCCTGGGGACGGTGACTCAAGCTCGAACAGGCTACCCTGCAGGCACTGTAAAATACTGGCATTGCCGGGAGGATGATTAGCCTCGATTTCGGTCGCCGTGATCGAGCCAAGATCCAGCAACAGATCCTGCATCGCCTGTCCCTGCTTGCCCCACGAAGCCAACAGGCTGTTACTGGTATCGAAGTACTCAACATGATCAGGATTGTGTAAGCGCTTGCGCGCCTGGACTTTCTCACTGACCAGGTCGGCCCAGTACTGGTCGGTCGGGTTATGCTGATACAGTAGAAGCTCGGTTCTGCCGGCGAGGGCATGAATAAATTCGATGAACACCGGCGCCAGCCGGGACATTGCGAACAGGCTGATCCGCTCGGGTAGTTCAACCTGCAGAGAGTCGTCGGTGAGGCGGTCGATCACGCTGCCGATAACTTCGAGGCGATGATCCTGTTTCCTGGAAGTGACAATTTTGCGCCATAATCGCGCTTGCCAGTGATGCTCATCCCCAGCTGACCAGGCGCGAATTTTCTCGGGTCGATATAGCTGGTAGCGATCGAAAGCCTCGGCGATGCGTTGCGCCAGCTGCCAGCGCTTGAGGTCGTTATGATCGTCATTCAGATAGTGACCTAATAGCGCAAACGATTCGTGCTCCAGCAACCCGGGCAGGAGACTGAATATCTGCCAGTTGAGCGCATTTCTCGAGTAAGGGTCCTGCTTTGGCGTGTCATGCAGAATCGTACCGGACAGCGTCCATATCCATTCTCCCACCTGCGGATAATCGATATTCGCCGCAACTCCCTGTTGCTGGGCGATGCGCAGATTTAACCAGCGTGCCATTGCGTAGGTGGGAACCACGATTACTTCTTGCGCGAACGGATCACGCAACGGCTGTGCTACGAGTTGTTGCGTCAATATCGACTGCAGGGTTTCGACGCGATTTGAGCTCAGGATAGTTAAGGGCATGGCTAGTTTGCTTTGTTAACCCGAACCATTATGAATTGATAACGGCTCACAGGATGAGCCAGGCATCTTCCCTGTATTCAAAATTTTAATTGATTACCTCAATAGAATTCATAACATTGTAGCTGGATTGATTTATGATTGTCAGATCCCCAATGACAGAAACAGCACGCGGACTCCATGGTCACCGCTACCGAAAGTAGTTCACCTCCGACAGATGGCACCCGGCGTGTTATCGACACTATCGAGTATGTTTTCTACGATGGTTACTGGATTCGCTATTATGCGCCAATCCAGGATACACTGGCGAATCGGAAACGTTTGATCGACAGCCTCACGCGACGTGCTTTCCACCATACCGAAGCAGGCATAAACACCCCGGGCAGTAGCCTCGACCTTGCCCGCGAAGCTTATGAAAAAGAGACCAATCCTGATTGCAAGCGCGTCAACGCCGCGATGCTGGCTGGTGCACTGTTTAATCGAGCCACCGATTTGTTTACCGCGATCGTGGATCTCGGTGAGCTGGGTGTCCAGGTTAGTCACAGCAATGAATTGATGCGCCAGTGCAGCGATTGCTTCCAGGAAGCATTGACCCTGGGGCAACAGGTTAAGCATCACAGCGGTTGTGAAGGTATCGACGAAGTCTGGGGCGAACCCTTTAAAGCCTTTACCATGCCCATCGCTGACTTCTACCAGTCGCGATTTATCAAAATCGCGCAAAGTATGCGCGAAATCGATCAGGTCGCCGATTGTATGATAGAGGTATTCTGCAGCCGGGCGTTTTTTACCGGGCTGGAAGCGCTGATAATTGATTACGCCAGAGCGGCCCGACAGGCTGCTGAAACCATGAAGAAAGATCCGCGTATTTTTCAGGTATGGCCAAACTTCGTAGCCCTGGGCGAACTGCTCGATGCCTTCCGGCCCGAGGTGCCCGAAGATGCTGATCAAATGCTGCGCATGCGCATAGCCTATGCCCGGGATTTGATCCAGGAAGGCAGGCGACTGGTTAGCTACATTGCCGGGGCGCGGGTACCGATGCCACAAAGTACCGCAACCTATATCAAAAAATGCGAACGCTTTGCCAGATCCAGGCTGCCCTAGTAACTTTACCTTTAGCGCTTATAAGAACCCGAAAAAAAACGACTATGGCAAAAAAACCCAAAGTGACCGCCAATCCTAACATTATCAAGTTATGGCCGACCACCATGCTGGCGAAGCGATTCGCGCATTATCAAAAAGTGAACCCGGCCTTGCTCGAACTGTTTTATGCTCATCGTGAGCGCGATCCACGTGGTACTTCGGGGGCCTACGCTAGCCATGACGACCTGCTCAGCAATTATCCGTTGCATGACGAACTGAATGA